>Ga0137379_10005339_pt1 | contig 12116 bp, 8 predicted proteins | sample SagtaG_18_FD_104812 | JGI IMG/M metagenome (GOLD analysis project Ga0137379, IMG submission 104812) | Vadose zone soil microbial communities from Sagehorn Ranch, Mendocino, California, USA - Sage2_L_80_16 metaG | ecosystem: Environmental > Terrestrial > Soil > Vadose zone | place: USA...
ATCGATCGCTGGATCCTGGAGCGACTCGATCACGTGATCGCAGATTGTCGAGCTGCTTACGAAGCGTTCGAGTTTCACAAAGTCTATCATACGCTCAATCAGTTTTGCGCGGTAGACCTGAGCAGCCTTTACGTCGACATCACCAAAGACCGGATGTATTGCGACGCACCGAATTCGCCACGCCGCCGCGCGACGCAGATCGCAATGCACAAAATCTTCGACGCACTCTGCCGGTTGCTCGCACCGATTCTCGCATTCACCGCCGAGGAAGCGTGGCGGCATTCGGGTGTGGGCGGTTCGATTCATCTGCAGGAGTTTCCTCCGGCGGAAGATCGACCTGATAAGGCGAGCGCGCAGGTGGCGGAGCTATTAAAATTGCGCGGCGTGATCGGTCAGGCGATTGAGCGCGCGCGCCAGGAAAAGCTGATTGGAAACGCTCTCGAAGCCGCGGTTGTCTTGCATTCAGATTCCGATGCCACGGCGAAGATCGACAAGGAGGAGCTCGAAGAATTTTTTATTGTGAGCGATTTGACGATTCACCAGGCAAAAGAAGCGAGCGCCTCCGTCGTCAAAACACCGTATCAAAAATGCGCGCGTTGCTGGCGTCATCGACCCAGCGTTGGCAAAAGCAAGGCGCATCCCGATTTGTGCGACCGATGCGAGAGTGTGGTGGAGGCGAATAAGGGCCGTGTCACACACGAGATTACGGAGTGACGCAGGGTCAGTTGGTTCCTGTCATGTCGAGCGGAGTCGAGACATCTCTAATTATTCTAACGCGCGCCATCAAGTTAGCAGTGAGAGATTCCTCGACTCCGCTCCGCTGCGCTCGGAATGACAAAACGTCGATATGAAATTGATTTTCTTCCTCTCGCTACCGCTGTACGCGCTCGATCAATGGACGAAACAGTTGGTCCTGCGGTCTATTAGTCCCGAGGAGCCGCTTATCGTGATATCGGGTTTCTTCCACCTGGTAAATGTCACGAACACCGGCGCGGCGTTTGGTTCATTCAGGAATAACAACACTTTCTTCATCGTAATTTCATCTATCGCGCTTCTCATTGTTGTCGTGTTCCTCCTCCGGCGGCGGTCACGCGATGTTTGGCGTGATGTGTCTCTTGCGCTCCTGCTCGCTGGCATCCTAGGAAATATTACTGATCGCCTTCTTTACGGGCACGTGATCGATTTCCTTCTTTTCGATCTGCACATTCCTTACGCGCACCCCTGGCCCGCGTTTAATGTTGCCGATTCCTGCATCTCCATTGCCGTCGTTTTGTTTATTATTCAATCGATTTGGCAAGGTAAGAGCTCGCCTAAAGGTGGGCGCGATTGACCGCAATCGCCTGCGCTCGCAAGATAGATGGCGGTTCGGTGAAACCCGCCCCATAAAATGAAAGCTACCTCGCCGATGGAAAAGACGGCACGCGAAATTGTGGCGCGTTTGCGCGAGAACGGCCACATCGCGTACTTTGCTGGCGGTTGCGTGCGCGATATTGTCCGCGGCGAGACGCCGAAAGATTTCGACGTCGCCACGGATGCCAAACCGGAAACTGTGCAAAAGCTTTTTCCGCGCACCTACGCGGTCGGCGCCCATTTCGGCGTGATCCTCGTGGTGGAAAACGGCTTCCAATTCGAGGTGGCGACCTTTCGTTCCGATGACGCATATGTCGATGGGAGGCACCCCAGCGCGGTGCATTTTTCATCGCCAGAGGAAGACGCGAAACGCCGCGATTTCACGATTAATGGAATGTTTTATGACCCGCTCGCGGAGAAGGTATTCGATTTCGTCGGCGGCCGCGCCGACATCGAAGCGAAATTGGTGCGCGCGATTGGCGATCCAGCGCAGCGTTTCGAGGAAGATCGGTTGCGAATGCTTCGCGCGGTGCGCTTCGCCACAGTGCTTGATTACAAGATCGACGAAGAAACGTGGGACGCACTCGTGGCGAATGCGGCCTCGATCAATCAGATTAGCGCGGAACGAATTCGTGAAGAGCTGGTGCGCATTTTCCTTTCACCGAAAAGAACACGCGGCTGGGATTTGCTCGATTCAAGCAGGCTAATGCGTGCCATTCTGCCTGAGATCAACGCGATGAAGGGCTGTAAGCAGCCAGAGCAATTTCACCCCGAAGGTGACGTTTTTCAGCACACGCGATTGATGCTGCAATTCCTTCCGGAAAAAGTTTCTGTGCCGCTCGTTTTCTCCGTATTGCTTCACGATGTCGCGAAACCCCGCACCGCAACCGTCGATGAGACGGGGCGAATTCGTTTTAACGCGCACGATCGTATCGGTGCGGTAATGACCGAAGAAATCATGCGACGTCTGCGATTTGCCGGAGCTGAGATCGACGCAACGGTCGAGATGGTGCGGCAGCACATGGTTTTCAAGGACGTACCCAAAATGCGGGTCGCGAAATTGAAGCGGTTCATGGCGCGACCGACCTTCGACGAGGAGCTCGAGCTGCATCGAGTCGATTGTGAGGGTAGCCATTGCATGCTCGATAACTACGAGTTCCTCCTCCGGAAACGTGAAGAATTCGCAAGCGAGCCGATCATTCCGCCGCCGCTGGTGCGCGGGGACGATCTGATTGCGCTGGGTTTGAAGCCGGGACCAAAGTTTGGCGGAATTCTCGAAGCGGTGGAGACGCGACAGCTCGAAGGAACGTTACGGACGCGCGAAGAAGCACTGGATTGGGTGAAACGCGAGTACTCGTTAAGTAAGAACGACTGAAGACAACATCGAACACCGAATGAGAATCTTGATGATCAGTGCGGAAGGGCCGCCGTTGCAACGAACGGGCGCGCTGGTCGATGTGATGGAGGCGTTGCCGCACGAGCTGCGCGCGCGTGGCCACGAGGTAAGCGTGGCGCTGCCATTTTATCGTGAAATTCGAGAGAACCCGGGATTCAAAGAAGAGGACACGGGAGTGACGGTCGATGTACGAGTGGGCCAGAAAACTTACATCGCTGAATATCTTGAGGGCCGGAGTGCAGGCGGGGTGCAGCTGTTTCTGATTCGCTGCGACGAGTTCTTTGATCGCCCGGGAATTTACGGCGAGCACGGCGAGTCCTACGAAGACAACGCAGCGCGATTCATTTTCTTTTGCAAAGCAGCGTTGGAACTCGCACGGCGATTAACGCCATCATTGCAAATTTTGCACGTTCACGATTGGCCGGCCGCGCTCGTGCCGGTCTTTGTGCGCGCGCACCATTTGCCGTTTGCGACGATGTTGACTATCCACCACGTCGCTGAGCAAGGCAGTTTCTGGGGACTGGACTTCGCCCTCACGAATCTGCACGAACGATTTTTCACTCTGCGGGGCGTCGAATTTTTTGGGCGTATAAATTTTCTCAAAGGTGGAATTCTCTATGCCGACAGAATCACAACGGTAAGCGAACGCTACCTGCGCGAAATGCAGACACCGACCAGCGGGTGCGGTCTTGACGTGGTGCTACGCGAAAATGCGCATCTCCTGATGGGGATTTTGCATGGCGCGGATTACACACGCTGGGATCCGGCATCCGATCGTCTCCTACCGGCCCATTACGATGCGAGCACGCTTCGGGGAAAACAGGTTTGTCGTGACGCCTTATTGACACAAATGAATCTCGCGCCCGAACCGCGCGGTCCGGTCTTCGGGATGGTCACACGCGTGGTTGAGGAGAAAGGCTTCGAGATTCTTATGCCGCTGCTTGATCGACTTCTTTGGGATGATGTTCGCCTGATCATTCTCGGTGAAGGCGACCCGGCCTATGAAACTGCCCTCGCCGTCGCAGCGCGAAAGTTCCCAACCAAGTTTGCGTATCAAAAGGATTACGATGAGAAACTAGCGCATTTGATTGAAGCGGGCATGGATATCACTCTTATCCCATCGCGCTTCGAACCGGCCGGTTTGAGCGCGATGTATAGCCTGAAATATGGGGCTCTCCCGGTTGCGCGGGCAACCGGCGGCATCCAAGAGATTATTGAGGATTACGATCCTGCGGCTGACAGCGGTTACGGTTTCCTTTGTTACGAGTATTCAGCCGAAGCCTTCTGGGATGCGATCAAACGAGCGCGGGGAATTTTCCGTGATCGGGAGGTGTGGATCACGCTGATGGAACGGGCGATGGCGCGCAATTTTTCCTGGGATGCGTCGGCGCAGCGCTACGAGGAGCTTTATAGAGAACTTGTCGGTGCCGACAAGGAAGTTGCGGCCTGACGCTCTCTAAGCGAGTGCGCGTCTAGGCGGATCTGGCGCTACCTCGCAGGATCTATTGAATCTACGGTTTCGCCGCACTCATGACATTGAGCGCGCCACCGCCGTTACAGCTACGGCGTGCAAAGGGCGGCTCGAGCGATTGAAGTTATCGGCGAGAGGCGTCCACAGGTTTCCGCGAATAAATCAAGCGCGGCATCGTCAAACTCTGCCACCCAAGTCAGCATTAAAAAGCCGGAAACAATGCGATCCGAGATTGCCCTCGTCCCCAGTTCGACAAGTTCTTGCAATCTCGAGAGCTTTCCTATCTGCTCGGCGTTTCCTAATCGCGCGGCGCGCCCGGCGGTCGCGCCCTACCATCATGACGTTATGACTCGTTCGTGGTTGCTGGTGAGGCCCTTGCTCGCCGGATTAGTCCTGACCCTGCTGCAGCTCGCGATGGCCGTGGGTCTGCTCGCGCCGGACGGGCCGGCTTCGTATCGCTATTCCACCCTTATCCAGCACGATAGCTATTGGTTCATGAACATCGTCGACCACGGCTACCAAACGATCGTTCCGCCTATCGATCACAAGGTGATGGAAGTGTCCAATGTTGCTTTCTTCCCCGCGTACCCTGCAATTGCCGCCCTGCTTCGCTACGGACTTAACATCGACACTAGCAACGCCCTGCTAATCACCGCCCAGCTCGCTGCCTGGGGTTTCTGGACTTACTTCTTTCTCTTGTGCGATCGCTGGAGTCTTTCGCCTGCGCTCCAATTTTGCGGCGCACTGTTGATTGTCGCCCATCCAGCCGCCTTTTTTCTGATTGCCGGCTATTCGGAATCGCTTTTTCTCATGGCCTTATTGGGCTTCATCTATTGGAGCAGCACGGATGGCCGTGCCGCGAGAGTCTGGGCAGCGTTGCACGGTATCGTGATGTCCGCGACGCGGATCGTTGGAATCGTCTGTGCAGGTTTTCCGGTGGTGCGATCGGTTCTCCGGAAGGGATGGAACGGTTTGGGCGAGCCCTTGGCGTGGTTTCGTAAACACGCCTCGGCGATCGGCGTGATGTTTGCGGCAACATTGGGCGCGCTTTGGTTCTTCATCTATTGCCAACTGCGCTGGGGTCACTGGGATATTTATATGCTCACGCAAGCGGCCGGTTGGGGGATCATTCCCGATTACTTGGCAGTGTTTAAACCCTCGAGTTATCGCTGGCTCGTCCCGGCTCTCAATAATCCGACAGAAGCGAGCCAGATGTCGATGACTTTGGGCGCATTGCTCTTTGTCGCTATCGTGCTTTGTGAAATGCTCCCAGCGGTTCGCCGGCGGACCGGCCGGGCGATGCGCGCTGGAATCTATTTCTGCGCTGCCGTAATCTATTACGTTTCGGTCAGCGGAGTAGCGTGCGTAGATATGGAGAGCATGCTCCGTTACGAATTTTGCGTGCATGCGCTAATCGTGCTGGCGCTTTTGAATTTTCTAGGTCAAGTTCGCATGCCGCCGGTGTTCGTTCGGGCATTTGGAATGGCGGCGGTGGCGCTACTCAGCGCTGCTGGGTTAAGCGTGCAGGGCTGGTACGTCTGGAACTTCACGCGGGGCAATTGGGTTGCCTAGAGAAGCATGAAGACAAAAGTTGCCATCATCGGTGCCGGACCAGCGGGTTTAACCGCTGCTTACCGTCTTTCGAAGGAGGAAGTCGACGTCACCATCCTGGAAGCCGATCCTGTTTACGTGGGCGGTATTTCGCGCACTGCCACCTACAAAGGTTTTCACTTCGATATCGGCGGACACCGTTTCTTTTCCAAATCCAAAGCAATCGAAGATTTGTGGACCGAGATTCTGCCCAACGACATGCTGGTTCGCCCGCGTTCGTCGCGGATTTTTTACGGTGGCAAGTTTTTCTCCTACCCGCTCAAACCATTCGAAGCTCTGTTAAAGCTTGGCATCTTTAAATCGGTTCTCTGCGTCTTTTCCTGGCTGAAAGCGCGGTTATTCCCGGTGCGCAATCCCCGTAATTTTGAAGAGTGGGTCAGCAATCAGTTCGGCAAACGGCTCTTCAACACATTCTTCAAAAGCTATACCGAGAAAGTCTGGGGGATGAGCTGCAGAGAAATTTCCGCGGACTGGGCTGCGCAACGCATCAAAGGCCTTTCGCTTGGCAGCGCGATCAAGAACGCACTTTTGCCGCAGCGATACAATGGCGATCGAACAAAAGTGATCAAGACGCTCATAAACTCATTCCGTTATCCGCGCAGAGGCCCGGGCATGATGTGGGAAGCCTGTGCTGAACAGACAAAAGCGATGGGCGGCAAAATCGAAATGGGCTGCAAAGTCAGTCGCTGTTTTTACGACGAAGCTTCCGGAAGTTGGACGGTCGAATATAAAGATCAACAAGGTGTTTTGCACGCAATCGAGGCCGAGCACGTGATCTCATCTGCCCCGATGCGAGAACTAGTATGCGGATTATCGCCGGCGATCTCTGAGCGTACAAGACACGCAGCGGAAAGTCTGAAGTATCGCGACTTCCTCACGGTCATGCTCATCCTGAAAGATCGACAGATGTTTGATGACAATTGGATCTATATTCATGATCCAAGCGTCAAGGTCGGTCGTGTCCAAAATTTCCGCTCATGGTCGCCGGAGATGGTGCCCGATCCCGATAAGGTCTGCTATGGCCTCGAGTATTTTTGCTTTGAGCACGACGGGCTTTGGGAATCGAAAGATGAAGCTTTGATCGAACTCGCCAAGCGCGAACTAATTCAGATCGGATTGGCCAAAGAGGGCGACCTGGTTGACGGCTGCGTTGTGCGTCAGAAGAAAGCGTATCCGGTTTACGACGATGATTACGCGCGCAATGTTGCCATCATTCGCCAAGAGCTGGATGACCGTTATCCGAATCTGCATCTCGTCGGGCGCAACGGCATGCATAAGTATAACAATCAGGATCACGCCATGATGACCGCGATGCTCTGTGTCGAAAATATTTTGGCCGACACGAAGCTTTACGATCTCTGGCAGGTCAACGGAGACGCCGAATATCACGAGGCCGGTCCTGCGGCGACTGAGGAAGCAATCGGCACAGGGCTGAGGCTGGTCCCGACCCGAGTCGTCGCTGCTCCCGAGCTCGCGCCCGAAGGGTAATTATCCTTCGCTGAGTTCTTCTACTGGCGGACAGGAGCAGAATAAATTTCTGTCCCCATAGACATTGTCGATTCGCGCGACGGCCGGCCAGAATTTGTATTCGCGTGTCCAAGGCGCGGGAAAAGCCGCTTGTTCGCGTGAGTAAGGCCGGTCCCACTTTTCGGAAGCAATTTGCCCCGCAGTGTGCGGCGCGTTTTTCAGGAGATTGTTTTCCCGATCCATCTTTCCGTGCGCGACCGCTTCGATCTCTGCGTGGATCGAGATCATCGCTTCGCAAAAACGGTCCAGCTCGTGCTTTGGTTCGCTCTCCGTTGGTTCGACCATCATTGTGCCGGCGACGGGCCAGGAAATTGTCGGCGCGTGAAACCCATAGTCCATCAACCGTTTCGCGACATCTTCCACTTCGATTCCCGTGCTCTTCCACTGTCGAAAGTCCAGAATGCATTCGTGCGCGACAAGGCCGCGCTCGCCTTTGAAAAGCACCGGGAAATAGCTATCGAGTCGTTTCGCAATGTAGTTCGCATTCAAGATTGCAATCTTCGTTGCGTCCGTTAATCCGCGTACGCCCATCATTCGTATATACATCCAGGAGATGGTGAGAATGCTCGCGCTGCCAAGCGGTGCGGCAGATACATTCCCCCCTGCGCCACCGCCGTGTCGATAATCTGACCCAGCAGCTCCAGTGGATGGCCGCTTTCCTTCCCCCCATTCGCCGAACACGATACAGCCGGTTTCGGAATCGAGGATGGCTTGTCGTGGAAGGAACGGCGCCAGATGTTGCGCGACACCGATTGGTCCCACGCCAGGCCCGCCGCCGCCATGCGGGATGCAAAAAGTCTTGTGCAAATTCAAGTGACATACGTCCGCGCCAATGTCGCCGGGACGGCATAGCCCGACCAGCGCATTCATGTTCGCGCCGTCCATGTAAACTTGTCCGCCGTGCGAGTGCACGATTTTACAGATTTCGCGAATGGTGGTTTCGAAAACGCCATGCGTTGACGGATATGTCACCATCAACGCAGCAAGATCGCCCGCATGTTCACTCGCTTTGGCGCGTAGATCGGCAAGATCGATATCTCCATCCTTCAAACAGGCAACCGGGACAACTTTGAATCCGGCCATGACGGCACTGGCGGGATTTGTGCCGTGCGCGGAAGTCGGGATGAGGCAGACGTTACGATGGGCTCCACCGCGCGATCCATGATATTCGCGGATCGCGAGCAGGCCGGCATATTCTCCCTGTGACCCGGCGTTGGGCTGCAACGAAACCGCGGCGAACCCGGTGATTTCGGCAAGCCATTCTTCGAGCTGCCTGCAGATATCCGCGTACCCCGCGGTCTGTTCCGTGGGCGCGAATGGATGCAGCCTCGAAATTTCCGGCCACGAAATCGGAAACATCTCCGCCGTGGCATTTAATTTCATCGTGCACGAGCCGAGCGGAATCATGGAAGTGGTCAGCGAAAGATCGCGCGATTCGAGTCTTTTTAGATAACGCAACATTTCCGTCTCGGTTTCGTGCGTGTTGAAGACAGGATGGGTGAGAAACTCCGAAGTGCGGATTGCGAACTGCGGAATGTGGAGCGGCGGCTGACCAAGATCGTCATCCGTAAAATCGCGGACGGGCGTGCCTCGAAAGATCGACATCAACAACTCGATGTCGCCGGATGTTGTGGTTTCATCAAATGAAACCCCAACGGCCCGTGCGCCGAGTGCGCGCAAGTTGCAGCCCGCTTTTTGCGCGTGATCGATCAGCGTGCTGCTCGATTCGACCTCCACGCGAATCGTGTCGAAGAAGTTCTCGTGCGTGATTGTGAAGCCGAGAGAGCGCAGGCCGTCCGCAAACTGGCTCGTTAGGCGATGAATGCGTCCCGCGATTGCGCGCAAGCCACGCGGGCCATGATAGACCGCGTACATCGAGGCAATAACGGCGAGGAGAACTTGCGCCGTGCAGATGTTACTCGTGGCTTTATCGCGGCGGATGTGCTGCTCACGCGTTTGCAGTGCGAGGCGATAAGCTGGGCGGCCTTCGGCATCGTGCGAAACCCCGACCAGACGTCCGGGCATGTGACGCTTGTATTGGTCACGGGTGGCAAAGTAGGCCGCATGCGGCCCACCGAATCCGAGTGAAACGCCGAAACGTTGCGTGTTGCCCACCGCGACATCGGCGCTGAATTCTCTCGGTGGTTTCAAGAGCGTCAGTGCAAGAATATCCGCAGCGACAACGACCAACGCGCCAGCATCGTGCGCTTGCCTAGCGAATTCGCTGTAATCATAGATCGCGCCGTCCGTGGAGGGATACTGGACAAGAGCGCCAAAAACAGCGTTCTTGAATTTGAAGCTCGCGAAATCGCCGACGACGAGTTCGATACCGAGCGGTTTCGCGCGGGTGCGCACGACTGCAATAGTTTGCGGGTGACAATTGTCTGCAACGAAGAAAATTTTCCGGCTCGGAACAGCGGCGTGACAAAGCGCCATCGCCTCGGCGGCGGCGGTTGCTTCATCGAGCATTGACGCATTGGCGATGTCGAGCCCGGTCAAATCGGTCACCATGGTTTGGAAATTTAACAAGGCTTCCAGTCGCCCCTGCGCCAGCTCGGCTTGGTAGGGAGTGTAAGCGGTGTACCAGCCCGGGTTTTCGAGAATGTTTCGCTGGATGACCGGTGGCGTGATGCAATCGTAATAACCTGTGCCAATGAATGAGCGCGCGACTTTGTTTTTCTTTGCGATTGCGCGCAGTTCGGCCAACGCTTCGCTTTCCGATTTTGCTTCCGGCAAATTTAGTTGTCGATCGAGGCGAATATTTTTTGGAATCGCCGAATCGATAACGGCATCGAGATTTTCGAAACCAAGTTCGCGCAACATCGCGCGAACTTCGTCTTCGTCCGGGCCGATGTGACGTCGCGCAAATGAATCGAAATCAGTCGTTCGTTCGCGCAATTTCATTTGAAGAGACTACGAAAGGCGAATCGCGCTTCAAGTCCTGTAGCGGCGCTCTATGAGCGCGGGAAGAATTAATGCGACGGTCACAGACCGCCGCTACAGAAGATCATTTGGAGTCGTGCGTCTCGACACCGTGACTTTTCAACTGCGCGCGAAGCTGAGCGAGATGCTGGTGATTTCGCGTCTCGACCGTGCAGAGGACGTTAACGGCCGAAACGTCGGAACTGGCGAACGCGCGATCGTGCACGACCTGTTTGATGCTTGCACCAGTCGACGCGATTTGCCCCGCGAGATCGGCAAGGCCACCAGGCCGATCACTGATTACAGCCGTGAATCGGCAAAGCCTGCCATCGGCGACCAGACCGCGTTCGATCACGCGACTGAGCACGTTGGGATCGATGTTGCCGCCGCAGAGTAAAAGGACCACTCGCTTGCCGTCGAGCTCGTTTAATTTTCCGGACATACATGCGGCGAGCGCAGTTGCGGCCGCGCCTTCGACGACGCTCTTCTCCAACTCGACCAATCGCAGGATCGCGAGCGCAATCTGTTCCTCGGTCACAGTGACGGCAAGATCGACAAGCGATCGCGCGATCTGAAACGCATTTGTTCCAACCTGGGGAATGGCCAGCCCGTCGGCCAGTGTCGGATACATCGCGACCTTCGTCGGTTTCCCCGCTTCAAGCGCTGCTGAAAAGCTCGCGACGTTCTCTGCTTCGACGGCGACAATCTTCGCTTGCGGCCGTAAGGTTTTGACGGCCAGAGAAACACCCGCGAGCAAACCGGCGCCGCCCACGGGAACAATCACCGCATCAAGATCCGGGGTTTGCTCGACGATTTCGAGCCCATCGTTCCCTGGCCGGCAATGATGGCCGGATCATCGTAGCCGTCGACGTAAGCGAGGCCCTTTTCTTTCGCGATCAAGTGTGCGTGCGCTTTAGCTTCGCCGAAATCTCTCCCGTGAAGAACAACCGTCGCAGCGAGTTTCTGGCAATTGTTTACTTTAACGAGAGGGGCAAATTTCGGCATCACCACCGTCGCGGGAATACCGAGCAACTTGCCCTGATAGGCAAGTGCTTGAGCGTGATTGCCAGCCGACGCTGCGATGACGCCGCGCGTTTGCTGTTCGGGCGACAGTTGTGCGAGCGCATTGCGCGCCCCGCGTTCCTTAAAACTTCCCGTGCGCTGCAAGTTGTCGAGCTTGCAGAAAATTTCCATACCCGCGACTTCGCTGAGAGGGATGGAAGGTCGGCATGGCGAATAGTAAACTGCGCCAGCAATGCGTTCGCGCGCTGCTTCAAGATCCTTAAATGTCACCACGCGCTGCAATCTTGGCGCAAGATCGAGAATCGACAACTCCGCGAGGCCGTCGTGGCGGTGAATTCTTGACACATCGATTGTGTGGTCGATTGTGTGGAGGAATGCCTACGAATTTACAAATCGACGATCGCTTGCTGGCGAAAGCTCAAAAAGTTGGTGGGTTTCGTACCAAAAAGGACACGGTCAATCATGCACTGAGCGAGTTTGTTCGTCGTCGGCAGCAGAAGGATATTGCCGGTCTTTTTGGCACGGTCGATTTCGCGCCGGATTTTGATCATAAAAAATTGCGGGCAAAGCGGTGAGGGTACTGCCTGACACGCCGATCTGGTCCGCTGCGCTCCGACGAACAAGAGGTGTAGCAAGTGGATACCGGGCAGAGATGGTCAAGCTGCTGAATCACGGGGTCATTGAAATCATTGGGCCGATTCGCCAGGAGTTGCTCTCAGGAATTCGCGAGCAGTCACAGTTCGAGCGAGTTCGAGAACATTTGAGAAGATTTCGCGATCTTCAGACCACGACTGATGACTACGAAGAAGCAGCTTC
>Ga0137379_10005342_pt1 | contig 12115 bp, 10 predicted proteins | sample SagtaG_18_FD_104812 | JGI IMG/M metagenome (GOLD analysis project Ga0137379, IMG submission 104812) | Vadose zone soil microbial communities from Sagehorn Ranch, Mendocino, California, USA - Sage2_L_80_16 metaG | ecosystem: Environmental > Terrestrial > Soil > Vadose zone | place: USA...
CAGCCTGCACGCGAGCAAGGTCGCAGCATGGCAGAATGCCATTACAGTCCATCCCAGGCCCACGAATTCCTCTTTGCACAAGGATGGGACAAGTACCACGACCGATTTTTCACCAGGTGTTACGTCCAGGAGGGTGAAGACGCGTATAATAAAGCCGTAAACGCACAACAGAAACACGTTGATCAATCCACGAGCAGTTGACCGCGGTTTCTTTCCGCCGGCAGGTCCGCCCGCAATTATTTTTCGCGAAATTCGAGTCTGCCGTCTTTTACATCGACATAAGCCGTTTGGCCTTCACGGACTTTGCCGTCGAGAATATCGATCGAGAGCGGGTCAAGAATTTCTCTTTGTATCACGCGCCGGAGCGGTCGCGCACCGTAAACGGGATCGTACCCTTCGCGGGCGAGTAATGTTTTCGCCGAATCGGAAAGTTCGAGCCTGATCTTCTGTTGTTCGAGCCGTTTCGTTAAATGGCGGAGTTGGATTTCGACAATCTTCTTCAGGTCCTCCTGGCTCAGCCGATCGAAAATGATTATCTCATCGACGCGGTTGAGGAATTCGGGACGAAAATGCGCGCGTAACGCATCCATGACCAGCCTTCGCCGCGCTTCCGACGATTGCTCTTCCTCCATAATGTATTGCGAGCCAATGTTTGAGGTCATGATGATGACGGTGTTCTTGAAGTCGACGGTCCTCCCCTGCCCGTCTGTGATGCGACCGTCATCGAGCACTTGCAGCAATACGTTGAACACATCGGGGTGGGCTTTTTCAATTTCATCAAAAAGCACAACTGAGTACGGTCTGCGGCGTACCGCTTCAGAAAGTTGGCCCCCTTCCTCGTAACCAACGTAACCCGGAGGCGCGCCGATCAATCGTGCCACGGTGTGTTTCTCCATGTATTCGCTCATGTCGATCCGGATCAAGGCTCGTTCGTCGTCGAACAAGAATTCCGCCAGTGCGCGGGAGAGCTCCGTTTTGCCGACGCCAGTTGGTCCGAGAAAAATGAACGAGCCGAGCGGACGATTCGGATCCTGTAAACCGGCCCGGGCGCGGCGCACGGCGTTCGCGACGGCTTTGATGGCGCTTTCCTGGTCAACAACGCGCTCGTGCAAATGCGCCTCGAGCTTCACCAATTTCTCGCGCTCGCCTTCCTGCAATCGCGATACTGGAATCCCCGTCCAACTTGAAACGACTTCGGCAATGTCTTCCTCGGTCACTTCTTCGCGAAGAAGCGATTTCTTGGCCTTTGCGCTTTTTGCGGTCGCGTCAGCCAGTTTTTTTTCCAGCTCAGGGATTCTGCCGTACTGAATTTCGCTTGCCCTGGCTAAATCACCACGGCGCTGTGCGCGCTCCAGCTCCGTTCGAAGTTGATCAATTTCTTCCTTCCATTTTCGCTGCTCTTCTAGAATAGCTTTTTCCTTCTGCCACTCTGCTTTGAGGGCATTCGATTTTTCCTTTAGCGCGGCCAATTCCTTCTCGAGCTTTTTTAATCGCTCTTTACTGGCGGGATCTTTTTCCTTCTTAAGCGCCTGCCGCTCCATCTCGTGCTGCATGATCTGGCGCTCGATCACGTCGATTTCCGTCGGCATGGAATCGAGCTCGATCTTCAGACGCGAAGCCGCTTCATCGACGAGGTCAATCGCCTTATCCGGCAAAAAGCGATCGCTGATATAACGGCGCGACAGGACCGCCGCGGCAACGAGCGCTCCATCAGTAATGCGCACTCCGTGGTGGACTTCGTAACGTTCCTTTAGTCCGCGCAGGATCGCGATCGTGTCTTCCACGCTCGGCTCGCTGACCAGCACCGGCTGAAACCGCCGTTCTAGCGCCGCGTCCTTCTCGATATATTTGCGATATTCATCGATCGTGGTCGCACCGATCGTGCGCAGCTCGCCGCGCGCGAGCATCGGCTTGAGCATGTTTGAGGCGTCGACCGAGCCTTCTGCTGCTCCTGCGCCTACGATCGTGTGCAGCTCATCGATGAACAGAATGAACTGGCCCTGTGCATCGGTTACTTCCTTCAAGAATGCTTTCAGACGGTCTTCGAATTCGCCGCGAAACTTCGCGCCCGCGACCATTGCGCCAATGTCCATGGCGATGATTCGTTTGTTTTTTAATGAATCCGGCACGTCGCCACTGATGATCCGCCGCGCCAGACCTTCGACGATTGCTGTTTTGCCAACGCCGGGATCGCCGATGAGCACCGGATTATTTTTCGTCCGGCGTGATAACACCTGCATGATCCGCCGGATTTCGTTGTCGCGTCCTATGACTGGATCGATCTTGCCGCGTCGCGCCAGCTCGGTGAGGTCGCGCCCGTACTTCTCCAGCGCCTGATACTTGCCTTCGGGGTTTTGATCGGTCACCCGCTGGGAGCCGCGCACCTGCTGAAGACCCTGCGTGAGCTTGTCGCGCGTGACGCCAAAGTCTTTGAGCAATTTTGCCGTGGCAACATTCGCACCGGCCAACGCGAGCAAATAATGTTCAGCGCTGGTGAATTCATCCTTCAGCTTCGACATCTCCTTTTCTGCATCATCCAGCACGCCGCGGAGTTCATTGGAGAGCCGCAGATCAGCGGCAGCGCCGTGAATTTTTGGGCGCCGTTCCAGCTCCGAGCGCAGCCGTTCCCGCAACTGATCCACATTTGCTCCAATCTTCTCAAGGAGCGGGCGCGTTATGCCCTCGCTTTGGTCCAGGAGCGCGGAAAGAAAATGCTCGTTCGCGATTTCAGGATGATTAGCTTGCGACGCGAGGTCCTGCGCCGCCTGCAGCGCCTCCTGCATCTTCTGCGTGTATTTGTCGATACGCATCCTTCAAGTTAGTGAACAGAACCGCGCAGGGCAATTCGCCAAAGTACGAACCTCCGCCAGGCGTTTGACACAAACGCCTCTACAACGATGAGTGTTGGCCATGAGCGCGGAAGTGAAATTGACGACACGCAATGCTCTTCGTGTTCTGCGCGCCGGTCCGTTCCGCCGCTACATCATCGGCAGTGCGATTTCCGACACCGGCACCTGGATGCAGGTGATGGCGCAGGGCTACGTTATGAGTACTCTCACCACCAAAGCGCTGTGGTTGGGCTTTGCCAATCTTGCCATGGGTTTGCCGATGCTCGCGCTGACAATGATCGGCGGTTCGGCGGCGGATCGTTTCGATAAACGCAAGATCTTGTTGATCACCCAATACGTTCAGATCGCGCTCGCGATTGGGATGGGTATACTGCTTTTTACTGGCAAGATCGCCGCCGGGAGGCCGGGAGCGATCTGGTACATTTTGATTTTTGCCGCGATCCTGGGCGTATCGAACTCTTTTGAGATGCCCACTTTGTCCGCGCTGATTCCGGAGCTGGTCAAACGCGAGGAAATTCAGGGTGCGATTTCAATCGATCGTTCGGTGTTTCACGGATCGCGAATGGTGGGCTTTTCGCTATCCGGAATATTGATCAGCGTATGGGGCATGGCTTCCGCATTTTTTGCCAACGCTCTATCGTTCATCGCGTTGATTATTGCGATTCTTTCATTGCCGCCACGACAACGTGGAACCGCGGAAGAAGAAGAAAAGCGCACCAGCGGAATCAAGGAAGGCTTTCGCTACATCTCCAAAGATAAACCGAGCTTGGCGATGGTGATGTTGATCGCCGCGCAATCCGTCTGCATTTTTCCAATCATCACTGTGATGATGCCCCTCTACGTTCGGCTTGTTCTCCATCTTGGCCCGGGTCGCCTCGGATTTCTGATGGGCGCTTCCGCAGTGGGCTCTGTCGTTGGGTCGCTTTTCCTGATCGGACTACCCCGAGAGAAACGCGTGCCGTTTATGATGGGCTGCGTAACCGCTGTCATGGGCGCAGTACTCGGGTTGTCGTTCGCGCCGAGCTTTTATCTCGCGATGGGCCTGCTCGTTCTTAATTCGTTAGGCCTGGCGATGAACTTCGGTCTCGCCAGCACGATCGTGCAAGAACGCGCGCCGGATTATTTGCGTGGGCGCGTCTCAGCCGTGTTCTTGCTGAGCTTTGTCGGTCTGCTGCCAATCGCGGGATTGGGCGTAACTGGTTTGTCGGATCTAATCGGCATGCCGCGAGCGCTAGCGATTGCTGCCATCGCCTATGGCGCCAGTGGGTTGCTCATCCTAGCGCGTGTGTTGCGCCAATGCTGCGAGCCCGGAGTGGTCGAAGTGGAAGACGCCCAAACGCCTCCCCCACCCGTCGCCGCTGCCGTGTAGCGTGATCGCCTTTTCGACCTGCTGGAACTCACACCGTCATACAGACGGCGCGGAAATGCTGCGCGAGATTCTCGAGATTGGATTCGATCAGGTTGAGCTCGGTCACGGTATTCGGATTTCATTGGTGCCGGGAATCCAAGAAATGTTTGATGCGGGGCAAGTTCGGTTCACCAGTTTGCATAATTTTTGTCCGCTGCCGGTCGAAGTGATGGCGGCTTCGCCCGATTGCTACCAATTTTCCGCTGCTTCTCCCGAAGAACGTGACCGAGCTGTGAAGCAAACGTTTCAAACAATTGATTTCGCGGCGCGATTAGACGCGCCGTTTGTCGTATTGCATTTAGGTGAGGTAAATATGTCGCCGATCACTGAGCGATTAATCAAGCTGGCGAAAACCGGCAAACACCTGTCGCGCAAGTACGTAAAATTGAAGATTGAAGCCGTGCAAAAGCGGGAAAGAATTGCGCCCACCTATTTGCAGCGCGTCAAAGACTGCCTGGGGCGAATTATTGAGCACGCCGCTTCCAAAAATATCAGAATCGCTTTGGAAGGCCGGCGCGGTTATGAAGAGATTCCAACTGAGCGCGAATTACCACGGTTACTCGACGAGATTGGCTCTGCGCAGCTCGGGTACTGGCACGATTTCGGTCACTTGCAGATCAAACAAAATTTGGGATTCATCGATCACGCCGAATGGCTGCACTTGATCGGGTCACGCGCTTATGGTTGCCACGTTCAGGACTGCATTTGGCCTGCGAAAGACCATGAAGCGCCGTTTACCGGCGACGTGAATTTTGAGAAACTAGTTCCGCTCCTTCCCAGAAACTGCTTATTTGTTTGGGAGATGAGTCCGAACAAGACGGCTGATGCAATTCGGCGGTCGGTTCAAACATGGAAGGAGCGCTTTGGGAAATGAAAAAGATCCTGATCACGCTTTTCCAGCTTAGCGTTACGATCGGGGTGCTTTACTGGGTCTATCACGATCCAAACCGGCGCGCGCAGATGGTTGAGGCGATCCGGAACGCCGAGTATCGCTGGGTTGCGATGGGCATTCTGGCATACCTGGTTGTAGAAATAGCCGCTGCGTTTCGCTGGCACGTTCTGCTGAAGGTGCAAAGAATTAGTCTGAGTCTGCCGCGGCTCACGGGCTTGTTTTTTATCGGAATGTTTTACAACCAATTTCTCCCCGGCGGCACCGGCGGCGATATCATGAAAAGCTATTACCTGCTGAAGGAAACGCCGGATAAAAAAGCGGGCGCACTGCTTGCGGTGGTGTTCGATCGATTCATCGGGCTTGTTGCCCTGGTCGCTATCACCGCGACTCTAATCTGCCTGCGTTATGACTTTCTTGCGCAAAAACCGGAGACGCGAAACTTACTTTGGCTCCTACTCACTCTCCTTAGTACGTCGGTTGCCTTTCTGCTTTCGACTTTTGTCATCAGCGGGTTCAAGCTCCTGCATTCTTTGCCGGCGCGATTTCCGGGTCGTGACAAGTTAATCGAGATCTCTGCCGCGTATCATCTGTACGCGCACCATTGGCGCGCAACGCTCGTGGCGTTTGTTGCATCAGTCGTAGCGCATCTTGCCACGTTCACCACTTTTCTATTCGCAGCCTATGCCTTGGGCGCACCGGTTCCCCTCGTGAATTTCTTCGCTGTGATGCCGGTTGAGCGCACAATCTCGGCGCTACCAATTAGCTTCGCCGGAATTGGACTTCGAGAAAAAGTTCTGCAGATCATGCTCAATGGCCTCTGCGGCGTTCCGGAAGCAAAAGCCATTCTGATAGGCTCACTGAGCTTCCTCATCATTTTGGTTTGCTGCCTTCCCGGCGCGATCGTTTACCTGTTTTACAAACCAAGTGGGGCGGTCGCGCGCGTGCCGCTGCGCGAGATGGAACAGGAAGTGGTGACTCTTGAACACGAGATCGGCGAAGCGGAATGATGAAGAAGAACCAATGAGATTCTTCAAACGCTCAACGCTCAACACTCAACACTTAACGTCCAACGCTTAGATATCTGAATCGAACGTTCGGCGTTGAACGTTGAGCGTTTTCTTCATGACAAAAAGCAAGCACCAGCGCCCATTCGTCGTCGCCACCTTTGCCATGACTGCTGATGGCAAGGTGACAACACGAAAGCTGACGCCGGTTGATTTTACTTCGCGTGAAGACAAGCTGCACTTGTTCCGGCAACGCGCCCTGGCTGACGCCGTTCTGATCGGGCACACCAGTTTGAAGCGCGACAACGTTCGGCTCGGATTACCGGCTGAATTGCAGGAAGCCCGGATAAAGCGCAGACGAAGCCGATGCCCATTGCGGGTAATTATCTCTAACAAAGGCCGAATCGATGATCGGCTAAAGATTTTTCAATCCGATATTTCACCGATTATTATCTTTTCTACCAAGCGAATGCCGCGGAAAACGCAGAACGCACTGAGCAAAAAGGCAATTCTTCATTTGAGCGATTCACGGCACGTCGATCTTGCTGCCATGCTGGAAACCTTGCGCAGTGAGTACAAGGTGTGCAGGCTCGCATGCGAAGGTGGACCAACGCTGTTTCGCGCCTTATTGGAACGGGACTTAATCGATCAGCTCAATCTCACAATCGCGCCATATATGTTCGGCGGAGCCAAAGCGCCTACGCTAACAGGCCTGAGCAAGGAATTCTTGCCGGCCAGCGTGCATTGTTCATTGACCAATATGCGCACGGTTGGTGACGAGTGTTTTCTCACCTATCGAATCAAGCATCAGCGACCGCGGAGCTAGTCGACTCCTTGCGGCGCGGCCGCGGCACCAGCTCGCCGCCGCAGTTTGGGCAGACGAAGTTCATTCGCTCAGCACAGCTCGCGCAATATGTGCATTCGTAGCTGCAGATGTAAGCTACTCCGCTCGTAGTAAGCGTGGCTCCGCATTTTTCGCAGATTCCTTTGAGCTCTAGCGCCATTTGTTTCGTCCTTGACCGGAATTGTCGCAAAAGCTGCTGTTTCGATAACTAAAACTCTCCATTGGCGCTATTTCGGCAAGTGATAGCGCTGGAAGTAATAAACGACGGCTATGCCGACCTGAAATTTCTTTCCGCTGCCAGCGAGCGGCTTCTCCAAGCTGGCGCTGAGGACAACCGGAACCTTTGAAAGACGCTTGGCAACGCCTGCGCTGATTGTTTGGCTCCAGCGGTCGCCATTTTCAAAATCGACTGTCGCTCTGTATCTTCCGTTCACCGACCAATGGTCGGGAAGAATTAACGTGACTGGTAGCGCCAGTTCCAAGTAAGTTTGCGGCCGAACATCATGTTTTTCGACAATGGAATGGTTGTAGTTGATATCGGGTGACAACGTTAGCCAGTGCGTGAGGTCGTGCGAAATTCCCCAACCGACCTTCAAACGCCACACGCTTTCAGCCAGGGCGCGATCTGAAGCGGTATCGCCGTGCAACTCGATGCCGCCACCAGTGCGCCATGTGTCATTCAAACGAAAAGCCGTACCTGCCCCGAGCTCGGCATCGCTGAAACCGCCGACCTCAGCGTGACCTGATGCTTCATCACTTCGGCGATAAGCAAAAGGCAACCTGAAACGTACGCCCCAATCTTGGCAGTCGCTGATACGCCAACCCCACAATCCCGCTATCGTCCAAGTCGCCTTTTCGGCGCCATGTTTGAATTGACTCCAATCTGAGCCTAGCGACAGGCGGTCGCTAATGATGGTTTGATCGTTGAGCTGTTTTAATTGCTCTGCCGCTGTGGGAACGGTAACGGGTTCAACCGCAAGTGAACTACCGTATGCAAGTAACACCAAAGCAACAAGCGATGCTGTCCTTAACGAACGCGAAAACACGCGTAACGACACACAAAATCCTAAGGTTCGTAGCAGGCAGAGGCCATAACAACAATGAGAACTACACTGCCGCTGCCTTAGCTCGTGTCCTTGGCCAGATGGGCTAACGTGTTGGTCATCGGCTCGCTGGGAATTCGAATCATGCCGGCAAATGGGAAGTCCAGTTCGAGGATTATCAAAACCGCGCAGGCCACCGAGAACGCGCCGGCGACCAGGGCAAGAGTGGTGGTAGCGTTCGCCGGTGCCAGCAAGCTAAATCCAAAGAAGATCACCACAAGCCATATTACGAGCGCGATCAGCAACGGCTTTGAAACCGATGAAACCGCCTGCGCTTGTACCAGCGCGCGAACCTCGGCGAGTTGCACCATGAGAGTCGCCGCTTGTGTCTTGAGGGCGCGTTGCGCTTCATCGCGCGGAGCGAGATGGCTAATAGCCACGTAAATCGCGTCACCAATCGCCTGGTTGGGATCTAATCGGGCCGAAGCACTTCGCTCGCCTGACCACGCGCGCCGGACTCCATCGGCAACAGCGTCACGAAGGGCACGGCGCGCGTCCATTGTCTCGGGTCCGTAAAGCTTTAGCACTCGATCAAGCAAAGCGGTTTTCGCCGCCATCTGCATTACTTCGGTGCGCGTAGTGTCGAAGGAGCTTTTGGCTGAACTTATGAGCAGCCCCAGGAGTATAGCCGTCATCGTCGCGACAAGACCAAGCGCGAGTTTCACCGCGTCTTTTGACTCATCGTTCAGCTGCTCAGCGGGAAGGAGCCGACGCAGACGTCCGCCCAGCAACGTGACGCTCACGAGGCCTATGAACAAAATCAGGGCGATGACACTAATAATCATTGTGGCATTTCAAAATGAATAGCCCGGATATTCTTTGAACTGGTCTCTAGCCGCTATTGTTTCCTAAATGCAGACGCAGCCCGCGAACAATTCGAACCATATCCCAACTGCGACCAATCGAATCAGATCAATCCTCCTAAAGCGCGACAGATCGCCAAGTCTGCAGCCGACGAACGGATCAATTCCGGCCATTCCTTACCAATTTCCCAGAGATTCCACGCCCATCGGGCCGAAGCTATCGAATTGCTCAACTTCGACATGGTGGGGTCCCGCTGTTTCTTCGGTGATATCCGGAGTTCCAGCCATTTGTTGTCGACCTTGCTGAGCCATTTGCCTGCTCTTCAGCGCCTGCTTATACGCATTGAACTGCGCCTGGTTGCCCACGTAGATCTTTTCCTTCTTCGCGGTCGGATAGACGTAGTACACTTTTCCGTTGTACTTCACGGCTGAGACCCTGCCTCCAGCGAGTTGACTGACATGCTGCTGCTGCTTTTGAGTCGTGACCGCCTTCGTCTGAAACCCCGATTGGGCCAGCAGGACTTCCCTCTGGGATGTGGCGGGCGCAGTCTGACTTGTGGTTGCAGTCTGGCACCCGACCACTAATGCCGTTGTTCCAACGGCGCCTACAATAACTGTCAAGGTTAAAAGTTTTTTTATTGTTTTCATTTGAGTGTCTCGTTTGTGTACTTGCTTTTACAAAAAAATTTGAGGCTGGTTCAAGACAATATTTCTGAGCCTCGTTCGTGAACCGGCGCGCTGATCCGATTCGGCTTGACTTCCTCAGACACGATCACCACGATTTCGCGATCCAAACAAGGAGAAACCGATATGAATAATTACGTTAGACTAATCGTAACGACTTTGTGCTTCGGTGCGTTCGCGCTGTTGGCATCGACGTCCTCTGCTCAAAACCGGGCTGCAAAGGTTGAAGCGATATCGCAACAACTCAATCTCACGCCTGAACAAAAGGCCAAAGTTCTGCCCATTCTTCGCGAGGAAGGTCCAAAGGTGCAGGCAATTAAGAATGACAACTCGATGTCGAGAATGCAGAAGATGCAGGCCGTCAGGGCGATTCATCAGCAGACCGATCCACAGATGAAGGCAATTCTTTTGCCTGAACAGTATCAAAAGCTGCAGGCGATTCGCCGCAAAGCGCTCAGCGACGCCATCCACTGAGACATACCGCTGACCGGATGTTCTCAGATCAAGATCATCTGGACTACTCTATCGAACGCGTGCTCATTGTTAGTTGCGCACTGCGTTGGCAAAGCGCTCGAGATATGTTCTCTGCAAATCCTCTGCGGTAATCTTGGCCGGACCAACGTTGAACTCGACTTTTTGGATCGTGCCCTGGAAGTGCTTCGGTAATAATTTTGCGTATCCGAGCTTTGGAACTACTGGCAGACCGTTGTCAGCGCCGATGTCCATGCCTTCGTAAGCGGTAAACCGGAGCGGCACAGTATGCTCGAGTTTGCCCTCGGCTTGCTGTTTGCCGTTAATGAAAAGCCGGCCTGTTCCGCTGGTAGCGAACTCGCCGGGTTTATCGGCGGTGAACTCGTACCGCACGTTGACTTTGCCCTTGGGTAACTCATCCCGCGAGGTGATCGTGTCCAGTTTCAAACCAAGGAAACTATAGGTGTGCTTTAATCGGCCGTCTTCGACATAAAGCGAAAAACCGCCGAGGAAACTACCCTCCGCGACAATCACACCCGCTATGCCGGGACGCAGTCCAAGGCCCGATCGGCCCGGATTATCCAAATCTGCGCTGATGCTGTACGAACGGTTGTAAACTGGGGGAATCATGCCGGACGAGATGTTCTCCGTTCCGTCGTAGTAAGTAAATTTCGTCTGACCAGTCGAGTATCTCGGAAATCCCCACAGAAAGGCGATCTCACCGAATAATGGCAGCACCTGATATTTCTCGGCCTCGGCCCAAAACAGCGCCGTTAATTCACGCACTTTGTCCGGATACTTATCCGCAACGTCGTCAGCCTGCGAGAAATCTTCGTTGAGATTATACAACTCGCACCTGTCGTTGTCCGGGTTCCATTTGTCTGGTGCAAACCGCGCAAGCGTTTCGGGATCTAACTTCCACGGAATTCGATCCGGACGCCAGCACGCAATCCAGCCATCCTTGTACATGGCGCGATTTCCGAGAATCTCGAAATACTGTTGCGTGTGCCGCGACGGCGCATTGGCATCGTCGAAAGTCGGTAGAAAACTCACACCGTGCATCGGCATCTGTGCGACGCCGTTGACTACCTTTGGCTCCGGCAGCCCAGCGGCTTCGAGGATAGTCGGCGCGATGTCGGTACAATGCGTGAACTGACTGCGCAAACCGCCTTTGTCTTTAATGCGTTTCGGCCAGGCAACGACCATTGGGTTACGAGTGCCGCCGAGATGTGAGGCGACCTGCTTACCCCATTGAAACGGCGCATTACCGGCCCATGCCCATGCCGCCGCGTAATGCGGAGCCATGCGAGGGCCGCCCCATTTATCGAGTCCGCCGTAAGCTTTGATCGCTTTCAATTGCTGGTCGCTTGTGAGCGGAATGCCGTTCAGGGTTGTCATTTCGTTGAACGTCCCATTCTCCGTCCCTTCCATACTCGCGCCGTTGTCACCGAAGATGTAAATAACGAGGGTGTTGTCGGCGAGGCCCATCTCCGTGATGGCTTGCACGACGCGGCCCACAGCGTGGTCGGTGTTTTCCTGGTAACCAGCATAAACTTCCATTTGACGCGCATATACTTTTTTCACCTCCGGCGGTACGCTGTCCCACGCGGGGAACGCCCGGTCACGAGGAGTAAGTTTGGCGTTGACTGGAATCACGCCCAGCTGCTTCTGTCGTGCGAACGTCTCCTCGCGCAACTTGTCCCAGCCCTGATCGAACTTGCCTTTGTATTTGTCGCTCCATTCTTCCGGCACTTGGTGTGGCGCGTGTGTTGCACCCGTCGAGAAATAGAGAAAGAAAGGTTTGTCCGGCGCCTGCGCTTTTTGATTGCGAATCCACGCAATCGAATGGTCTGCCATCGCGTCATTTAGATAAAAGTTCTTCTCCGTCGGGACGCCAACGATCTTATTGTTTTCAACAAGAACCGGATCGAACTGACTGGTTTCTCCGCCGAGAAATCCCCAGAAATAGTCGAAGCCAAGCGCGTTCGGCCAGCGGTCAAAAGGGCCCGCAGGCCCCTGCTGCGCGTCGGGTGTGAGATGCCATTTTCCAATTGCAG
>Ga0137379_10005352_pt1 | contig 12107 bp, 11 predicted proteins | sample SagtaG_18_FD_104812 | JGI IMG/M metagenome (GOLD analysis project Ga0137379, IMG submission 104812) | Vadose zone soil microbial communities from Sagehorn Ranch, Mendocino, California, USA - Sage2_L_80_16 metaG | ecosystem: Environmental > Terrestrial > Soil > Vadose zone | place: USA...
GGATTGGATATTGAAGGTGCCCGTCCCAGCGTTGGCCGTGACGGTTCCACTGACGGGTTGTGTTACTGCCGAACCGTCTACCTTCAAGGAGTTGGTCAGCGCTGGCTGGTCCGTCGCCAGAACAACTCGCAAGGTTCCTGCCGACTTATTGCCAGAGTTAGTGTCCGTTGCTGTCCCGGCGAGTTGCGCCACGTTCGTTGAGGCGTTCGCTGGCGGCGTCGTCGTCACGGTCCCGGATACTGGTTGCGTTGTTGTTCCTGTCGGATCGACGCGCAGCGTTCCATCCGTGGCTGTTCGTAGCGCTCGCAAGTTTGTGCCGTCGGACCCGCCGATTTGCTGAACGCCTTGGGGTGCCGTGGACCCGCCGGTTGCCACACTCACTGCAAACGCTTCTGGTTGCTGCGTGGCGCGTAAACTCGCCGTCGTTGAGCCGGAAGTGTACGTGCTAACCCGGACGCGGACATGCGAAGAATTACCCGGAACCAAGATGTTCCAGTTCGCGTTCGTCGAGCTAACTGATACGGTCGGCGCCCAAAAACTGCTTGCGCCTTGCTGACGCACGAGCGTAGGCGACCAAGTTGTACCGCCGTCCGTTGACGACTCTGGCGTGAGCACGGCCACAAGGTTGTTTGAAGCGGGCAAGCTGAAACCTGCCGAGTTCACGCCAGCCATGACGATCTGTACGGCGTTGTTTATTGCGCCGAGCGTTCCACTCGCCGTCGTGTCTGCCGGAGCCGATGCGGCGCATCCGGCAGCGCAGTTCACTGTAAGCTGGCCGCTGGCGTTTACGGAGGCTTTGTTCGCTGGCGTTCCGTTGTCCACGATGGAGGCTATCCAAGGCGTCGTGTTGGCCGTGTTACCAGGCTGGACGGTCCAAGTGCCGGATTGAACTGCGTTCGTTGTTCCCGTAACTGTTTGCGTGCCGGAAGGAATGTTCCGCGTCACGATCCCATACTCAGTACCGATGGGATTTGAATTCAACAGCGGCAGGGGTTCGACGACGGCAAAAGTAGCGCGCATCGAAGCGTTCGACGAACCGCTGGTGAAGGAACTCACTCGGACTCGGGCATTCGACGTTCCACTCGGAGTGAGGACGGTCAAGAAAATATCGGTTGGACTGTTGACCGCAAGAGATGTGCTCAATGCTCCGCTGGTCGGGTTATAGAAGAACGAGGATACCCACGGGCCGCCAGCGCCGTTATAGCTGACTTCAGGAACAATCGTGCCGATCAGACTGCCGCCGCTGATGATGTACGCTCCAGCGCCCTGCTGACCGCTCACTGCTACTGTTGCCGTCGCATTCGCGCCGTTCAGGGCGACCGTGACGCCAACTGTGTCGCTTGGAAGATAGTCGCTTGCAGGTATTACGGGAATCGAGTTGGCAGCCGTCTTCTGCCCGTAAGAAGTGCTCGCGCCCCCGAATTGGCTTATGTTTACCGACTGATTCGCGGACAACGAGCCGATGGTGTTCCCGCCAGCGGGAAGGGGCGTGTTCGGAGAGAGAGCTACGACTTGGGAAGTATCTCCCGCGACCGCCGCTGTGCTTCCGGCTTTGATAGTCGCCGTGCAACCTGCGTCACAGGTGTTGTGGAGCGACTCGACGCCGGTTGCCACAATCTGCGCTCCGCGCGCGGTAGCCTGAGCATCTACGCGCTGGCCGTTTGCGACTGTTGGCTGCGTCGTGTTGAACACGGCTCCGGTCTTGACAGGATTCCCAGCGTCCGTTCCCCCGGAGCCGACGTTGCCGACGACCTGAGCGTTGAGCAGCGAAGCCGTGGGCTGGCTCACCACAGGGTCGGCGAAGGTGCAGCTTCCGTCAGCATTCGAGAGGCACGGCTGCCCAGCAGTGCCCACGTTGGAAGCGGCGATGTCGAACTTGTCCGCTCCGTTCTGCCACATGTGCCAAATAAGAGCGGTTGAGTCGAATGCTCTGTCACCGTTCGCGGAAGTCGTGGCCCCGGCTCCCACGCGGAGCTTGAAGATCGTTGAGCCGGTGAAGTCCCAACTATTCCCGGTTGCTGAGAACGTTCCAGCGTTCGAGTTCGCGCCAGACGTTAGGCCCGCCCAGCTCGTAACTCCGCTCGTCTGCTGTGTCCAAGTGTTCGCAGCCGTGCAGAAGAACCAGTTCGTGCCAGCCGTGGCGTCCGTGGCGAGGTAGACTTCCATAGCCGAGCCCGCCGTGAAGGTGCAAGTTGCGGGCTTCCCGGCGATTGTTCCAGATTTTGCCGACAAGCTGTGGGACGCGGCGCTGATGTCCCAAGCGTTCCCGGAGAGGGCGAACGTGCCTGCGTTCGCGTTCGTAGCTGCTGTAATCGAACTCCAAGCTGTAGCCGCCGTGGCAGAGGCCGTGATTGTCAGCGTGTTGCCGGACGCGGTGCAAGTTACGTTCGTCGAACAGTTGAAATTGAACGGATAGCTGAAGAAGCCGCCAGTGACATTCGTTCCCGCCTGCTGGAACTGAATCATCGTTCCGCCGCTCACTTGTTGAGCTTCGGCGTCTACAGGAACACGGAGGGTTCCGTTCGGGCCAACGATGATGACTTCGGTAATGTGATACGCAGGGTGCGGAGATGCTTTTGCGTGCCCCACGAGCAGCAGCAGCAAAATCGCCGCGAGGATAGCGGCGATGGCTACGTTCGACCAGAAGTGACGTTTTGCGTAGCGGTGTTCGATGTCGAGCTTCAAAGCTGACTTAACGCTTTCCGTTACCGGAATAGGATCGCCGCTGAAACCAGGGTGCGTCCGGGCTACGTGAGCGGCCCAGGCATCTCTCTCGTCATCCTCCAAATGCGGGCAGGCTGCATCGGCCTCGCGGCGGTGGAATTCGTACTTCCTTGGGTCCACGCTGAAGCCGTTGAACTCCTCCAGCTTCGAGAGTCCGTGGTCCCATGTCCACAGTACGGGATGCGTTTGTTGTGTGATTTTCATTATGGCGAGTCTTCGTCTACGTCCAAAGTGGTAGTGCCAGCTACGGTCTGTACATACCCTACAACCTCTCCGGCAGCGTATCCGCGAGGGGGGACTTTCTGAAAGGTGTAGCTGTTCCCAGCCGGGATTCGTACTGGCGTGTCGGAGGAGGACGGTTTCAAAATCAGCAGGTCCGTCGTCGGCCAACCCGCGACGCCGCGATTCTCGGTCACACGGACGGATGTAGCGGCGTAGCTAAACGCTGTGATGGCCGTAGGAGATGCACTTGTTACCGAAACCTGCCTAGTTTTAGCCATTGCTTTACGCCGCCAGAGCAAGGTCGACAGTGGGAGCGCCGGTCGAAGCTGCGCCTGCAATCTTCGCGCGTGCGTAGCGCACGGGCATCTTCGCGGCGGCGTTGTATTTGCTGACGGCGATCATCGCAAGGGTTCCGTCTGTGGTTGGAACCGTAACACCCGTTACCCCCGAATCCACCCAATTTACGCCGTCATCGCTTACATCTACAGTGAGCGTCCCAGCAGTGATAGTGCCGCCGTTCAAATGCGTAAGCACGGTCACGTTAAAGGCGTCAACAAGGATGGGCGTTGGCCCTTGAGAGCCCAATCCCACCTCGAACGGACTTGTGCCGTTGCCATACGCCAATCCAGTTCCGAGGTCGTTCAGCGCTCCGCGTTCGAGCGCCTTCTGCAAAATTGATCCACCACCGATTGCTGCCATGTGCGCTCCTAACTACTACAATCGCTGGAACTGTTGCGGTCGAGTCCAGCCACTAGTCCTCTCCAAAGTCCACTTGTAGATTATACGTCAACTCGTCAAAGCCCGCCACGCTTCGTGCCCAAACAGCACCAGCAGGAGGAAGCCCAGCACGGCCACGGCCCCGCGCCAGCGGTTGATCTGCCGGTCGTGCTCGTCCAGGCGCTCGCGCAGCTCGGCGATGCTTCCGGGCTGGCCGTTTCCGGTCAGAGCGCTCATGTGCGTCTTGAGAGCCGCGATGTCCGTCGCCATCGCTTCGAGTTTTTGAATTACGAGAGCAAAGATGTGGTCCATGCTTGGGCTCCAGATTTGACACGCCTGCGGTGCGGTGTTATACCAGTGGCATCGAGGTTCACATGAAAACGACGCTCACCGCCGCTCTACTCCTCGCCTTCGCCGCGCCGGGGTTCGGGCAAGTTGTTGCTGTACCGAGTCGCTGCGATGACATGACAAAGCCAGTAATGGAAGCAATCAAGAAACTGCCCTTCCCCGTTGGTTGGAAAATTGTTGTAGCTTGCAACGACATTACGTGGGAGAACCTGCGGAGACACGCCGGTAATCCAAAAACTAAAGTTGCATTTACCTCTCTTGATGCTCATATAACCATCGTGAATGGGAATCGGATGCAGTTCCCCGAACCATTGGAATCCCCCCAGCGCGTCCTTGCTCATGAACTTGAACACATCCGCTGTAACTGTTCGCTGGGTGAAACTAATCACTGATAGGTCACCACAAAATTTGAAAAAGCCGGTGGTGTCGTACAGCTCACCGAAATTGTAGTCGTTCCAACCAGAAAATCCCGCCCTGCCGTTGTTGCGATGCTTAATGCCCCGCTATCAAACGATGCCGTATTGTTGCTTATTGATAGCGTTGTAAGATTGGATGCGCCTGTTACGTCCCTCACGGATACTATAGCCGGTGTCGTACAACCTGCGCCGTTGGTACTAAGAAATACTTTTAGCCTAGTGATGGTATGTGCGTTCACCCAAAACCACTTCGCTGCGCAACCCGCTGAACCGGCATTTGTGGAGAGCACAGTCCCCAGGCAGAAGGCACCATTTGCGTCAGACCAACTTATACTTGCTTCGCTGACGCCGCCCCCCGGTGCCGCCCACTGCCCGTCCCCGCGCCAGAAGGTCGAACTCGTCGCGCCGGTGCCGCTGTTCAAGTTCCCCACCGGCAGGTTCCCGGTCACTCCCCCGTTCCCGCTGGCAGCTAGGTTGATTGGCGGAACGTCTGCCGCCGGAATCGTGCCTACGCTGAAATTGGCTCCGGCACCAGTTTGTTTCACGTACTGCCCGGTGCCGCCCGTAGCAGAGAGATTCGCGCCCGTGCCGCCCTGAGCGGGCGTGGCGATTCCGCTGAGATTCGAGAATGCGGGTTGCGTGCATCCCGGCGTCGCAGCGACCTGCGTGGCAAACAGGTTCGCTCCGCACGCCGCTGGGAAGGCCGTCAGGTTCGCATAGGGGGCCGTCAGCGCACCGATGCTGCCCGTCCCCGTGATTCCCGCGTTAAACGTCGCAGGGCCACGAATGGTCATCCCGTCGTGCTGCGTGCCCTGGCCGAAGGCGATCACTGCCGCCGTAAGACACATCAGCGCCGCAAAAGCAAAGAATCGTTTCATGGTTGCTCCTACTTGTTCGGCGTCAATTTCCAACGCAGATGAATCGCACTACGTCCGTGCCAGTTCCGTTGATTGTTACGCTGCTGCCGCTGTTCTGAATCACCTTCGTGGCCGCTATTGCGGTGTCGTCATCTGCTATACAGGTGTAACTCGTGGCGTTGGTGAATGCCGCCGAGCCGGAGAGTGTCACCGTGACGGTTCCAGCCGCAAGGGTTGCCGTGTCTTGTACAATGTGGGGAGTTCCTACTTGTTCCGTGCCAGCAGCGCTGTAAACGAGAGTTGTACCAACGGTTACAGCTCCGCCGTTGTTGTTGTTCATATTCCAGCGGTGGGTGCTGGAATCACACCACAAAAAATCTTTTGACCCCGAGCCGCTTGGGGCTGTGCCTTCGTTACAGAAAAATGAAAAATTGGCTGCTAGCGCTATGTTGTTGTTGAAGGTCGTCTGTGCGCTAAAAGCAACACTCCCGTTGAAGTTTTGCGATCCTGACCAGGCAGCCGAACCAAGAATCGTTCCCGAAACTGTAAAACCGCTTATCGTTGGGGTGTTGAGAGTTGGCGAAGTACCCCTCACCAAAGCCCCGGTTCCCGTTGGGGCAAGCGAATTTTCGGTTGTGATCCGCCCGGTGATGACATCAAGCGCGAACAGGTCCGCGTTCTTTGCGGCGTTCTGGAAATGCAGGAAATTCCCCGTGGGCGACGTGTCCGTGAAGCGGCTGGCAAATAGCGTTTCGTTGCCGTTCGCTCCCTGCGTGAAACTATGGCCCGTTGACGCCGAGTAGGTCCAATTCGGGCTACCCGTGACTGATGCCGCGCCACTCCAAAACGCGCCTTGTCCAGACAGCGGGCTTCCAGTTGTGGTAACGCCCCCAGGATTGCAGCCAAAAGATACAGTTGTTAGCAATCCCCCCGTGCCAGCCTGAACGCAGTTTCCTACGGTCAGTCCGCTATCTGTAACGGTATTCGCAGTAAACCCGCCGACGAGCGTCAACGGGAAGCCTCCGGTGATCGACTGCCCCGCCGTGGGGTTCGTCACCACCACGCTCGATACCCCGCTTATCAGGGAGAAATTCGTCGTGTTAAAGAGCGTGCAGCTACCGGCTTGCGCGATGACGAACGTTACGACGGTCGTGTTGGCGTCGGTGTTTTTGAACGTGTCAGGGAATATCCGTTGGCTGCTGCTGTCAAAGCAGTCACCAATCACATTCAACGTTCCGAAGTTGTGCGCCATTGTCCAAGTCGTAGCGGCAGGGGACTGGATGAACGTGAACGAGCGGCTGATTTGCGTCGGCGTGATCGGCGTAGTCGCCGGGCTGCTCACTGGTGTAGCGGAGTTCAAGTTGAACGCGGAACCGGCGATCAGGAAATCGGCGGAGAATATGATCCTCCCGCTCCACCAGAATTCAACGGTGTAGAACGTGTTGGGAGGAGTAATCTGGTCGTCGCCGTAGATCGAACCAACAATGTTCCCGTTCACGTCTGGCTTGATGTCAACGCATACGCCGCAACCGGCAGATGACGGAAGAAGCGCCCCGGTTCCCAACACGCGCGGGACGGAGCCGGTATAGTTGCGTAGCCTGAAGCGAACGAACGAGCTGGTGGAGACGGCTACGCCGGTAAGCGTTTTGACGTTACCGCTGACCGTCACGGCTTGGCCGAACGACGGCACGGCCAGCAGCAGCAGCCCGAACGCGGGAATGGCAAAGCGCTTTACTGTACAAAGCACACGGGCAAAAAAACTCACTGGCTCTCCTTCTTGACGTGCTTCGGCGATTTCGGTCTAGCTACCTGCGGAGGAACCGGCGCGACCGTGGAGGTCGGTTGCTCAACTCCGCTGAAGCCTGGCTCCACGCCGGATGGCGTAGTTTGAACCGGCTCTGGCAATTCAAAACCGGGCTGTGCTCCTTGAACACGCGGAGTCCACATGAAATCCTCTGGAGCTGCTGGGTGTCCAAGCGGCGGAAGCTGACCGACCTGTGACGGGGCGGATGGTCGCGGTTCCGCTGAGCGAATGTCCCAATTACGAGTGCCAGAAGGGGGCCAGGTAATTGCCGCTCCTTGGCCTTCGGCCTCGGCAGGCTGGTCGAGCGGTTCCCGCGGCCATGTAATCGGCTCGCCTTCGGGCGCGTTCGGGAAAACAGGAGCAGGCGGAACAGCCGGATAAGTCGGCCCTTCTCTTGGTTGCAGTCCTGCTTCCCCGAAAGCGCGGGAAGACGTACGCGCAAGCCTGTTTGGATCGTGTAGGCGAAACAAGGTTTCAACATCACGTCCACCGACATATCCACGCGCTCCACGCGCTCCAACCGTTGCTCGCGCAGTATTGGCTAGTCGCGTGAAAAAGCTCTCAGGTGTTGGCACTTGTGACGAACTAAGGTTCTTCGCTACTTGCTTTAGAGCGCCCCAATCTCTACGAGCCTCTTGCAAATACTGTGATTCTTCTGGCGAACCATGCGTTTTGACGCTCTCGAACACCTGGTCGCGCAACGAGTCGGCAGCCTTGAGTTTGGCCTCAAGAGCGGGATCAGCGCCGAGCATTTCGGCCTGTTTGTCTGGCAGCGCATGTTCGTACGCTTGTACAGCCCGGTCTTCGTTCAGGGCTTTAACCATGTCGAGCGCGTTTCCCACGTTGGTAGGACGGTTGTAAAACTCAGCGGTGTTCTGAACCGCTGCCTGCTTCGCCGCATCCGCCGGAGAGTTCGGGTCGAGCGTTCCACGAATGTCATTCACCACAGCCTCGTGATTGATGGGAGCTTCAGAGTAAGCACGCTGACGAGGCTCGATTTCGCCTTCCCAAAGTTTCTTCCCGGCTTCGAGAGCGTTCTGGCGGTAGTCCATCACGCCAAGGCGTTGTCCAGCCAACGGACCGCCTCCCGGCTGCTTTACCTTCACGGGGGAAACCCTCTCCTGCTGAGACAGATAAGGAGCAGCACGCTGAATGGTTTCGAGGTCGTCCAGTTGCTCAGCGGCCTTGCTGGTTGAAGGACTGATAACTTCTTGGTACGCTCGCACGCCCTTCCGCGCGAGAGAACGGTTATATGCTGCATTTGAAGCGCGATTTATTGGTTCTGCGGTGAGGGACAATCCCGCCATCGTCGCACTCTGAGCTGCTGGAGCCAAGACCCCCGCCTTGTTGCCGACGAGAGCGGCTTCTTCCATTTTGTGCACGTCTACGAAGGGAAATGCAGCTATTGCACCCGCTTTGTACAGCGGACTTCGCGTGGCGTGTTCTTGTTCAAGAGTAGGACCACTCGGAGCAGGCGGCTGGTTTTCATGTTCTGGCAAAAGCCGATTGAGAGTCTTCTCGCGCGTTTCAAAAAGTCCCGGCGCGAACTGCTCCAGAAATCCCGGCTGTTTCTGCGGGTCGCGCGCCTCTTCAAACTTTGTCGGTTCTACCGGCGCTCCGGGAGCCATGCCGCGACGTACGGCCTCTTGCAACTGTGGCGTGCCGCCCGGCAGGTTCAAACTGTTTCCTTGGCTGTTCGCCGACACATCTTCCCATTCCGAACTCGGGACATCCTCCCAAACGTTCGGCGCGGGCGGTCTTTTCGGAGCGCTCTTTTTCGCGTTCTGTGGCTCTGGCATTTACGGCGTCCCGGTTACTGGAACTTCGCGAAGTTCGTTGGTGAGCCTATGGCGTTGCCATTTGTAACCCGGTTTTGGCGGACGAGTCGGACGCTTCGGCGTTTGCTGGTCACCTTCGTCAGAACCGTCGTTCTCCCCGACAGCTCCCATCACTGCGCGGGCGGTTGTCTCCATTGCATCGAGGCCGCCGCGCAGCGACTCGGCGTTAGACCGCAAGCCGCCATAGGCTTTTTCAAATTCCTCCGCGACTTGCAGAGCACGCCAGCCGTGCATCGTTCCCGCAAGCGAGTATTCCGATTTTAGCGTGCCGTACAGTTCGCGCACCTTGCGCGGGAGGTTGCCCATTCTGCGCTCGGCCTCGGAAACAGTACCGGGCAGCACACCGATTCCCTTTACTACCTCGGGGTCTTGCAGCAACTCGCGCACACGATTGATAACCGGGATCAACGCAGTCGCGGCGTCCGCACGCGATTTGCCTGCTCCGACGTTGTGAACGCGCTGACCGTCGGCCTTAATCGGGTAATCCACATCGAACTTCTCACGCGCACGTTGAGCGTTATCCTCTGCCATGCGGATGCGGTCCTCGCCGGTGGGATCAATGTCGCGAAGCCGCTGTTGAAGCTCCGCGACCTTCGCTTTGTCACCTTCCTGCGCGGCTTGGTTGAGCTGCGTTTGCAGCAGCTCCTTGACGTTGACAGCTTTGGGGAACCCTGTCATCGGCACGTCGACCGTCGCTGGAGGCGCAACGTAGTTCGGCGCCATTGCTGGAGGCGGACCTTGCCGCCCCGGACCGCCGCCGTACATCTGGTCCGCCGACGCCTGCGGATTCGGCAACCTCAGCATCGACGGCTTCCACATTCGCGTGTTCTCGTCCCACTGCACGACGCTGCCGTCGGGGCGCGTCATTGTGTCTGGCTTCGAGAACTCCTTGCCCGAGGTAATCTGGAGATAGCGCTGCGCGATCTCGGGCGGCAACTTCGAGGCGTCGAGGTGACCGTCGGGGTGAATATACTCGGGCGGGATGGCTGCCGCGGCAGTTTGCGCGTCGCGAGTTTGCTTGTCGTTCAGCGCCTTGCGTTGCACCTCTTGTTGATCGAACTGCCGCTTCGCCAGCTCGGCTTTGAAATTCTGCAACTGATAGTCGTAGAGCTGATTGGCCCTGTTCTCGCGCTGCGCGGTAATCGTGTTGGCGAACTGCTGCTGTCTTTGCTGGTCCTCGCGCCGCTCCTGCTCCTCAATGTCGTGCAGCGGATACGGATTCCCCATCCCCGCGGACATCGTCGCCAAAGCCCGCGGCAGTCTGCGAACCACGCCCGCGAGATAGCCGCGTAGCCCGCCAGGACCTTGCGGCGGAGCGTACGAAGCCGTCGACGGCGGTGGTGCAGCAGCCGCGTCGCTGTCGGGAATTTGCGTGTCTGTCAGAGCCGTTGACCAAGAACTCATCAGTAGCTTCCCGGTGTGTAGCCGTAGCGAGATGGGCTTGTCTGTGCGTATCCGCCGAGTCGGCTGAACCCGCCGCCAGGCTGCGGGGTCAAAGCGTTGTCGGACATGCTAGGAGGAATGTTGAACGGGAGGGAGCTAGGCAAAGACATGCCCTTTCCCGCACCCAACGCCTTTGAAATACCAGGAACCGCGAAGCCCGCAACGCCCTCGGCGATTGCCAAACCCGTTTTGAAGCTCTGCGCCCGCGCTGCGTCAGCCGCCGAATATGAGTTCGTGGCCCCGCCGTAAGCAGCGTTCGGGTTGTACTCTGCCTGCTCCCCGGTGTAGTACCCCATCGCCTTGTCGCGCTCGCCTTCGGTTCGGTTCAACCCAGCGCGGTACGCGCCCGTGAGGTCCTCGGCCTGACCGCGTCCAAGCGTGTTCAACATCGAGGCTTCACGCCCGGAGGGAGCCCGACCAAAGCCAGTGCCGCCAAGCGCACGATAAGCGTTTTGGCGCAAGTTCTGATACACGCGAGAGATGTTTTCTACGTCGCTGCCGTAATCCGCTGCGGCATACGGTGACATCTCGCCGGGCTTCGCCGACGTGTACTGCGCCGCCAAAGCGTCGCTCTTCGCTCGCGCCGTGTCCTGAATGCCTTGTTCTTTGTTGGCGTAGGCTTCCTGCTCTTGCCCAACGCGCCCTTGTCGTTTGCCTTTTCCCACAGGAACTCCTCACAGCACTCGGCGGTAAATCTTGCAATCCGGCGCCGTCTCAACAAAGCCGCACTTCTCAACTACGCGCTGGTATTTCGGCAGCGTATTGGGCACGGCGATCATGGACTCAATCGCCCCGGCCACTTTTGCGTTGCATTCCAGGTGTCGGCACATCGCATGCAGCGCCACGAGCATTTCGCCCGGCGTTGCATCGGGCTTACGGATCAGCGGGTCGAGCGCTACAATCATCATCGCCGTCAACGAACCCAGCAGCTCGCGCCGACCGTTAAGCGCCACAACCGTTTCGAGCCCGCGATTCTCGTAGCCGTGGTTGACCGTCAGCGTTCCAGCGTCAAAATTCTTTCTCCACTCTTCCAGCTTCTCGAAGTGCCTCGGGTCATACGGCACAACGGAATCGTCGAACATGCCATCCCCTTTACAAAAAGACTCTGCCGCGGCTTGCTGCGGACCGGGTCCCGTCGGAGGTCGCTCCGTCGAAGGTCGTCGTCGAGGCCGTTGCGGTGTCGGTCGGGTCGATGGAGGACGTTGTTACGGCACCGCTCAGCACGCCCTTGACGCTCGCGGGTGAGGAGAACGCCCCCGTCGTCGCCCGAATCTTGTACCACTTCGTAATCGGCCCCGTGCCCCCCGTAGTGCCGCCAAGCTCGTCGAAGTACGAAGTCTGACTGCCGTTGCGGACAGGAATCGTCAGCGCACTGCCGAAGTTCCCGTCGTCGGAGCGAAGAATTTCGTAGCCGTCCGCCCCTTTGACCACTGCCCACGTCAGCAGTATGCCGCCGCGCTGGCGTGACGCCGCGAAGTTGAACGGTGCCACGGGCGTCTTCGCCTGCTTCACCAAGGGGTTCAGCTTGGTCTGCCACTTCTTGATCGTCTTGAATAAGTCTTGGACGTTGCGCGGCGTCGGTAGGCCGCCCGAGCCCGTAGCTGTCACGTAGGTTCCTCAGTCGTCAGAAAATCAGCTTTCTCACAGGTTTGGCCGCTAATGTAATAATACGCACAACCCCCCCTTTCGCGCTTTTCTCTACAAGAAACTCGCTAAATACAAGCACGCACACTCCCCC
>Ga0137379_10005372_pt1 | contig 12086 bp, 10 predicted proteins | sample SagtaG_18_FD_104812 | JGI IMG/M metagenome (GOLD analysis project Ga0137379, IMG submission 104812) | Vadose zone soil microbial communities from Sagehorn Ranch, Mendocino, California, USA - Sage2_L_80_16 metaG | ecosystem: Environmental > Terrestrial > Soil > Vadose zone | place: USA...
CGCTGCCGCCCTTGAGCGTGTCGTTGCCGGCGCCGCCGTCGAGGAAGTTGCCGCCCGAATTGCCGATGATCACGTTGTCCAGGCTGTTGCCCGTGCCGATGAGAAACGCGTCTTGCACGTCCAGCAGCGTGAGGTTCTCGACATTGGCCGGAAGCGTATAGCTGATCGAGGCGAAAACCGTGTCGGTTCCCTCGTTGGCCTTCTCGACCACCAGGTCGCCGGGATTGTCGACATAGTAGCTGTCGTTCCCGGTCCCGCCGGTCATGGTATCGGCGCCGGCACGGCCGTCGAGGGTGTCGTTGCCGGCCCCGCCCGTGAGCACATTGGCGCTCGAATTGCCGATGATCGTGTTGTTGAGATCATTGCCTGTGCCGTTGATCGCGCCTCCGCTGTCCTGCAGCGTGAGGTTATCGACATTGGCGGTCAGCGCGTAAGTGATGGTCGAGAAGACCGTGTCGATTCCCTGGTGAGGACCCTCGATCACTTGATCGCCGGCATTGTCGACAAAGTAGGTGTCGTTGCCCGGTCCACCGTGCATCGTGTCGGCGCCGGCTCCGCCGTCGAGGACGTCGTCGCCCTTGCCGCCGTAGAGGACGTCGTTGCCGCCGCCGCCGAAGAGCCGGTCGTTGCTCCCCAATCCCAGGATCAGGTCGTCGCCGCTGGTGCCATGCAAATCGTCGCTACCGTTCGTCCCGATGATTTTCGCCATGCTGTCCTCCGGTGAGACTCAAAGGGTGAAATCGCTCTCATGCAGCGTGAAGTAGCCGACCGGCCCGTAGCGCTAGCACCACGGTGCCCGGGCGGCTTGGGCAGAAACGAACTGAGATTTGGTCAAAAACGAACTCGCCTGCCGCTCGGCCGACAACCGTAGCCCGGAGGAGCGGAGTGAAATCCGGGACTGGCGCGCGCAACGGCCGGGGGACGTGACCGCGAAAGATGTCGGCCCGGGCCATCAACGAAGGCGGGGCAGGCTTCGGCGAGCTTCGATCAGGTGGAAACCGGTATTTTGTCTCCGTTCGTCCCCCCGAAAGCGGGGACCCCAACAGGGCAGCAGACCGAGGACTCGGAGCGGGCGGCCCCTGGATTCCTCCCCGGGCTTGACCCGGGGATTGCGCGGGAATGAGCGGATGAGGGTTGTCGATCGACTCGACCGGAAACCCTCTAATACTCGGCAAAGCTGGCATTGGGCACCTGCGCTCCGCCGTTGCTGTTGCCGTGCTTGTTGGTGCCGTCGGATTGGACCGTCCCGCCATTCGCGATAAAGATGCCGGTCGTGTTGTTATAGATGTTGTTGCCGGAGATGCGGATGGTCGAGCCGCTGCCTTCCGCATGCAACCCTGCTATGGCATTATTTGCGATCGTCGAGCGGTCGATATTGATGGTCGTGTTTGTCGTGACGTAGACGGCGCTGCCGCCATTGCCCGAAATCATCGATCCGCTGACGTTGGCGTAGATGTTGCCGCCGACGAATTGCAGACCATCCCCTGTTGAGCCGGTGATCGTCACATTTTTCAGCGAAGCAACCTTGTAACCACCCGAGCTACTGAGTACGATTCCATAGGTATTGTCGCTGAGCACGGTGTCCTCGACGAACAAGAATTCCGTCGACGACAATGCGGTATGTATGCCCGGTCCGAAACTATGGCGGAAATTACGAATAGAACATTTCTCGATATGCACCGCTTTGGCTGAGCCAATAAAGATTCCAACATTGCCGGTCCCCTGCCCGTCGATGTCGAGGCCACGCAAGGTCACCACATCGGTCGCGGCCGCGCTGATGCTGATGGCGAAGCCGACATCCAATATCTGAATGCCGGCCGTCCCGGCCTCGCATGAGATGGTGAGCGAAAAGTTGATGGTGACCTGGCCGAAGTCGCCGGGATCAAGGCAGTTGATCTCGCCGCCCGCGGCTGTCTTTGAGAATGCCCCCTGGAACGTCTTGCATGGCGCAGTGCGGCTGCAGTTGTTGTTATCGTCCCCCGTGCCCGACACCCAGGTCCGTGTCGCCTGAGCCCGTGCCGGCGCGACGGCGAGAAACGGCAATGCGAGCGCGGTGATGGCGAGCGAAAGCGCGACGTTGCGGATGACTCGAGCCATGATCGCTATCTCCTTCCTGTCGGCCCACTGGCGCGCTGGCGCGGCGGGGCCGTGTCAATACTCGGCGAGGCTGGCATTGGGCACCTGCGCGCCGCCATTGCTATTGCCGTGCTTGTTGGTGCCGTCGGATTGGATCGTTCCGCCGTTCACAATAAGAATGCCGCTCGTGTTGTTGTAGATGTTGTTGCCGGAAGCGCGGATGATTGAACCGCCGCCTTCAGCATTCAGCCCAGCCGCATTGTTGGCGAGCATCGAACGCTCGACGTTGACGGTGCCTCCCGTGAAAACGCCAACGGCATTGCCGCCATTACCCGCGAAGATCGATTCGGTGACGTTGACATACACATTTGGACCAAAGAGCGACAAGGCATCAAAGGTCGAGCCGGTGATGACTACGTTCTTTAGCGAAGCGACCTTATAACCACTGCCATTGCTGTTAAATAACTGCGCTCCAGTCCCATTGTCGCTGACCACAGTATCGGTGACGAACAAGAAAAGCGTGGAGAGAGTTGAGATGTCTATGCCCGGGGCGACGAAATTACGAATAGCGCATTTCTCAATGTTCACCTGCCCGGCTGAGTGGACGCCGATTCCGAAGGCGATGCCCCCCTGCCCATTGATGTCCAGACCACGCAGGGTCACCACATCGGTCGTGGCCGCGTTGATGAAGATGGCGGAGTCGGACGACGCCTGGATGCCGGCCGTACCGGCCTCGCAGGAGATCGTGAGCGAAAAGGTGATGGTCACCGGGCCGAAGTCGCCGGGATCGAGGCAGTTGATCTCGCCGCCCGGGGCTGTCTTGTTGTTGTTCAAGGCGCCTTGGAACGTCTTGCAGGGCGCGGTGCGGCTGCAGTTGTGGTCATCGTTCCCGGTGCCCGACACCCAGGTCCGCGTTGCCTGGGCCCGTGCGGGGCCGGCGGCGAGAAACGGCAGCGCGAGTGCGATGATGGCGAGCAAAAGTTCGACTTTGCGGATGACTTGACCCATGATCGCGATCTCCCTGATGTCGACCCACTCGCGCGCCGGTGCCGCGAGCCGTGTCAATACTCGGCGAAGCTGGCGTTGGGCACCTGCGCCCCGCCGTTGCTGTTGCCGTGCTTGTTGGTGCCGTCGGATTGGACCGTCGCGTTAATCGCAATGAGGATGCCGATCGTGTTGTTGTAGATGTTGTTGCCGGATGCGCGGATGGTCGAGCCGCTGCCGGCATTCAGCCCAGTCCCATTATTTGCGATCGTCGAACGGTCGATGTTGACGGTCGACACCAATTTGGTCTTGACGGCGCTGCCGCCATTGCCCGAGATGATCGATTCGGTGATGTTGGCGTACGAATCGCCGCTGAGCAGGGTCACGCCATCCGACGTCGAACCGGTGATGACCACATTCTTCAGTGAAGCGACCTTAAAACCACCGAAGTTGTTCAGCGACACTCCAAACCCGCTGTCGCTCATTACACTATCCGCGACGTATAAGAACGTCGTCGAGCTTGCAAGGGAATATATGGCTACGCCACCACTCCCGCCGTTGCGGAAGTTACGAACAGTACTTTTCTCAACGTGGACCTCCTGGGCTTGTAAAATCTTAATTCCAACAGTGCCGCTTCCCTGCCCATCAATATCGAGACCGCGTAAGGTCACCACATCGGTCGTGGCCGCGTTGATCGTGATGCCGGAACTGCTGAAGCCGACCGGCAGCAGAACGCCAGCCGTGCCAGCCTCGCACGAGATGGTGACCGAGAAGGTGATGGTCACCATGCTGATGCCGAAGTCGCCGGGAGTCGCCTTGCCGAAGTCGCCGGGGTCGAGGCAGTTGATCTCGCCGCCTGGAAGCGTGTTCGCAAGCGCTCCCGCGAAGGTCTTGCAGGGGGAGGTCCGGCTGCAGGGATTCATATCATCAGCGGTCGTCATGCCTGAAACCCACGTCCGCGTGGATCCCGCTTGCGCTGGCGAGGCGGCAAGGAACGGCAATGCGAGCGCGGTGAGGGTGAGCAAAAGCCCGACTTTGCGGATGACTTGAGCCATGATCGATCTCCCTTGTGTCGGCCAGCTCGCGCGCTGGCGCCGCGGGGTCATGTCAATACTCGGCGAGGCTGCCATTGGGCACCTGCGCGCCGCCATTGCTGTTGCCGTGCTTGTTGGTGCCGTCGCTCTGGACTGTTCCGCCTGACAAAATGGAGATGCCGGTCGTGTTGTTATAGATGTTGTTGCCGGACATGCGGATGAGCGCACCGCCGCCAATGGCAAACAGCCCAGTCCCATTATTTGCGATTGTTGTGCGATCGATGTTGATGGTCGCATTTGCCCCGGCGCTAACGGCCCTGTCGCCGCTGCCGGAGATGATCGACTGGCTGACGTTGACGAACACGTTCGCATCGGCGGCTACCAGGCCAACGGACGTCGAGCCGGTGATCGTCACATTTTTCAGCGACACGACCTTAAAACCGCCCGAGTTGTTGATAAAAATTCCACCGGCATTATCGTTGATCACCGTGTCCTCGATGAACACGGATCCCGTGAACGATACGCCGGGATACACATATATGCCCGTGCCTTCCAAACTCCCGCGGAAATTACTAATGGAGCATTTCTCGATATGCACCTCTTTGGCCGACTGGATTCGGATTCCCTGCTCGCGGCCGATGCCTTTCCCGTCGATGTGAAGGCCGCGCAAGGTCACCACATCGGTTGCCGCTGCGCTGATGCCGATGCCGAGGAAGTTGTCGGCTGGGATCTGAATTCCGGCCGTCCCGCCCTCGCAGGAGATGGTGACCGAAAAGGTGATGACCACCGTGCCAAAGTCGCCGGGATCGAGGCAGTTGACCTCGCCGCCGGGTGCCGTCTTGTTGTTGCTCAAGGCACCTAGGAACGTCTTGCATGGCGCGGTGCGGCTGCAGGGGTTGTCGTCGTTGCCCGTGCCTGACACCCAAGTCCGTGTCGCCTGCGCCCGTGCCGGTGCGGCGGCGAGGAACGGCCATGCGAGCACGGCGACGGCGAGCAAAAGCGCGACTTTGCCGATACCCTGACTCATGATCGCGATCTCCTTCGTGTCGACCAGCTCGCGCGTTGGTGCTCCGGGGCCGTGTCAATACTCGGCAAAGCTGGCGTTGGGCACCTGCGCCCCGCCGTTGCTGTTGCCATGCTTGTTGGTGCCGTCGGATTGGACCGTCCCGCCGTTCACGATCTGGATGCCGAACGTGTTGTTATAGATGTTGTTGCCGGAGGCGCGGATGGTCGAACCGTTGCCGGCATGTAGTCCAGTCCCATTATTGGCGATCGTCGAACGGTCGATGTTGGCGGTCGCGCTCGACACAAAAGCTATAACGGCAGTGCCGTGATTTCCCGAAATGATCGAGTCGGTGACGTTGGCGTACGAATTGGTGCTGGATAGGGACAGGCCATCCGACACCGAGCCGGTGATCATCACATTCTTCAGCGACGCGATTTTGTAACCACCCGTGCCGGAGAGAACGACGCCAACTCCACTGTCGCTGATGACGGCGTCCGTGACGTACAAGAACGTCGTCGAGCTTGGGAACACATATATGGCTACACCATTACCGCCGGCGCGGCGGAAGTTGCGAATCGAACATTTCTCAATGTGCACCTCCTTGGCTTGTACAATGTTGATTCCGAGATTCGCGGGCCCTTGCCCGTCGATGTCGAGGCCGCGCAGGACCACCACATCGGTCGCGGCCGCGTCGATGGTGATGCCGAGGCCCTCCGACTGCGGCTGAATGCCCGCCGTCCCGACCTCGCAGGAGATGGTCAGCGAGAAGGTGATGGTGACCGAGCCGAAGTCGCCGGGATCGAGGCAGTTGATCTCGCCGCCTGGAAGCGTGTTCGCAAGCGCTCCCGCGAAAGTCTTGCAGGGCGCGGTCCGGCTGCAGGGATTCATATCATCAGCGGTCGTGGCGCCTGAAACCCACGTCCGCGTGGACCCGGCTTGTGCCGGCGCGGCAGCGAGGAGCGGCCATGCGAGCGCGACGAGGGCGAGCGAAAGGGCGATTTTGCGGATGACTTGACCCATGATCGATCTCCTTCGTGTCGACCAGCTCGCGCGTTGGCGCTCCGGGGCCATGTCAATACTCGGCGAAGCTGGCATTGGGCACCTGCGCCCCGCCGTTGCTGTTGCCGTGTTTGTTGGTGCCGTCGGATTGGAGCTTTCCGCCTGGCCCGATGGCGATGGCGGCCGTGTTGTTATAGATGTTATTGCCAGAAATTCGGATGATCCCATCGGTAACCAACGCCACTCCATTGTTTGCAAGCATCGAACGCTCGATATTGGCGGTGCTTCCCGAGTCGACGACAACCGCGCGGTCGCCATTGCCCAAAATGATCGATCCGGTGACGTTGGCGTAGATGTTATTGCCGCCGGCGAGTTCCAGACCATCTTGGGTCGAGCCGGTGATCGCCACATTTTTCAGCGACGCAACTTTGAAGCCACCGCCGCTGCGGAGACGGATTCCATAGTCATTGTCGCTGATCACGGTATCGGCGATGAATAGGAATATCGTGACACTTCCGAGGGGGGTTGTTGTAATGCCCGTCGCAGCTGTGCTGCCGCTGCGGAAATTCCGGATCGCGGTTTTCTCGATATGCACCGCCTTGGCTGATAGAATTTGGATTCCGGCGACGCCGCTGCCCTGCCCATCGATGTCGAGACCACGCAAGGTCACCACGTCGGTTGTCGCCGCGTTGATCGTGATGCCGGCAGCGCCCTCCGTTACCAGAATGCCGGCCGTCCCGGCCTCGCAGGAGATGGTGACCGAAAAGGTGATGTTGACCGTGCCGAAGTCGCCGGGATCGAGGCAGTTGATCTCGCCGCCCGGGGCGGTCTTCGCGAGGGCTCCGGAGAAGGTCTGACAGGGCGTGGTCCGGCTGCAGTTTTTCGTATTGTCGCCCGTGCCCGACACCCAGGTTCGTGTCGCCTGAGCCTGTGCCGGCGAGGCGGCCAGCAATGGCAATGCGAGCGCGATGACGGCGGGCAAAAGCGCGATTTTGCGGATGGCTTGACCCATGATCGATCTCCCTCGTGTCGGCCAGCTCGCGCGCTGGCGCTGCGGGGTCATGTCAAAACTCGGCGAAGCTGGCGTTGGGCACCTGCGCCCCGCCGTTGCTGTTGCCGTGCTTGTTGGTGCCGTCGGATTGGACGGTGCCGCCATTCGCGATGAGAATGCCGGTCGTATTGTTATAGATGTTGTTGCCGGAAATGCGGATCGTCGATCCGCTGCCGGCATTCAGCCCGGTCCCATTATTTGCGATCGTCGAGCGGTCGATATTGGTGGTCGCGCCTGACGCATTATATAGGTGGACGGCACTGTCGCCATTGCCCGAAATGATCGATTCGGTGATGTTGGTATAGGTGTTGTCGGCGAGGAACAGCCCATCATTCGTCGAGCCGGTGATCGTCGCATTTTTCAGCGACGCAATTTTAAAGCCACTGCCGCCAACGCCGCTGCGGAGAAGGATTCCATAGGCATTGTCGCTGATCACGGTATCCGCGATGAACAGGAATATCGTGACACTTGCGAGGCCGCTTGTTATGCCCGTCGCAGGTGTGCTGCCGGTACGGAAATTCCGGATCGCGGTTTTTTCGATATGCACCGCCTTGGCTGATAGAATTTGGATTCCGGCGCCGCCGCTGCCCTGCCCATCGATGTCGAGACCACGCAAGGTCACCACGTCGGCGGGGTCCGCGTTGATCTCGACGCCGACGGCGCCGTCCGGCGCCAGAATGCCGGCGGTCCCGGCCTCGCAGGAGATGGTGACCGAGAAGGTGATGGTCACCCTGCCGAAGTCGCCCGGAGCCACAGGAGTCGTCTTGCCGAAGTCACCGGGATCGAGGCAGTTGATCTCCCCGCCCGGAGCCGTCTTCGCGACGGCTCCGGCGAAGGTCTTGCACGGCGAGGTCCGGCTGCAGGGATTCATATCATCAGCGGTCGTGATGCCTGAAACCCAGGTCCGCGTCGACGCGGCTTGTGCCGGCGGGGCAGCGAGGACCGGCAATACGAGCAAGATGACGGCGAGCGGAAGCGCGACTTTACCCATGACGGATCTCCCTCGTGTCGACCAACTCACGCGTTGATGCTGGAGGGCCGCGTCAATACTGGGCGAGCGCGGTGTTGGGCGCCACCCCGCCGTTGCTGTTGCCGTGCTTGTTCACGCCGTCGGACTGGACAAACGCGCCACCCCCGATCGAGATGCCGTTGGTGTTGTTGTAGATGTTGTTGCCGGAAGCGCGGATGGTCGATCCGCCGGCCGCCGCATTCAGCGCAGCCCCGGTATTGTTGGCCAGCGTCGAACGGTCGACGTTGACGGTCGCTGGCGCATTCGTGACGACGCCGTCGCGGCCATTCCCTGAAATGATCGAGTCGGTGACGTTGACGAACACATTTGTGCTGACGGCGTTCACGCCATCAAACGTCGAGCCGGCGATCGTCACATTCTTCAGCGACACGATCTTAAAGCCGCCCGAGGTGGTGGTGAGGGCCATTCCAGTCGAATTGTCGCTGATCACGGTGTCCGCGAGATACATGAATGCCGTGCCACTTCCGCCGGTCACTATGCCCGCCGGGACAAAGCCGCTGCGGAAGTTGCGAATTGTAGATTTTTCGATATGCACCGCCTTAGCTGAGTTAAGGAAAATGCCTACGCCGCCGGTACCCTGCCCATCGATGTCGAGACCACGCAAGGTCACCACACCGCTTGCGCCAGCGTCAATGAAGATGCCGACAGCGCCGCTAGTCGCCAGAACACCGGCCGTTCCGGCCTCGCAGGAGATGGTGACCGAGAAGGTGATGCTGACCGTGTCGAAGCCGCCGGGATCGAGGCAGTTGACCTCGCCCCCCGCGGCGGTCTTGTTGTTCGCGAGGGCGCCCGCGAAGGTCTTGCATGGCGCGGTGCGGCTGCAGGGGTTCATATCATTGCCGGTGCCTGACACCCAGGTCCGTGTGGCCTGCGCCTGCGCCGGCGAGGCGGCCAGGAACGGCAATGCGACTGCGATGATGGCGAGCGGAAGCGCGATTTTACGCATGATGAGTCTCCCTTCTTTCGATCGATTGGCGTGTTGATTGTGGACCGACTTCCCCCCGCGCCGAGGCTCGGTTGCTTCGGTCGGGCCGTTGCCCATCGGGCCGGCATTCGAGCACTGCCATGATGCCCTCCTCGGTTCGGAGCGGTCGTCGGATGTGACGCCGACCCATGAGAGCTAGCATCCCGGCGCCCGGGCGGCTTGGGCAGAAACGAACTCGGACTTGGTCAAAAACGAACTCGCCTGCCGCTCAGCCGGTAAACCCGGCACCGTAGCCCGGATGGAGCAGAGCGTGGTCATCGCCACGCCCTCTGCCGTCATCGCCCGCGAAGGCGGACGATCCAGTCATCACCGAACGCCGTTTGACGCCCGGCCGTGCCTGCTCCGGTGGTTACTGGATGCCCCGCCTTCGCCCACGGCTGTCCGGAACGATTTGTGCTTTATGAGTGTCACCACATTGATTCGTTTTAGTTTTGGACATTTGCGAATCATTTGGACGCGAAACTGGTTCATGGGAATGAGCCTTCGTCCGCGCCACATACTCCCCTCCCCCGCTTGCGGGGGAGGGCAGAGAGGGGGCTCTCGCCGCATCCATGGCTCCAGTGATTGTCTCGACGATAAGCTTGGCCGTATGCGATACGAAGTCGACGATGGACGGACCGATCGGGGTCTGCCGGCGAAAGCCCGCTCGATCCAGGCGATGCGCGCGCACCGGCGTAGCAAATGACCCGCTCTGCCTTGGTCATGTCCTGGCGCAGCGATCGGGCGCGGACGCGCATCTTCGAATTGACCCGCCAGCTGAGTTTCCTCGGCTCGGCCGCGGGATCTGTCGTGCGGCCCGACGCCCCCTCCCTGCCCTCCCCCGCAAGCGGGGGAGGGGGGAGCGTGTGGCTCGGTCATGGGCTCAATCCCCCAGCTATTCACTCCAATCATATTGTTAGCATTGGAGCGGGGTGCGCCTGCTTTCGACCGCCCATCCCGCCCTGGTCGCGCGGCCGAAAGGGGATGATCTGCGCGTCCTGTCACTGCTTGGTCAGGCTTGCGTTGGGCGCCCCGCCCCCATTGCTGCCGCCGGTGTTGTTCGTGCCGTCGCTCTGGATGAACGCGCCGCCCGCGATGTTGAAGCCGGTCGTGTTGTTGAAGATGTTGTTGCCGGAAGCGCGGATGACCGCACCGTTGCCGCCGGCGTTCAGCCCGGTCGCATTATTTGCCAAGGTTGAACGATCGATGTTGACGGTCGCACCCGCCCCAGCAGAGACGGCGCTGAAGCCATTGCCCGAAATGACCGATTTGGTGACGTTGGCGTACATGTCGGAGCTGAGGAGAGCCAGGCCATTCAGCCTCGAGCCGGTGATGACCACATTCTTCAGCGAAGCGACCTTGAAACCTCCGTGACTAAGAAGAAAGAGTCCATTCGTATTGTCGCTGATCACGGTGTCGGCAACATGGAAGAATACCGTGGTCGAATTTTGCGTTTCTATGCCTGCGGAAAAATCATGGGAGCGGAAGTTGCGAATAGTACAATTCTGCACATACACCGCTTTGGCCGATTGAACGAAGATTCCCGAGAACCCGGTACCCTGCCCGTCGAGGTCGAGACCGCGCAAGGTCACCACGTCGGTCGTGGCGGCGTTGATGAAGATGGCGTGGGTGTCGTTCGTCATCAGAATGCCAGCCGTCCCCGCCTGGCACGAGATGGTGAGCGAGAAGCTGATGGTCACCTGGCCGCCGAACTGGCCGGGATCGAGACAGTTGATCTCGCCGCCAGGCGCCGTCTTTTGGATGGCGCCCACGAAGGTCTTGCACGGCGCGGTGCGGCTGCAGGGATTGGCATCATCGCCCGTGCCCGACACCCAGGTCCGCGGGTCCTGAGCCTGCGCCGGCGCGGCGGCGAGGAAGGGCAATGCGAGCGCGATGATGGCGAGCGAGAGTGTGGATTTGCGCATGATGAATCTCCCTATGTGCTGATCGATGGGCGTGGGGCGGAAATCGGCCGGACGGTCGCGGGGCGGCCGTCATTGCTGGGTAAGGGTTGCGCTGGGCGTCGTCGCGCCCCCATTGCTGCCGCCGGTATTGTTGTTATGGTCGGTCTGTATCGTTGCTCCGCCCGCGATGCTGAAGCCGGTCGAGTTGTTGAAGATGTTGTTGCTGGCAGTGCGGATGGTCGCGCCGCTGACCGCGGCGTTGAGCGCAACCGCATTATTCGCGATCGTCGTGTGGTCGACATTGGCCGTGGTGCTCGACGCCGCGGCGACGACGGCGTTGCCGCCATTGGCCGAAATGATCGATTCGCTGACATTGGCGAACACGTTCGTGTTGTTGAGATTCAGCGCGTCGGACACCGAGCCGGTGATCGTCACGTTCTTCAGCGAAGCAACCTTGAAGCCACCCGCGCTGGAGAGCAGGACGCCAAACTGATTGTCGCTGATCACGGTGTCCTCGACATACAGGAAGATCGTCGCCGATGAGCTTGAAGAGGTCCAGATGCCGGCGGCGATGACGTTGCCGCGGAAGTTGCGAATGCTGCAGTTTTCGATATGCACCTCTTTGGCCTGGACAATGGTGACTCCGTAGCCGCTGGTCGCCTGGCCGTCGATGTCGAGACCGCGCAAGGTCACCACGTCGGTCGTGGCCGCGTTGATGTCGATGGCGATCGAGCTGCCGCCACCCGCTCCCAGAATGCCGGCGGTCCCGACCTCGCAGGCAACCGTGATCGCCTTGGTGATGGTCAGGGTGCCGAAGCCGCCGGAATCGACGCAGTTGATCTCGCCGCCCGCGTTGGTGACCGCGATGGCGGCGGCGAAGGTCTTGCAGGGCGCGGCCCGGCTGCAGGTCGGGCTCAGATCATCGCCGACGCCCGAGACCCAGGTCCGCGGGTTCTGCGCCTGTGCCGGCGCGACGGCGAGGAACGGCAATGCCAGTGCGATGACGGCGAGCGAGAGTGCGATTTTGCGCATGGTGAA
>Ga0137379_10005378_pt1 | contig 12074 bp, 7 predicted proteins | sample SagtaG_18_FD_104812 | JGI IMG/M metagenome (GOLD analysis project Ga0137379, IMG submission 104812) | Vadose zone soil microbial communities from Sagehorn Ranch, Mendocino, California, USA - Sage2_L_80_16 metaG | ecosystem: Environmental > Terrestrial > Soil > Vadose zone | place: USA...
CCGTCGGTGCCGAGATCGATTTGCCGGAGCGCGCGGCGCGTCATTGTGCGGTGCTGCGCCTGCGCCGCGGCGACGCGGTCGTCTTGTTCAACGGAGAGGGCGGGGAGTTCTCCGCCGAGCTGATCCGGATTTCCCGTGGCGCTGCGCGTGCCTTCCTGATATCGAGGCAGACGCCGGAACGCGAGTCGCCTCTCGCCATCGCGCTCGCTCAGTGCGTATCGAGCGGAGACCGGATGGCCGCTACCTTGCAGAAATCCACCGAGCTTGGCGTCTCCAGGATAGTGCCGATCGCGAGTGAGCGCTCCGTAGTAAGACTCTCGAGCGATCGCGCCGACAGGCGCCTCGCCCACTGGCGCAACGTGGTGATTGCCGCCTGCGAGCAATGCGGGCGCAACCACGTACCCGAGGTTGCGGCGATCGTCGACTTCGATGCCTTTCTGGGCCAGGTAGCCGGCGATGGGCTACGGCTGCTCCTGGCGCCCGATGCCAATCGAAGCTTGAAACAGCTTGAACCGCCCGGCAAGGTGACTTTGCTGGTAGGACCGGAGGGAGGGCTCACGCCCGAGGAGCGGCAGCGCGCGGAGAGGAGGGGGTTCCTTCCGGTCCGCTTCGGGCCGCGGGTGCTTCGCACGGAGACCGCGCCGCTCGCAACGATCGCAGCGATGCAGGCGCTGTGGGGCGATTCTTAGCGTCGTACCCCGGGCGCGCTGTATCTGCCGGGGGCAACTGGCTAGAATCCGAGTTCCCTAAGAACAGCGACAACCATGCCGTCCCATCCCACCCAGTTCGTCAGCTGGGTTCGCTCTGTTGCCCCGTACTTCCACGCGTTCCGCGGGAAGACGTTCGTGCTTGCATTTGGCGGAGAGATATTCGCCGAGCGCAGGTTCGTCGACCTCGCGCACGACGTCAGCCTTCTGCATAGCACCGGCATCCGCGTGGTACTGGTGCACGGCTCACGCCCGCAGATCGAGGCGCAACTCAAGCGTCGCAAGGTCCGCTCACGCTACGCGAAGGGCCTGCGCATCACGGATCCCGTTGCGCTCGAATGCGTGAAAGAGGCTGTCGGGTTGTTACGCGTGGAGATCGACGCGTTACTGTCCCTGGGTCTTCCCAACTCGCCCATGGCGGGTGCCGCGATCAATAGCGTCTCGGGAAATTTCATCACGGCACAGCCGATAGGCGTGCACGACGGCATCGACTTCCAGTACACGGGCTCGGTGCGCAAGGTCGATGCGCAGGCAATCGCGGGGTGTCTGGACGCCGGCAACATAGCGATCGTATCGCCAGTCGGTTATTCGCCCACAGGCGAAATCTTCAACCTCGCCATGGAAGACGTAGCGGTGGCAACGGCGACGGCGATCCACGCCGAAAAGTTGATCTTCTTCTCTGATGCGTCCGTGCAGGACAAGGAGGGCGAGTTGCTGCCGGAGCTCACTGCGGAGGAAGCGGCCGGGCTGCTCGCGCGCAGCAACCGCCTGTCCGACGATACTCGGCTCTATCTCGCACACGCCGTCGAGGCCGTGCGCGGAGGGATGCAACGCGCCCATATCATCAGCCGCACAGTCCCCGGCGCTCTGCTGAGCGAATTGTTCACCCACGAAGGTTCGGGCACCATGATCACCGCAGACAAGGTGGTGAAGCTACGGCCGGCCAAGATCGACGACGCGGGGGGCATTCTCAAGCTGATCGAGCCGCTCGAGGAAGACGGGACGCTCGTGCGCCGCGGGCGCGAGCTGCTCGAACGCGAGATCGGGCGCTTTTCGTTGATCGAGCACGACGGGGTGATCGTGGGCTGCGCGGCGCTGTACCCGTTCCCCGGTGCCCGCGCCGGCGAGCTTGCCTGCCTCGCGGTGCGGCCCGATTACAGGGACGCAGGCTACGGCGAGCGCCTGCTGCACCATATCGAGACACAGGCGCGGGCCTGCAAGCTGAAGAAGCTTTTCGTGCTCACGACGCGGGCGACCCATTGGTTCATAGAGCGCGGGTTCGCCGAAGCGAATGTCGCCGCGCTGCCGGGAGAAAGGAAGGCGCTGTACAACTATCAGCGGCGCTCGAAAATCTTAGTAAAGCGGACTTAAAATCGACCTGATACCAGAATCGAGGTTGCGAAAATGGCAAGGATGGTGAAATGCATCAAGCTCGGCCGCGACGCGGAAGGGCTGGACTTCCCCCCTTACCCGGGCGAACTCGGCAAGCGCATCTACGAGAACGTCTCCAAGGAAGCCTGGCAGGCCTGGATCAAGCACCAGACCATGCTCATCAACGAGAACAAGCTGAACCTCGCCGATCCGCGCGCGCGGAAATATCTCTCCGAGCAGATGGAGAAGCATTTCTTCGGATCCGGAGCCGACGTGGCTTCCGGCTACGTGCCGCCGGACAAGTAGGCGCTCTACTTCCGGGCGATCGTTCTCACGCCCGTCTTGGTTCCGAGCAGGAGCACATCCGCTCCGCGCCGAGCGAACAACCCGTTGGTAACGACGCCGGCGATATTATTGACCGCCGTTTCCAGCTCGACCGGGTTGAGGATCGAGAGCCCCCACACGTCGAGGACGATGTTGCCGTTGTCCGTGGCAAAGCCTTCGCGCAGCTTGGGCTGGCCGCCGAGCATCACCATCTGGCGCGCTACATAGGCACGCGCCATCGCAATCACTTCGACCGGCAGCGGAAATTTGCCGAGCACCGGAACGAGCTTCGACTCGTCCGCGATGCAAACGAACTTTTTCGCCACGGCCGCGACGATTTTCTCTCGCGTGAGGGCGCCGCCCCCGCCCTTGATCATGGCGAGGTGCTCGGTGATCTCGTCTGCACCGTCAATGTGGACCGGAAGCTCGTTGACGCTGTTGAGATCCAAGACGCGAATGCCGCGCCCCCTCAGCCGCTCGGCGGATCTTTCCGAGCTCGCGACCGCCCCGGCAATGCGATTCCTCATCCTGGCAAGCTCGTCGATGAAAAAATTGGCGGTGGACCCGGTGCCGACGCCGATCACGGCGTCCTCCACCACGTGCTTGATCGCCTCGCGGGCGACTGCCTGCTTGAGCTCGTCCTGGGTCATCGCCGTTTCGACGGTGGCAGATCCGTGCACACGCCTTCATACAGCTCTGCTGCCATTCCAATCGATTCGCTCGTCGTCGGATGCGGATGGATGGTCTTGCCGATATCGACCGCGTCGGCGCCCATTTCGATGGCGAGCGCAATCTCGCTGATGAGATCGCCTGCTCCAGCTCCGACGATGGCGCCGCTGATCAGGCGGTGCGACTCCTCTGAGAAAATCAGCTTGGTGAAGCCCTCGTCGCGGCCGTTGGCGATGGCGCGTCCCGAGGCTGCCCAGGGAAATTTGGCAACCCCGAACTTGACTCCCTGTCTTTTCGCTTCCTCCTCGGTTAGTCCCGCCCAGGCGATCTCAGGATCGGTGTAGGCTACCGACGGAATCACGCGCGCGTCGAAGTAGGATTTCTGCCCCGCGGCCGCTTCCGCTGCGACGTGACCTTCGTGCACTGCCTTGTGCGCCAGCATGGGCAGCTTGGCAATATCGCCAATCGCGTAGATGTGCGGGACGTTGGTGCGCATTTGCGCGTCCACGGGGATGAAGCCACGTTCGTTCACCGCCACGCCGGCGGCGTCGGCGCCGATCTTCCTGCCGTTGGGAGTCCGGCCCACGGAAACCAGGATCATGTCGTAGAGCTGCGGCTTGACCGGGGCGTTGTCGCCTTCGAAAGACACCCTCAGTCCTTCCTTCACGGCTTCGACCTCGGTGGTCCTGGTCCTCAGCATCACGTTGTCGAAGCGGGGCGCGTTGAACGTCTGCCATACTTTGACCAGGTCGCGGTCCACCCCGGACATCAGGCCATCGAGTACCTCGACCACATCCAGCCGGGCGCCGAGAGTGGAATACACGCTGCCCATTTCCAGGCCGATGATGCCGCCGCCGATCACGAGCATGCGTTTCGGCCGTTGCCGCAACTCAAGCGCCGCCGTCGAGTCGACGATTCGCGGGTCCTCCGGAATGAAGGGGAGCTTCGCCGACTGCGAGCCGGCTGCGATGATCGCATTCCTGAATGCGACGACCTTGCGCCCGTCCTTCGCTTCCACGGTGAGATGGTTCGGTCCTACGAAAGCTCCGGCACCCTGGAGCACCGTCACTTTGCGCGAGCGCGCCATGCCCGTAAGCCCTCCTGTCAGCTTGCCGACCACCTTGTTCTTCCACGCGCGCAACGCATCGAGATCCACCTTGGGCTCCCCGAAACCGATGCCGTGCTCGGAAAGATATTTTGCCTCGTCCATGACCGCGGCGATGTGCAGGAGCGCTTTCGATGGGATGCAGCCCACATTCAGACAGACGCCGCCGAGCGTCGGATAACGCTCGACCAGAATGCTGTTCAAGCCGAGATCAGCGGCGCGGAAGGCGGCCGAATAACCGCCTGGACCGGAGCCGAGCACCAGCATGTCGCAAGCCATGTCGGCTGCGCCACCGTAGGCCTTGGCTGCGGCAGGTGCGGAAATCTTCGGCGCCGCAGGGGCGGCCGGACGCGGCGCGGGCGCCGCCACGGCACTCTCTGCCTCGAGCAAGGCGATGACTGACCCCTGAGAGACTTTGTCTCCGACCTTGACCCGCAGCTCCTTGACGACGCCGGCGTCCGAGGAAGGAATTTCCATCGTCGCCTTGTCGGACTCCAGCGTAATGAGGGAGGCTTCCTTGGCCACCCGGTCACCGGGTTTCACCAGAACTTCGATGACGTCGATGTCCCTGAAATCGCCGATGTCCGGTACTCTTACTTCGATCATCTGCGCCACGCCGTCCTCATAAAAGGGTGCGGCGGATGTCGGAGAGGACTGAGGCCAGATAGGTCGTAAAGCGCGCGCCAGCCGCGCCGTCGATGACGCGGTGATCGTAGGCGAGCGACAGCGGCAGCATCAGCCGCGGAGCGAAGGCGCCGTCCTTATAAACCGGCCGCATCTGCGATCTCGCCACGCCGAGAATCGCTACTTCGGGTGCGTTGATGATGGGCGTGAACGCCGTCCCGCCGATGCCGCCAAGGCTGGAGATGCTGAAGGTGCCGCCGCGCATGCTGTCGGGCTTGAGTTTTTTCTCGCGCGCGGCCTTGGAAATTTCAGCCAGCTCCTTCGCCAAATCGAAAACACCCTTGCGGTCAGCGTCGCGGATCACCGGCACCAGTAGGCCGTCGGGCGTATCGACCGCGACTCCGATGTGATAGTACTTCTTGACGATCAGGTTCTCGCCGGTCTTGTCGAGCGAGGCGTTGAACTCCGGAAACTCCTTAAGCGCGTTCACCGAAGCTTTCACCAGGAACGCGAGCATGGTGAGTTTGAAGCCTCCTTTTTCCGCGACCTGCGCGTTCTCCTTGCGAAACGCCTCGAGCTCGGTGATGTCGGCTTCGTCGTGCTGGGTGACGTGCGGGATCGAGACCCAGTTGCGGTGCAGGAACCCGCCGGAAAGCTTCCTGATTCGCGACAGAGGTTTGGTTTCGACTGGGCCGAACTTCGCGAAATCTACCTGCGGCCACTCCGGCAGATCCAGAACGAGCCCGCCGCGCGCGGCGACGGCGGCGACCGCGGGCGCACCCCTCACCACTGTCTTCACGAACTCCTGGACGTCCGCCTGCGTGATGCGTCCTTTCGGGCCCGAGCCCTTGACCCGAATGAGGTCGACGCCCAGCTCGCGCGCGAACTTACGCGCCGAGGGGCTCGCGTGCGGCGTCGCTCCGGGACCTGGCGCAGATGTGTTGGAGACGGGATCGATCCGGCCGACCGCCGTTGCAACGGGGGCTGGTGCCGAGACGGCCGCAAGCACCGGGGCAGGCTTTGCCTTGGGCGCGTCTGGGGGTCTCGGAGTCGGCTTCGCGGACGCTGGCGAAGCACTTTCTGTCTCTTCAAGGACGAGGATGGGACTGCCCTGTGAAACCTTGTCGCCGGTCTTGACCCGCAATTCCTTCACCACGCCGGCAACCGGCGACGGAATCTCCATCGTCGCCTTGTCCGATTCCACGGTGATCAGCGACTGCTCCGGCTGCACCGCATCGCCCGGTTTGACCAGCACCTCGATTACATCGACGTTCTTGAAGTCGCCGATGTCGGGTACGAAGACTTCCCGAGGGGTTCCCATGCTTGTTCAGCTCGCGATTGGAGTGCCGGGGCTGGGCCGCCGAAGCGCCCGGCACTCGCTTGATCAGACAGTCACTGGATTGGGCTTTTCCGGATCGATCCCGTATTTCTTGATTGCTTCGGAAACGACTTTGGATTTGACTTCGCCCTGATCGGCGAGCGCCCTGAGCGCCGCGATTGTCACGAAGTAACGATTCACTTCGAAGAAGTGACGCAGCTTGGCGCGAGAATCCGAGCGGCCGTACCCATCGGTGCCGAGCACTCGGTAGACGCGGCTTTTGGGGATAAACGATCGAATCTGGTCGGCAAAGGCCTTCATGTAGTCGGTAGCAGCGATCACGGGACCTTCGCGCTTCTCAAGGCATTGGGTCACGTACGGGACCTCGGGCTTCGTTTCCGGATGCAGCATGTTCCAACGCTCGACCGCGAGCCCTTCGCGGCGCAGCTCCGTGAGGCTGGGCGTGCTCCAGATATTCGCAGCCACGCCCCAGTCGGCCTCGAGCAACTCGCCGGCGGCAATGACTTCGCGCAAGATCGTTCCCGAGCCCAGCAGCTGCACGCGCGTCTTTTTCTTCGAGCCTTCCCGAAAGAGGTACATGCCCTTCAAGATCGCTTGCTCCGCACCCGCCGGCATCGCGGGATGCTCGTAGTTTTCGTTCATCACCGTGATGTAATAGAACACGTCCTCCTGCTGCGTGACCATCCGACGCAAGCCATCCTGAACGATGACGGCGAGTTCATAGGCAAAGGTCGGATCATACGAAATGCAATTGGGAATGACCGAAGAGAGCACATGGCTGTGCCCGTCCTCATGCTGCAGTCCCTCGCCATTCAGAGTCGTGCGGCCCGCCGTGGCGCCGAGGAGAAACCCCCGCGCGCGCTGGTCCCCGGCCGCCCACGCAAGGTCCCCGATGCGCTGCATACCGAACATCGAATAGAAGATGTAGAACGGCACCATGACAAGGTTCGAATGGCTGTATGAAGTCGCCGCCGCGATCCAGGAAGAATACGCCCCGGCCTCGTTGATGCCCTCTTCGAGGATCTGCCCCGCCTTGTCTTCGCGGTAGTACATCACCTGTTCGCGGTCGACCGGCTCGTACTTCTGTCCTTCCGAGGAATAGATCGCGAGCTGCCGAAACATCCCTTCCATGCCGAAGGTGCGCGCTTCGTCCGGAACTATCGGTACGATGTGCCTGCCGATGTTCTTGTCGCGCACAAGCGCCGTCAGCATGCGCACGAACGCCATGGTGGTAGAGATCTCGCGGCCTTCCGAGCCCTTCAACTGTTGGTCGAACGCCGAGAGAGCCGGCACCGCGGGAACGCTGTCCGCCCTGCGGCGGCGCTGGGGGAGGTAGCCGCCAAGCGCCTTTCTGCGCTCCTGCAGGTACACCATGATCGGATCATCGTCCTTGGGTTTGTAGAGCGGCAATTCCTCGAGCTTGTCGTCGGGGATCGGCACGTTGAAGCGGTCGCGCATCTCGCGGATGGTTGCGAGGTCCATCTTCTTCAGCTGGTGAGTCGGATTCTTTGCCTGACCCTGCTTGCCCAGGCCGTAGCCCTTGATGGTCTTGGCGAGGACCACCGTGGGCTGGTCCTTGTGCTTCACTGCCGCCGCGTAGGCCGCGTAGATCTTGTGAGGGTCGTGCCCGCCCCGGTTCAGGCGCCAGATGTCCTCGTCGGTCATGCGCGAGACCATCTCGAGCAGTTTCGGGTCCTTGCCGAAGAAGTGCTTGCGAACGAAGGCGCCGTCGTTGGCCTTGTAGTTCTGATACTCGCCGTCGACCGTTTCCTCCATGACACGAAGCAGTCGGCCCTCGAGATCGCGAGCGAACAGAGGATCCCAATACGAGCCCCAAATAAGCTTGATGACGTTCCAACCCGCCCCGCGAAAATCGGCTTCGAGCTCCTGGATGATCTTGCCGTTGCCACGCACCGGACCGTCGAGGCGCTGCAGGTTGCAGTTCACAATGAAAATCAAGTTGTCGAGCTTTTCACGCGCCGCGAGGCCGATCGCGCCGAGCGATTCCGGTTCATCCATCTCGCCGTCGCCGCAGAACACCCACACCTTCCGGTTCTCCGTACCTGCGAGCCCGCGCGCCTGCAGATATTTCAGGAACCTCGCCATGTAGATACCCTGAATCGGCCCTAGTCCCATCGAGACGGTGGGGAACTGCCAGAAATCGGGCATCAGCCACGGGTGGGGATAGGAAGAGATACCGTGGCCGTCCACCTCGCGACGAAAATTCAGGAGCTGCGTTTCGGTGAGCCGACCCTCCAAAAATGCGCGCGCATAGATGCCGGGCGACGAGTGTCCCTGGAAGTATACGAGATCCCCTCCGTGCCCTTCGTGCGGCGCGTGCCAGAAGTGATTGAAGCCGATGCCGAACAGCGTTCCGACCGAGGCGAAGGTCGCGATGTGGCCGCCCAGCTCGTCGTCCGATTTGTTGGCCTTCGCTACCATCACCATCGCGTTCCAGCGGCAGAACGAGCGGATGCGTTCCTCCAGGGCATGATCCCCGGGCGAGCGCTCCTCCATGTGCGCCGGGATCGTGTTGAGGTAGGCCGTATTGAGCGAGAAAGGAATGTACGCCCCCGAACGGCGTGCCTTCTCGACGAGCTTCTCCAGCAGGTAATGGGCGCGCTCCGGGCCCTCGCGTTCGAGAACGGACTCGAGCGCATCGAGCCATTCCTGCGTTTCCAGGGCGTCGGGATCGTTGGCGGCAGGAAATTCAGGCAGCGCGGACATGACGTTTCCCTCTCTGCGCGAAGGTATGGGCGGGGGTGTGGGACTTGCGGAGAATCGCTTGCAGCTTACCCTGCCGGCCTTACAGGATCAATTGCACCTTGCCCCATTATGACATTATGAAAGAGTATTTCGCATTATACGAAAACGCGCCCCGCGCAATCAAAGAGATCGAGTCTGCTTGGCTGAACCCAGGCCCGGGAACTGTGGATGCTAGAATGCGCGCCTTCCGTGCTCGCCGCGCCGATTCTCGTCCGTGCAGACCCGCATCATTGACGGCAACGCCATCGCGCGCGAATTACGCGCAGGGCTGATTCGACGCGTCGCCGCGCTTGCGGCGATGGGTGTGCGCCCCGGTCTCGCGGTGCTGCAAGTCGGGAACCACCCGGCTTCGAGAATCTATGTACGGAGCAAGATGAAGGCATGCGGCGAAGCGGGGCTCTATTCGGAGCACATCGAATTGCCGGCCGACGCGGATGAATCGACGCTCCTAGGGCGCATCCGGATCCTCAACTACGATACCCGTATCCATGGCATCCTCGTGCAGCTCCCTTTGCCCGCAGGCCTTTCAGCGGAGCGGATGGTCGAAGCCCTGGCCCCGGCGAAGGACGTAGACGGATTTCATCCGACCAACATGGGCCTGCTCGCAGTCGGCAATCCGCGCTTCGTGCCCTGCACGCCCCTCGGAGTGATGAAGGTGATCGAGCACGAGGAAATCGAGGTGCAGGGGCGGCACGCCGTCGTAGTCGGCCGCAGCAACATCGTCGGCAAACCGATGGCACTGCTGCTCTTGCAAAGGGGCGCCACGGTCACCATCTGCAACTCCAGAACCCCCGATCTGGGCGCGATGACCAGCCAAGCGGACATTCTCGTGATGGCGACGGGTAAACCCCGGCTCGTCACAGCCGGCATGGTGAAGCCCGGGGCTGTCGTCATCGACGTCGGTATCACCCGGCTTGCGGACGGCAAACTCGCCGGGGACGTGGATTTCCAGAGTGTGCTCGGAACCGCTTCGTGCATCACGCCGGTGCCCGGCGGAGTCGGCCCCATGACGATCGCAATGTTGCTCGAGAACACGGTAATGTCCGCCGAGCGCGCTTCGACCAGCCGCAGCAGTTCCTGAGACGGTGGGGCAAAGGTTGTGATCTCAAACGGAGAAATTAGGAGTTGAACCCGAAAAAGACAGTCAATCCGCTGCTCGATTTCTCGGGTCTGCCGCGCTACAGATCGGTCCGGCCGGAGCACGTCGTCCACGCCATCGATCAGTTGCTCGCCGAAAACCGCGCTCTGATTGCCCAGCTCACAGCGGAGGGCGCTGAAGCGTCCTGGAAGGGGTTTGCCGACCCACTGGAAAACGCCAATGAACGGCTGTGGCGCGCTTGGGGCGTGGTCGCTCACCTGCACGCAGTGGACGACAGCGCCGCGATCCGCGATGCCTACAACGCGAATCTGCCGAAAATCACGCGGTACCGTACCGAGCTCGCGCAAAACCTTCTTCTCTATGAAAAGTTCAAGGCGTTGCGCGCTTCGATGGGTTTTGAAGAGCTGTCTCCAGCTCAACGCAAGATCGTCGAGAACGACTTGCGCGACTATCGTCTGGGAGGAGCCGAACTGGAACCTCAGAGCAAGCGACGCTTCGGCGAAATCCAGGAAGAACTTGCGGCGCTCGAAGCCAAGTTTTCCGAGAATCTGCTCGACGCAACCAATGCGTTTTCGGCGTTGATCACCGATCGTGGAGAGCTGCTCGGCGTCCCCGAGGACGTACTCGAAGCCGCCAAAGAGGCTGCGCGTCAGGATGGCCAGGAGGGGTGGAAGTTCACCTTGCACGCGCCGGCATACGGGCCTCTGATGCAATACGCCGAGAGTCGCGACCTGCGGGAAAAGCTGTATCGCGCGCACGTCACACGCGCGAGCGAATTCGGAGATCCGGAACTCGACAACACCTCGATCATCGTTCGCGAGCTTCGCCTGCGAAAAGAGAAGGCGCGACTGCTTGGTTACGGGAGTTTCGCGGAATTTTCGCTCGTCCCGAAAATGGCGGAGTCACCCGAGGCTGCGTTCGACTTCCTCAATGATCTCGCCGCGAGGGCGCTGCCTCACGCACGCAGGGATTACGCCGAACTGGAGGAGTTCGCACGTGCGGAGCTCGGAATCCAGGAGCTGCAGGCTTGGGATATCGCGTTCGCATCGGAAAAACTGCGCGCGAAACGCTACGCGTTTTCCGATCAGGAAGTGAAGCAGTATTTCCCGGAACCGAAAGTCCTCGAAGGCATGTTCCGGCTCGTCGAAAGCCTCTATGGCATTCGCATTCTTCCGGACACGGCCGAAAGCTGGCATCCGCATGTGCGTTTTTTCCGGATTACCGACTCGGACGAGAGCCTCATCGGCCAGTTCTATCTGGATCTGTACTCGCGGGAAACCAAGCGCGGGGGCGCGTGGATGGACGAAGCGATCACACGGCAACGGATCCCCGGCGGCCTCCGGACACCCGTTGCGCATCTCATCTGCAACTTTCCCGCACCGGTCGGGAACAAGCCCGCGCTCTTCACGCACGACGAAGTGATGACCTTGTTTCACGAATTCGGTCATGGGTTGCACCATCTGCTCTCGCGAGTCGACGATCTGGGCGTCTCCGGAATACGCGGTGTCGAATGGGACGCGGTCGAGTTGCCTTCCCAGTTCATGGAGAACTTCTGCTGGGAATGGGGCGTGCTCGCCCGCATGACCGCTCATGTCGAAAGCGGAGAGGCTCTACCGCGCAGTTTGTTCGACAAGATGCTCGCGGCAAAGAATTTTCAGAGCGGCATGCAGACCGTGCGGCAGATCGAGTTCGCATTGGTGGATATGCATCTACACCATGATTACGACCCCGCGGGAGCAAAGACGCCGCTGCAGTTGCTCCACGAAATCAGGGCAAGAGTCGCCGTGGCGATGCCGCCGGAGTACAACCGCTTCCTCAACAACTTCTCGCACGTCTTCTCGGGAGCTTACGCAGCCGGTTACTACAGCTATAAGTGGGCCGAGGTGCTTTCCGCCGACGCGTACAGCCTCTTCGAACAGAACGGCGTGCTCGACTCCGACACCGGTGCGCGATTCCGCGACGAGATCCTCGCCGTCGGCGGCAGCCGACCGGCGCTCGAATCGTTCACAGCGTTTCGAGGCCGCGAGCCGAGAATCGACGCACTGCTGCGTCACAATGGTATGATCGCGC
>Ga0137379_10005393_pt1 | contig 12065 bp, 7 predicted proteins | sample SagtaG_18_FD_104812 | JGI IMG/M metagenome (GOLD analysis project Ga0137379, IMG submission 104812) | Vadose zone soil microbial communities from Sagehorn Ranch, Mendocino, California, USA - Sage2_L_80_16 metaG | ecosystem: Environmental > Terrestrial > Soil > Vadose zone | place: USA...
CCCGCAGGATGCCGCCGAAGATGTTGATCAGGACGCCCTTGACGTTCGGGTCGGCGAGGAGGATCCGGAACGCCGAGGCAACCTGCTCGGAGGTGGCCCCGCCGCCCACGTCCAGGAAATTCGCCGGCTCGCCCCCGACGATCTTGATGATGTCCATGGTCGCCATGGCCAGACCGGCGCCGTTCACCATGCAGCCGATGTTCCCCTGCAGCTTGACGTAGTTGAGACCGTGCGCCGAGGCCTCGACCTCGAGCGGGTCCTCTTCGTCCGGGTCGCGCAGCTCGCGGATCTCGGGATGGCGGTAGAGCGCGTTGTCGTCGAAGGTCAGCTTGGCGTCCAGCGCGACGAGCGCGCCCTGCGTCGTCACGACGAGCGGGTTGATTTCGGCGAGGGACGCGTCCGTGTCCTGATAGGCGCGCAGCAGCGACTGCATCAGCCGCATCGCGTGCGTCACCAGGTCGCCCGACAGCCCCAGCCCGTACGCGACGCGGCGCGCCTGGAAGGGGCGCAAGCCGGTCAGCGGATCGACCGGCTCGATCTGGATCGCCTTCGGGTCGCGCCGGGCGATCTCCTCGATCTCCATGCCGCCCTGGCCGGAGGCCATGATCGCCGGGACCGACCGCCCCCGGTCGAGCGTCACCCCGAGGTAGATTTCACGGGCGATGTCGACCGGTTCTTCGATCAGAAGCCGCCGCACCTTCTTCCCCTGCGGCCCCGTCTGCGGCGTGATCAGGTTCATGCCGATCATCTGGCGCGCCAGACGCTCGGCCTCGTCGGCGTCGGCGGCGATCTTGACGCCGCCGCCCTTGCCCCGCCCGCCCGCGTGGATTTGCGCCTTGAGAACGCTGCGGCCGCCGAGGCGGGAGGCGATCGCCAGGGCCTCCTTGTGACTGAAGGCGACCTCCCCCTTCGGCACGTCGATCCCGAAGCGTTTCAGGATCTGCTTCGCCTGGTACTCGTGGATTTTCACCCGGAGATCCCCGCGCCATCGCGCCGCGCCACGTGAGGTCCCGCCGAACGGGCCCTTGTATATAACATCCGCCCGAGATCGTGTCAAACCCTTGTTTTGACAGGCGTTTAATGCTCTGCTACGATGCACCCGGGGTGACTGCTGGAGTCTCGTCCGAGATGGCGCCTCCCAGGCGCGGCCACGCGCGGCCCCGTGACCCGGCCGGGCGGCGGATCCCGTTGATCCTCGTCGTGTCGCTTGCGCTCGCATCGCCGGCTTCGCCCTCCGGCCACCTCGCGGCCGACCGCTCGGCCCCGGCGGAGACGCCGGCCGCTCCCGTGCCGCTGGCCGACCGCCTCGCTCCCCTCGTGCGGGTCCCCGCCTTGAGCCCGGATGATACCGGCATCGCCGTTCTGCTCCTGCCGGGCGGTCGCCCGATCTTCACGCGCAACGCCGACCGTCCCGCGCAGCCCGCTTCGACGATGAAGATTCTCACCAGCGCCGCCGCGCTCGCGCTCCTGAAGCCGGAGTTCGTGTATCAGACCCGGATCTTCGCCGACTCCGCCATCGACGGCTCCGGGAGCATCGCGGGCAACCTCTACCTTCAGGGATCGGGCGCTCCCGATCTCGTCGGCGAATCCTGGTGGCTGATGGCCCGCAGGCTGGCTGCGCTCGGCCTGCGCCGTGTCGAGGGCGACCTGGTCGCCGACGAGTCGTACTTCGACGCGGTCCGGCGCCCTCCGGGCTGGCCGGCGCTGGCCGCCGACTCCTGGTACAACGCCCCGATCGGCGCGCTGTCCTGCAACTTCAACGTCGTCACGGTCACGGTCGACCCCTCGCCGCTCCTCGGCGCGCGCCCCGACCTGACGCTCGAGCCGGCCGCCTCCTACTTCCAGGTGCTGAACCGGGCGACGACGACCTCCGGACCGACGTCGCTCGCCGTGTCTCGCTCGTTCGAGAACGGGCAGAACGCCCTGGTGGTGGGAGGAACGATCCGTCGCGGCGGCGGGCCGGCCGTGTTCCACCGCTCCGTCGAGGAGCCGGCGCTCTACGCCCTGAGCGCCTTCCGGGAGATCGCGCGGGCCGAGCACATCGAGATCAAGGGGACCCTCACGGTCGGCACGGTCCCCGAGAAAGCGCGCGAGCTGCACACCCACGAGTCGCGGCCGCTCGGCGCACTCGTGCGGGACATGAACAAGAACAGCAACAACTTCATGGCCGAGATGGTCCTCAAGACGCTCGGCGCCCAGTTCGTGGAGACACCGGGGACCTCGGCCGGCGGGGCGATGGTCGTGCGCGACTACCTGTCGGGGCTCGGCCTCGATCTCTCGAACACACGCATGGTGGACGGATCCGGCCTCTCGGACGAGGACCGGGTGTCGGCGCGGCTGCTGGCGGAGGTGCTGGCGCGCGCCTGGGACGACTTCGAGATCGGTCCGGAGATCGTCGCGTCCCTGCCGATCGGCGGCGCCGACGGCACGCTCGACGAGCGCTTCGGCGGCGAGGGATCCCGGCGCCGGGTGCGCGCCAAAACGGGGCGGATCGCCTCCGCCCTGACGCTCGCCGGCTACGCCGCCAACCATGACGGGCGGACCTTCGCGTTCGCGCTGCTCGCCAACCGGCCGCGTGGCACGATCGACGCCGTCCACCGCGCCATCGACCGCATTGTGGACGAGATTGCCGCGAGCACCGACGCCGATCTCGGTCCGGCCGCCGCCGAAGAAAATCCGCCGGCGGCTAGACCTTCAGCTTCGACACCAGCTCCTTCACCGCCGCCGCGGAGCGGTCCAGCGCCGCTTTCTCCTCGGCGGTGAGCTGGATCTCGATGACCTTCTCCATCCCCTTCGCCCCGAGGCGCGCCGGGACCCCGAGAAACAGATCCCGGTAGCCGTACTCGCCGCTCAGGTAGACGGCGCAGGGCAGGATCAGGTGCTTGTCGAGGAGGATCGCCTCGACCATCTGGACGATCGACGACGCCGGGGCGTAGTAGGCGCTGCCGCTCTTGAGCAGGTTGACCACCTCGATGCCCCCGTCCCGCGTGCGCTGGACGATGGCATCGATCCGGTCCCTGGGCAGGAGCTCGGTGATCGGGATTCCCGACACCGTGGAGTAGCGCGGCAGCGGCACCATCGTGTCTCCGTGCCCGCCGAGCACGAAGGCGTGCGTGTTCTCGATCGAGACGCCCAGCGCGTCCGCGATGAAAAAACGCATGCGCGCCGAGTCGAGCACACCCGCCATCCCGATCACTCGTTCGCGCGGGAAGCCGCTCGCCTTCAGCGCCGTGTAGGCCATGGCATCGAGGGGGTTGCTCACGACGATCAGGATGGCCCGGGGCGAGTGGCGCGCCACCTGCTCGGTCACGGCCTTGACGATCTCGAAGTTCTTCTGCAGGAGATCGTCGCGGGTCATCCCGGGCTTGCGCGGCAGCCCCGAGGTGATGACCACGATGTCCGAGTCGCGCGTGTCCTCATAGCCGTTGCTGCCGGTGAGGCGGACGTCGTAGGCGTCCACGGGAGCGGCCTCGTTCAGGTCGAGGGCCTTCCCCTGCGGCAGTCCCTCGATGATGTCCACCATCACGACGTCGGCCAGACGGCGCAGCGCGATCCGCTCCGCCACCGAGGCGCCGACGTTGCCGGCGCCGATGATCGACACTCTTCTGCGCATGCGGGCTCCCCTCAGCTCCCTTCCTCGATTTTGGCGATCACGACGCCGGCGAACTCGGAACACTTCACCGTGATCGCTCCCTCCATGTGCCGCGCCAGATCGTACGTGACCCGCTTCGTCCTGATCGCCTGGCGCGTCCCCTCCACGATCAGGTCCGCCGCCTCCAGCCACCCCATGTACTCGAACATCATGGCGCCCGACAGGATGAGCGACCCCGGGTTCACCTTGTCCTGGCCGGCGTACGCGGGAGCGGTGCCGTGGGTGGCCTCGAACACCGCCGTCGTGTCCCCGATGTTGGCGCCGGGCGCCAGTCCGAGCCCTCCCACCTGGGCGACCGCCGCGTCCGACAGGTAGTCGCCGTTCAGGTTCGGGGTGGCCACGACCGAATAATCGGACGGCCGGATCAGGATCTGCTGGAACATCGAGTCGGCGATCCGATCCTTCATCATCACCTTGGTGGCGGGTGGCTTGGGCAGCCTGCCGGCCTCCTCTTCGGTGACCGTGAACTCGGGGAACTCCTCCCGGGCCACCTGGTAGCCCCATTCCTTGAAGGCCCCCTCCGTGTACTTCATGATGTTCCCCTTGTGCACCAGCGTGACGCTCGGCTTCTTGCGCTCGATGGCGTAGCGGATGGCCTTGCGCACGAGCTGCTTGCTGGCCCGCGCGCTCATGGTCTTGACGCCGATCGCGGAGTCGGCCGCGATCGAGCAGCCCATCTCGCGGTTCAGGAACTCGACCACCTTGCGGCACTTCTCGGTCCCCTCGCGCCACTCGATGCCGGCGTAAACGTCCTCCGTGTTCTCGCGGAAGATCGTCAGGTCGACGTCCTGCGGCTTCTTCACTGGCGACGGCACACCCTCGAAGTAGCGCACCGGGCGGATGCAGGCGTACAGGTCCAGCTCCTGCCGCAGCGTGACGTTCAGGCTGCGGTAGCCGCCGCCGATCGGCGTCGTGAGGGGCCCCTTGATGGCGACGGTGTAGTAGCGGATCGCCTCCAGCGTGTCCTGCGGCAGCCACTCGCCGTACCGGTCGCGCGCCTTGCCGCCGGCGTAGACCTCGAACCAGTGGATCCGGCGCGCGCCGCCGAAGGCCTTCTTCACCGCCGCGTCGAGCACTCGGTGGGCCGCCGCCCAGATGTCGGGGCCGATGCCGTCCCCCTCGATGAACGGCAGGATCGGGTTGGCCGGCACCCGCAGCTGGCCGCCCTCGACCTCGATGCGCTTGCCCTCGAGAGGAACGTTCAATTTTTCGAATTTCAAGGTGACGGTCTCCCTGCCTCCGCTCCCGGCCGCGTGGCCGCGGCCTCGTTCTTTTCGGGAGACGTCTCGGACGCCGTGTCTGCGGAATGGGCGGCGAATCTAACACAGCCTTCGAGGTTATTCAATACTGCACCAGCGAGCCCTCCTGGCGCGCCTTGCGCACCGCGAAGCGGAAGGCGAGGACGCCGAGGGGGAGCAGCACGGCGGCGAACACGACGAGGGCCCGGATGTCCGGCAGCAGATCGGCGAAACGGCTGCCGCGCAGGAGCGCCCGCCGCAGCGCGTGCAGGGCGTAGGTGATCGGCAGGAGGCGCGACCAGCCCCCCAGCCAGACCGGCATGTCCTCGGGCGGGTAGAACACCCCGCCGACCAGGGCCGAGGCGCTCGCCACCAGGAAGGTGATCGGATCACCGCGCTTGAGATAGAGCACGAAGGCGGCCGACAGGATGCCGATCCCCGAGAACGCCAGGACGGTCAGCGTGATGATCAGGAGCACCGGGAGCAGGCTGTCGAGGTGGATGACCACGTGGAAGAACAGGCGGCCGATGACCAGGTAGGCGATCACCTTGATCGACGTCAGCAGGAAGTCCCACAGCGAGGATCCGAGGACGATGGTCCCGATCGGCGTCGGGGTCACCAGCATCGCCTCCAGCGTCCCGGTCATCTGCTCGGAGCGCACCTTGCCGCCGAAGGACATCATCGCCGACGACAGGTAGTGCAGGAGCGCCAGCCCGAGCAGCACGTAGGCGAAGTAATCGACCCCTTCGAGTCCCGGCGTGGTCGGGGGGGCGTTGACCACGCGCGACACGAAATACCAGATGAGGACGGAGAAGAAGATGCCGAAGGCCTGCATCAGGAACGACGTCCGGTACGACACCTCGATCAGGAAGTCGCGCCTGAGGAACGCCAGGAGAGTGCGCAGGGCGCTCACGGCTCCCGCCTTTCCCCGTCCGGCGCCATCATGTCAAATACTTCCTGAAGCCCGGGCTCGCGGCGCGCGCACGAGACGATGGTGCCGCGGGCCTCCAGGAGGCCGCGCAGCAGGTCGGAGAAGGCGCGCCCGTCCCGGTCCACCGACGCCGACAACCGCGCCAGGGTCCCGTCCCGCCGTTCCACCTCGACCGACCAGCGCGGATCGGCGGGCGGCGACCCCAGACCCGACACGAGCAGGATGTAGTGGTCCCTGCCCGGGAGGCCCGCGGTGATCTCGGCCAGGCTTCCCTGGCGCAGGACCCGGCCGCGATCGAGCACCACCAGGCGCCCGCACATCTCTTCGGCCTCCTGCAGGTTGTGCGTCGCGAGCAGGACCGTCTTGCCCCGCTCCCGGTTGAGGCGCTCGATGACGAAGCGTCTCAGATGCTTGGCCGCGATCGGATCGAGGCTGCGGGTCGGCTCGTCGAGACAGAGCACGGGCGGGTCGTGCAGGAGCGCCCGGGCGATCGCCAGGCGCTGCTTCATGCCCGTCGAGTAGGACATGAACTGCCGGTTGGCGAGCGTCTCCATTTCCATGACCTGCATGAGCGATCGGCCGGCGGAGCGCGCCTGCCCCGCGCTCAACCCGTACAGCCGCCCGAAGAACTCCAGGTTCTCCAGACCGGTCAGGCGCCAGTAGAAGGAGCGCTCGTCCGACGTCACGAAACCGATCGATCGCTTGACCGCCTGGTCGTGGCGCGCCACGTCGATGCCGCGGACGAGCGCGCGGCCGGCGGTGGGGAGGATGAGTCCCGCCAGGATCTTGAGGAACGTGGTCTTGCCGGCGCCGTTCGGTCCCAGAAGCCCGAAGATCTCTCCGGCGCGCGCTTCCAGGCTCAGCTCGGCCAGGGCCGTGATGCGCTCCGCCCGCCGGAACGGCCGGCCGGCGATCTCGCGCAGCGAGCGCCGCTTCACGTACACCTTCGACAGCCGTTCGGCCAGGATGGCCACCGGCGAGGCCGCCCCCGCGCGGCCCCCGTCCACCGCCGGGGGGCCCGTCAGCGTCCCTCCAGCCGGCGGGTGTTCCAGATCTTGAGATACTCGCGGTGCCCGGCGTCGTCCGGGTAATGCTCCCCGTCCGGGTACGGATAGGCCGACATCTCGTGGAACGGCAGCGGCTCGACCGTATCCGGGTAGGCGGTGTGCAGGTCCATGTCCTTGCAGTAGCCGTTGGCGTACAGCATGAAGCTGCGCGTCCAGCCGCGCGGCACTTCCGGCAGCCCCTTGGTCGGGAACTCCAGGCTGATCTCCTCGCCCTTCCCGAAGATTGCGAAGCGATCGTCGGTCCGCGTCAGGAGATCGGTCACCCGTCCGAAGCGGGTGTAGTCCCCGGTCATGACCCGGAACGGCTGGGTGTTGTCCAGGATCGAGTAGTCGTAGATCTTCGGCTCGCGCCCGTCGGGGCTGTGCTCCCTCGGGAAACCCCGGCGGTGCAGGTGGGCGCCGTTCAGCTTGATCTCGTTGACCTTGACCTTCTCGGCCGCGTCGGATTCGGTCAACGGCTCGGCCAGGAAGATCTGGTCCCAGAACACGCGCATGTTGGTGCGCAGCCGCAGCCGCCTCGATTTCAAGGGGGCGATCGACGACAGATCCGCGCTGATCATGCGCGGCAGACCGGGGGGGAAGCCCAGGGGATCCAGCACGGGATGGAACAGACCGTCCGTCCTGTCCTCCATCTCGAGCACCGGCGCCGTCAGCGTCATCCCGACCTGGTACGCCGCGAAGTTGGCGGAGGAGTACTCGAAATCGACCCAGCCGTAGAGGAAGAGGACCGGCCGCTCCAGCCGCGTGACGCTCTCCGGGAACTCCAGCGTGAGCGAGTGCATCGCGGCGTAGCCGGCCAGCCGGTCCATGCGAAATTCATCCGGATAAACCCGATCGATCTTCTGGAGCGCGCCGGTCACGTCGCGGTTGTTGTGGTCCGTGGCGCGCGCCGGGTAGATCCGCGCCTCTTTCGGGACCGCCAGGGCCCGGTACGGCCGGCGCTCCCTCGCGCCGAACGCTCCCAGAGGGTAGACGTCGATCCCCTTCGGATGGTCCAGGGCGATCAGCTTGACTTCGTCGAGGTAGGTCACCTCCTCGAGATTCTCAAGCGCCTGGACCTGGTAGGCGCCGTCCTGCGGCGCCAGCTGGTCCGGTTCGATCTTCACGTATTCCTCCGGCTCGGGGGACCCGTACACGCCGGGCGCCATCCACATTCCCAGACCGCCGACGCCGAGGAAATCGGTCACGAAGCCGTACTTCCTGCCGTTCCACGCGAACAGCAGGGGACACGAGGAGCCCTTGCGGTCGAGCTCGGCCTCCTCGACACGCTGTCCGGCCGGCACGTCCATCTCGGACTGCAGCACCCCGCCCGGCCAGAGCAGGCGGACGACGTCGGCGAGCATCCGGTCGCCCAGCCCGAAATGCGCAGCGGGAGGTGACTGCGACAGGTAGCCGCCGCCCGCCTGCGTCTCGCGCCGCTGCCACGCCGGCCCGGCCAGCACCTCGACCTTGGTCCCGATCCCGTCCTTGTTGCTGTTGAGGCCGCGCGGCTCGACCTCGAGCCAGCGATTCCGGTTGCCGCCCTCGTGGCGCAGGTGCAGAGGGGGCCCGCCGTTCTGCGTCACGACCAGGTCCAGATCGCCGTCGCCGTCCAGGTCGGCCGCCGCCGCGCCGCGGCCGTCCTTCACCGCGATCTGGTCGAGACCCGTCTCCGACGAGGCGTCCTTGAAGTGGCCGGCCCCGTCATTGAGGTAGAACAGGAGCGCCGAGCCGGCCGCGAACAGGTCGAGATCGCCGTCGTTGTCGGCGTCGAACAGGACCGTCCCGAACGTGGAGACCCCCGGCTTCTTCGGGATCTCCCGCGCGCTGAACCGGCGCCGGGGACCGTTCAGGTAGAGCCGCAGCGGATCGGCGGGACCGGCGCCGAACACGAGATCGGCCAGACCGTCGCCGTCCACGTCGCCCGCCGACAGCCCGCGCCCCGCACCGCGCGCCGCCAGACCCGCTTCCCGGCCGCGCGCCGCGAACCCGTCCTCCCTCCGGTTGTCGAGGAGGGTGTCCTGACCGCCGGCGGAGGAGAGCACGGCGTCGGTGTCGCGGTCGGCGTCGAAGTCCGCAAACACCGCGGCGACGGTCCCCTCCGGGGGGCCGCTGATTTTCAGCTCCGCGGCCGCCTCGCGGAAGGTGCCGTCGCCCCGGTTCAGGAGCAGGAGCGGCGTCGCCGCGGACCGGGACCCCGGCTCGCGCATCCGGTTGACGAGCAGGTCGAGATCGCCGTCATGGTCGACGTCGGCCCATGAGGCGCCGAGGGCGAACCCGCTCACCGCGGCGTGGGCCTTGGACGTCACGTCACGGAAGTGCCCCTTGCCGTCGTTCTCGAACAGCGCCCCGCCACCGAGGCGCGTCAGGTAGAGGTCGGCGTCGCCGTCGTTGTCGAAGTCCCCGAGCGCCGCCGCCATCCCCACCCCTTCAAACGAGATCCCGGATGAGGATGTGACCTCCTCGAACGTGAAGTCGCCTCGGTTCCTGTAAATGGCCGGGCGCGCCGTGCCGTCCGCCGAGGCGTTCGCCAGCACCAGGTCGGGGCGCCCGTCGCCGTCGAGGTCGCCGATGGCGATCCCGGAGCCGTAGCGCGCCGCCCGCGAGCGCCATGGGGTGCCCGCCGGGCCGGCGCCGCCCGGCTCGCCGCCCGGCCCGCCGTGCCGGAAGGTCACCCCCGAGGCGGCGGTGGCGTCGCTGAAGCGGAACGCGATCGGCCGCGGCGGCGGGGGCGGACCGCCGAGCGCCCGGTAATCGGTGATCACCAGCGCGTAGCGTCCCGCCTCGCCGTACTGGTTGCCGGTGGGAACGGCGAACTTCGGGTTGACCGAGAGCCTCTGGTAGGCGGCCATCTCCCGATCGCCTTCGGCGCGGTGGCCCGACTGCAGAAGGGCGCGGGCGAGCTGATAGCGGATCGAGATGCTGTTGGGATCGAGCTGGCGGGCCCTCCTCAGGGATGCGATCGCCGGCTCGAACTCGCGCTGCCGGGCATGCAACAGGCCGAGGTTGTAATGGATGTCCGCGTCCTCGGGATCCAGGGCCCGCGCCTTCTCCAGCGCGGCGATCGCTTCCGCCGTCCTGCCCTCGTTCTTCAGGACGAGGGCCAGGCCGTAGCTTGCCTGCGGCAGGCCCGGGTCGAGGCGCGCCGCCTCGGCGAACGCGCTGCCGGCGCCCGCCGGGTCACGGGCGTAGAATTCGGCCAGGCCCAGGTTGACGAACCCCGGCGCCCAGCCGGGGGCCCCCGCCGTGACCTTCTTGAACTCTTCGATTGCCTGCGCGTGCTTGTACTGCTCCATCAGCGCCGCTCCGCGATTGCTGGCGTGGATTACGTCGTCCAGACCGGCCGCCTTGTCCGCGGGCGCCGGCGCGCCGAGCCAGAGCGCTCCCGGGGCGGCGAGGCCCGCGACGAGGGCCCAGAGGCCACGCCGCCTCATGCTCCCCTCCGCAGGACGCGTCCCCCCCGGCGGGGATGGTACTCGCCGTCTCTCACGACCGGGCGGCCGTTGATCAGGACCGCCTCGACCCCCTCGGCGAATCGGCGCGGCTCGGTGAACGTCGAGCGATCGGCGATGGTCCGCGGATCGAACACCACCAGGTCGGCGACGCAGTCCGCCTCGACGCGCCCGCGATCGCGCAGCCCCAGCCTGCGGTCCGGAAGGCTGTTCATCGTGCGCACCGCCTCCTCCAGCCCGAGGAGCCGCCGGTCGCGGACGTAATGTCCGAGGACCCTCGGGAAGGCCCCGTAGGCCCCGGGGTGCGGGAAGCCCTTGCCGATCTCCCAGGCATCGGTCACCAGCGCCAGACGCGGGTCCGCCACGAGCGGCAGGAGCGGTTCGTCCGTCGTGTCGTCTCCCGAGATGCCGAAGATCAGCTGCGTCGCCACCCCCGATTCCTCCAGCAGCAGGTCGGAGAGGGCGTCGAACGGGTCGGCCCGGCGCCGGCGGCCGATCTCGGCGATGGTCAGGTGTTCGTAGATCGTGTTCGCGGCGCCGTCCACGTGCGCCAGCCGGATGTGGTCCCAGCCGCACTCGCGGACGATGTTCATCGTCCAGCGCCCGGCCTCCTCCCAGGGCGGCCAGACAGGCGAGGTCTCCTCGACCTCCTGCTTCATCCGGGCCCGCAGGGCCGGATCCCTCAGCCGATCCAGGAAGTCCCGCGCGCCGCCGGCGAGCGACCAGGGAGGATAGAGCGCCAGCATCGTGGTGCACACCGCCGTGTACGGGATGACGTCCGCGGTGATCTCGATCCCGTCGCGGGCCGCGCCCTCCTCGACGCGCAGGACGTCGGGTGCGCCGGGCCAGGCACGGCGCCCGACCGTCTCGACGTGGGAATGGTGCACCGGGACCGGCCCCCGCCTGCCGACCTCGACCAGCTCCATCACGGCCTGCGCGAGCGTCTCGCGACTGCTCCCCCGCTGGTGGAACGCGGCGAACCCGCCCGACGACGCCGCCGCCCGCGCCACCGACACGAGCTCGTCGGTGTCGGCGAACTGTCCGGGGGGATAGATGAGCCCGAAGGACACTCCGAAGGCCCCCTCGTCGACCGCCTGGCGCGTCAGACGGTCCATGACCTCCTGCTCCTCCTTCGTGGGCCGGCCCGACCGGGCCCCCATGGCCGCCAGGCGCAGGGGCCCGTGCGCCACGAGCGACGCCAGGTTCGGCACGCAACCCTGCGCTTCGAGATGATCCAGGTAGGAGGAGAAGGAGCCCCAGCACCAGGGAACTCCGTCCGGCGCGATGAAGCCGCACACCCGCTCGATGTCGTGCCGGGTCCGGTCGAAGAGAGGCGCGCAGCCGATGCCGCAGTTGCCGAGAAGCTCCGTGGTGATGCCCTGCCGCACGCGTCCCTCGAACAGGGGCGCCTGCCGGTCGAGGGGCAGGGTCGCGCACAGGTCGGAATGGGAATGCAGGTCGATGAATCCAGGCGCGACCACCCGGTCCCGCGCGTCGAGAGTGACCGGCGCTCCCGACAGGCCCGGCGCCACCGCGACGATGCGGTCCCCGGCGATCCCGACGTTGGCGCGGAACGCCGGCCGTCCGGTCCCGTCGACCACCTGGCCGTTGGCGATGATCAGATCCAGGGTGGGCTCCGCGTCAGCGGCCGTCGCGAGGCCGATCGCCCAGGTGCCTGGCCGAGTGGAAGCGCTCCCTGTTCACCTTCAGATTGTTCGCCCCCTGCCCGCAGCCCGTGCACCCGGA
>Ga0137379_10005415_pt1 | contig 12039 bp, 10 predicted proteins | sample SagtaG_18_FD_104812 | JGI IMG/M metagenome (GOLD analysis project Ga0137379, IMG submission 104812) | Vadose zone soil microbial communities from Sagehorn Ranch, Mendocino, California, USA - Sage2_L_80_16 metaG | ecosystem: Environmental > Terrestrial > Soil > Vadose zone | place: USA...
AAAGGATCAGAATTGGGCATGGTGGCCGCTACCAGGGCGTGTCCTGCTTCGTGATAAGCGGTGACCTTCTTCTCTTCTTCTGAGAGTAAGAGCGACTTGCGCTCGACGCCCATTAGTACCTTGTCTTTGGCGAGCTCGAAGTCGTACATGAGTACTGCTTTGCGATTCTGGCGCGCCGCCGCAAGAGCAGCTTCGTTCACCATGTTCGCGAGATCGGCGCCGGAAAAGCCTGGTGTGCCGCGGGCCAACACGGAAAGATCAACATCGTCCGCTAGAGGAATCTTGCGCGTATGCACGCGCAGAATCTCTTCGCGCCCGCGCACATCGGGACGGTTGACTACTACGCGGCGGTCAAAGCGTCCGGGGCGCAGCAGCGCCGGATCGAGTACATCGGGACGGTTCGTCGCCGCCATCAGGATGACGCCTTCGTTGGATTCGAAGCCATCCATCTCGACCAGCAACTGGTTCAGAGTCTGCTCGCGCTCGTCATGCCCGCCGCCGAGGCCCGCGCCACGATGGCGTCCGACTGCGTCAATCTCGTCAATGAAGATGATGCAGGGGGCATTCTTCTTCCCCTGCTCAAACAAGTCGCGAACCCGCGACGCACCCACGCCTACGAACATTTCCACGAAGTCCGAACCGGAGATCGAGAAGAACGGAACGTTGGCTTCACCTGCAACCGCTCGCGCCAGCAGGGTCTTACCGGTCCCCGGAGGTCCGACCAGCAACACGCCCTTGGGAATCCGTCCGCCGAGTTTCTGAAACTTTTGCGCTTCGCGCAGGAATTCGATAATCTCGCGCAGCTCTTCTTTGGCTTCGTCCACGCCGGCAACGTCTTTGAACGTCACCTTCTTCTGCTGCATGGAGAGCAGGCGCGCCCGGCTCTTGCCAAACGAGAGAGCTTTGTTTCCTCCAGTTTGCATTTGGCGGATCATGAAATACCAGAGTGCCGCCAACAACGCGAGAGGCGCGAATAGATTCACCAGCCAACCCCAACTGCTGTTGCTTACGTCTTTGACCGTGATACTGACATTCTTCTCCTGCAACTTCTTGATCATTTCCGGATAGTTGGCCGGCGCAGTGGTATGAAACTGCGAGGCATCAGTGGACTTCCCGGTTACTTCCATGCCCGTCAGAGTCACGTCTTTGACGCTGCCCTGATCCACAGCTGCCATGAACTCCGAGAAGTTGATTTCCTTGATCTTATTGCCAGCGTTGGCGGTTTTGACCACCTGCCACAAGGCCACTGCCGAGATCAGAATCACTACCCAAAAAATGATCGTCTTTACCGTTGAATTCACTGAAAAAGCTCCTGAGAAAAGGCCGCCTGCCTTCCACCCCAACCCGCTCGGAAGCGCGTGGGTTGAGGGCCCCGGTGGGGAACCCGGCGGAACTGCACCTCTCCCAACGGATTAGATGCTGGTCCCGGAATTTGGATCGACAAAATGCCGCTCCAGCTATTCTACCCCGCTCCGGGAAAAAATGCGGCAGGATGTTCGTATAACTTAGGTCACAGGCAGGCGTCGTTGGTCGTTGGAAAAGCGGTCGTCGGTCGTTGGTCGTGGGTCGTTGGCCAACGCCCCCTCGGGAAGCGGCTGCCGTTTTCTAAGGTGCCGCTGTCCCTTCGACGATCTAGTGCTAAAGGCGAACGACCAACGACGGACGACCAACGAGCTTTTTCTTGTTTCTTGCCAGTTTCAATTCAGGACGCAACCGCCAAATACGGAAGATTGCGGTTAGTCTGCTCTGGGGAGCCGAGGCCGTAGCCTACGAGAAAGGCGTTGTCCACAAGGAATCCGAAGTAATCGGGCTGTAGCTGCACGCGGCGGGCGGATTGCCGGTCGAGAAGGGTGATCACCTTTACCGAAGCTGCGCCTCGCGCCCGAAGATCGTTCATTAGGAACTCGGTGGTCACCCCGGAGTGAACCAGTCCCTCAACCAGGAGAACATGCTGGCCTTTGATCTCCAGTTCGTGACTGAAGAAAATTTCCATCACGCCGCCGAGATCGTCCGTGAGCTGAGGCCGGTAGCGAGGCTTGATGAACTGGCAGATTACCGGGACTTCAATCGTCCGAACCAGATCAGCCAGAAAGATAAATCCATTCTCCAGGACGGCAAGCGCATGAACGGTTTTCCCTTGATAATCGTGGGAGATTTGGCGCGCCATCTCGCGCACACGCTTCTGGATTTGATCAGTTGTAATCAGGATTTTCAGATTAGCGGGTTGCGCAGTTTCAGCCATAGCAATGACGAAACAACTTAACTCTCAACTGAATGCAGCAGTATAGAACGATTGACGAGCAGCAGCGGGACCGATATGCGCGGATTATGCCTTTTTCAACCAAGGATCGGAGATTCGCGGATCGGAGATTCGCGGATCAGAATTCCCTCGCTATTCTTGGCCTGAAAATCCCTGTTTGCGCCGAGCCCTCTGACCCAGACGACTTCATCGCCGCTTGCTACGACTGGCCATTGCTTCTTGTCCGCGCCCGTGATGTGCCTGTCCTGGAGCAGGTCCTTTATCTTGCGTGGTTCTTTGGTGTGGACGGGCCAAAAGCGCTCGCCTGCTTTCCAGTTGCGCACGGTTAGACCCCGGATAACAGAGTTGGCATCCAGCAGGTGCTCGGGATTGTAATTCTCGGAACCGGAGTTTGCAGCTACCGCTAACGCCTCGATGACGATGCCGGCTTGCGCAACCACAACCTTTCCGGGTACGGCCAGATCGTATGTGTAATCGGATGGCGCCGCGGAGGCTGGCTGGAAACGCAGTTCTCCGGTCTTACGCACGACAATCCAGCCGTCAGGAAGGGTCGAGGAAGCGCCTTCATTTTCGAGAGCGAGCGCTTCCTCCACGTGAGAGAATTCCAGCCGTAATCCAAGCGAGGTGGCAGCCGCCCGCAACAGCCTTCTTCGCGCCGCCAGCGGGAGCTCGTTAAGCCGTTTGCAGTTCAGTCTCCTGGTTTCCTCAGTGCGTTTCCAGACCCCAGGAAGCAGCCTGGCGATTTCGTCAGCCCAATAATCCTCCTCGGCCCTTGCAATATCTGCGGCCTCGGACAAGGCCCGGCGCACCGATGGATTCACGTGCCGCTCAAAGCGCGGAAGAATTCCGTGCCGGAGGCGATTGCGGGTATGCCGCAAGTCGCGGTTGCTCGAGTCTTCGCGCCAGCTTTGACCGATATCAGCCAAATAAACTTCGAGGTCTCTCCGTGTAGTCCCAAGCAGGGGGCGCACAATCGCGCGCTCCGGCCGAGTGCTAAATGCCGACTGCTGAATGCTGATTTTCGGATAGATTCCCCCCAGCCCACGCGTCCCGGCTCCGCGAGCAAGTTTCAGCAGCACCGTTTCCGCCTGGTCGTCTAGTGTGTGGGCGGTCGCAATTTTGTCCAGGGGCCGGTCTCGAAGGCATCGTTCAAAGAATCCGTATCTGATTTGCCGCGCTGCTGCTTCCAGGCTCATTTTGTGTTGAGCGACGTGCTGCTTGACATCGCAGCTTTCCGAGACAAGCGGTAATCCATGATTGGCACTCAGTTCGCGGACAAATTGCCCGTCCTGGTCTGATTCCTCGCCCCTTAATCTGTGATTGAGATGTACGACTGAAAGGACAATCCCGAGCTCGCCCCGAAGTTCGATTAAGAGCCGAAGGAGGGACACCGAATCTGCCCCGGCTGAAACCGCAGCGGCCACCCGGTCTCCCGGCCGCAGCAGTGCGTTCTTCTGGATATAGGCGAGCACAGTTTGCGCTAGCTTGTGCACGGCTTAATGTTACATCCAGGTCTCTGCGTGGCTTCCCAAACTTCGATTCTGCCCCAAGCGGGTTTGTCGGTGACAGGAGTGTGTGCGCCCGTCCCACTGCTGACTTTCCGCTGGACGGAAGAGAGAAACTGCGGTGTAATCCTGCAGCATGCAAACGCTAGGCTTGTCCGATTCAACGCTACGAACCGAGGGCCGCCTCAAGAGTCTCTTCTGGCCGTCGATTCAAACGGGAAGCGATGTGGATTACCTGGGTGCGCAAGGCTACTGGGTCTGCACTGTAGTTGCGATTCTGTCTTTTGTCGGCTCCTTGGCGTCAGGTCGTGCGATCACAGGGGTGCTGGCCTTGACGCTCTTTTACTTCGGAGGGGTTGGCGTCCGCGAGCGCAGCCGCTATGCCGCTGCGGTCGTTCTGGTCTTGTTCATTGATAGGCTGGTGGCCGCACCAGGCATTGTCGGGACGCTTTTGGGAGCCTTGTTGCTCTCGAACTTCCGCGCAACATGGATTGCGTCACGTTGGGAGCCACAATCAGAAGACGCCATCCTGCCGGCGCGCCTGGGCGAAACCTGGAGCGACAACTTCGCTGACAGGTTACCGCAGTGGCTGTGGCCAAAAGTGCGAGTGCCTTACTACATACTGTCGGCGGGCATGCTAGTTTTCGCCGCGGTTGGGCTGGTAATCATCATTTTGCACTCCAACTGAATGGCCCCTCATTTTTCTGCAACACTCACGCGGTGTCGCGTGGTTCCTGTGCAACATACCGCTGCCACTCGTCACTCTCTGCGACGTGGCGGATATGGTTGTTCCTTTGGATGAGCAGCTTGAACATATGCGGCTTCAGAAGCACCACCTCGACCACAGATCCGAACGCCCCGAGCGGCGCCTCAAACTGCATCACGTCTTTCATCAACGTGGAGGTATCTAGTGCTTCGAAGAAATGGTCGTGGCAGAAACTTCTGAACCTACCTCGCGTCATGCAATCCTGAAAACGTCTGGGACGGTCATATGCCGTGATCCGGCTGGTGTGCGAAATCATGAAGCCGAAGTGACGCCCGCGCCAAGTCACTTCCTGGCCAAGCCCGATCAAGCCGGACGTAATTCCTGCAATGGCCTGTTCGCCGGTTCCAGAAGTTGAGGCCATGTGCAGGTCAATGCTCCGCGCCAAGTCAAAGCAACGTTCAGCGGGCGCTTTAATCGATGTGACGAGTTCAATGCGGGTCATCTTCAGAGGACAATCGCATGAGCCGATTTAGTTCTGCGTGAGAGGGTGCGCCTTCCAGATTTGCGTATGTGCCGGTACTCTTCAGTTCTTGTGTGATCTTGGTCAGCACTCCAAGCGCTGCGCGCATCGTACCTGACCCTAGGCTGACTCGTGCAACGCCAAGCTTTTCAAGTTCGGGAATGGAAGGCGATCCCGGCACGGCAAGAATATTGACCGGATATTGCAACTCTGCCACCAGCCGCCGAATTGTCTCTGGATCTCGCAAGCCCGGGACAAACAGGCAATCGGCTCCAGCATTGCGAAATGCCGCAAGCCGCCGGAGCGCTTCGCCATACCGGTTTTCGGTCGCCCCGACTTCTAACAGGTAAATGTCCGTACGCGCGTTTAGAACAATCGGCACTCCCAGCGCGCGCCCAGCTTCCTGCACGGCTGCAATTCTCTCCAGCTGCAGTGACAGGTCTGCGAGTGTACGTCGCGGAACGCTGGTCGTGTCCTCAAGATTCATTCCGACAGCGCCGGCCGCAATCACGCGCTTGGCGGTTTGTGCTGCATCCTCAGGCCGATCGCCATAGCCCGCTTCCACATCCGCAGTCACCGGGACCTTGACCGCAGCCGCGATGCGTGTGATCGCCAGGAGCATTTCTTCCCGCGAAATCTCCTGGCCATCGGGATAGCCGAGGCTGAAAGCTATTCCGGCGCTGGTGGTGGCAATAGCGCTAAAGCCGGCCCTTTCAATGATGCGCGCGCTGACGACATCCCAAGCGTTTGGGAGCACCAAGATCTTTCCCCGATGCATGGCGCGCAAGGCGTTCGCCTGAGCGATCTGGTTTTGGAGATTCGGCATTTTCTATGCCTCGCAAGGGGTTAGGCGTTGCATTCATTTGACTGCACGCGAAAGCTTATTGCTGTCGCTCTTGTTCACCCTCTCGAGAAACTTGCTCACGCTAACCACTGCGCGCCCTACAGTCCCCCGTCCGATTTCCTGAACCGCATCGTGAGCAGAGACTCGTACAGTGTAGAACCGCCCATCGAAAGATTCCAAGACGGCCTCGGCACGAATGTTCGCTCCGATTCCGCTCGCGGCCCGGTGCTCGATGTTAATTGCCGTTCCCACACTGATCTCGTCAGCTTCGCAATACGGATGTAAACAATGGAAGGCGGCAACTTCCATCAGACGCACCATATCGGGAGTGGAATAAATCGGAGGCAGAAACTCGTGATGCGACGTCAGCGTGTGCTTGAACTCAACCGTTTCTTGGGCTTCGCCGCGCGCGCCGATTGGGACAGGTTTCATCGGAATTGAATCATTGAATCGTCAGGGATTGAATCATTTTAATTCGTATTAGGTCTGCTCGCTGCTAGTGCTTGGGAACTTGGTTGCTAGAGGCTAGAAGCTAGTGGCTAGTAGCTGACTCAATGATTCAATCCCCCGATGATTCAATGATTCAATCCTTAGTCTCTGTCCAAAATCTTTCACTTAAGTATTTATCGCCAGAGTCCGGGAACACGGTGACGAACACCGCTTCACGATCTTTCGGCAGTTTGCGCGCGACTTGCAAACATCCGGCAATCGCAGCTCCAGCGGAAATTCCGACTAGAAGGCCTTCTTCGCGCGACAAGCGAATTGCCATGGCATAGGAATCCTCGGTTGAGATTCCGATATCTTCATCTGCCAGTTCTGGGTCATAAATTTTCGGGACGATGGCACTGGCCATATGCTTAGCGCCTTCGATGCCATGGAAAGGCGAATCCGGTTGCAGGGAAATGCAGCTAACGCCGGGGTTAAATTCTTTCAATCGGCGCGCGGTTCCCATGAAGGTGCCGCTGGTGCCCATCATGGCAACGAAGTGGGTGATACGTCCCTCGGTCTGTTGCCAGATTTCGTTGGCTGTGCCATGGTAATGAGCCTGCCAGTTGGCTTCGTTCGAATACTGATCGGCGTAAAAATATTTTTCTGGCTGGCGTGCGTAAAGTTCGCGGGCAGCAAGAATGGCGCCGTCAGAGCCGTCGGCAGAATCGGTATAAACGATGTTTGCGCCGTAGGCGAAGAGAATGCGCTTGCGTTCGACGGAGACGTTCTCGGGCATGCAGAGCGTAACCGGAAAACCTTCGGCGGCGCCGATCATGGCATAGGCGATTCCGGTGTTGCCGCTGGTCGAATCAAGCAAAGCTTTGCCAGGAGTAAACTTTCCGTTGCGGCGACCTTCTTTCACGATGTTGAATGCGGCCCGATCTTTGACTGATCCTCCGGGGTTGTACCACTCGGCTTTGCCAAGGAATTGAACGTTGGGCAGATCGCGGGCGATGCGCTCGAGGCGCAGCAAAGGCGTGTTGCCGATTAGCGATACACTGCGCTCGCCTAGTTTCGAGCTCGCTGTAGGCTCTGCCACTGCGAATTTGGTGGTTGAAGGGCGCATGAAGCTGTGACTATCGTAATGTTGCCCAAGAACACAAATTGGCAACTTGTCGTTAGATTATAGAGGAGCGCGCTGGGATACAGTCGCGCGGGTATGCGTCGAAGAGACTAACGGCGCATCTAAATGTCAAGCGGCTTTTTGCTGTTAGCTTTTAGCCGATCAAACGCGGTGAAACTAGGAGCTAGCCGCTAAGAGCTGCTTTCAGGAGAGAAATGACAACCAAGGTAGAGGAACGCACATACGAAGACGCCGTGCAATGGCTTCGCGACCACGGTTTTGATTTGATCGAAGCGCCGGGCACGCAAGGACGCGTGTTTCTGAAAAAGTACAATGTCTCGGCCGCGATCCAGAAAGATGGCGACGACGGTGTGAAGATTTTCGCCTACCCGGGTTATCTGATCAGTGGAGAGATTTCCAAACTCATCAACCGCGGTTACCAGCAGGTCTTGAAGACCTCAAAGACCGAAGTCGCGGCCACAGCCGATCATCTCAAAGCTTTACAGCAGTTCAGTGAAGAATTGAAGGAAGCTCTCAATCTGCCCAGCCTCTATAACGAATCTCTTGGCACGGTCAGCGAAGCCTATCAATACGACCGCATCGTGGACCGTGACAAGCCGACGACTGAACGTCCAAAGCGTCCTTGGCAAAAAGTGCAAGTGGCTGCAGCAAATAAGAAGAGCCGCTCCTAAAGAGAAAGAGTGCCTCTGAATTCCGGAGTCTGTGCCCTGGTCAGATCATAAGCGCGACCATTGCGTGTGTTCCCGCCACTTGATTTATCATCCCATCTAGTAAGAAAGCGATCCGCGGCGTTCCGCTCGGAGAGCGTTTAACGTGACAGCGATGAGTTCCACAAGCATCACGATGGAAAGAACACGGCCAGTCCAGGCCATTGTCGCTGCGGGCCTTCTGTGCGGAGTTCTCGACATAACCGCTGCATTTGTTACCGCGTGGATTCGCAGGCGAATCATGCCGACCAGAATCCTGCAAGGAATCGCCAGTGGCCTGCTAGGTTCAAGATCGTTTAGTGGTGGAATGAAGACCGCTGCACTCGGCCTGGGAATCCATTTTCTGATCGCTCTTACGGCAGCCAGCGTGTTTTATGCCGCCAGCCGGAAGCTCAGCTTTATGACCCAGCGTCCGATCATCGCGGGGGTACTGTATGGAGTCGCGGTTTATCTGTTCATGTACTGGGTGGTCGTGCCGCTTTCCGTTGGGCGCGGACCGTTTTCCTGGTCATCCACGATCATCGCGATTATCACGCATATGGTCTGCGTTGGGCTGCCTATCTCCTTGATGGTGAGTCGCTATTCCAGGCGGCAATTCTAAGGCTGCTAACTCTCGGTCCTGCTTGATCGCCGTTTACATGTGGCCCAGATAGCGGTGCGGCTCCTTGCATAGGGTAAAGTAATAAGAGATCGCTGTTCGCAGACCCTCCGGGAAGGAAACCCATTTGTCTTCAGGTATTCGCAACATTGCCATCATCGCGCACGTGGACCACGGTAAGACCACGCTGGTGGACGCTATGCTTCGCCAGAGCGGCACCTTTCGAGCCAATGAGGCCGTAGTTGAGCGAGTGATGGATTCTAACGAGCTCGAGCGCGAGCGCGGAATTACGATTTTGGCCAAAAATACGGCGGTGTTCTATCACGGAACCAAGATCAACATTGTGGACACGCCCGGCCACAGCGATTTTGGCGGCGAAGTGGAGCGTGCGCTGAAGATGGTGGACGGCGCGATGTTGCTGGTGGACGCGAGCGAAGGCCCGTTGCCGCAGACTCGCTACGTGCTGGGCAAGGCGCTTGAGGCGAAGCTGACGCCGATTGTGGTCATCAACAAGATTGATCGTCCGGATGCGCGGCCGCAGGAAGTGCTCAACGAGATCTACGATCTGTTTATTGATCTTGACGCTGCCGAGGAGCAACTGGATTTTCCCGTCCTGTACACAAATGCCAAGGAGGGTACGGCCTCAACGGACATCCGAGGCGGAGGGGAGAACCTGCAGCCACTGTTCGATGCCATCGTGGAAAGAATTCCTGCGCCTAAGGGCGATGTCGCTGGGACGCTGCAAATACTCGTGGCGAATCTCGACTACAGCGACTACCTGGGACGGCTTGCGATTGCGCGCGTCTTTAATGGGACCATGCGCACCGGCGAGGAAGTCGGGATCGCGAAGCTCGATGGCACCGTCGAAAAGACCAAGATCACCAAGCTGTTTTCGTTCTCAGGCCTGAAGCGGACAGATATCACAGAAACCGAGCTCGGCGACATCATCGCAGTGGCGGGAGTGGAAGGCATCACCATCGGCGAGACCATTACGAACGCCGAAAATCCGGCGCCGCTGGTGCACATCGCGATTGATGAGCCCACCATCGCCATGACGTTCACCATCAACACCTCGCCATTCTGTGGACGCGAAGGCACCTACGTGACCTCGCGAAATCTGCGGGAGCGTCTGGACAAAGAGTTGCTCACCAACGTGTCTCTGCGGATCGAAGGGACCGAGAGCACGGATTCATTCAAGGTTATGGGACGAGGAGAACTTCAGCTTTCGATTTTTATTGAGATGATGCGCCGCGAAGGTTACGAGCTGATGGTGGGTAAGCCGGAGATCGTGACCAAGCGAGTTGATGGCAAGCTGATGGAACCGGTGGAGCACCTTACGGTCGATGTCCCCGAAGCATTTGTAGGCGTCGTTATGCAGCAGCTCGGGTCGCGCAAAGGGGAAGTGGCCAACATGCACAATCATGGCTATGGGCGTGTGCGGTTGGAGTTTCGCGTGCCCAGCCGAGGGCTAATCGGCCTGCGCAGCCAATTGCTGACCGACACGCGCGGCACCATTGTGATGAATTCTCTTTTCGACGGATACACGGAATGGCAGGGCGAGATTCCGCACCGGCCCACGGGCGCGCTGGTGTCGGACCGCGGGGGTGCGACCACGTCCTACGCGCTGTGGAACCTGCAGGAGCGTGGAGAGCTATTCATTGGCCCCGGTGTCGAGGTCTATGAGGGCATGATTATCGGCGAGAACGCGAAGGACACTGATCTCGATGTGAACGTGGTTCGCGAGAAGAAGCTGACCAACATGCGCTCCTCCACCGCGGACGAAGCAATTCGACTGATTCCCTTCAAGCAACTGAATCTGGAACAGGCCATTGAGTTCATTGCCGATGATGAGTTTGTGGAAGTCACGCCAAAATCGCTGAGGCTGCGCAAGAAGGTCCTGCAATCGAATCAGAGGAAGAAGCGAACGGGTACTGCGGTCGCAGTAGAGTCGTAAGTCAGTGGTCGGTGGTCAGTGGTCGGTGGTCAGTGGTCGGAGCGTGATCTGGGTTACGGCTGGTATCTGGCCACCCGTCGTCTCCGACTGCACAAAATCTCCTACGCCCCCACTCCGGTGTCATCCCGAACGCGCCCGCTGAAAGTGGGCGGGTGAGGGACCTTACGATGCGTGTGGAATCACCACCGACGTAATTGAACCCGATGCCGGCGCTCGGGACATGGCGTTGCCAAACTCCTCGTCAAGGCAAGCCGACGGTAGGTCCCTCTCCTGCCCTCTTTCGGCGGGCAGTTTCGGGATGACATCACGTAAGGGTGGTCGGAAAAGGCCCACATTAGGAAACCCCTCTCAACCCTTCCCACGCAGTGGGACTCCTTGTGCGATAATCGCGGGCGAATAATCTTGCGCGAGCGCCATTGCATGATGGCGCTCAACCTTCAGGAGGCGGAATACTCATGAACAGGAATTCGTGGACGCGTCGTCAATTCATCCGCGTTGGGACTGGCGCTGCAGCCGTCGGGACCGTCGGAAAATTTACTCTGCTCCAGCCGAAGCCGCTGTGGGCTTCGCCTCGTCCAGTTGCGCCCAGCGACACCGTGCGCTTCGCCTCGATTGGCACAGGGGTGCGGGGATGCGAATTGCTTCAAGCCTCAACGCGCGTGCCTGGAATTGAGTGCGTTGCGGCGTGCGACTTGTACGATTCTCGGCATATCGCCGCCCAGGAGGCTGTCAACAAGAAAGTCCCCACCACGCGCAACTACAAAGAAATTCTCGACCGCAAAGACGTTGACGCGGTCATCATCGCAGTATCAGACCATCAGCATCGAAAAGTTTTCGTAGATGCTTGCGCAGCGGGCAAAGACGTCTATTGCGAAAAGCCGATGTCGCACACCGTAGAAGACGGTTTCGCGATGATCGATGCCGCACAGAAGGGCAACCGAATTGTGCAGGTTGGAAGCCAGCGAGTTAGCTCCATTGTTTATGCGCAGGCCAAGGAAATTTACGATTCCGGCAAACTCGGCGAGGTGTGTCACGTCGAAGCCCATTGGGACCGCAATTCGCCGAGCGGGGCATGGGTTTACCCCATTCCGCCGGATGCGAGCGAGCAGACTATTGATTGGAACGCGTTCCTCGATGGCGCTCCCAAACGCCCGTTCAGCGCTGAACGGTTTTTCCGTTGGCGCTGTTTCGCGGACTACGGCGAAGGCTTGCCAGGGGACCTCTTCGTCCACGCAATCTCGGGAATTCATTTCGTCACCAGCACGAACGCCGTGGCGAAACGAGCTCAGTCCGCCGGCGGACTTTTCCGCTTCAAGGACGGCCGCGACTTCCCCGACCTGATCGAAACTTTCTACGACTACCCGAATTTCCG
>Ga0137379_10005418_pt1 | contig 12037 bp, 9 predicted proteins | sample SagtaG_18_FD_104812 | JGI IMG/M metagenome (GOLD analysis project Ga0137379, IMG submission 104812) | Vadose zone soil microbial communities from Sagehorn Ranch, Mendocino, California, USA - Sage2_L_80_16 metaG | ecosystem: Environmental > Terrestrial > Soil > Vadose zone | place: USA...
CGATTGGCGCTCGATTCCGGATCTGGCGAATGTCGGTTATCCGCTCGTTGAAGCGAGTGCAGATGGGAGCTTCATTGTGACCAAGCATCCAAAAACTGGCGGACGGGTTTCGGTTCAAACGGTGACCGAACAACTGGTTTACGAGATGGGTGATCCCCATTCGTATATCACTCCTGACGTCGTGGCGGACTTCACGACGATCAAGCTGAAGGCGGCAGGTGACGATCGCGTTCTCGTGTCCGGAATCAAAGGGAGACCGCCGACGGACAAGCTCAAGGTCTCCGTCGCTTATCGCGCCGGATTCAAGGCAGTCGGCACCCTTGTCTACGCCTGGCCTGACGCGCTCGAGAAAGCGCAGCTGGCGGACCGGGTCTTACGTGAGAGGCTGGACCGGCTTGGACTCAGCTTCGATCACATCCTGTCGGAGTACGTTGGCGCCACTGCCACTCACGGGCGTCTGGCGGGAGATCAGCGCAATGCTCCGGAAGTGCAGCTTCGCTTCGGAGTGCGCGGCTCAGATCGCGCGGCAGTGGAACGATTCACGCGGGAGATCGCACCGCTGGTGCTGAACGGACCGCCGAGCGTCACCGGATTTGCTGGCGGCCGCCCGAAGGTCGAGGAGATCGTCGCGTACTGGCCGGCCCTGATCGACAAGTCCGTGGTGAAAACGAAAGTGGATCTGATGCAGTGAAAGTGCGTCTCGTCGATATCGCGCACGCTCGCTCCGGCGACAAAGGCGACACTGCAAACGTCGGCGTGATCGCGCTGGAGCCCCGGTGGTACTCAGTTTTGGAGAAATTCGTGACGCGCGAGCAAGTGGATGATCACTTTCGCGGCATGATCGAGGGTGGTGTCGATCGTTATGAGCTTCCGAATCTCAACGCGCTCAACTTCCTGCTTCACGGCGCCCTCGACGGTGGTGGTACTCTGTCTCTCAAGACAGACGCGCAAGGCAAGGTTTACTCGACTGCATTGCTTCGCATGCTGATCGATGTTCCCGACACCGAGGCGCGGCGTCTCGAGCTACCGGCGGCAAAATGAAGCTGCGCCGCCATTCTCAGCTTTTCCCATGAGAAAGCTGCGCACGGGGGCAGAGCGCTCGCGATGAGAAATATTCGGATGACCGCCGATGGGCCCATAGGCAGGATTACCCTGGCGCGGCCCGAAAAGAAAAATGCGCTCGACCGCATCACTGCCGACGAGCTCGCGGAGGCGCTATTCGCATTGAGCGAGGCCCCGGTGCGAGTCGTCGCAATTGATGGAGACGGTCCTGACTTTTGCGCCGGCGCTGATCTGACGGCGCTCGAAGAGATGTTGGACGCCCCTCGACAGCAGCATATCGACGACGCCAAAGCGCTCGCGCACGTCTTTCATACGATCCGTCGCATGGAGAAGCCGGTAGTCGCAATCGTCAAGGGTCGGGCGTACGCTGGCGGCGCTGGCCTTGCTACCGCGTGCGACATCGTCCTGGCACACGAAGAGGCGCGCTTTGCGTATCCTGAAGTCACGATTGGTTTCGTGCCGGCGATGGTCATGACGATGCTGCGGCGCTCTGTCGGAGAAAAGATTGCTTTCGATCTGATCGGTACCGGACGAATTCTCAGTGCGGACGAGGCAAAAGCGATTGGATTGGTATCGCGGGTATTTGCCGCGAGAGAATTCGACCAGCTGTCCATGTCCGTGCTGAATCAGCTCGCCGACGCCGCACCAAGCGCGATGGCAGCAACCAAGACCCTGTTCTACAAGCTCGACACACTTGGATTTCTGGACGGAATTTCGGCCGGGATCGTTGCCAACGCCGATGCGCGGTCCACTCCGGCATTCCGTGAGGGTGTGAAACGATTCATCAGCCGAAAGAAGGACAAACCGTGACTCCATTCACAATTGCCAAGCTGGCGCTGATGCTGATAGCCGCGATTCTGCTCGCGTGGGGAGTCAGAGCAGACGACAGCGCATTGCGGTGGGCGGGAATCGCGTTCCTGTTCATCGCACTGATTCTCCGATTCTTCAAGCCACGCAAGCCTCGCGGTCTGCCGTGACGTCAGCAATGCAAGCACCGCGCGTTCGTGTGACTGGCCCACGTCCGACGACGATCATCGATGCGCCGCGACTCTCCAGAAAACTCAAGGTCGATCTGGTGCTCGCCAGCGAGACGTTTCAGTACACTGGCAGCTTCAAATTTCGTGCTGCTTACAACGTCGCCTCCAACGTAAGACAGACACACATCATCACCGCCTCGTCCGGCAATTTCGGGCAGGCAATCGCGTACGCCTGCTCCCTATTCAATAAGCGCTGCACGGTGGTCATGCCGGCGGCAGCGCCGAAAATAAAAGTCGACGCCGTTCGGGAATACGGGGCGGAAGTGGATCTTGTCGATGTGAAAAAGAAAGGCAGGCTGGAAAGGTTGGGCGAGCTTGCGCAACAGTTCCCGGAGGCATACGTCGCCAGTCCTTACGACGATCCGCTCGTGATCGAGGGAAATGCCGGCCTTGCCAACGAGCTCTTCAAGCTCGGACTCGATCTCGATTTCATCATCGCACCGATCGGGGGCGGGGGTTTGACGTCTGGCTTAGTGACAGCCGTCGAGAAGAGCCGAAAAAAGACGCAGGTTCTTGCCGCTGAGCCGCTGCTCGCAAACGACGCGGCGGAATCTTTCCGCGCTGGCCATATCGTGTCGCAGCCCGACGAATCCGCGACAATCGCTGACGGCGCGCGCATCCTCCGCCTCGGCGATCGGAATTGGGAAATCCTCAGTCACGGCCTTGCCGGGGTCATCGAAGTCACGGAGGATCAGATCAAGGAGGGTGTGCGTTTACTGTTCGCGCTCGCCAACCTGAAAGCCGAACCGACCGGCGCGCTTTCGCTGGGCGCAGTGATGGCCGAGCCCGATCGATTCAGGGGCAAGCGCGTTTGTTGTGTGATCAGCGGCGGAAACGCCGATCCCGCCCTTTACGCCCAGCTCGTCGAAGGAATCTGACAAGCCACTCCGCAATAAAGGCTGCCGCGCAACAGTTACGGACGCGCTACCCAGGCACCTCATCCAATCGTTGTTTGCTAGCTTTCACCAGATGGTGAAGCCAACGATTCAGGACGCGCGTAAGCTCCTCAAGAGCGCGTTCGATTACGACAATTTCCGACCGGGGCAGGAAGCGGCAGTGTCCGCAATTCTTGCGGGCCGGGATACGGTCGTCGTTCTGCCGACTGGCGGAGGCAAATCGCTGTGCTTCCAAGTGCCCGCGCTGCTGATGCCGGGTCTGACCGTCGTCGTGTCACCACTCATCTCGCTGATGAAGGATCAGGTCGATGCTCTCGTCGCGAGGGGACTGCCGGCCGCCTTCATCAATAGCACGTTGACTTCGGGACAGGTCTCGGACCGGCTCGCGCGCGTCGACCGCGGCGAGATCAAACTGCTGTACGTCGCTCCGGAGCGCTTCGACTTCGGTCGCACCGCCGAGCGCTTGCGAAAGGCCGGCGTCTCACTCCTCGCGATTGACGAAGCGCATTGCATCAGCCAGTGGGGACATGATTTCCGGCCCAGCTATCTGAGAGTAAAGAAGGTACACGAGGCCTTGGGGTCTCCGACTACGATTGCCCTCACCGCCACCGCGACGCCCGAGGTCCGCCGTGACATTGTGCGCGAGCTCGCGCTGAGAAATCCCGAGACGATCATCACCGGCTTTGACCGGCCGAATCTCACCTACTATGTCGTCCCAGCGAAGAATGACGCGGAAAAGGAGAAGCGACTCGTCGAGATTCTGCGAACGCACAGCGGACTGGCGGTGATCTACGCTTCGACGCGACGTGCGGTGGACCATTTGACCACTGTTCTCGAGAGCTCGAAGATACCGGCCTCCGGATATCACGCCGGCCTGGATGACCGCAGAAGGCACGAGGTGCAGGAAGCGTTCATGACGGAAAAAATTCGCGCGATTGTCGCGACGAATGCCTTCGGAATGGGAATCGACAAACCCAACGTTCGGCTCGTCGTACACTACGCGATGCCGGGCTCGCTCGAGGCTTACTATCAGGAGGCAGGACGGGCAGGGCGCGACGGGCTGCATTCCGACGTCTTTCTCCTCCATTCCTTTCCCGATCGCTTCACGCACGAGTTCTTTATCAAAGGATCGTATCCGGAACGAGCGGTTGTCGAGAAGACCTACGACGCGCTCAAAAAACTCTCGGACGACCAGGGATTCGTGAGCGCTGAGCCCGAAGATCTCGCTCACGCGATCAAGCCAAAGCCTAATAGTCGAGAGATCGAAGGAGCGCTAAGAATTCTTACGCGTGCCGGCGCCGTGACACTTAGCGGCGGCGAGCACGCTCGCGTGCACGTGCGCTTGCTCGCAACGCCTGATCGTATCAAGCGGGAATTGACCGGCGAGAGTAATAGCGAGCTTGGACTTCTTCGCGCACTGTGGCGTGGCGTCGGGCCGGCTCTAGGCACGGGAGCGGTCGTCGATCTCGACGGGCTGCCGCCCGGTCTCGGCGGCTCCGCCGCTGCGACGCCCTTACTCGAGGCGCTTCAGGATCGTCAGTTCCTTGTTTGGGATCGGTTGGGAAGCGGGCTCTATCTGTCCGATCGAACCGCTCCACTTTCGAGATTCAAGGTTGACTGGGTCATACTCGATCGGCGCCGGGCCGCCGAACTCTCGAAGCTGCAAGCCGTGCAAAGGTATGCATACACGAGAGAATGTCGTCGCGGGTTCGTGCTTCGCTACTTCGGCGATCCGGCGGCAAGCGCAGCATGTGCTGGTTGTGACAACTGTCTTGGCATTCGGGCAGTCGCGGCCGTCGAAGATGAGTCGCCCACCAGGCAGCGACCCGAGAAGATGTCGAGACAGTCAAGATCTCGGGTTCCAGAGCTTGCCGACGACTTGACTGTAGGGCCGGCTGAGGAGCGGCTCCTCGCAACCCTTAAGACCGTTCGAACAGCGATCGCCCGTGAGGAACACGTGCCCCCGTATATTGTATTCTCTGATCGAACCCTTACCGAGCTTGCGGTAAGGCGCCCGCGGTCGCTGACTGCTTTTGAAGGCGTGCGCGGAGTGGGTCCAATGAAGCTCGAGCGGTATGCTGCACGATTTCTCGACGCTATTTCGAAGGCTGATGACACTGAGGCGGCGTGAAGCATTACGCCACCAACCACTGACGGCGAAGTAATGAGAACTCGAATCCGATTAATCCTTGCGTTTGCTTTCTGCGCAGCGTCCTTCGCGACCCTCGCGGCCGGCACACCCTTGGTTGCGTCCGCGCAACAAACATCAAGCGCGGCCGCTGCTTCGCTGCCGTTCGATCCGGCCGTCACAGTCGGGACTCTGCCGAACGGGATGCGCTATTACATCCGAGAGAATCACAAGCCGGAGAAGCGTGCCGAGCTGCGACTCGTAGTCAACGCTGGCTCCGTCCTCGAGGACGATGACCAACGGGGTCTCGCTCACATGGTCGAGCACATGGCGTTCAGAGGTACGAAACGGTTCGCCAGGAACCAGATCTCCAGCTACCTCGAGTCAGTGGGGATGCGGTACGGGCCAGACATCAACGCATTCACCAGCTTCGACGAAACGGTGTACATGATCACCATTCCTACCGACACGGCGGTGATTGTCGACAAGGGATTTCAGATCTTGTCGGAGTGGGCACACAACGTCGCGTTTGAGCCGTCCCAGATAGAAAAGGAACGACCGGTTGTAATCGAGGAGTGGCGGCTGGGGCAGGGCGCGGAAAACAGGATGCAGAATAAATGGTTCCCGATTCTCTTCTCGGGATCGCAATACGCCGAGCGGCTACCGATTGGGCTTAAGTCCGTTCTCGAGACTTACACGCCGTCGACCTTGCGGCGGTTCTATGACACCTGGTATCGACCCGACCTGATGGCGGTAGTCGCCGTCGGTGATTTCGACAAGCGACAAATTGAGAGCCTGATCAAACGCTATCTCGGTTCCATTCCTCGCGCGGTCGATCCGCGAGCGCGTGCACTTTTCCCTGTCCCGCCGCACGACAGCACGCTTGTTTCGATCAACAGCGATAAAGAGGCGACGCGCTCGGTCATCCGACTCCTGTACAAGCAGCCGAAACGCTTCAACACAACCACTGCTACTTACCGCCAGCATCTGGTGGAAGAGCTTTTCGGCTCGATGTTCAACGACCGCTTCTCTGAGATCACGCAGAAGCCCAATCCGCCGTTCATCAATGCCTCCGCTTCGCAGGGTGATCTCGTCCGATCGGCCGAATCGTTCTCACTCACTGCGATGGTAGCCGATAATGGAATTCAGCGCGGTCTCAATGCTCTTCTCACCGAAGGCGAGCGGGTAAAGCGGTTTGGATTCCTTCAATCCGAGCTGGATCGCGCCAAGAAAGATTTGCAGCGTGGAATCGAACAGGAGTATGCAGAGCGGGACAAGACCAACTCGGACGTGTACGCCGAGTCTTACGTATCCGCATTTCTGCAGTCGGAGCCATCCACCAGCATCCAGTACGATCTCGACGCAGTCGCGCGTCTGCTGCCCGGAATCACACTCGCCGAGGTCAACAAGCTGACGGGCGAGTGGATGACCGATACGAATCGGGTTTTGGCGACGACATCGCCCGACAAACCTGGAATTGCCAATCCTAGCCGCGGCGAGTTGCTTTTGGCGTTCGATGCCGTAAAGGGTGCCGACATCGCGGCATACTCTGAGACCTCGCCGTCCCAACAGCTAGTGGACAGAGACCCGACTGGCGGCAGAGTGATTTCGGAGCGGCAGATCAAGGAAGTTGGAGTCACCGAGTGGAGGTTGTCGAACGGCGTCCGCGTTTTGCTCAAACCGACTGACTTCAACGCCGATCAGATCACCTTCACCTCGTACAGTCCTGGCGGAGCATCGTTGCTTCCTGACGCTTCCTATATCGCCGCCAGTGCTGCCGATCTGATTCCCACCACCAGCGGCGTCGGCAAATTCACCGTGATCGATCTGCAGAAATTCCTTGCCGGCAAACAAGTCAGCGTGTACCCCTCGATCGACGACCTGAGCGAGGGAATTTCGGGTAGCGCCTCGCAGCGCGACGTCGACACAATGCTGCAGCTGGTTTACCTCTATTTCACGCAGCCGAGACTCGATACATCGCTGGTCAACACCTTCATCGGACGCTTCAAGGGCGTTCTCGCCAATCGCAGCGCCAGTCCGGAGGCTGCATTCAGCGACACGCTCCAGGTCACGATGGCCCAGCACTCGGTGCGAGAGCAGCCCGTCTCGGCCGCGATCCTCGACAGAATCGATCCGGTGAAGTCTTTCGATTTCTACAAGGATAGGTTCGCCGACGCGAGCGGCTTCACCTTCGTTTTCGTTGGTAACTTCAAGCCCGATTCCATCAAGCCGCTGATCGAAAAGTGGCTCGGCGCCCTTCCGTCGACGGGACGCAAGGAAACGTGGCGAGACACTGGAATACGTCCGCCGACGGGTGTCGTGCAGCGCGTTGTAAAGAAGGGAGCGGAGCCGAAGGCGCGGACCGCACTCATCTTCACGGGCCCGTTCGAGTACTCGAGACAGAATCGCTACTATCTGAGTGCGCTCGCAGAGCTACTCAACATCAAGCTGCGCGAAGCACTGCGTGAGAATCTCGGCGGTACGTATGGCGTGAGCGTCAACCCCGGCGCCACCAGGGATCCGCGGCCCTCCTACCGGTTTACGATCGGCTTTGGATCCGCCCCGGAGCGTCTAGAAGCACTCACTGCCGCAGCGCTCGCGCAGATCGATAGTGTCAAGCGCTTTGGAACGACAGCGGAGTATCTCACTAAGGTAAAGGAAGCGGCGTTTCGCGCCCGCGAGACTGCGATCAAGCAGAATGGCTATTGGTTGTCACAGATCTCGACGTTCGATCAAAGCGGCTGGCCGCTAGCGGAAATCCCGAATGGTGAGAAGCTCATCTCCGCTCTCACGGTCGAGGACCTCCAGCGCGCGGCGGTAAAGTATCTGCGAACCGACAACTACGTTCGCGTCTCCCTCTATCCCGAGAATTTTCCAGCAGCCGAGAACCGTTAAAGAGTAACCCAATGGACGATTCGCTCTACTTCTCGGAGCAGCACGTCGCGGTTCGCAACATGGTCCGCGAGTTCGCGCGCAGTGAAGTAGCGCCGGTAGCCGCGAAGCTCGATGCGAAAGCAGAGTTTCCCTGGGCGAACGTCAAGAAAATGGGCGAGCTCGGCTTGCTCGGTATCCCCTGGCCGGAAGAGCTCGGCGGCGCCGGGCTCGATCTTCTCAGCTACATGATCGTGATCAACGAGATGGCGAAGGTCGACGCGTCGCACGCGATCACTATCTCAGCCCATACGACCCTCGGCACATCGCCAATCGTGAATTTCGGGACGCCCGCTCAGAAGAAGCGATACGTGCCGCTGCTCGCCTCCGGGAAAGTTCTCGGGGGCTTCGGGTTAACTGAACCCAGCGCCGGCAGCGACGCAGCGAACACCCGATCGACTGCCGTACATAAGGGGGCACACTACGTCCTGAACGGCAGCAAGATCTTCATCACTCACGGTGGTGTTGGCGAGATCTTCGTCGTGACTGCCGTGACCGATCCAAGCAAAGGCACGAAGGGAATCAGCTCTTTCATCGTGACAAAAAAAGCCAGCGACCTGGACAAGGCCAATGGGCTCGGCATCGGGCACGACGATTCAATTCCTTCGATGCCTGGTTTTCGCTCCGGGAAGAAGGAAGACAAGCTTGGTTGGCGTGCGTCCGACACGCGGTCGCTAATCTTCGAGGATGTCGAAGTCCCAGCCGAGAATCTTCTTGGCGAAGAGGGCGAAGGATTCAACAACTTCATGCGGACATTGGATTCGGGCCGCGTCGGGATCGCCTCGCTTTCACTGGGCATCGCCGAGGGCGCCTTCGAGCAATCGCTTCGCTATTCGACTCTCCGGAAGCAGTTCGGACAGCCAATTTCCAGCTTTCAGGGAATCCAGTTCCAGCTCGCGGACATTGCCACTGAGATCGAGGCCGGAAAGCACTTGATGTTTCATGCAGCGTGGCTGGCGCAGAACAAGCAGCCGTTCGGCAAGCAAGCCGCTATTGCAAAGCTTTACTGCTCCGAACTGGCGATGCGCACTACCATCAAGGCGATTCAGATCCACGGAGGGTACGGTTACACCAAGGAGTACCCGGTCGAGCGGATGTTCCGCGACGCGAAGATCTGCGAGATCGGAGAGGGAACGTCGGAGATTCAGCGACTCGTGATCGCACGACACCTCCTCAAGGAGCTTGCGGATTGACCTATTCCGAGGTCGCAAAGCGGCTCAGACTCCCGCTCGGCTTTCTACTCGGCATTAGCTACCTCGTTTTTGCGCGGCCGACCCCGCTGACATTGGCGGTGGGTGGACTGATCGCTCTGATCGGCGTGATCATCCGCGCCTGGGCATCGGGCCACATCTCTAAGAATGAGCGACTCGCGACAACTGGTCCGTATGCGCACACCAGGAATCCGCTTTACTTCGGGAGTTTTCTGATTGCCGCTGGGTTCGCCGTCGCCGCTCACTGGGCGTTGTTGCTGCTGGTGGTAGCATTCTTCGCGTTTATCTACGCGCCGACGATGCAGCGCGAGCGAGCTAACATCGCGGAAAGATTTCCGGAGGCATACGAGGCGTACGCCGCGAATGTCCCCGTCTTCGTGCCGCGACCGACTCCGTGGAAGGCGACGCATCCGGACGACGGAGACGGATTCAGCCTCGACCTTTACTTGAAGCACGGTGAATGGAAAGCCGGACTCACTTTTCTCCTCGTGATGGCGTGGCTGATCTGGGTGACGAAAAACGGTGTCGCCGCAGTGTGGCTCATCCATCGCCTTGTGACGGGCGTCTGAGCCTGCCAGTCACATATCTGGTGCCGGGCTGATTTCGGTAGCGATGTTAACTGCTGCCCGTAAGTTGTTGTCGCCGTTGCGGAAACACACCTTGTCTCCGTAAATTTGTCTTTACTGACTGTTGCTTCTCATGCATGGGGAACTCGCGCGACTCGTGGGTCCCGAACACATGGATGAGTGGCGCTGATAGTGAAAAACTCAAGGAAAATCATAACGCGGCCCTGTAGCACGACCGCGCGGACTTTTTTGAACCGTCCTTCGCTTCGCTCGCCGAGTCGCCCTGCGGAGTGGTGAGACGGCAACAATGAAAAGAGAAATCCTCATAAACGCGACTCCGCGTGAAACGCGGATCGCGATTCTGGAGGACGGGAAACTCGTCGAGCTTCTCGTCGATCGTCCAGACAACCGACGTATGGTCGGTGACATTTATTTGGGCCGGGTCGACGCTGTGCTCCCCGGAATCCAGGCAGCCTTCGTCGACATCGGTACCGAGAAGAGCGCCTTTCTCCACGCCTCGGATCTCGTCAGGCAATCCGCCGACGAGGCGGAAGATGAAGACGACGAAGATGACGAGAACGACGAGCCGGTCGAGAAGAAAAACGGAAACGGCAATGGTAATGGGAGCAACGGCAGCGGACGTCGCGCGAAGGCCCCACTCATTCAGGAAGCACTGAAACGCGGCCAGGAAATTCTGGTCCAGATCTCGAAAGAGCCAATCTCGACGAAAGGACCGAGGGTTACAGCGCAGATCTCACTTGCCGGCCGGTTCCTCGTCTACATCCCTGACTCATCGAAGGTCGGGGTCAGCCGAAAAATTGGATCGGCACCCGAGCGGGCCAGACTCAAGGAGCAGGTCCAGAGTATCCTGCCCGAGAAATCCGGTGGGGTGATCGTCCGAACCGTGAGCGAGGACGTGACACCGGAGATGCTGCAGCGTGAGCTGAATAGTCTCATGTCGCAGTGGAAGAAGATCCAGCGCAAGACGAGTTTTCAGAAAGCGCCTTCTCTCGTGAATCGCGAGAGTGGTCTCACCCGCGGACTCGTGCGCGACATCTTCAGCGACAAGGTCGACACACTGAGCGTGGACTCGAAGCAGGTCTACAACGAGATCGTCGGCTACCTCAAGAACATCGCACCCGATCTGATTCCACGGGTCAAGCTTTACGAGTTCCAGGTCCCGCTGTTCGATACTGCGGGGATCGAATCGGAGATCAGAGACATCTTCAAGCGGCGCTGCGATCTCCCCTCTGGTGGCTATCTCATTATCGAGCCAACCGAGGCTCTCGTCTCGATCGACGTAAACTCAGGCCGCTACACTGGCAAGAAGGATCCCGAGAAGACCGTTTTGCGAACCAACATGGAAGCGGCGCAGGAATTGGCGCGGCAACTCAGGCTGCGCGATGTCGGGGGAATCATCGTTTGCGATTTCATCGACATGGAGACGAAGGCGAATCGCGACCGCGTCCTTCAGGAACTGAGACAACACCTCTCTCGCGACCGCGCGCGGACGAAGGCTTTCGCAGTGAGCGACCTCGGGCTGATCGAGATGACTCGCCAGCGGGTGCGTCAGAGTCACTATCAATCGTCGACCGAACCTTGTCCGACCTGCAATGGAACGGGCCGTGTGCTGACACCAGAAACTATCGTCCGGCGAATGGAGCGTTCGGTGAAGCGAATGGCGGTTGAGGGACGGCGCGACAATCTGCTGGTGAAGCTACATCCCGATGTGGCGATGTACGTTCTCGAGCAGGAGCGCGACCTCGCTCAGAAGCTTCAGAAGGCCGCGAACTTCTCGCTTGAGTTCCGCGATGATCCGCTCTTGAAGCCCGACGAGTTCAAGCTGGTGGTCAAGGCGCAGGGAAGGGACGTCACACAGCAGTACGCCATTGCGTAACAAACGGTCCGGCATTCTCTTCACTTACAAATAACGCGTTGCGGGTTGCCGGAAGCACGGTTGCCGGATTCCCGTAACTACGACACGAACTTTTCTGCTGGCGTGACGGCAAAGGCAACGCCAGTTGCAGTTGCTTTACCATGGACGTGGGTCAGCAAGTTCGCACCGCAGTTCACCGGCAACCCGGAACGGTGCTACCGGCAACCCGCAACGCGTTACTTCTAGATGCGATTCATTGCCATTGCAGTTCCCGGAAGGGTTGACCGACGCGTCAGGCCCAGCTAACTTTCAAGGCTAATTCGCCCCACA
>Ga0137379_10005419_pt1 | contig 12036 bp, 8 predicted proteins | sample SagtaG_18_FD_104812 | JGI IMG/M metagenome (GOLD analysis project Ga0137379, IMG submission 104812) | Vadose zone soil microbial communities from Sagehorn Ranch, Mendocino, California, USA - Sage2_L_80_16 metaG | ecosystem: Environmental > Terrestrial > Soil > Vadose zone | place: USA...
CACTAGAACATCTCATCACGCCACCTTGCGCTGGATGGCTTCCAGGTTCTGGATGGCCGAGGCGCGCCGTAGGTCGAATAGGTTTCTGCGCACGCCGCGGTACCGAGCGCCAGAGTTCGGACGTCCCTGCGGGGAGCGATCGAAAATCAGGCACTTGGGCGAGGTCGGTCCGGTCAGTTGCCTGAGCGCGTTTTCAAGCCGCGCGAGGCGCTCGGGATCCTGAGGGGTATGGGAGAAGGCATGGGACTGTAGTTCACCCACGGTCGTTACCACTTGACCGTGGTGCAGGTCACGGCAAGCGGTGCGATGCTGGCGGGTGTGAGCGAGGCGGAGCCAGACCGGATCTGGTTTGGAAATGGCGGCTGCGTCGAGGAGCACGACGACGGCACGTTCGCCGTGTTCGTCCGAGGCGAGCTCGTCGGCGTCTTCGGCGCCGAGGACGTGGCTTCGCGTGACGTGCTCATCGCGGTGGTGCTGCAGCACGAGCAGCGTATTCGCGAGGAGGTGGCCCGCGCGTTCCGCGTGTCGCCGGCAACGGTGGGGCGCGCCGTGACGCGCTTCAAGAGCGGGGGCTTCCGGGCGGTTGCGGACTACGGCCGGGTGGCAGGCCGGTGCGCACACCGGAACTCGATCGGCGGCTGGGGGAGCTGTTCGCCCAGGGACTGGGGCCTCGCCGCGCCCATCGTGAGGAGGCATTGGAGGTCACTTTTGGTGCGCTGAGGCTCCTCCACTGTGAAACTGCTCGAGGACGGCGTCGAACACGAACATCTCCGCGACGGCCCGCACGCTTCACCGCCTCCCGGAACGCCGCCGCCCCTCTCTCGATGTCCATCGCGCCCTCCTGGCAAAGAGCGCGAGCGTCGCCGAGCGCAGCGATCAGGTCACGACGGGGTCGGGCGAGGAGTAACGGGCAATCTACCGAACTTCCCCCGCGGGGGGTGCAAGCGCGAGGACCTGCTCGAGTTCCTCTACGCTGCACGGCTTGGCCAGGTGCTGGTCGAACCCCGCCTCCTTGGCCCTGGCGGCATCCTGTGGCAGCGCGTACCCCGTCAGCGCCACCAAGTACGTCGCCCGCAGCGCCTCGTCGGCGCGGAATGCCCTGGCGACCGCGTAACCGTCCATCCCCGGCAACCCGATGTCACACAACACGACCTCGGGGTTGAACTCATGAGCCTTCAGGAGGCCCTCGGGCCCGTCGTAGGCGACCTCGATCTCGTGCGCGCCGACTTCGAGCGCCTCGCGCAGAGTGTTGGCTGCATCGACGTTGTCCTCGATGACGAGCACGCGCCGGGGAGAGCGGCTTGGCATCTTGGCGTCCGCCGCCTCCGCGGCTGGTGCACCCTCTCCGAAGGGTAGCCGGATCGTGAACTCGGCCCCTGTACCGGGACCTTCGCTGTGCGCTGCCACGGTTCCGCCGTGCATCTCGACGACTCCCTTGACCAGCGCCAAGCCGAGTCCCAAGCCGCCGCGGGTGCGGTCGAGACCGCTGTCCCCTTGCACGAACGGCTCGAATACGCGCGGGAGCATGTCCGCGGCAATGCCCGCTCCGTTGTCACGAACCCGGATGATCGCCTGATCCGCCGGGACATCTCGCTCCAGGGTGATCCGCGCCCGCCCGTGGGACGGCGTGAACTTGGCCGCGTTGTTCAGGACGTTCCCCAGTGCCTGCACCAGCCGGGTCCGGTCACCATGGACCTGGGCGGCCTCGTCACCCACCGCGACCTCCAGCTCGACCCCATTCGCCACGAAGGCCGGGCGGTGATCTTCGACGGTGCGTAGCACCAGTTCGCGCAGATCGACGGACTCCTGCTGCAGATGGAACTTGCCCCGTCCGATCCGCGTCACGTCGAGCAGGTCGTCGATGAGCCGTGTCATGTGGCCGACCTGGCGGTTGATGATTTCGTGCGCCCGCTTCGCCTGCTCTCCTCCTGGCGAGGCGCGATCGAGGATATAGAGGCTGTTGCGGATCGGAGCGAGCGGGTTGCGCAGCTCGTGAGAGAGCATCGCGAGGAACTGGTCCTTGTTGCGGTCCGCCTCCCGAAGGTCTCCGATCGCCTTGCGCAGCTCACCTTGGGTGCGGTCGAGATCGGTGATGTCCACAAAGGTGATCCCGGCGCCCGTGACCGCCTTCTCGACGGTTCGATACGGCAGCATGCGGACGAGAAAGGCAGCGTCGGCCCGGTGGACTCGCCGCTCAATGGCCGTCTCCGTCCGCATCACGGTCTGGAGGTCCGGTAGCAGATCCTCCTCCACGAAACGGGGGGCCAGGTCGCGGATCGGCCGGCCCACGTCGCCCTCCAGCACATTGAACAGCCTGGTGGCGGCGGGAGTGAACCTCGTGATGCGAAGCGCGCGGTCCACGAAGATAGTGGCGATCTGCGTTCCCAGGTAGTGGTGCTGCAGATCGCTGTTGGCGGCGTCGAGCTCCTGCACCTTCGTGTGTAGCTCGTCGTTGGCCGACTGCATCTCCTCCTTGGAGGTCTGCAGTTCTTCGTTGGCGGACTGCAACTCTTCGTTCGTGGAGGTCAGCTCCTCGTTGGCGGATTTGAGTTCCTCGTTCGACGACTCGATGTCCTCCATGGCCGACTGCAGGTCCGCGCGGGTGGTCCGCAGCTCGTTCTCCAACTGTTCAACAATGGGCTGCTCCGAGGACCCCAGGGCCACCTCTTCGGCGTCGGGCTCCTCTGCCGAACCAGTCACTTCCAGCACGACCGCGAAGAGACCTGCAGCCTTGGGGAGCCCTGGCACCGGTCGGACCGTCAGCCGAAGAAGATGCGGGCGACCATCCACCTCCACGGAAACGTTCTCGCGCACCACCTTCCGTTGATTCTTGACTGCCTTCGTGAGGGCGTTGCGCAGCTCGATCCTCAGGGTGCCTTGGGCGAGGTCGAGGAGGTTGTTGGTTGGAACGCCCACGGGTCCCTGCAGATACCTGCCCGTCCGTCCGGCGACGTACAGGATGTCGCCTCGATCGTTGATGACGGCACAGGGAGGGGCGTACTCCTCGAGCACCATCCGCTCAAAGGCTTGGCTAAACAGGTGCGGCGAGGTCGGCGCGGCCGACTGCGGAGGCGGCGAGGGCTGGGCCACCGGACGGCCGGTTCGGCCCGACAGTGGGAACTCCACCCGCGGCCGCACCGCGGAATCGTTACGCCGAAACAGTCGGTGTTTCCTGTTCTCGGTGACGAACAGTTCGGGGTAGGCAGCCAGGCTCTCCGAGGGGCCCAGAAGCAAGTAGCCCCCCGGTCGAAGCGCAAAATGAAACAGGGGCACCAGCTTCTTTTGCAGCTCCGCCGCGAGGTAGATGAGCATGTTCCGGCACGAGATCAGGTCGAGCGAGGAGAACGGCGGGTCCTTGATGAGGCTGTGCTCGGAGAAGGTGCACACCTCGCGAAGCTCTCTGGCGACCTGGTAGGACGCCCCTTCCCGCGTGAAGAAGCGCTCGAGGCGCTCAGGGGAGACGTGCTCGCGGATCTCGTCTGAGTAGGAACCCAGCCGCGCGGCCGCCAACTGCTCGGTATCGATGTCGGTGGCGAAGATCTGGATGGGTCGCTTGGAGTCGAAGCGCGACGCGTGCTCGCGGACGAGGATGGCGATCGAGTAAGCCTCCTCGCCCGAGGAGCAACCTGGCACCCAGATGCGCACAGCGGCGCTCGGGACGTCGCTCTCGAAGATCGCCGGAATGACCTCCCCCGCGAGCGCCGCGAAGACCTCAGGGTCGCGGAAGAAGTGCGTCACCCCGATGAGCAGGTCTCTATGCAGGAGCTCGACCTCTGCGGCGTTCCGTTCGAGGTACGCGACGTAGTCGGGGGCGGAGGCGGTTTGCTGGATCTGCATGCGCCGCCGGATCCGGCGCAGCAGCGTGCCCCGCTTGTACTGGCTGAAGTCGTGCCCGGTCTGTCGCTGGAGGATCTCGCAGATCGCGGGGAGGATGGCGGTCACCTGGGCGTCGGCAGCCTCGTTCCCTCTTCGCCTGTCCCCCGCCAGGCGCGCTGCGTAGGCCTGTAGGCGCGCAGGCATCTCCTCGACGGGCAGCGTGAAATCCACGAGCCCCGCCTGGATCGCACTCTGAGGCATGCTGTCGTATTTGGCGGTCTCAGGGGCCTGCGCGAGCGTCAGCCCACCGTCTACCTTGATTGCCCGCAAGCCTGCGGTGCCGTCAGTGCCAGCCCCCGAGAGAATGATTCCGACGGCATTCTCGCCTTGGTCTTGGGCGAGCGAGCGGAGGAACGTATCGATGGGCGTGCGCAGGCCGGTTTCCGCCGGCCTCGCGACCCGCAGCAGGCCCCGTTCCAGCGTGAGCACGGCGTTCGGCGGAATGATGTAGACGTGGTCGGGTTGTGCGCGAACCCCGTCCTCTGCTTGCTGAACCGGCATCTGCGTGTGCTTGCCGAGCAGCTCGGCGAGCACGCTGGGATGGCTGCGCTCCAGGTGTTGCACGACAACCACGATCATCCCCGAGTCGGCAGGCATCTCGTCGAAGAAGCGGTCCAGCGCCTCGAGCGACCCGGCGGAGGCCCCGATTCCCACGACGAGACCGTTCCGTGGTCCCGGCGGGTCCGCCCGCTTCTCACTCGCCGCTGGAGCTCCGGCTTCATTCCGACGCACCGATCACCTCAGGTTGCGGTAAGGGGCCATTATCTACTCATGAGGGCGCCGCGGTAAGGTGTTCTGGATCATGTGGGACGGGCTCTGCGCGTAGAGCTGAGTGGTATCGAGCTTCTCGTGGCCGAGGAAGCAGAGTGATCGCCGTCTCGAAGCTGCCCGCCGAGGCGCCATCCTCGGGCACATGGCGCGGTGGGGCTCGCAGGAGAAGAAGATCAAGCACGGGGTAGAGCGCTGGGGCACCAACCCGACACGTGGAGGAGTACCTGCCGGACGCGCTCGCGGTTCTTGGGTGGCAGGAGCGCGCCCGAGCTACGGTGCTCGACCTGCGGAAGAAGCTGCACCGCGAGCTTACGCCGCCACGGCAGTAGGCGCGGACGGAGGCCCCACGTCCTGACGCCGCGCCTTAGCGCACGACGTAGGGGGAGTCTTGAAGGCCGCCCGTACCCGGAAGGCGTGCTGTGTCATGCGGCCCTGCCAGCAGTTACGCTTCGGTGGCAGGGGTCTCCGGCGATGACTGGCGCGGCGACGGTGAGCGCGGACTGGGAGGTCTGAGGGCCGAATGGGCTTGACCCGGATCAATCCCGCGAGGGCCCAGGCCGCCATCTGCGGGTTGGATTGTCAGTCCTGACCATGGGACGACGGAAGAGGCGGAAGTTCACCGTGACTACAAAGCTGAGGTTGTCCGCCTGGTGCGCTCGAGCGGTAAGAGCGTGGGCCAGGTGGCGCATCGGCGTCGTTGCCGCCGATGAGGTCCATCGCCCTGCGGATTTGCTCATCCGGTATTTCGACGACGGGGCGCGGACCTTCCCGGGAACCACGTTCGCCCGTGCGCCGTCACGCAGTGATTGTCGACGCCAGCGCCACCCACGTGTCGCCTACGCCGCCGCCGCGCTCGCCGGAACTCCTGGCGCCTCGGCCGGTGACACGGCGGGCAGGCGGATGAAGAACGTCGTCCCTTCGCCCGCGCGAGTCGCAAAGGTGATTGTCCCCCCGTGCTTGCGCACGATGGTCCTCGAGATGGCGAGCCCCTGGCCCGTGCCGCGGCCGACCTCCTTGGTCGTGAAGAAAGGGTCGAAGATCTTGTCCTGGATGGCCGGCGGGATGCCGCCGCCGGTATCGGCAATGGCGACGATGACCTGCGACTCTTCGCAGCGAGTCGACACCCGAATCGTGCCTCTCGCCTGCGTCCCCTTGACGACGTCGCCGATGGCGTGCGCGGCATTGACGATGACGTTCAGGAACATCTGGTTGAGATCCCCCGGGTAGCACATCACCGCGGGAATCTCTGCGAGGTCGGTCTCCACGTCCGCGACGTATTTGTACTCGTTGCGCGCGACCTCCAGCGTGGCGAGCAGCGCCCGGTTCAAATCGGTGGCGACCATCTCCTTCTGGTCCGGGTGAGCGAACTCCTTCATGGCGCGGACGATGGTCGCGACGCGCTTCACCCCGTCCAGGGTGCGGGCGATGGTCCCCGGAGCGTTCTCCATGAAGTACGGCAGCTCTGTCTCAGCGAACGCCCGCCGTAGCTCCTCCCGAACCTCGGCGGGGAGCGGCACCGGACCGAGGATCTTCTCCTGGCGCTCGAGGTACGACGCGTACGACGTCAGCGCCTCGCCGACGAAGGTGGTGTTGTCGCCGATGAACTGGATGGGCGTGTTGATCTCGTGAGCGATGCCCGCGGCGAGCCGGCCGACCGCCTCCAGCTTCTGGGCCTGGTACAGCTCCAGCTGTTCGGCGCCGGATGCTCCGGCGGGCGACGAGCGTGCTGGCTCCAAGGAGGGCCAGGACGAAAGCGGTCGCTCCGATCACCCGGCGCGCCACCGCTGCGAGGGCGGCGTCCAGGTCGTCGAGGTAGATCCCGGCCCCCACGATCCAGCCCCAGGGCCTATACAGCTTCACGAAGGAGAACGTCGTGGGGGGAGCACTTGACCGTCGGTCGGCGCGGAGTGCGAACCCACGCGCTTCCTGCATCGCGGAGATGGACCCGGGATTTTCCGACGGGGCCCGAGCGACCCATGGGGCTGCGGCTCCCCAGCGCTGGCCGAGAAGCGAGCGACAGCAGCGCGCGCGGCTTGTTCAACCGCCCGTCCGCTACCCGCGGGACGAGCCGTTGGTACGTCACGGCGCGTCGAGCGGGTTCACATATGAGGCGCCGCGAGCGTCTCCCGAATGTCTCCCAGTCTGGGGGGCAGTGGCGGGGTGAGCTGGGGCATCCTGGGGCACAGGACTGAACCCGGAACCGACCGTTCGGACACGTGAAATAGCGAAAAGGCGTGGACCATCGCGTGGTTATCCGAAACGCGCCGGTCGGGTTCGAATCCTGTCTCCCCGACTCAGAAGGCCGCGATTCCACTCGGGAAACCGACGGAACGCGGCCTTCTTTTTTTTCCGGATGGTGCGCTGCGCACCACCGGCGCACTAAAATCCACGACGCTCGGTGCGGATGGTGCGGCCAGTACGCCGCGGAACGTCGTCGGTCGGTCGGTGGTGGGGGTCGACGCCGTCGAACTGCCGAGCGATCCCGGCGTTCCTCGAGGCGTGCACGAACATGGCGGCTGCAGCGGCGCGCCGCGGCGACATCGACATCGCGCGGCAACTCCTTGAGCGCGCCGCGCGCGCGGCGACTTGTTCCGAGGCGTTCAGGGCGAGCATCGCGACTTGCGCTGGAACGGGCGGCTCATGGTCGACACCTCGTCCCACTCGTTGAGCACGCGTGCGTCGCCAGTCTTGCCTCGCGCCGCGTTCAGCGCTCGGCCATCGCGTCGACCCGCCATTCTCGGCCGGTGGTCGCCGGCGTAGGACTCGGCAACGCGCGGCGAGGTCGCGGCGCGCGAGCCGCTCGAGCACGTCCGCCGCGGCGCCCGTCGCTCGCAGCGGCGAGGGTGACGCGAGGATCACGCGGACAGCGAGTGACCACCACGGCCGACGGTCGCACGGGCCAGTGCTTCGAATGCCAGCGCGTCCGCCGCGAACGCGCATCAGGTCGTGCCGAACGGAGGCGCCGTCGTGCTTCTCTGCACGTCGTGCGCGAGCAAGGCGGGGCGACCGGATGCCGAAAATCCGAAGCGCTGGCCGGAGCAGTTGTTGCGCATCTAGACGTGAAGCGCTCCCATCGTTCACGTGGACATTACGCGATTCGTGTAATCTTCTGAAGTGTTGCCTCGCCGGGATTGTTGATGACGAACGTGATGTTCTCCGCGATCTTCTCAATCAGTTTCTCGCCCCAGAACGGATCGTCGCGGTCGTAGTAAATGACGCGAATGTGTTGGAGGTCGAACGGGACGTCTGACTCGGTCGCGGAGACGAGCACAACCGGCTTGTTCTTCCCGTGAGCGAGACCCAGCTCGTACAGAACGTTGGGGTTCCTCCCCGTCAGCTCGGCCACGAGGACCTTCGCGGCTTCGATTCCACTCGCAATCTGATCGACGATCTTTCCCGTGCCGAATATGTCGGCGTCCGCGCGGACAGCGATAAGCCCAGTCTTTTTGATGGCTGGTCCGTATACCGACGCGTAGTAGCCGCCGACCGGAGTTGCAAACGGCATCATCACGAAGCAGGTCTCGCTGGGCTGCGCGGACGGTGCGCCACCCACGTTCGGCTGGGCCTTGGCCGCCTCAGCGAGTGGGCCGGCGCCCGACGACACGTCCAGAACGCGCGACTTCTCGCCATGCTTCGTCACGAGTTGCGCATCTGTGAGCGTCTCCAGGAATACCGCCTTGAACTCCGCCACCTTCCCCGCAGGAATGCCGAACGTATCCACCAACGCATTGTCGAAATACTGCGCATCGGGCAGATTCTCGCCCCGATAGTGCTTGTACACTTCCGAAATGTCCGGTGCGAGAAGCGCGGCCTCGCGCAGGCCCTCAAACTCGTCTTCCGGCTTCTTTGGTCGCAGCACCTTCTTTGCGAGTTCCGTCGGCTTCACGAACCCGGGGCGTGGGCGCTCAAGGAACCCGTACTTGATCGCGGAATTCAGTTCGACGGTGAACGCGCCTGTCACCTTGTTTCCGACGTATGCAGCGGCGTCAGCGACGGGGCATTCTTTCCCGGCGTTCTGGTCAGTTATGCCACGAGGGATCCGTAGCGCAGCACGAACACCGTGCCGAGGGTACTTCGCCGCCTGACCGTCGGCAGCCGCAAGCTGGATGACCTTCGCGTTCGCGCGTCGTAACTTCTTGCCGTGCCGCTTGGGCGCTTTCGGCGCCGCCACAGCCGTGCCGAGGGTCTCCGTTTGCTGCACGCCCAACTCCACCTTGCGTCTTGTCGCATCGCCCTGTGGCGAATCCTTCGGATGCGCTTCGTCCGTCATTAGGGTCTCCGTGAATCCGGCACGCTTGCGCAAGGGCACACCCCGAGCAGTGTACAGTTGCGCTCAGTAGCACGACGATCTGACACGACGGAGGCGCGGAGCGCGGACGGGAGCCGGTGCCCGGTCCCCGCTGTCTCCGCGCGACGTTCAACGCCCGCGACGATCGGGCCGGATCGTTCGCAAGCCCCGAAAGCGATGTTTGTTGTGTGATTCCGGAGTTTTATAGGTCGGGGTTACTGGATTCTAAGCAGCGACCACTTGCACCCCAAAGATGCCTTCCGGCGCCGCACTGGATCACACGGCGCGCATCGAGACTCAAGCGCCTGAGATTCCAGTGCCTCCAAGTCAGCTGCCACACGCACCGGGCTCACTCTGCGCAGGCAGCAGCACGGGAAATGGGGCGCCGGTGGGGCGCGAGGTCCAGCACACGAGCGTCCCGCCGCCCTCCTTGGAAGACCTCGCGAAGCGGGTCCGAGAAGCGGTGGCCCGCGGCGACTTCGACCTTGCCCGCGAGCTGATCGACAAGGCGGTGCGCAGCGGGTTTGGAGGCGAGAGCGACTGAGCAGGCACGTGGTGCAGTACCACGCCGGACGGGAGGACCAGCTCCAGCATGTTCACCGCGCGCGCCCAACCGACGCAGCGCGCGCTAGCCGGCACCCCTCAAGGCGCGAAGCCCCGGGACGACCAGGCACCCGATCGAGGGCGCCCCATGGAAGCGCTCGCCTGGCCGCGCTGCGCCCACTCAAGTTCTTGACAGGCAGGACGACACAACATATATGTTGGGTCGTGCTGCCCGAGCTGACGCGCGACGGCCTGCTTCCACCCGGACAACACACCGCAATGTGGTCCGAATTACGTGAGCGCTTTGGTTTCAACACGCGCCGTCGCGGGATCCTCGGGGGCATACGCCAAGCCGCCGCGGCACTGTCCAGGGGAGGCTGCAGGAGGCTGTGGATCGACGGCAGTTTTGTTACGGCGAAGACCTATCCGGCTGACTGGGATGGCTGCTGGGATCCGACAGACGTCGATCCGAAACTAGTTGATCCCGCCCTTCTCGATTTTAGCGCGCTAGGACGGCACCGGATGAAGGTCAAGTATCTCGCGGATCTGTTTCCCTCATCGATCGTCGAACAAAGAACTGGGCTCGCGTTCGTCGACTTCTTCCAGGTCGACAAGACCAGTGGCACTGGGAAAGGCCTCGTGCTCCTCGACCTGACTGCGTGGATGGCATGATCACCAACGCTCGCGAGTATCAAATTACGCGGACGCAGCTGGCACGGCTCGCGGACGCTCTCGCGGCGGCAAGGGGCCGCGAACCTGCGGACCGCGTCCACCCCGACATCCACAAGGCAGAGCGCGCCGCACTCGAATCTGAGGTACAGCGGCTCGGGCGGGAACTCGCCGAGTACGACGACCTGCTTGGCGGGAGAAAGACTCGTTTCGATAGCACTAGTCTCGAGGACCTGCCCTCCGTCTTGATTCAAGCGCGTATAGCGAACCGCTGGAGTCAGAAGCAGCTCGCGGTGCAGCTTGGCGTTCACGAGCAGCAGGTTCAGCGCTGGGAGTCTGCGCGCTATCGTGGCGTTACATTTGATCGCCTTCTCACGATTTCCAAATCGCTGGGCGTTTCGATAGAGCAGAAGGTGTTGCTTGCCGCGCCCTTGGTCCGGCGGGCGCGCGACTACTCTCGCGAGATGGGCCTTACGGACGCCTTCCTGAGCGACCGCGTGCTTCCGCCCGAGTTCTCGGAAGATCCCGACAATTCGATGGCGGCGGGGCTGGCGTTGGACCGCTTCCGTCACGTATTTGGCTGGACGGCGGATCAACTCGCACTGCCCGCGGTTCCACCCGTTCAGTCGGAGGCGTTCGCCGATGCGCGCTTCAAGCTTCCCGTGGGCCGGAACGCTTCTTTCGTGCGGGCGTACACCGCGTACGCTTACCGGATCGCTTTGGGCACTGCGCGATGCGCTGACCACATTCCGAAGAAGCCTCTACCGAGGACTGCAAGTGACGTCCGAACGGCCCTTCTTGCTAAGGGACCGCTGACACTAATCAGTATCGTTGAGTGGGCCTGGGACATGGGAACGGCCATCATCCCGCTCCCAGACAGCGGCGCTTTTCACGGTGCCTGTTGGCGCATCGACGGTCGCAACGTGATCATCGTTAAGCAGAAGACCCAGTCCGCCGACCGGCTCATGCATGACGTCCTCCACGAGGTATTCCACGGCGCGCAGGAGCCAAACCTCCCTTCACGGTCGGTGATCGATACCGACGACTTCGTTCACAGCGTGGACCAGGAAGAGGTCGAGGCCGCCACTTTTGCCAGCGATGTGCTTCTCGATGGGCGTGCGAATGAGCTTGTCACTGAGGTCGCCCGTGTAGCACGCAACCACGGGCCCGCGTTAAAGTCCGCGGTGGTCGATGTCGCTCGGCGCGCGAATGTGCCTACCGGAGCGCTTGCAAATCATCTCGCGTGGGTGCTGGAGCGGCAGACAAGCAACCCGCTCGACTGGTGGGGCACAGCGCATAACCTGCAGACTGCTGTGCGCGACGAAGTGCACCGAATGTGCGATTTCGCATTCCAGCACCTTCTTCCGCCGGCGAACCCCGATGCGGATGTCGACCTACTGTTCCGCGCGTTACGCGCGTCGGAGGGGTGATGATCCAGATCCCGCAACTAGAGATTACTTGCGGCTCATGCGACTGCGCCAATGGCCTCCACGCATTCAATTCCCCTACGCGTGCTTACCGACGCCGCGGCCAAGGCCGGAATTTCTTGGAGCCCGGGGTGTGCAAGGCCTGCGGCGCGGCTCCGGTCGACTGGCGCCGCATTCACGCGAGGCGGCGCGAAGACGTGGCTTACACGTTCGACATGATGCGCTTCGAGGCGATCCGGTGGGAGTTTTGGACGAGACACTTCAACACACATGCCCTCGAGGACGCGCGACGGCGCGGGATGGGTCAAGTCCTGGCGGACGTTAAACCAAACCTCGCCCGCATTGTGGGGCCGGTAGGGACGCATAAGTACTCGTTCATGCAGGTACCGACCCAGCAGGGAAAGATGCGCACGGTTATCCAGTACGCCCAGCACGCGGTCGCCGCGTGTTGCCGAAAATGCA
>Ga0137379_10005420_pt1 | contig 12036 bp, 10 predicted proteins | sample SagtaG_18_FD_104812 | JGI IMG/M metagenome (GOLD analysis project Ga0137379, IMG submission 104812) | Vadose zone soil microbial communities from Sagehorn Ranch, Mendocino, California, USA - Sage2_L_80_16 metaG | ecosystem: Environmental > Terrestrial > Soil > Vadose zone | place: USA...
GCATCCTTCGCTATACGGGGCGTTCACAAATGAGGGGCCCGACGCGACCGGGCTTGCTCGCGCCGGGCTGGGCCGGCGCTTATTCTTCGATCGACCAAAAGAGCACGCCCGATGTCCACCACATTCGATAAAGTGGCTGAAATCATTGCGGAGACTTGCGATATCCCGCGCGAGAATATCAAGCCGGAAAGTCATGCCATCAACGATCTCGAGATCGATAGTCTCGATTTCCTCGACATCGCGTTCGCCATCGATAAGGCCTTCGGCATAAAGCTCCCGCTCGAGCAATGGACGCAGGAAGTCAACGACGGCAAGGCTACTACCGACCAGTACTTCGTCCTGAAGAACCTGTGCGAGCGGATCGACGAGTTGATCGCTGCCAAGGGCGCCTGAGCGCCTCATGCGTCTTGAGTATTTTCAGATGATCGACCGCTTCGTCGACGTCAATGTCGGCGAACGTGTTGCGCGCGCGATCTGCACGGTTCCGTTGCAAAGCCCGGTGTTCGAGGGCCATTTCCCCGGTTATCCGCTGATGCCGGGCGTGCTCTTGATCGAATGCATGGCGCAAACCACCGGCTGGCTGGTGAGCGCGCTCACCGGCTTCACCGGACTTCCGGCGCTTGCCGGAGTGAAGGAAGGCAAAATCCGCAGCGCGGTCTTCCCCGGCGACCAGCTCGAATTCGAAGGCAAAGTCATCCACGAGGGCTCCGGCTACGCCATCGGTGAAGCCAAAGGGTGGTGCAAAGGCGCCGCGATTTGCGACGCAACCCTGACCTACCGCATCATTCCCTATCCGAGCCCGGAACTTCGCGCCGGACTGTGGGAATGGGCCGAGCGCATCAACTTTCCGGCCAAGGAGTTTGCGAAGTGACCGAACGCCGTGAGGTGTGGATCACGGGCGTCGGCCTTCTCACCTGTCTGGGTGAGGGGCTGGAAAAAGCCTGGGAGCATCTCGAGCGCGGCGACCCGCCGCCGTACGACGACAAAAGCTTTGCACCCTACATCGTGCATCAGCTGCCGCCGATGAGCTTCGACAAGCAGATCCCGAAAAAGAGCGATCAGCGGCAGATGGAAACGTGGCAACGGGTCGGTGTCTATTCCGCCGGGCTGGCGCTGACCGATGCCGGGATAGCCGGCAAGGCCGAATTGCTCGACCATACCGACATGATCGTCGCCGCCGGCGGCGGCGAACGCGACATCGCGGTCGATACGGCGATCATGGCCGGGCTGCGCAAGACCAATCAGCCGGGCGCCTTTCTCAACGAACGGCTGATGAGCGATCTGCGGCCGACCTTGTTCTTGGCGCAGCTGCCCAATCTGCTTGCCGGCAACATTTCGCTGGTCCACGGCATTGTTGGCTCCTCACGCACCTTCATGGGCGAGGAGTCCGCAGGCGTTGACGCGGTGCGCGTCGCGCAGGCGCGCATCGCCGCCGGACAAAGCGAGCTGACGCTGGTCGGCGGCGCCTATCATGGCACACGTTGGGACGTACTGCTGGCATTCGAGCTCGGCGGCGTCGTCCTGAAAAACAAATTTGCTCCAGTGTGGGATCGCGGTCCGCAAGGCGGCATCGCCTTCGCAACGATCGGCGCATTCCTGATGCTGGAAAGCAAAGAACATGCGACGGCACGAGGCGCGCGGCCGCGCGCGCGAATTTCGCAGGTGATTTCCGATCGCAACGTGCGCAAGCCGGGCGACGCCGAAGCGTCGCTGCGCCGGCAATGGAAGGACGTTGCCGGTCGAGTCGACCGCGCGCACAGCGCGGTAATTTCCGGCGCCGCCGGCCTTCAACCGGCGACCTCGGCAGAGCTTACGGTGCTCAAGGAGATCGGCCTTCCGGTCCGCAATACTGGTACACATATCGGGCATGGCGTCGATACTCAGTTCATGGCTAATCTGGGAATCGGCTGCGCCGCGATCGAACACGGCAAATTGTTCGCCCCGACGGGGTCTGGCGATGCCGGCGCGAGCCCGGAGGGTCTCCGCCAAGTCGTCGTGACCAGCATCGGTAATTGGCGCGGCGAAGGCTTGGCCCTGCTCGAGCGGGTGAATTGAAGGAGAGCATTATGGCTGCAAGCAAGCCCACGGGAATCGCGCATCGCGACAAGGCTGGCCGCCCGGTGATTGCCGTCACCGGCATGGGCATTGTCACGTCGCTCGGCGTCGGCAAGTCGGACAATTGGGCGAGATTAACCGCCGGGGAATCCGGCATTCGGCGTATTTCGCGTTTTCCGCTCGACAGCTTGCGCACCACGATCGCCGGCACCGTTAATCACGTCTACAAGGACTACATGCCGCCGGCGGCGCTTTCGGAACGGATCGCGCTTTTGGCCGGCGAGGAGGCGATTTCGCAATCCGGCATCGGTAGCAAAGGGCAATTTCCCGGACCGTTATTTCTGGCGCTGCCGCCGCTTGAAATCGAATGGCCGTACCGCACTCAAATGGCCGCGCAAGCCGTTCCGGATGGCGACGCCGGCTATCCCGATCTGATGCGCGTGGCGCGCGAGCCGCAATTCGCGCCGATCTACGAGACGCTGAAATACGGCATCATCGGCGAGCATCTCGCCGATCATTTCGGCACTGAAGGTTCGCCGATCTCGCTGACCACGGCTTGCGCTTCGGGCGCCACCGCGATCCAGCTCGGGGTCGAGGCGATCCAGCGCGGCGAGTGTCAGGCGGCGCTCGCGCTCGGCGCCGACGGCTCGTTGACACCTGAATCGCTGGTTCGCTTTTCGCTGCTCTCGGCCCTGTCGACGCAAAACGATCCACCGGCGCAAGCCTCCAAGCCGTTTTCCAAAAATCGCGATGGCTTCGTTCTCGCCGAGGGCGCGGCGGCGCTGGTGCTCGAGGACTACGATCACGCCATCGCGCGCGGCGCCAAAGTGCTCGGCATTCTCGAAGGCTGCGGCGAGAAATCCGACTCTTTCCATCGCACCCGCTCAAGCCCCGATGGCAAGCCGATCATTGCCTGCATGCGCAACGCGCTGGCTGATGCCGGCGTCGGACCGGAAGACGTCGACTACATAAATGCGCATGGCACCTCGACGCCGGAGAACGACAAGATGGAGCATCTCGGCGTCTCCACCGTTTTCGGCGAGCACATACGCAACATCCCGATCTCATCTAACAAGTCGATGATCGGCCACACCCTGACGGCGGCGGGCGCCGTGGAAGCGGTCTTCAGTTTGCTCACGCTCGAACATCAGCGCATTCCGCCAACCATCAACCACCAGGTTCCCGATCCCGCCATTTCGCTCGATGTCGTACCGAATGCGGCGCGCGACGCGCGGGTGACTCGCGCCATCTCCAATTCGTTCGGCTTTGGCGGGCAGAACGTCTGCCTCGTCATGACCCGGGAGCCGGCGTGAGCGGAATTGCCGGAACCCTCGTTGGCGGACGCGCAGACCCGTCGCCGGCGCAAGCGGGTGCATCGATGCGCGCGCTCATGCTCGTTGCCGATCGCAAGATCGAGCTTCGCGATATTCCGGTCCCGCCGGCGCCCGGGGCCGGCGAAGTCCAGATCCGCATCAAAGCGATCGGACTGAACCACATCGATGTGTGGGGCTGGCGCGGCATGGCATTCGCAAAGCGCACGCTACCGCTCATCGTCGGCGTCGAGGCGGCCGGCGAAATTGCCAGCGTTGGTTCCGGCGTGACCTCGTGCCGGGCGGGCGATCGCGTCGTCGCCTACGGGGCACTGACCTGCGGTGTCTGCAAGGCGTGCCGTACGGGGCGCGACAATCTCTGTGAAAATGTCACCAGCATCATGGGCTTTCATGTCGACGGCTTTGCCCGCGACCTGGTGAATATGCCGGCGCGGCTGGTGGTGCCAGTTCCACCCAATGTCAGTTTTCGCGATGCCGCCTGTGCGCCCGTCGCATTTGGCACCGTGCAACACATGCTATTCGACAATGCCAAGCTGGAGCCCGGCGAGACCATTCTGGTGCAGGCAGGCGGCTCCGGCATCGGCACCACGGCGATCAAAATGGCCAAGGCGATCGGCTGCACCGTCATCACCACGGTCGGCGATGACGAAAAGGCAGCGAAGGCAAATGCAATCGGCGCCGATCACGTCATCAATTACCGCACCGACCGCTTCGAAGGCGTGGCGCGCAAATTGACCGGCAAAAAAGGCGTCGATGTCGCCTTCGAACATGTCGGCCCGGACACCTTCAATGGCTCGTTGCTTTGCCTCAAGCGCGGCGGTCGGCTGGTTACCTGCGGATCGACCTCGGGACAGTCGATCACGATGAATTTGTTCCAGCTTTATCTGCAGCAATATCGGATCTTCGGCTCGTTCGGCTGTTCGCTCCGCAATATCGGCGAGAGCCTTGCCAAAATGGCGTCCGGCCTTGTCCCAGTGATCGATACCGAGGTGCCGCTTGAGGAATTCGAGCGCGGCCTCGCCCGGCTCGAAAGCCGGCAGGTGTTCGGCAAGATCATCGTCATGTTCTAATGACCGGTTCGCCGTTCAAGAACCTGCTCGACAAAACTGTCGGCGCACTCACGGTCGGTCTGCTCTACGGCATAAAACATACCGACCGGCGGCGGATGGCCAATCTCGCCGGCGCTTTCATGCGCAAGATCGGACCGCTGTTCAAAGAGCACCGCATCGGCCGCGAACAGCTGCGAGCCGCTTTTCCGGAAAAATCCGACGACGAGATCGAATACATTCTCGGCGGCGTCTGGGACAATCTCGGCCGCATCGCCATCGAATTCGCACATCTTGACGAATTTTCCGTCGAGGGTTTCGGCAAGCAGACCGCGGATCTCATCACCTACCCTCCGCAGTCCCAGGAGCGCTACGACTGGATCATGAAGAGTGGCAAGGCCGCGATCGGCTTTGCTGCCCATTTAGCGAATTGGGAATTGCCGGGAATCGGCGCCAAGCTGATCGGCGTCAAATCAGCCGTCCTCTTCAGGCGGCCGAACATCGACGCGGTCAGTGACGTCATCGTCAAGCTGCGCGCGCCACTGATGGGCGAACTCGTTCCGACCGGCCTCGACGCGCCGGTCAAACTGGCGCGTCTTCTGCAATCCGGCGTGCATGTCGGGATGCTTGCCGATCAACACTACAGCAAGGGCGTCGAGGTTACATTCTTCGGCCGGCCATGTTTGGCCAATCCGCTGATCGCGATGTTGGCGCGGCAGACGGAACTGCCGATCTACGGCATGCGCGTCGTGCGCAAGCCCGATGGCAACAGCTTTTGGGGGGAAATTTCCGCACCGGTCGAACCGGCGCGCGACGCGGACGGTCGCGTCGACATCAAAGGCACCATGCAGGCCATCACATCCGTCATTGAAGGATGGATTCGGCAGTTTCCCGAGCAATGGCTCTGGCTGCACCGGCGCTGGCGTTAAGGCCGTTCGCCAAATAAAGCGGGGACGGGCCGATGACCCGTCCCCATTCCATTCCGCGGTGGCGGCCCACTACTATTGAATAGATTTTGGGCCCGCCGGTGTTATTATAGTTCGCAAGGGATGATGCCGCCGATCGCGCGGTTTGGAAAACCAATGGGGAGTGCGCCATGGCCAACAGCCAAGCGAAGCTGATGTATCCGGGCTTAGCCGGATTCTATGACTCTATGTTGCCGACTGCCGAAACGTTCGTGCGCATCGTTGTCGGTATCATGTTTTTGATGCATGTATCCGGAAAATTCAACGTCGGCCCTAGCGGGGTTGCCGCAAACGTAATGGCGAAAAACGGTCTCGAGCCCGCAATATTGTGGGCCTACGTCATCATATTTCTCGAATCGGTCGGCGCTGTTTGCTTGATTATCGGTCTGTTCACGCGCTTCTTCGCAGCGGCACTCGCTATCGAGATGCTGGTGGCTTTGCTGGTCGTGCATCTGCCGAAAGGTTATGCGGCCAGCGGTGGCGGATACGAATATGTGTTGCTGATCGGGGCGGCCTGCCTCCTCATCGCAATCCGCGGCGGCGGGCCCTATTCGGTCGACGCAATGATAGGCAAAGAACTCTAATCGCCGGTCGCAGTGCGGCGGCGCCAAGCTGCCGCACTTTTCATTTCAAGGCTGCGACAAAACCAAAGCTGTTGCACGACAAGCTCGCTGAGCTCATCGCATAGCGCGGCATACCTATAGCTTGGTGATGCCAGCCTGGTCGATGATTTGCTTGAACATGATAATTTCTTTGGTCACGCGCGCCCAGGCGACGTCCGCGCCTTTGGCGCGCACCAAAAATCCAGCTTGGAACAGCTTATCTTTCATCTCCGGCGTTGCCAGGACTTTCAAGGTCGCTTTTTCCAGCCATTTGACGTCGGCCGCCGGCGTCTTGGCCGGGGCGAGCAGCACCATGTCGGTTGCAAACAGAAAGTCTTTGTAACCGGCTTCTTGCATGGTTGGCGCGTCGGGCAATTCCGGCCAGCGGCTGTCGCCGCAAACCGCGAGGCAGCGGAACGTTCCCGCTTTTATGTGAGGCAGCGCCGCGCCGAGGGAGCCCGAACTCAGCTCAACTGTTCCGGTCAGCAGCGCCTGGATCGCATCGCCGCCGCCCTTGAACACGACATCAGTGAGCTTCGGCAGATTCTCGCGGGTCTTGAACACCTCCAATTGCAATTGCGGCGTCGTCCCGATCGGCGGGGTGGCGCAATTGTATTTTTCCGGATTGGCGCGAGCGAGCGCAACGAAATCCTTAATCGTCTTTGCCGGCGACTCAGCCCTGACGACAAAAGTATTCGGCGAGGACGCCAGCTCGCTGACTGCGACGAAATCCTTGTAAGGGTCGTACGGCAGCTGGTTGTAGAGCCCGTAGTTGACCGAAAAGGCGTTGGTCGCCAGCAGGATTGTGTAGCCGTCCGGATTGGAACGCGCCACGTATTCCATCCCGATATTGCCCCCGGCGCCGCCCCGATTCTCGATGATGAATGTTCTGCCGGTCGATTGATCAAGCGCGGCGGTGACGATGCGGCCAACGATGTCCGATGGGCCACCGGGCGTATTGGCCACGACAAACTTGACCGGACGGTCGGGGTAATCGGCGCGCGCCGCGCGCGCTCCGAAAAGCGAGGGAGCGCCAATCCCGGCCGCAAGCGCTGCCGTGGTTTTGAGGAGGCCGCGCCGGGTCGGCGCCGCTCGTGCGATGTCCGTCATGATCGCTCCTGTCCTTGCTGCACCGCCTGTCGCATAGCCGCGCTCTCCCAAGATTGTCAAAAAGGCTCTATTGCCCGGTCTTGATCCGTGTCCATAGCCGATTGATCAGCCGCTGCGTCTTTTGGTCGTGAGCTCCGATGGTATAGAGCTTCGCCATAGTCGCGGCATCCGGATAGACCGTTGGATCATCGCGGATTGCTTTATCGATAAGATCGCTTGGCACATCGCCGTTGGCGTAGGATACGTAATTGGTATTTTTCGCGGCGACATCCGGCCTTATCAGATAGTTGATCAGCTCATGCGCCTCCTCGGGATGGGGCGCGTCTTTTGGAATTGCCAGATTATCGAACCATAGCTGCGCACCCTCTTTCGGAATCGAATAGCCGATCTCGATGCCGCCCTTAGCCTCAGCCGCACGCTTTTGCGCCTGCTTGACGTCGCCAGAAAAGCCGACGACCAGACAGATCTCTCCGGTTGCGAGCGCGTTGAGATATTCCGATGAATGGAATTTGCGGATGTAAGGCCTGATCTTGAGCAGAAGTTCGGCGACTTTGTTCAAATCGCCGGGATCGCCGGTGTTCGGATCGAGATGAAGATAATGCAGCCCGGCCGACATAATGTCATCAGATGAATCGAGAAGGTGTATGCCGCAGTTTTTGAACTTGGCGATCTTTTCGGGGTCGAAGATATAATCCCAGGTATCGATCGCACCCTCCGAACCTAGAATCCGTTTGACCGCCTTGACGTTGTAGCCAATTCCAGTCGTGCCCCACATATAGTTGATCGCATAGTCGTTCCCGGGATCGTAAACGACGAGTTGTTTTGCAATCTCCGGCCAGGCGTATTTCAGATTGGGCAGTTTCGCTTTGTCGAGCTGCCGAAAAATGCCGGCTTTGATTTGGCGGGAGAGAAAATAGGCCGTAGGCACCACGACGTCGTAGCCGGACTGGCCAGCCAACAGCTTCGCTTCCAGCGAATCGTTGGAATCAAAAGTGTCAAAGCGCACCGTGATCCCAGTTTCCTTGGTGAATCCATCGAGTACCGTCGGGTCCTGATAGTCGGACCAATTATAATAATTGACCACACGCTGTTTCTGCGCGGCCGCAAAACCGGGAAGTAGCACGATCGCCAGAGCGAGCAGGAGAGCGAGTACGAGAAAAATTGCGGTCGCCGCCGCGCCAGCCGGCAGCCAACCCGCGCGCCTCGATTGGCGCCGAATTCCCGCTTGCGCGGGGATGAGCGGAGTTCGGCCGGGTGTCGTCACGTTTCGGTCGGCAGGCCTGCGGCTTTCCACGCCAAGATACCGCCGGCGAGATGGGAGCTGTAAGGAAAGCCTTGCTCCTGCGCCGCAAGCGAGGCGGTAACGGATCGGCGTCCAGAACGGCAGGCGAACACCACGTCGCGTCCAGCGGGGTCTGGGATGGAGGCAGGATCGAACGTGGACAGCGGAACAATGACGGCCTCGGGAAAGCGTTCGACCGCTGTTTCATTGGGCTCGCGGACGTCGACGAGCATGAAACGGCCATCCTGCAGGCCCTGGGCGACCTCCTGCGGCGTCAGATCGCGCACCTGAGGGTTTTGATCCGCCATCTTTGCTCTCCCGCGCTCGCAGCGAGTTAAACCTAAGTGTTCTCGCCGCCGAGATGAAGGGCTTACATGGTGACTTACACGGTGACTTGCGTCCCAACCTCGACGACGCGATCGGTCGGAATCTGGAAATAATCGGTCGCGTCGTTGGCCGAGCGCGCCAGGCTGATGAACAAGCGGTCCTGCCAGCGCGGCATTCCGGAATGCGTTGCCGTCCGGAGCGAACGGCGCGACAGGAAGAACGAGGTCGACATGATATCGAACTGCCAGCCGAGTTTACGCGCGATCGCGAGCGCGCGCGGAATATTCGGTGTCTCCATATAGCCAAAACGCAACAGCACCCGCAGAAAGGTCGCGCCGACAGGCTCGATGCGCACGCGCTTGTCGCTGTCCACGCGCGGCGTGTGGGTGGTCTCGACACTGAGGATGACGTTATGCTCGTGCAGCACCTTGTAATGCTTGAGACTGTGCAGGAGCGCCGTCGGCGCGCTTTTCGGGTCGCTGGTGAGGAATACGGCGGTGCCCGGTACCCGCAGCGGCGGTTTCTTTTCCAGTATGCGGACGAGATCGTCGAGCGGGGTTTCGAGGCGGCGGGTTTTGGTGAAAAGGATTCTGCTGCCGCGGCGCCACGTATACATCAACAGCATCACCACGCCGCCGAGCGCCAACGGTACCCAGCCGCCCTCCACGACCTTGAGCATATTGGCGGAGAGGAAAGTCACGTCGACGAGCAGAAATGGCAGTATCAAGGCCGCGGCGGCAGCAACGGACCAGTGCCACAGTTTCCACATGACGATGAACGCCATCATTCCTGTGACCACCATGGTTCCGGTAACCGCAATGCCATAGGCGGAAGCCATGGCACTCGAGGAGCGGAACAGCATAACCAGCAAGAGTACGCCGACCAGCAGCAGGACGTTGACGCGGGGCATGAAAATCTGGCCGGCTTGCTGCGCCGAAGTGTGACGGACTTCCAACCGCGGCAGCAAACCGAGCTGGATGGCCTGGCTGGTCAGCGAATAGGCCCCGGTGATGACCGCCTGGCTCGCAATCACGGTTGCCGCGGTCGCGAGGACGACCATGGGGATCAAGGCCCACGACGGGTAAAGTAGAAAAAAAGGATTTTCGAGAGTCTTCGGGTTTGCAAGCACCAGCACGCCTTGGCCCAGGTAATTTGCCACCAACGACGGCAGCACAAATCCGACCCAGGCGGTCTGGATCGGCTTGCGGCCGAAATGACCCAGATCCGCATAGAGCGCTTCGGCGCCGGTCACGGTGAGAAAAACGGCGCCGAGCGTGAACAGGCCGATGATGCCGTGTCCGGCCAGAAACTCGATGCCGTAGAGCGGATTGAACGCAAGCAGGATGCTTGGATCAGAAGCGATGTGCCAAATGCCAATCGACGCGATGGCAATGAACCAGATCGTCGTAACGGGACCGAACAGAGCTCCGACCTTGGCAGTGCCGCGCCGCTGCATCAAAAACAAGCCGACCAGAATGACGACCGTCAGCGGCACCACATAGGATTCGAATGTGGGAGTTATGACATTGAGGCCTTCGATCGCCGAGAGCACCGACAGCGCTGGTGTGATGAGCGCATCGCCATAGAACAATGCGGCACTGATGATACCGAGCAGCGCCACGACGCTGGCGGCCTGGCCGACACGGCCAACCGCGCGCAATGCCAGCGCCATCAATGTCAGGGTGCCGCCCTCGCCGTTGTTATCGGCGCGCAGCAAGATCAGAACGTATTTGAGGGTGACGATGATGATGAGGGCCCACAGCATCAACGACAGCACGCCGAAAACGACATCGCGGCTCACGCCATCTGCCGTCCCGCCGGCGGCGAGGACGGATTCCCGCAATGCGTAGAGGGGACTGGTGCCGATATCGCCGTAAACGACGCCGATGCTGCCGAGGGTAAGACCCCAAAATCCCGTCGGAGAGCGAGTTTCGGCGCGGCCGTTGGCCGGCATTTCGCTTCCAGGAGCGGAAGCGCTCAGGCTATCGGTCATGGATTATGAACAGGACGTCCTCGTCCCTGCTCCGGGTATGCGGCTGCCAGGAGGCAGCGGCGGGCCTATACACCCATCGGACCGCGATGTCATGGCCGAGGAATGTGATCAATCGCCAGTTATCCGCCGGGGCTGCATTGCGCATCGGAGATAGGAGCGAGACCGCGAAGCGCGGTCAGCAGCCAAAAGGCCGCGACGCAATGGCTAGTACGGCGCTAGGAAACGGCTAAAAAAGCGTGAGCGGGCACGGCGGCGCGAGTTTGCGGACCGCAGCGCGTGACCGGTGGCTAAAAAAACAGCAAGATAGCGGCCGTTGGGCGGTTATAGCGGCGCTGTGGCCCAGGGAGACAAGATGATGCGCGAGATCGGCCATTTCATCGGCGGCAAGGAAGTGAAAGGGTCATCAGGCCGGTTCGGCGAGGTCTTCAACCCCAATACCGGCGAGGTGCAGGCCAAGGTCGCGTTGGCCGACAAGTCCGACGTCGACAAGGCGATCGCCAATGCAGAGGCCGCCTTCCCCGTCTGGGCCGCCACCAATCCGCAGCGCCGTGCCCGCGTGATGTTCAAATTCCTGGAACTCATCCAGCGCGAATTCGACGATCTCGCGCGCCTGCTCTCCTCCGAGCACGGCAAAACGGTCGCCGATTCGCGGGGCGACATCCAGCGCGGCCTGGAAGTCGTGGAGTTCGCCTGCGGCATTCCGCATCTGCTGAAGGGCGAATTCAGCGAAGGCGCCGGTCCCGGCATCGACCTCTTTTCCATGCGTCAGCCGCTCGGCGTGGTCGCCGGCATCACGCCATTCAACTTCCCGGCGATGATTCCGCTGTGGAAATGCGCCCCGGCGATCGCTTGCGGCAACACATTCATCCTCAAGCCGTCGGAGCGGGATCCTTCGGTGCCGCTGCGCATCGCCGAACTGTTCCTAAAGGCTGGGCTGCCGGAAGGCGTGCTCAACGTCGTCAACGGCGACAAGGCGGCGGTTGACGCATTGCTCACGGATCCCCGCGTCAAGGCGATCGGGTTCGTCGGCTCATCCGCAATCGCCGAATACATCTATGCAACTGGCACCGCGCACGGCAAACGCGTGCAGTGCTTTGGCGGCGCCAAGAACCACATGATCGTGATGCCCGATGCCGACATGGACCAGGCAGTCGACGCGCTGATCGGCGCTGGCTACGGTTCCGCCGGCGAGCGCTGCATGGCGGTCTCGGTCGCCGTGCCGGTCGGCAAGAAGACTGCCGACACGCTCATGCAAAAACTCATTCCGCGCGTCGAGGGGTTAAAGATCGGACCCGCCAGCGACGCTGGGGTCGATTACGGGCCCA
>Ga0137379_10005423_pt1 | contig 12033 bp, 9 predicted proteins | sample SagtaG_18_FD_104812 | JGI IMG/M metagenome (GOLD analysis project Ga0137379, IMG submission 104812) | Vadose zone soil microbial communities from Sagehorn Ranch, Mendocino, California, USA - Sage2_L_80_16 metaG | ecosystem: Environmental > Terrestrial > Soil > Vadose zone | place: USA...
CAGCGCCTCTCATATAGTGGGAGGGCGCTATGGAAACCGAATACCTGGACGAAGAGCAGGTCATCTCCCTCTACAACAAGGTCCGCACCGGCAAAAAGACCTGGCCCACCGGCATCTGGAGCTCACCAGCAGCCCTGCAGTACGCGGTCACAGTGTTCGACTACTGGATCCACAACGTCATGGGCTGGAAGGGCTGGCCCGACGCGCGGGGCAAGGTGACCCCCGCCCTGCTCGAGGAGCACCGGCTGGCCGACCTCGTCGAGTCCGTGTTTGTGCCCGAGTTCGGCGACGACTGGCTCGACTTCGAGGTCGTCCTCAACGAGAGCATGCGGCTGTCGGAGGACGAGGCCTGGGCGCCAGATGTCTCCGACCGGCAGGAGCGGGTCGAGGCGGCATTCGAGCACGCATTTGAGAAGTTAGTCGGCTCGCCGAAACAGCAGCCCAAGCTGCTGCCGACCTATCACCGATTTCGCAACCACCTGCTGCGCATGTGGAGCGCGTTCCAGGAGGCGCAGGCTGAGCACGACAAGGCCGAGCGCGAATCGGCCGAACGGTTCTGGGCGCAGCTGCGTATGGTCCGAAGCAGCCGGGGCCAGGCGGCCGAGGCCTGGTCGATCGTCAACGCCGACGACGAGCGACGCGGCGAGGTCGTGGTGGTGTGGGGCGAGCCGCACCCCTATTGCGTGGTCGTGCTCGACGACGACGTCGAGGCGGGCGGTTGGGAGCAGGTGATCTACCGCCTGGAGCAGGAGATCCTGGTCGACGAGCCAGGCGTCGTCAGCTACGCCGTGTGGCACAAGGGTTTCGTCGGCGAGTACTACCGCTGCGCGGACTGCGGCGAGCTCCACAGCCAGTTCGATGAGGACACGAGCAACGGGCTGCGGCTCGACGACCTGGAGCCGCCCGAAGAGCGCTAGCTACTCGACCGTAAGGGAGAAGTTCTTACCCTCCCACCCCGTCATGTAATGGGCAGTCCAGGAGAACTCGGCGCCGAGAGCCAGCTTGCTGCAGGGTACGTCCGCGACCCACACGCCCAGCGTCGTATCGACCGCGTCCGTTTCCTTGAACGACTGCCAGTTGTCGAAGGTGTAGTGGACGGCGCCCGGCCGCGGCAGCTGTACCTTCAGCCGCCGGCCGGCTGCGATGCGAGTGATCTGGTGATGGTGCGACCAGATGAAGGGCGGCTCCTGCGCGGACCCTTCGGTGTATCGGCGACGCGCGGGCATGACGACATCGGGAAAGCCTGCAAGGGCGATGGTCACCAGCAGCTCGAGGTACTCGGCGTGCGCCCAACCGAGCGGGCACGCCGATCCGTTTGGCCGTCCGAACTGAAGCTTGCGACCCGGGATGTCGGGGCCATCCCACAGCTGCTCCGCCAGCGCCAGCCCCTGGCCCGCGAATCCCTCCAGGCTCCGCACCAGCTCGGCCGCCGGCAGACCCATCGAAAAGAAATGACGTGCCCGCTCGCCGGTCAGAACGGGCCATGCGCGGCCGCGACCATTTCCGTTCCATGGGGCTCCGTCTTCTTGCTCACCGTAGCGGTCGCCGACGTATCGACGCCAGCTCGGTCCTGCGGGAAGGCTCACCTTGAGCGACGTGTCGACTCCTTGCAGGCTGCGAAGCACGCGCTCGTCTTTTGGCCGGCGGAGTCCGTAGCGCACGAGCTCCAGAAATTCCGGCGCGATCGCGCCTTCTGTCGCGCGCTTGTCGGGGTCGGAAGTCAGGCGAACATACTGGCCGTTGGGCAGCGAGCACCAGCGATCGACGCGATCGTTCCAGTAATCCGCGACGACACGAAGGTGGTTCGCGGCGACGTGCTCACCCGCGTCGGTCGCGAACTCCGCAGCCACGATCAAAGCCGCAATGCAGGCCGCGAGAGTCGAGGGCGACAACCCACCCGCGTCCTCCCATCGGTCTAGTGGCGTGAGCGGCCCCTCTCGGATGATGTACTGCGCGGCGGGCCGGACCAACGTCGGGTACGGGTCGTGGTCGAGGCAGCCTGCAACGCCGAGACGCCACGCCAAAAGTATCGGCAGCGCAACCTGGTCGAGCTCGGTGGACTGCCAGTGCGGAGTGCCGTCGAGCGTCCAGTTCTGATACCAACCGCCATCAGATCGCTGCTGAGCCTGGAGGTGGCGAAACGCGCGCAGCGCCGCGTCGCTGTCGCCCGCGTCGAGAAGCGCGGTAGCAATCCGGCACAGGTCGCGCGGCCACACCAGGTGATAGACGTGATTGCCGTCGTGGTTGTACTCGCCCCAAGGCGCCGCCGGCGACGCGATGAACGCACCCGCGTGTGATTTGTCCTCGAGACAGTGGAGAAGCGCGAAGGAAGCGCGCGCGAGCATTCCATCGTCGCCGCTGACCTTGCCCAGGGCCGGCGGGATCTCGGGCTGTGCCCGCCACGCGCGCTCGAACGTCTGGCGGACGGTCCCAGCGCCCTTCTGCAGGGCGGTGCGAGCAACCTCTTCGGCGTCCGCTCTCGAATGCGCGAAACCGATCGCGAGCTGAAACGAGCCCGCACGGATGCCGATCTCCGCCCCGACCGTGACATTCCCGGGACCAGAATGGTCGTGGCTGGACGTGAGGCGTCCGTCCCCGTCGCTCAAGTCGATGTGGACGTCGGAGCTCCGGAAATAGCCGACTGTGGCGCGGCTGAAGGGCCCGACGATGCAGATCCAGACATCCTGCTGCTGCAGAAGGAGCGCGGGCGGATGCGTGTCGATGACGCTGGCGAAATTGCCGTCGGTGCCCGGCCGCCAGTGCGCGGACGCCTGCATGTAAAGACGGAGGTCCGGCAGCTCAGGTGTAAAGGTGGCCGCGACGAGCATCGCGTTCTCGTCCGGATCGGAGAAGAACTCCTTGATGAGCCGGTATTCGTGATGGGTGGTCTCGACCCGGAAAGCCGGCACACCAGGGCTCAGCCAGCTGATGCTGTGCTGACCGTCGGCCGAATCGTCAACCGGCGGTGCACCGCCGGCGGAGGCGAAAAAACGTAGTTCGTGGAGAGCGACCTGGTCGAGAAAGGGAAAAAAGACCTCGCTGAGGGTGCCCTCAGCCAGCGTGTACCAGAGCTTGCTCCTGGGGCCGGGCGCCGCTCCGAAGGCCATCTTGCGTCCGGGCCCCCACATCGGAGGCGCGCCTGGACCGCCGGGAGCTTCCATCGGCTGCTAAGTATGGAGAGCAGCCTGGCTAGATAGAATCGTTCGACGGCCTCGCCTTGTCGGGGAGGTGGCTGAGTGGTCGAAAGCACCCGCCTGCTAAGCGGGTAGGGGGTGTGAAACTCCCTCGAGGGTTCGAATCCCTCCCTTCCCGCCATTCCGATGGGACGCGCAGCCGCGACTGTGCACTCTGTTCGGTATCCGAGGCGTCGGATACCTAGCAGACCGCACATCCGGCGATCGAGGTCAGCTCATCCGGCGGCTAGACCCGGCCTCGCGGTACGCGTGGCAGACTGGTCGGCCGTCCACGGTAATCCGATCAGTTGCGTAGCATCCACCGTACCCAGGGGCTACTAACTTGATCTGATCGGCGCGTAGCCTGAACGGCTTCGACACTAGCCAACTCTAGGACCCTGCAGGCCATCGCTATAGGCTGTCGACGTAGATCGATGAGCGGGTGGAATCCCTCCGTTCCCGATCCCCGATGTCTCAAGACATCGTGGACTAGCCGTCAGGTTCCTCTAATGGCGGCGTGTCCTTCGACACGACGACGCGCGGCAGAATCTTGCTTTTGATCACCGGACGTTCCGGACTCGGCAGTGACGCAACGTCAACTCCGGCGGCACGGTGATGATCGTCCCAGTTCGGAACAACTTCGCCCGGCGCGCGCTGCTGCTGCCCCTCCCACATGAACACGTCCTTGCCCAACGCGTCGTAGAACGGGCGCTTCCATTCATAGGCGCCAAGGCTCCGAGCTCTAGGGTTATAGACGAAAGGTGAGTCGGTGGCCCAGATCACCTTAGCTCCGGTGGGCGTCCTGAGCTGCTTGACCCCAAGTGATTCGAGCCGGCTAGCCCATCGTTCTACGAACGCCGGCCCAAAGTAGTTCCACCAGTACACATCAGGGATCTCGCGTGAGGGTTCTTCGACAGAGCGTCCGACGCCAAACAGTCTGCCCAGCGAGGTCACCGCATTCTTCTTTAACAGACGGATTCTCTGTTCGACCAACTGGTTCACGCTGCAGTAGCCGTAGAACGCCTGAAACGCATCGGCGATTCGGATCAGGTACTCGGACATGCGCTCGAGGCGCTCCCCTGAGTCGAACCAGTCCCCATCGACAAAGCCGCCCCCCAGATAATGGGTGCGGTTGAGCCGCAGCCTACCGTTGTCCACGAGGAGCATCTCGCCATTCCCCTGAGGCGTGAGGTCGCGCTCGTAAAAGCACCCCTCCGCTTCGGCTGGATCGAATAGATCCTCCAAGCGGGCCAGGTAGTCGGCGAAAGCGCCTTTGAGCCTCCTTCTCGGCGGAAATGTGCGCGCAGCGATGGTCGGGCGGAAATCCTCGTCGCTGTCGACCGCGTCTCCGATTGAGCGAAGCCGCCCCGGCATTCGCAGCATAGCCACGCTGACAATGTGCCATTCAAGTTCTGGAACGCCGCTCATATCGACTGCACTCTAGCCAGAGCGATCGTGTTGGCGACGTTTAGCCACCATTCGAGCTCGATACAGGCAGAGGCCGCTGGGCCGGGGGACTCACCACCCCTCGTTGCCAGCGTCATCGGTACGCTGGTGGTGATGCATCACAGTCCTACCGACCCCCGGCGCCCCGCTCCGGACTTCGGACGCGTGTCGGCGGAGCACGCCGAGACCTTGATCGCGATCACCAACATCCTTCACACCGAGCCAACCGGTCCCGCCTTCGGCCGGCTGCTCAAGAAGCGCCTCGAGCCCGACGATTACGTGCTCCTGGCCCACCTGTTCGAGGAGATCAGCGTGCTTGCGCTCCACCACCTGATCCCGGAGGCTCTCCTGTTTGACGCGTTCGCGTTTGACCTCTACTGGGACGAGCTGCGCGAAGACGTTGCGAAGTTGAGGTCCGCAACCGCGAACGAGAAGTTCTGCGAGAACTTCGAGCTCGCCGCCGAGCGAGCCCGTGAGTATCGCGCCGATCGTCCACCCAAAACGCGGTGGAAGCACAGAGACGAGGATGCCGGCCAGCAAGGACCGCCGGGGGGTCCTGGCGCTCCGAGGCAGGATCACCCGCCAAAGGGATCACCGACCAGCCCTATCCTGACCCGGTCTGAATAGGCGGCCGGCCGTACCGCTCCCACTAGACTGCGACTGGTGACGAGTCACGTCGCGAGGGTCCTGGTGCTCGTCACGATCGTGCTGGTCGCGTGCACGAGAAGTGCGCCCAACGCAAGCCACAGTCCTTCCACCACGCCACAGCCAGGCACTGTCACCTGGACCGACTGCGGCGGCGGTTTCAAGTGCGGCACGCTCACGGTGCCTCTCGACTACTCGAATGTGGAAGGACGGAAGATCAGCCTCGCGCTGATCAAGAAGCCGTGGACCAGCGCCGCAACGCACGACGGCTCTCTCCTCGTCAACCCTGGCGGACCGGGCGAGTCAGGAATCGAGTTCCTGCGTGGCGATATCTCGTCACTCAGCAACCTCAACCGACACTTTGACCTCATCGCATGGGATCCGCGCGGAGTGGCTGCAAGCACGCCGATCACCTGCGTCGACGGGCCACAGGAGGACAGCTACCTCGCGCTCGATACGGTGCTGGACGATCCGCAAGAGAAGGCCGCGGCGATTCAGGCCGACAAGGACTTCGCGGCAGGGTGCCAGCGCCGCAGCGGCGACCTGCTTGCTTTCATGGACACCGTGAGCACGGCTAAAGACATGGACCAGATCAGGGCCGCGGTCGGCGATAAGAAGTTGACCTACCTCGGGTTCTCATACGGGACGTTCATCGGCCAGTGGTACGCGAAGCTGTTTCCCACGCATGTTCGCGCCCTGTCACTCGACGGCGTGCTGGACCCGACCATCTCGGCGAATGACAGCCTGCTGGCTCAGGTCGTCGGCTTCGAGCAAAACCTCCAGGCGTTTCTGGCCGACTGCCGCTCCCGATCCACGTGCGCGTACGGTCGCTCCGGTGATCCCGCCGCCAAGTTGAATGCGGCGATGGCACGGCTGGATGCAACCCCCCTCAAGGTGGGGAACCGAGAGCTCACCCGGGCGCTGGCGATGACGGGATTGCTGGTCACGCTGTACGACCAGAGCACGTGGAGGTATCTGGAGCAGGCGCTGACGGGGCTGGACAGCGGCGATGGACGTCTACTTCTGATACTCGCCGACATATACAACCACCGCAACTCGGACGGGACCTATTCCAACCTCTTCAATGGCGCGTACCAGGCAACCTACTGTCTCGACTTTTCGGTGCCGAGTGACATCGCGGCTTACGATCAGCTCGGCCCCGCATTTGCCAAAGCGTCATCACTCTTCGGGCCTTGGAGCCAGTACTCGAACCTGCAGTGCGCGTACTGGCCGGTGAAACCGAATCACCCGGAAGGCCCGCTGCCTATTCACGGAGCGCCGCCAATCCTCCTGATCGGCGGCACGAACGACCCGGCCACGCCATACGCGGAGGCGGTCGCGGTGAGCCACCAGATCGACGGTTCGGTGCTGCTCACGCGTCGGGGCAACGGGCACACGTCGTACGACTCGAGCCCGTGCGCCCACGCGGCTGAGGACGCTTACCTGATAGACCTGACGCTGCCCGCCGCTGGAACAGTCTGCGCGAGTTAGGCGATAGGCTGAGCCGCGCGCGTCTTCGCTTTCTCGAAGGACAGCTCCCCGGCTCGGGCATCGACCTCGACCGTGTCGCCGTCGCTGAACTTTCCACTGAGGAGGAGCATCGCAAGCGGGTCCTGCAGCAACCGCTGAATCGCGCGCTTCAGGGGCCGCGCGCCGTAAACCGGATCCCAGCCACGCTCGATCAGAAGCTTGCGCGCCGCATCGGTGACGACCAGCGTGATCTTCCGCTCGTCGAGTCGCTTCTGCAGCCGGCGGAGCTGGATGTCCACGATCGCGCCGAGTTGTTCCTGCGTCAACGGCTTGAACACGATGATCTCGTCGATGCGGTTGAGAAACTCGGGCCGGAACTGGTCCCGCAGCACGGCGGTGACCGCCTCCTTCACGTCCTCGAAAGGCCGGTTGGACATCTCCTGGATGAGCTGGCCGCCCAGGTTCGAGGTCATGATCAGCACGGTGTTGCGGAAGTCGACGGTGCGGCCCTGTCCATCGGTGAGGCGGCCGTCATCCAGGATCTGGAGCAGCACGTTGAACACGTCCGGGTGCGCCTTCTCGATCTCATCGAACAGCACGACTGAGTAAGGTCTGCGCCGAACTGCCTCGGTGAGCTGACCGCCCTCGTCATAGCCGATGTAACCGGGCGGCGCGCCGAGCATCCGAGCGACCGCGTGCTTCTCCTGGTATTCCGACATGTCGAGGCGGATCAGCGCCTGCTCGTCGTCGAAAAGGAACTCTGCCAGTGCGCGCGCGAGCTCGGTCTTGCCGACTCCGGTTGGACCGAGAAAGATGAACGAGCCGACCGGTCGGTTGGGATCCGCAAGGCCGGAGCGCGACCTTCGAACCGCGTTCGCGACGGCGCTGACGGCTTCGTCCTGGCCGATCACGCGCTTGTGGAGCCGATCTTCCATCTGGATGAGCTTGGAGACCTCGCCCTCCATCAGCTTCGAGACCGGAATGCCGGTCCACTTGGCGACGATCTCGGCGATGTCCTCTTCGGTGACCTCTTCTTTCAGCAGCGGGTGGCCGCCCTGAAACTGCGCAAGTCGCGAGTTGGCCTCTCCAACCTGCTTTTCGATCTCGACCGCCTTGCCGTAACGAAGCTCCGCCGCCTTGGCGAAATCGGCTGCGCGTTCGGCCCTCTCGGCGTCGGCGCGGACCTCCTCGAGCTTGGCCTTAAGGCCGCGAATCTTCGTGATGACGTCTTTCTCTTGGTTCCAGCGAGAGCGCAGAGCGGTGCGCTTCTCGGCATGCTGCGCCAACTGCCTCTCGAGGCCGGCGAGTCGCTCCTTCGAACCGCGGTCAGACTCCTTCTTGAGCGCCTGGCGCTCGATCTCCAGCTGGCGGATCTGGCGTTCGAGCTCGTCGAGCTCGGCCGGCATCGAGTCGATTTCAGTCCTGAGACGCGCCGCCGCCTCGTCGATCAGGTCGATCGCCTTGTCGGGAAGGAAGCGGTCGGTGATGTAGCGGTTGGAGAGCACGGCCGCGGCGACGATGGAAGCGTCCTTGATACGGACGCCGTGGTGGACCTCGTACCTCTCACGCAAGCCGCGAAGGATGCTGATCGTGTCTTCGACGGACGGCTGGTCCACATAGACCGGCTGGAAGCGACGCTCGAGCGCAGCGTCTTTCTCGATGTGCTTGCGGTATTCGTCGAGCGTGGTGGCGCCGATGGCGCGCAGCTCGCCGCGCGCAAGCGCCGGCTTGAGCAGGTTCGCCGCGTCGATGGCGCCTTCGGCCGCGCCCGCGCCGACCAGCGTGTGCAGCTCGTCGATGAAGAGGATGACCTGGCCGTTCGAGCTCTCGATCTCCTTGAGCACAGCCTTGAGGCGGTCCTCGAACTCGCCGCGGAACTTGGTGCCCGCCACCAGAGCGCCCAGATCGAGCGCGACGACTCGCTTGCCCTTCAAGCCTTCCGGCACGTCGCCCTGCGCGATCCGTTGGGTGAGGCCCTCGGCGATCGCGGTCTTGCCGACGCCCGGCTCGCCGATGAGGACGGGATTGTTCTTGGTCCGGCGAGACAGAACCTGGATGACGCGACGGATCTCCTCGTCGCGGCCGATGACAGGGTCGAGCTTGCCGTCCTTGGCCAGCTTGGTCAGGTCACGCCCGTACTTCTCGAGGGCCTGGTATTTGGATTCGGGGTTGGGATCGGTTACGCGCTGGCTGCCCCGAACCTGGCGCAGCGCCCGGAGCAGCGATTCGTGGGTAGCACCGCCGTCCTTCAGGACCTGCTGGTCGGTCAGCGCGAGCAGGAGATGCTCGGTCGAGATGTACTCGTCCTTCAGTCGGTCGGCTTCGCGCTGTGCCTGCTCGAGGTGCTTGCTCAGCGCCTCGCTGAGGTACGGCTGACCGCCTCCGCTGACCTTCGGGAATCTCTCGATCGCCGACACAAGGGCGGGCTGCAGCGCCTGGACCGACGCCCCGGCGCGCTCGAGCAGCGTGCGCGCAACGCCTTCATCCTGGCTGATCAGCGCGAGCAGGAGATGCTCCGGCTCGACCGCCTGGTTGCCGGTTTCGCGTGCCAGCTCCGCAGCTTGCTGGAGAGCCTCGAGAGCCTTTTCAGTGAAGCGTTCGTGTCTCACCACCCTGTGTTTTCCCACCCCCCCTCAGGGCTCAAACGGCTTCACCGTATCTTGCAGGCATGCCAGAGCTGCCCGAACTCGAGGCGCTGCGGATGCGCATCGCCCCGCGCGTCGAGGGCAAGCTCATCACCGCCGCCACCGTCAACCCGAAGAAGGCCCACCTTCTTCGGTACCCGGTCGACAACTTCGCTCTGGAACTCCCCGCTCGTCGCATCATCTCGCTGACCCGCCGGGGCAAGCACATGGTGTTTGCGACCGAGCTGGGCGGCGGCGGGTCGCCGCGGTGGCTGGTGATCAACCCGATGCTCGGCGGACGATTCCAGATCGGGGGATCCGACCTGCCGGTGCCCGCCACCGAGGTGTTCACTGTGCGCATAGAGGGCAAGCTCGAGCTGCGTTACCTGGACTTTCGCGACATGGGCCGGATCTACTGGGTCACGGACTGCGCGCGTGAGGTACCTGCGTGGGGCCTCCAGGGTCCGGAAGCCGATTCTGTGACCGAGATGGGGCTCGACGCCTTTCGCAAGCGCCTGAGGCGGTTCCGTGACGAGCTGAAAGACCTTTTGCGCAACCAGGAGTTCCTGGCCGGCATCGGCAACGCCTACTCCGACGAGATTCTGTGGGCGGCCAAGCTGCTGCCGCTGCGCCGGCGTGCATCGCTCAAACCGGAAGAGGAGGAAGCGCTTTACCAGGCCATTCCGGTCGTGCTTTCACGAGCCGTCGAAGCCATCCTCGCCAACCCGAACTACGAGGAATCCAAGCAGGATCGGTCCTTCATGAACGTGCACATGAAAGGGGGCAAGACGTGCCCGCGATGCGGGCATCGGATCAGCCAGATCGGCTCCAACCGCGAGCCGTTGAACTTTTGCCGGGGCTGCCAGCTCTAGCCGCGCCGAGGAACAAAGGCCCGTCAGGCGGGGATTGGCTGGACCAGGAAGTCGTGCGCCATCCAGCCGCGGTTTGCGAGGTGCCACCAGATGTGGCCATCCGCAAAGACCGGGGCACTGTCGACCTGCACCACGGTGTTGGCGACAAGGCATGTGACCACGGTTCCCGAAAGGCTCGGTATGGTCCGGACGTTCGCGCACCCTGTGCTCACGTAGACGTGGTCTTCTCGGCCGGGCATGAACCCGGGGTTCTGCGCACACGCTACGTTGACGTAGTGCCAGCCCCTGGAGTCGTGGTTGACGAAGACGACGCAGAATGCGCCCAGGCCGCCGGACGGATACTGACCGGTCCCGGCGGCGAAAGCGCCGGCCTCGGTGCCGACCATCGCCCGGGAGGGATCTGACACCCGGAAGCAGTTTTGGCCGGCCGCGCACTGTGACCAGTCGGTGAGTCGAAGCTCCGCCTCGGCGCCGGCGCGGCCGGCCGCGACCATCGCCTGCTCTTCGTCAGAGGTGGCGGCGCGGCCTACGCATAGATCGGGAAGCGGCTGCGGGGCGGAGCACGCGCCAGGCGAGGTGGCCGCAGACGCCGACGCCGAGGGGCTGGCTGCGGACGACGAAGTGTTGGCTGTCGGCTGGCCCGACGCAAGTCCGCAAGCGGTGAGCATCAGGCTTGTCGCTCCGGCTGCAATCCATCCGATCCGCATGCTGGCTAAACGGGGCGCGCGGAAAAAAGTGTCATGGCAAGGAAGAAATTGCATGACCCCGGGGGTCCCTCCCCTTCGGTTCCGGGCCCTCCCCCGCGGGCCAACCTCAGATCAGCGTACTGAGGCTGTCAACCCAGCTTGTTAAGACCGGTGGCCCGCTCCCGCCAGGTTCCCCGCGATGCTGTCCAGCAACCGGTGCGAGGCCACCGCGATCTCGTCTACGGCGAGATCGAAGGCCGCCTCATGCCGGCTCGAGGGCTTCGTGAACCCGCTCACTTTGCGGACGAACTGACGCGCTGCGGCGCGAATCTCGTCATCGGCGGCGATCACGTCTGCGTGACGCAGGGTCTTGATGCTTCGACACATGCCTGACAACGATAGCCAGGGTCAGCGCTCGCGATGCGGCGGCAGCTCCGGCAGGTCGGGCGGTGCCAGCCGCGTCGGATCGATCCCCGCCCGCTTCATCATCGCGTCGGCCAGCCGCTCGTAGCGGTGCTCGACAAGATCGCCGACCGGGTCGGCCGACGCCCGCATCAGCTGGCGAAAGCTCAGGCTCGACACTGCCCGGTACGCCAGCACCGCTCGCGCGGCATCTGCCCGGCCGGTCATCGAGGCGATCCGGACGAATGCCAGCGCCGCGCCCGTCTCACGCATGTCGCGCCACCGCCATCCGCCGTACGGCACCAGGACCAGAAGGATCGGCGGCAGGGCCACCAGCAAGGCCAGGATGATCGCCAATCGGAGGATGGCGTCGTGAATGTTCTGACCGGTCGCCACGAGCGGGTCACCGGAGTAGTGCTTCAGGGTGTCCGCCGTGTCTTGCAGGAATTTGGTCAGGATCGGAATCCCGCCGGGCACCGCCGCACGAAACGCGGCTATCCACTGGTTGAACGTCGCGCCGGTGCTCTTGATGCCGTCCGCGATCACCTCCAGGCCCATCACCGTCTGGTAGATCAAAAAGCCCAGGTACGCCCAGACCACCGTCCAGAAGAAGACGGTTGTGTCGGCCAGCACCCGCAGAAATGCCGGCCAGCGCCGGTCGGGGTAGATCTTGAGCATCATGTCCCGCGCACGATAAGTCACCGGCCCCGAAACG
>Ga0137379_10005437_pt1 | contig 12020 bp, 8 predicted proteins | sample SagtaG_18_FD_104812 | JGI IMG/M metagenome (GOLD analysis project Ga0137379, IMG submission 104812) | Vadose zone soil microbial communities from Sagehorn Ranch, Mendocino, California, USA - Sage2_L_80_16 metaG | ecosystem: Environmental > Terrestrial > Soil > Vadose zone | place: USA...
GAAGAAGAGACGCAAAAGCTGCTGCGCGTGGAAGAAGAACTTCACAAGCGCATCATCTCGCAGGAGAAAGCGATCTCGGCGCTTGCCCGGGCGATTCGCCGTTCCAGGGCTGGTTTGAAGTCACCTGCACGGCCTATCGGCAGCTTCCTGTTCCTTGGCCCCACCGGCGTCGGAAAGACCGAAGTGGCCCGGACCCTTGCCAACTTCCTCTTCGGATCGGACAAGGCGCTCATCCGCTTCGATATGTCGGAGTTCATGGAGAAGCACTCGGTCTCCAAGCTGATCGGTTCGCCTCCGGGATACGTGGGCTACGAGGAAGGCGGCCAGTTGACTGAACGCGTCAAGCGCTCGCCTTACTCCGTCGTCCTGCTCGACGAAATCGAAAAGGCGCACCCCGATGTATTCAACATCCTGTTGCAGGTGTTTGAAGACGGCCAGTTGACCGACGGCCTCGGCAATACGGTCGACTTCAAAAACACCATCATCATCATGACGTCGAATATCGGCGCGCGGCACCTGCAAAAGAAGCAGGGCCTCGGCTTCCAGAGCGATCGCGAAGACCTGGTCAACGACAAGGTCGAGGAGCTGGTTAAGCAGGAGGTTAAGAAGACCTTCAATCCGGAGTTCCTCAACCGGCTCGACGAAGTGATTCTCTTCCTGTCGCTGTCGGATGCGGATCTGATCCAAATTGTCGAACTACTGGTTCAGCAACTGAACACCAACCTGGCGCAAAAGGCCATCACCATCTCGGTTACCGAGGAGGCCAAGAAGTGGATCCTCGACAAGACACTGAGTGATCGCAGTTATGGCGCGCGCCCGCTTCGTCGTGCTCTGCAGCGCTACGTTGAGGACCCCCTGTCGGAAGCACTGATTGCCGGACAGATTTCGGCACGCCCTGCCTTCCTCGAGGTCTACCTCAACACCAACCAACTCTTCTATCGCCCGGTGAGCGCCGACGAAACCGCCACCGAAGAGAAGGCCGCAGGGGTTCTGCTATTCAGCAACTAACGCCGGCCCGTTCCGGCAAGAACCTGGGTGCCCCATCCTAACCGGAGTTTCATCGCGGTTAGGATGGGATACCTCAGACCCGCACCATCCCCCTGGCCTACCAAGCCGGGGGTTTTCTTTTTGAGCTCTAGTGCCGGGTTCAACTGAAATGCCGTAGCATATGTTGACAGCCCCATCGAGAGGTCACGAATGAGCGACACCATTACCGGCAGCCCCGAGTTGACAGTCGAACAGATTACGAGTTTGACGCGTGAAACCAACTACGGCACCTGGCGGTTTCAGAAGACCTGGAAGCCGTTGTATATCGCCGACGCCGAGGGTTGCTGGATCACCGATGGCGCGGGCAAGCGCTATCTCGATTTCAGTTCGCAGCTCATGTGCGTCAACCTCGGTCACAAGAACCCGCGCGTCGTCGAGGCCATCGCTCAACAAGCGCGCGAACTGGCCTATGTCGCGCCCGGCTATGCAACCTCGGCGCGCGCCAAGCTGAGCGCCAAGCTTCTTGAGGTGCTCCCGGCAGGTCTTGAAAAATTCTTCTTCGCAACCAGCGGCACCGAGGCCAACGAAGCGGCCTTCAAAATTGCCCGCATGTACACCGGCAAGACCAAAATCATTTCCCGCTATCGCTCTTACCACGGTTCTACTATGGGATCCATTGCGGCAACAGGCGACCCCCGCCGATGGGCCATGGAACCGGGCGGCAAGGGAGCGGGCGTTGTCTTCGCGCCGGAGACCAACTGCTACAACTGTCCGATCAAGCACACCTATCCCGGCTGCAACATCGCTTGCGCTGATTACATCGAGCACATGATCGCGAATGAAAGCGACGTCGCCGCCATCATCCTTGAACCGGTCGTCGGCACCAATGGTGTTCTCGTTCCGCCGCCCGAGTACTTCCCGCGTTTGCGTGAAATTTGCGACCGTCACGGCGTGCTGATGATTGCCGACGAAGTCATGACCGGGTGGGGCCGCACAGGAAAATGGTTTGCCGTTGACCACTGGAATGTAAAGCCCGACATTCTCGTCACCGCCAAGGGAATCACTTCGGCCTACGTGCCGCTGGGCCTCTGCGCGACAACTAAAAAGATCGCCGACCACTTTGAAGACCACTACTTCTCTCATGGGCACACGTATGAGGCGCATCCCATCACGCTCGGTCCCGCTGTGGCGACGATTGAGGAGATGCAACGGCTCAAGCTCGTCGAGCGCGCCGCCGAGCTTGAGCCCTATGTCCGCGAAAAGCTCGAAGCCCTCAAGGCAAAGCATCCATCGGTGGGAGACGTACGCGGCCTCGGCCTCTTCTTCGCCGTGGAGATAGTGAAGAACCGCGAGACCAAGGAGCCCTTCAACACCATGCGCGATAAGGTCGAGGGCAAGCCGCTGGTCGTCGATCAGATCGCCGCGAAGATGATGGCCGACGGTGTTGCCCAGCAAGCCTGGATCAGCCACTTCGTAATCGCTCCGCCCTTGATCGTCACCAAAGAAGAGTTGGAGATTGGCATCGCCGCGCTCGACAAACATCTGGCCATCGCCGACGCATTGGTGGAGTAGGGAAGCAGAAACGAACAGGTGCCATTTTCTGAATTCAAATACTTGAAAACCGATCATCGAATCGCGATCACTCAACAGTGGCTCAATCGAACACCACCGTCTTGTTCCCATAGCAGAGAATGCGCCGGTCAAGATGCCAACGCACGGCGCGCGACAGCACTAGCCGTTCCAGATCGCGGCCGCGCGCGACAAGGTCTTCTACCTGGTCGCGGTGCGAGATGCGCGCCACATCCTGCTCGATAATCGGACCGTCGTCCAGCACTTCGGTTACGTAGTGACTGGTAGCCCCGATGAGCTTGACGCCGCGTGCGTGCGCCGCGTGATAGGGCTTGGCTCCCGTGAACGCCGGTAGAAACGAATGGTGCACATTGATGATGGCCGCCGGATATCGGGCGACAAACTCCGCAGAGAGAATCTGCATATACCGCGCCAATACCACCACTTCCACGCCGCGCTCTTCGAGGAGTGCGAGTTGGCGCTTTTCCGAATTCTTTCGCTCGCCCGCTGTCACAGGAACGTGCTCGAAGGGAATGCCATAGAAAACTGCGAGATTCTCGACCTCGCGATGATTCGACACAATCAGCGGAATTTCGCAATCGAGTTCCCCCGAGTGCCATCGCTGCAGCAGGTCCGCCATGCAGTGCATGTATTGCGAACAGAACAGCGCCACTTTCGGGCGTTGTGCCGTGGCGGATAACTTCCAGTGCATCCCGAGTTCCGCGGCCAGCGGCGCAAAGGCGGCCTTGAAGCCATCAAGTTCGAATCCCGTCGCCCCCGATTCACTATGAAGCTCCCATTCGACGCGCATGAAAAAGAGCCCCAGATCGTGATCCTGGTGCTGGTCGGCGTGCAGAATATTGGCGCCTCGTTCGTAAAGCAGCCCGGAGACCCGGGCCACCAGACCCTTGCGGTCAGGACAATCAATCAGCAAAACAGCAGAATCTTTCATGCTTCCCCAGCTTAAGGCATGAGGTCTGAGAGTACCGGAATATCCTTTGCGTTCTGGACCGGGGACATTGACGGCCTTCTTCTCAAGCTCACCACCGTCTTCAGTGGAGCACTCGTTGATCCCCGCGGAGTCCATAAGGTATTTGCCTTGGCGTGTTTCAGGTCACCGCATTGAGCCTTTGGACGATGTTAAGCTTCTCCGTTTTGGGAGGAAGCTTCCATATGTCTCGCTCAGTAGCTTGCTGGATCGCCCTGTTAGGTCTTGCCGTGCCGCTGCTGGCGCAAACTGCGATGCCGGGGTCCCCACCGATAGGTCTTCGTCGGTGGGGTAGGTCGCCGGACCCGACCACTCCCATGTCCACGCTGCAAATCAACAGTCGGGCCGTACTGGTAGATGTGATTGTGTCCGATTCCTCAGGCAAGCCCATCACTGGACTCCCCAAGGACGCCTTTACCGTGACGGAACAGGGCAAGCCGCAGACGATCTCGTTTTTTGAGGAGAATGGCGCCGCGCGGCCCGCTCAGCCGGTGGAGATGGCTAAGCTGCCGCCCGATGTGTTCACAAATTTCTCGCCGTTCCCCCAGCCGCCGGCGGTGAATGTGCTGTTGCTGGACTCGCTGAATACTCGGATGGAGAGCCAGAGCTTTGTTCACAAGCAGGCGATGAAGTTTCTGAAGGATTTGAAGCCGGGGTCGCGCATGGCAATTTTCACGATGGGCATGGGGCTGCATTTTGTGCAGGGGTTCACTGACGATCCCGCGTTGTTATTCGCGGCGCTGGGAAACAAGAAGAACAACGAAGTGCAATCCTCGGTGATGCTGAAGGGGCAGGAAGAGACCAATGCCCAGCAGAACCTGGCGGGGATGATGAGCGCTCCGGAAGGAAACGGCGCCACAGCGGCTTCTTCCCAGATGATCGCGGCGCTGCAGCTGTTTATGAAAGAAAACGACGATTCGCAGGAAGTGGATCGCGTGCTTCTCACGATGGCAAATCTGCAGCGGCTGGCCACGTTTCTCAATGGCTTTCCGGGGCGCAAGAATGTGATCTGGTTTTCCGAATCACCTATGATTGCCGCGCGTGTGGACCCACAGACGGAACAGGAGTGGCAGAGGACCCGGAATATGCTGGCGGCCGCGCGGGTGGCCCTCTATCCGGCGGATGCGCGGGGCGTTGCGACCTGGGGCTTTTACCAGGCAGACAGCACTTTAAATCCTTCGATCGGGTCGGCGTCGCAGGTGATTGGGAACACCGGCGCGCAATCAACGGCGGTGATGGCCGAAGACCAGCAGAGGAATGCGGAACAGGCGCAGATGAAGAGGCTTGCCGAAGAAACAGGAGGCAAGGCTTTTGTAAATACGAATGGGCTTTCCGAGGTGATGGCGAAGATCAGCACCGAGAGCGCCGATTTCTACACCGTTTCGTACACGCCCACGGATACGAAGATGGACGGCACGTTTCGCAACATCGACGTGAAGGTCGCGGGGGGCAAGTTCAACGTGTCGTATCGGCGAGGCTATTACGCGCGCGATACGGATATGCCAGGGGCCGCCTTGGCGACACGCGACCAGGCGATTCATAAACTCGCGGCGCAGAACCCAGGAGCGGTTGATCCGTTGCTACCGTTCATGGACCTGGGAATGCCGCAGAGCGAGCAGATTCTCTACAAGGTGAGGATTCAACCACTGGCTCTGAAAGCGGATTCTGCGGTCGCGGAACAGAATGGACAAAAGAGTGCTGGGCAAGACTACGCGGCGGACTTCTCCATTGATCTTAAGGACCTGGACCTCAAACTGGACTCTGACGGGCTGCACAAAGGCGTAATCAACATTTCGCTGATCGCCTACGACCGCTACGGGCAAATTGCCGGCCGCAAGGATCACCTGGTGCAGTTGAACGTCAAGCCCAACGTGTATGCGATCTTCCAGCAGACGGGCGTTCAGTTGCATGCGGAAATCGGAGTGCCGAAGGGGCAGTACTGGCTGCGCACCGGCGTGTATGACCAGGGATCGCGCAAAGTCGGGACGATGGAGATTCCGCTGAGTTCCGTGGTTCCGTTGCAGGTTTCGACGAAGTAACAAAAAGAACGCTGGAGAGTAAGAATGCGAAAACTCTGGTTCCTGTTCGTCCTATTCGTCGCAGTTCTACCCATGCGCGCTGCCGAAAAGATCACGGTGGAGCAGTTGGAACACACGCTGGCCGCCGCGCACGAGAAGCGCGAGAAAGACTTGGCGAAACAGCTCGGCGACGTGGAACTGTGCGAACGCCTCAGCTCACCGAGACTTGCAAAACTCCAGGCGGCCCTGCCTGGGGAAAGATTCCGCCTTGCGCTCCTGGCTTTGGCGGACGCATCGGCCTTTCTCCCACTTCCAGCAGCGGAGATCCCCGCAACTGCTCCGCCGGATGTCCACACGCAGAGACTGATCCTGTCCAGGGCCGCTGAAGATCTCGCGACCTCCATCCATAAATTGCCGGACTTCTTCGCCCGACAGACAACCAACCGCTTTCACGATCTCAAGGTTTCGTATCCAATTAATGAGCCTGTCATCCTCGAAAATCAGGCATTTCACCCCCTGGACAGCTTCAGCAATACCATCTATTACCGCAACGGTCAGGAGGTGGAAGAAACAAACGAAAAACAACCAAAAATCAAATCCAGGCCCAGGAATGGGCTGGTGAATTGGGGCGTCTTCGGCCCGCTGCTGCGCATCGTGGTGACGGATATTTACAAGGGAAGGATGGAGTGGGGGCACTGGGAACAGCGCGCGACTGGTCCATTGGCGGTGTTTCAGTATGCCATTCCGAAAGATAAATCCAACTACGTCGTGAAGTACTGTTGTCTGGGGTTGCCGAACGAGGCATGGCATGACTTTCAATCCATACCGCCCTTTCATGGAGAGATCGCCATCGATCCTGCCACCGGGGCTGTCTACCGCCTGGTGCTAATCACCGACCTGTCGCCCTCCGACCCGATCTTTCAGGCTGAGATCATGGTGGAATACGAACCGGTGGAGATTGGCGGAAAGATGTATATCTGCCCCCGTAAGAGCGTTATCATCACCACGGCAATCGTCCCGATCGTTCATCCAGGCACTTGTGCGGGCTTCGATTGTAGCCCGCCGAACGTGTCCAGGCCCAAAGATACAGCGATCAACGATACGGGGTATGACTCCTATCATGTCTTTCGCTCCGAAATGCGGATACTGCCCGCGGAGAGCACAGATCAGGAGCGTATATCTCCTCCCGACAGTCCTGCACCGGCGCCGTTATCGGCTCCCGGGCCCTGACCTGTAGTTACAGGAAGCGCGTTCACGCCACCGGGTCCGCTCCAACTCCTCCTTGAACCCCAACATGGTGTAAACCATGTCTTCGATCTGATCTGTAAATCATTCTCCCGAGTCTGCTCAAGTCGATAAAGCATTTCTTGTTCTGCTGTGTACCGAAACCGATGCACTGGAGTGGCGATTTCCTTCAAGAAATCGCTACTTTCAAAGCAGCCACAAGGGCTACATCTGAACGAGAGATGCCTTAGCCCCGGAAGCAAACAAAAAAGCGCCGGAACAAATACCTGCCTCGGCGATGCGCCTGCAACGCAATGGACTATTCGCCGACGGTGCTCGTCAAACATCCGGTGCGCACAGCCGTTTCGCGTCGGCCTTGCGGCGGAGCGTTCAACTTCTGACGCAGGTTGCTGGCTAAATCGGCTACGACGCGCAGCTTTTCGGCCACGGGACGGGTCAATCCAGCGTCGGAGAGCGCCAGTTGAGAGTGCAGCAGCAGCCCAGCTACCGTCGTCTTGAGTTCTGTTTCAATCGCCGCCGTTGCCGCGCGCCGGGCCGCCGTTTGCTCTCGCTCGCGGCGATGGAGAGCCGCGCGAATTTCTCGGATGATGCGGGCCGCTCCGGAAAGCGCAAAGTTGACTTGCAGTGGAATTGCCAGCCCTGAGCGTTCCCAAATCGCCTCAGCTGCTGCTGGATCGCATTCGGCCAGTGTTTCGTCCAACACCACCGTCGCAAACTCCTTGTGGCGCAGCGCAGCGATCGCGGCCTTTCGCCCTTCGGCCACCTCAACATCCATGCCAAGTTGCGCCGCCACCAGCGCGGCGCAATTTCGGGCGCCCTCGATTCCGGTCACCATCAGAATGCTCATCCCAAACTCCTCGACTCTGCCTCGGCCAGCTCATCCGAGGGCTTGTGCCTTCCGTTGTTGCGTTGTATCCCAGCCGCGCGGGCGCGCAACTGTTGCGGTCAATGTCGATGAAAGAGGTTACCGGCGACGGCCGGCAGTGCGTGCAAACTACTCTTCCCGCAGCGGATCGGCGATGCCGTACTCCTTCAGCTTCCGATAGAGCGTCGTCTTCCCGATGCCCAGCAGCTTGGCGGCCTGCAGCTTGTCGCCGTTCAAGGCGCGAATAGCTCCGAGGATGGCTTGTCGTTCGAGATCTGCGAGCGGGGTGACCTGGTGACCCTCAACAGTCTCTCCGGCTTCGTCCGTGGCTACAGCCGCTCGGTGTGCTGCGAGACCCTGCTGCTGCAACTGTGTCGGCAGATCACCCAGATGCAGCACCGGTCCCGACGAGAGTGCGCAGGCACGCTCCACCGCGTTCTCCAACTCGCGCACATTGCCCGGCCAGTCGTGCCGCATCATGGTGCGAAGGGCCTCGTCGCTGAGCATGAAATTCGTTCCATGCTCCCGGCTGATGCGGTCAAGAAAGTGCGCGGCAAGCAGCGGGATATCCTCGCGGCGTGCACGCAGCGATGGCAACTGCAGTTTCACTACATTGAGGCGGTAAAAAAGATCCTTCCGGAAAGTCCCGCGTTCCACCATCTCCGCCAGATCGCGGTTGGTGGCCGCAACGATGCGCGCCTTGATGGGCAGCCGGTGGGTCGCACCGACTGGCCGAACTTCCTTTTCTTGCAAAGCCCGCAGCAGCTTGGCCTGCAAGTCCAGCGACAGTTCGCCAATCTCATCCAGAAACACCGTTCCGTCCTCTGCGGAAACCAGCAGGCCGTCTTTGGAGCGGTTGGCCCCCGTAAAGGCCCCCTTCACATAGCCGAACAACTCGCTTTCAATGAGGGTTGGAACCAGCGACCCGCAGTCCACCGGCAAAAATGGCTTGTGTGCATTCGGTCCAAAGGCATGAATGGTTCGCGCCACCAGTTCTTTGCCCGTTCCACTTTCGCCCAACACCAGAACCGGGTGCGTGCTCTGGGCAACCTTGGACAGAATGCGATAGAGCTTCTCCATCTCCGCCGATCGGCCGATCATTGACCCCAGTCCCTGGGAGAGGCGCAGGCGCTCGCGCAACTGACGGGTGGCCGTGGCGGCCGTATGATTCAAGGCCGCGCGATCCAGCACCGTCGAAAGCTCATCCATGTTGAAGGGCTTGGTGAGATAGTCAGACGCGCCGCACCGCATGGCCTCGACGGCTGCATTCACTGATCCCGACGCAGTCATTGCGATGACCGAAAGCTGCGGGTAAAGCAGCTTGACTTCGGCGATCAGCTCAAAACCCAGATTGCTGTTCGCGGGCAGGTTAACCAGCAGAATGTCCGAGGCATGGCCGCGCAACAGGTTGCGAGCCTGCTCCAGGTCGCCCGTGCTTTCCACGGCGTAACCCAGGCTGGCTGCAATCTCGGCACAGGCCGACCGCGTTGCCGAATCCGAATCCACGATCAGTAGATAGAGCTTCGGCGTCGGCTCCGAAACTTGAGGCATAAATTCCATGGCCCTGGTTGGAAATACTGTTTCAAGCATTCTATTCGCCTCGCACGCGCTTAGTTAAATGGGACGTTGTCGCAGGCAGTTTCCGGCGCTGTCGAGTCGTTGCCGCAGTTGCTCCGGATCGGCAGCTCGATTTGGATGCAGGCGCCTACAGGGTCGCGATTAGCCGCTTGAATTCGTCCCCCGGCTGCCTCCACGAGAGAGCGAGTGATCGAGAGCCCCAATCCCCGATGTACAACAAGCCAATTGCTCGAGGTCATTCCAAACGATTTCCGTGCAGACGGGACGGGCTCGAAAATAGTCTCCAGAGCCTTATTTGAAAAGCCTGGGCCGTTGTCTTCGACGTTCAGAGTCAACCAGGGCGCATTCCCGGGTTCGCCCACGCTCTCCCAGAGGGTGATGCGGATTCTCCCCACCGCGGTCATTGCCTCCGAGGCGTTCTTCACCAGGTTCACCAGAATCCGGGTGAGATCCTCGCCGGTAAGACGTACAGGCTGTGCGCCTGCTTCCACGTCCACCGTTAGGGCAACCGTTGGCCCCGCCAGCGCACCCAGAAGATTCCGGTTCGCCAGCAACTCCTCGGCGAGATTGTCAATCGCGACGGCTGGCACGTTTGCCCACCGTTGCGCCTGCTGCCGGTGGCTGCGAACCATCTCTTCGATTGCCGGCCTCTCTCGATTTGTCCAGATCGCGCTCCCGCCGGACGTGTCGATGGCATTCAGCTCCACCAGTTTGTCCACCAGCCCCCGGCTGGCGGCGGCCACGAGTTTCAACTCCCCACCATAATGCGAAAACGGGGGTGCAAGCACTCCCGGCTCCTGCAACAGGTCGCAGTACAAATCCAGCGCGGTGACCATATTGCGGGCGTCGTGCGCCAGCTCCGCCAGTCCCTCCCCGTGGCTGTTAAGCGTTGTCAGAGTCTCTACCACCGAGTCAACGCGAACCCGTTCCGTCTCATTCAACTGCGCCAATTGCTCCAACTGCTGCATGTTATTCCCTTCCGTGCCGCTGTTCTGTCCCACTTCGGTTCCGCAAATCCGTAGGTGTTAAGCCAGGGCCAATTCCCGTTTTCGCTTCCGATCACTGGGTAATTGTTCTGTTCTGTTACACGCCGCGTGCCAAACCCGAACAGCTTTTCTAAGTAGTTGATAAGAAAGGAAGTCTATGCGGTAATTTGAGACACTTCAGGATCAAGTTCCAAAAGACTTCTGTCCCAAACTGGAACGAACGTCTTCTCCGATTGCCTTCAACCATCTGTTTCTAAGCCCTTTAGGTGATGATTCCCGAAGCGGTCCAATCAAAATGCGCAATTCCCATCTTGATACGGTCCCTCCACACACGCCCCTGCCTTAGCCATCCCGTACAATCCCCCTATGAACGACCGATCCTCATCCAGCTTTTTCCGTCCCGGTGGCCGAAAACCCAACCAGATGCGTCCCCTATCTCTAACCCCAGGCTTCGTCCAGACCGCCGAAGGCTCCGTGCTTGCCACCCTTGGCAACACCCGCGTACTGACCAACGCAACCATCGAACAGGGTGTTCCCGGCTGGCTGCGCAACTCGGGCCGAGGCTGGGTTACAGCGGAATACGCCATGCTGCCCCGGTCCACCGTGACCCGCACCCCCCGCGAGAGTGAACGCGGAAAGATCGGTGGCCGGACCCATGAAATCCAGCGTTTGATCGGCCGCAGTCTGCGCTCGGTCGTCGACATGCAGGCCTTGGGCGAGAGAACCGTGATCCTCGACTGCGACGTGATCCAGGCCGATGGCGGCACGCGCACCGTGGCCATTACCGGCGCGGCCGTGGCCCTGGCCCTGGCGCTCAATGCTCTGGTCGACGCCGGAACGCTGAAGCATTCCCCACTCAAGCAGTTGGTCGCCGCCACCTCGGTCGGCATCGTGGACGGCGCCCCGCTGCTCGATCTTTGCTACGAAGAGGATTCCCAGGCCGAAGTGGATATGAACGTGGTCATGACCGCCGATGGCGGACTCATTGAAACGCAGGCCACCGCGGAGAAGGGCAGCTACTCCCGCAGCCAGTTGAACGGCTTGATTGATCTGGCGGAGACGGGCATCAAGGAAATCTTCGCCGCGCAGCGGGCGATCCTCGATCGATAACGGATTCGGTTTCCCTCCAAAGTGGCGACCAATTGAGTCGGGCCTGTTCTTGAAAGCTACCGCAGTACCGCAGAGAGTAGCAGCGTGCCCAACAATCCCGCGATGGACAGCACCGTCTCCAGCACTGTCCACGTGCTGAGCGTCTCTTTGATCTCCATTTTGAAAAAGGATTGGACCATCCAGAAACCGGGATCGTTTACGTGCGACAGGATCAGCGATCCGGTCCCCGTAGCCAGCACCAGCAACTCCGGACGCACGCCAAGGTGCCCCGCCATCGGCGCAATCACGCCCGACGCAACCGCCATCGCCACCGTTGCCGAACCCATCGATACCCGCACCACCGCCGCCAGCAGCCAAGCCAACACAAGCGGCGGCATATGCGCGGTCATTGCCAGTCCTATGGTCGCCTGCGCCGCACCCGAGTCGCGCAGGATCCCGCTCAGTCCTCCGGCTGCGGCCAGAATCACGAGCACATTGGCGATAGGCTCAAACGACTCCGTCGTAACCTTCCGCAGCAATTCTCTGCCATGGTGCCTGCCCGTTTGAATGCGCCCACCGAGCGTGATCAGTGCGACGAGCACAGCGATCAGCAGCGCAACATCCGGACTCCCAACAAATCTGAAAATCTGGTTCGCGGTGCTTCCCGCCGCGGCCAGCGAATCGGCCCAGCTCCC
>Ga0137379_10005444_pt1 | contig 12016 bp, 14 predicted proteins | sample SagtaG_18_FD_104812 | JGI IMG/M metagenome (GOLD analysis project Ga0137379, IMG submission 104812) | Vadose zone soil microbial communities from Sagehorn Ranch, Mendocino, California, USA - Sage2_L_80_16 metaG | ecosystem: Environmental > Terrestrial > Soil > Vadose zone | place: USA...
ACGGTGTTGTGCGCTGAAGCCGACGCGGACAAATTCAGCGAACTGATGTTGCTGGAGACCAGCACGTTTGGCATTCGCCGGTCCGTCGCCGAGCGCCGCAAGCTGGCGCGCGAGTTTGCGACCGTGCAGACCTCCTACGGCGAGGTGAGAGTCAAGATAGGCAAACTTGACGGCAGGGTTGTGCAACGCGCGCCCGAGTTTGAGTCGTGCAAAAAGCTGGCGGCACAAACCAAGACGCCCTTGAGAGCGATTTACGAGGCGGCAAACAAAGCGATTGGGGAATTGTGACTGACAATGAAAATAAACGACCCGCGGCGCGCCAGAGCGCCCCAGCGCGGCGGCGGCTCGGCATCGATCCCGAGCTGCTGAAGATTCTGTGCTGTCCGGAGACGCATCAGGACATCCGTATCGCCGAACCATCGTTGATTGAGCAAATAAACCGGGAAATCACCGCCGGGAGATTGCAAAATCGCGCCGGTCAGCCGGTGAAGGAGCCGATTGACAGCGGCTTGGTGCGGGCCGATGGCAAATTTCTTTACCCGATTCGGCATGACATTCCCGTCATGCTCGTGGAGGAAGCTATTCCGGTGCCGGTGAGTTGAGAAGGGTTGGTGTCAGGTTTCAGTATTTCAGCATTTCAGTTTTCAGCCTTCACGTATGCCTTTAGACCAATCAGGCCCTGCACCTGGCGCGGCCTCCCGATCACGTGCATGTTCTGGTGGACCTGCCTGCGCAACTGTGCATTGAAGAGATGGTGCAGCTTTTTGAGGATGAATACATGAGAAGACGCACCTGCCAGAGATGCAAGGCCGTGAACTCCAAGAAGCTGCTGCCGGTGCCGTTTCTGAAACCGGTGGCATTTGCGATGCTGTTGGTTGCCGTTCACTTCTTGGCCATGGGGCCGGTGGCGCGGAGGACCTCACCGAAGGGGCCATATTCCTGTTTCATGGAGTGGGTGCCATCGCAGGGGCTCACTGGAGTGTCCGGGTTGGCGTTGCCGTTGTGCGCGACCACCGAATGCAAAGCGTTTCGGTTTATCTGGAGCCGGAGGTTGTCAGGTTCGAGTACACTACTCGGCCGGAATGCGTCTCAATGGACAGAAACGAATCTTCCGGACTGGCATGGGCAAGTCTTCTGCGCGCAAGGTACAATAGACGAACCGAAGCACCGTTGGTCTTAGCAGCCGCAGGGTTGCCGAGGAGTGTCAGAACGGCGTCTGTCGAAAGGGTGTACGACGGCTTTGAGTAATCGAAGGCTCGGTAGACTCCGGTTCCCACATCCCTTTCGTATTTGAGAGGGCAGCGCGGGAGTTCCCGGGCAACTATTTGCGCTTCTGCAAGTCTGTTCGTAGCCGGCGCACCTACGAAGGCCTTTGCGGCTTTGACCAGTGTTCGAGGAGGTTCTGCTTCTCTATCGCCAAGGGCTCCCACGATCACGGACACGGACAGCAACCAGATTAGGCATGGGAGGAACGTCTTGACCTCACGGCTCCAGCCTGTGCGATCGGACAAAGACAAAAGGGTCACAAAGACAAAAGGGTCAACCTATAGTTTGGTTCGTTCCTCTTCATTTCTTTCATCGGCTCAGATACCCAAAGGTGTTTGCGCTGCATCGTTTGCGGCCGTGCCGCGCATGTGTTTGTGCAGTTTCGTGTTCGCCGTTTTGGAAGTTCCCAAATGCGCACGCGCGGCTATTTCTTTGACCGATAAAGTCGTCTCTCGGCGCAGCCGAGCCGCAATCTCCAGCTTGGTGGGATCATTCTTGCGGCGAGAAACTAAATCCTGTTTCTGCCAGCCGTGACGCTGCAGCTCTTCCGCGATGATTCGTTCGGCCTTTGCCCGCGCGGCTTCCTGATGCAATTCTCCAGCATGATGGCCGCCCAGGCAGCCCTCCATTCTGCAAAGCATCTCCCGCTTAAAGGCCTCACTGCCAAGAAACCAGCCGCGCCGCAGCGCTTTGGACGCCTCCGGGTCCGTTTCCTCAAAGCGCCGAGTTTCCATCCGCTGCTCGAATTGCTGCCGCCCGGACGCCGAATCTTCCTGGATTCCGTGCTCCCCCAGGAGCCGGTCCACCCGAATCCAAAACGGCCGATGCTCAGGCGCGGCGATATACGCGCCCAAACTGCTCCAGGGATAAGCCAGCAGCCGCTCCTGCGTTTTGAGCAGGTGAGCGCGCACCGGGTTCAAGTGAACGTAATCACAAGCGGTTTTCAAATACCCGTTGCCGCTGCCCTCGACCAGTTGGGCTTTGTAGCGCCCGCTCAGGACATGGCCGATTAACTTGTGGCGGTGGTTGAGCCGGATGGTGTAGGTGCTTTGCAACCAGGCCATGCCAGCCACCAGGTTTGGCTCCGGCGTTTCAAGCGCGACATGATAATGATTGGGCATGAGGCAATAAGCATGCACCGGCCAGCCGGTCTTCTGGCAGGCCTCAGCCAGGGTTTTAATGAAGTCCTGCCGGTCAATGTCGTCCAGGAATATCTTCTCGCGCCGGTCGCCTCGGCTCATAACGTGATACATGGCCCCGGGGTATTGAATGCGCAGTTTGCGAGGCATGGTTCGCTAATACCAGCTTCACCTTCCTCTGCAACAAAAACAACCCACACTATGGGTTGACCCCTTTGTCCTTTGTCTTGAGGTCTCCTAACGCGGGCCGCAGGGCTAAACCCGGCGGGACTGGCCTGCACCCGCTTTGCTGCTGCGTTTTACCACTCGGGACGGCCCAACCCGCGTGCCTTCAACCTCTGGCGTACCCGCTCAAACAGTTGCTTCTTCCGATCCTCCCAGGAGAAAAGGAAACTCTCAAACGGCGTGACCTCGCACTCCTCAATACGGAATTTCTTGAGAAAAGATAGCGCAGTGTCGGAGACAACGAGTCGGTTCTTGTGCAGTCCGACGTCGTCCTTCAATCCGAGGCCGATGACCTTAAGCCACCTGAGCTGGGGAAGGGGCCGGTCCCTCCACTCCGGCGAAACAGAGTCGAACTGATCCCACTTGTAAACACCAACGTTGTCCAGGGCATAGTCCCTCATTCGAGCCCCCTCAAGGGCACTGCCGAGCCGCGCAGTGACGAGGTAATTGTCGCCGCCCACGCTCATCAGCTCATCAGCTGGCGGGTACTCGAGCATGACGCTCAGCCGGACTGGTTTGCGGGGCGCCGTAGCCCTGTCGAACAAGGTCTGACCTCCCACCTGAGCGTAGGACGCAGGTACCAGCACGAAATATCTCATTTCCACCATCCTCATGCGCTCAGGGGAGACAAAGGGGTCAACCCAAAAAAGGGGTCAACCCATAGTTTTGGTCGCTTTTCTTCATTTCTTTCATCGTCTTGAAGTGCCTGCCGTTGTGCGTCCTTGTCTTCTGCATACACGAACCGCTTCCCAATTTCGGCTAACGAAATGTTTTTCGCGGCCCGTGTCCCCTTAGTCAAACCGTAATCCCTCGTACCCACAGTGGGATAGAAAAATGCCGGAGTTTTCTGGCCGAGGCCGGCTTGGGCTCGGGCGCGTTTGAGGAGGCTTCGTTGTGGGCGGGAAAGGCTCATTTCAAGGCGGGAGCAGGCCGACGCGGCGCTGGAGCCCTTTTATTTGGAGGTCGTGGAGTTCGAGAGTGGCAAGAGATTCTCTTTGGCCTATACGCAGTCGGTCGCTCTGTGTTTTGAGGTCGGTGATCATTTCAGTTTGGTCGTCCTCCGTATAGGCGGAAGCCGCTTCTTGGGAGTCAAGAGCTGCTATTCGGAGTTCAAGAGTTGCTATTTGGGCTTCACGCAGTTGGTCGATCTGTGTTTTGAGGTCGGTGATCATTTCATTTTGTATCTTGATGACTTTCGCCAGGGAGCGGATGTCGCGGTTGAGCTCGGCTTGAGTGACGGGCCGGGCTAACGCGACCAAAGGGTCGGCAGCCGGCTTGGAGCAGCCGCCGCTGATAAACACCAGGCAACAGGCGGCGAGGAACAGGGACAGGCCGGGATGGGCGAGGGTGTAGCGGCCGGCTTTCGGACGATCTTCGATTCTTGTCATAGTCATAGTCATCAACTTTTAGAAAACGAGTTTAAGTTGCGCGCAGATTTCCACAACCGGCGATTTGGGCGGCCATCCGCCTTCGCTTGGAGCAGGTCAGTTGAGCCGGAGTTTTCCACCAAGCCGAGACACTGGCCCGGCAGTTTTCGCAGAACCTGCGTCCAGCCGGGCGTGAGCGGTGTGGTTTCTTTCGTCTGACCGGAATTCACCGCAGCTCCCGCTGGCTGCCGCCGCCGGCTTGCGTGTCTGGCCACCACTGGACAATAACGAGAAGAGCGTGGTGGGGTCGTCGTCTGTATCCTGGTAACAAAAAGCATTGCGCGCCACGGCCCGATTATGGCTTTATCTGTGCAGTCAAAGCGGGGGCAGCGTGAATTGCCTCCCCGGAGCAGCGCGATTGTGGCACATTGGCAGCGGTGAATGCGCTGAATCGCAGGCGAATGCAAATTCTTTACTCGGGCCGCGTACAAGGCGTCGGGTTCCGCTACACGGCAAGATCGGTGGCCAGCGGCTTCGAGGTAGTGGGCACGGTGCGCAATTTGCTCGATGGCCGGGTTGAATTGGTTGCCGAAGGCGCCCAAGCCGAGCTGGAAGCATTTCGGCAAGCGATTCGAGAGTGCGGAGTGGGTCATTTTATCCGCAATGAGCAGGTGAGCTGGGGCGACACCAACAACGAATTTCGCGGGTTTGAGATCGTGTAAGAAGCTACATGAAGTTTGCCATCATAGCGGATATCCACGCCAACCTGGAGGCGTTCCAGGTCGTTTTGGAGGACATCAAACAGCAGAATTGCACTCATCATGCCTGCCTGGGCGACGTCGTCGGCTATGGCGCCAATCCCAAGGAGTGCCTTGACATCGTCCGCGGCATGAACATACCGGTGGTCAAAGGAAATCACGACGAATATTGCTCCTCAGACGAGCCCCTGACCGGGTTCAATCCCGCAGCCGCCGAGGCGGTGATCTGGACCCGCAAACAACTTGGCGCGGAGGACCGCCAGTGGTTGCGGGAGCTGAAATACGTGCGTATGGTGACCAGCTTTACTATTGTCCACGCCACCCTCGACGGTCCGCAACGCTGGGGTTATGTGTTTGACAAGCTGGCGGCGGCGGCCAGCTTCACCTATCAGAACACGGCGGTTTGTTTCTTCGGCCACACGCATGTGCCGGTCGCCTTTATCCGTGACAACATGGTGCGGGGCGGCACGTATTCCAAATTCAAGGTTGAGCCCGGCAAGAAATATTTCGTCAACGTTGGCGCCATCGGCCAGCCGCGAGACAATAACCCCAAGGCCGCCTATGTGGTTTACGACGTGGAAGAAGGCACCATCGAACTCAGGCGCCTGGATTATGATATCGCAGCCGCCCAGAAGAAAATCCGGGACGCCGGTCTGCCCCCGCGCCTGGCCGAGCGCCTGGCCCTTGGCCGGTGAGCAGGGGATTCCTTACGTCTTGAGCGTTCGTGGGAATGGCGCCCATTGACCCGTCGTTGGAGCCCCTCACCCTACCTTCTCCCATCCGATGGGAGAGGGTAGGGTGAGGGGCTCCAGCACTGCGCCTTTGAAAATCCTGATTCTTAAACCCAGCTCGCTCGGTGACGTCGTGCAAGCGTTGCCGGTGCTGCGGTTGATCAAACGGAGTTTTCCTGCCAGCGAGATTTATTGGTGGATTGACTCCAACCTGGCGTCGTTGTTGGAGGACGACGCCGATCTGAGTGGCATCATTCGCTTCGATCGGCAGCAGTGGGCCGCGCCAACGCACTGGCTTGAGATCTGGCGCGGCATCAGGTGGATGCGAGCCCAATCGTTTGATTGGGTCATTGATCTGCAGAGCCTGGCGCGCAGCGGCACCTTCGCCTGGCTCGCCAACGGTTCACTAACCATCGGCTTGGACGAACCCCGCGAAGGCGCCAGGGGCTATTACGACGTAGCCGTGCGGCGCCCTTCTTTACACGCACACGCGGTGGACTGGTATCTGGCGCTGCTGCCGTTTTTGGGCGTGCCGGTGGATTGGAATTTCGAATGGCTGCCGGCGCGCGCCAAAGTGGCGGAAGTGGTGCGGCAGAAGTGGCCGGTCGGCAATGGGCGCTGGATTATCCTCCAACCCGGCGCGCGCTGGCTCAACAAACGCTGGCCAGTTGACTGTTTCGCTGAGCTGACGCGCTGCCTGGCCGCGGCCGACGCGGATTTGCGATTCGCAATTCTTGGCGGACAACAGGACCGGCCACTAGGGGAGGTAATCACCGCCGCCGCTCCGCAACGATGCCTCGATTTGACGGGCAACCTTACGTTGCCCGAAATGGTCGAGTGGATTCGCTTGAGCGAATTGATGGTAACCAACGATACCGGCCCGATGCATGTTGCCGCGGCGCTGGCCAAGCCGGTGGTCTCGCTCTTTGGTCCCACGTCGCCGCGCCGCACCGGTCCTTACGCCCAGATCGAGCACTGCCTCCAACTGGACCTGCCCTGCGTGCCCTGCCTCAAGGCCTATTGCACTTACGTCAAACCGTTGGAATGTTTGCGTGCGCTCCCACCCTCCGCAGTTTTTAACGCCGTGTGCAGGCGGCTGGCATCAAACAAAAAGCTGAAATGCTGAAAAGCTGAAATGCCTAAAGCTGCGATTTCAGCATTTCCGTTTCGACACCATGCGCCGTCCTGCTGCTATTGAATAAACCCCCGGAACGCTGCGTCGGTTTTTGTGGCTTGCCACTGTGTTGAACCCCTTTAAAGTGGTCGAATGAAAGAATTTGGTTTATGGCTCAGTTTGTTGGTTTCCTCGCTGTCGGCGGCATCGGCGCAGGTGACAGTCGAGATCCTCCAGGAGCAGGACCAGTTCCTGCCGGGCGAATCGGTGCCGGCGGCGGTGCGCATCATCAACCGTTCCGGCCAGACCCTCCGCCTGGGCAAGGAGCAGGATTGGCTCGCCTTCTCCGTCGAGTCCCTTGACGGGTTGGTTGCCGCCAAGACAGGCGAAGTACCCGTAGCCGGTGAGTTTGTTTTGGATTCCTCCAAAATGGCGACCAAGCGGGTGGACCTTGCCCCGTATTTTTCTCTAGGTGTGCCGGGGCACTATACGGTCTTGGCGACCGTCCGCATCACAGATTGGGACCACCGGGTCACCAGCCCGCCTAAAGGTTTCGATATCATCCAGGGCGCCAAGCTTTGGGAGCAGGAGTTCGGCGTGCCCGAGCCTGCCGGAGCGACCAATGCCGCTCCCGAAGTCCGAAGATACATCTTGCAGCAAGCCAATTACCTCAAGGGAGAGCTTCGACTTTATCTCCGAGTGACAGACGCTTCTGGGACAAAAGTGTTTCGCGTCTTTCCCATCGGACGCATGCTCTCCTTCAGCCGGCCGGAGGCGCAGGTGGACAAGCTCAGTAACTTGCACGTCCTCTTTGCTAACGGCCCGCATTCTTTCAATTATACTCTTTTCAGTCCGGATGGCGACGTGCTTGCGCGTCGAACCTACGATTTCCTCAACTCGCGCCCAAGGCTGCAAGTGGATGCTGCGGGAACTTTCTCTGTCGCCGGTGGGGTACGCCGGGTGACCGCAACTGACTTGCCGATGCTGGGCCCCGCAACCCTGCCAAATGATGCCCAAACGTCCAAGCCTTTGGAGCGCTAAGCGCAAAGCGCAAAGCGCTAGGCCCCTTGCGCCTGGCGCCTGGCGCCTGCCGCTTTGCGCTTTGCGCCTTGCGCCTTGGTCCTTGGCGTTGCTCTTTTTTGCCACGCTGGGCGTAGTCAGGGCCGAGACAGTTATCTTGTTCTTGAAGAACGGAGATCGCATAGCCGGGACCGTGGTTTCGGAGGACACCAATCGCGTTGTCATTACCACCACTTGGGTCAAGGAGTTAGCGGTGCCGCTCGCTCAAATCGTACGCCGCGAGAAAGCGCCGCAGGAAACGCCCGCGCCCAAACCGGCCCCGACGGCCCCGGCTGCGCCAGGGGCGGTGACCAACCTCGTGCCCTTGGCCAAAGCCGCCGCGCCCGCACCGGTAGCGGTCGCTCCGCCGCCCAAGCCCAAGCATTGGAAGGGTGAACTCAAAGTGGGGGCGGACTTTCTGCTTGGGGCCGTGGACCGCGAGAATTACTATGGCCGTTTCAAACTGGTGTACGAGTTGCCTTATCCCACCAACCCCAAACATTACTTCCGAAACATCTTCGATTACGGTGTTGATTATGGCAAGACCGGAGGCGTTCTTTCGGCCAACCGGATGGAGGCCAGCGATAAGACCGATTTCGACATCGGCAGGGGTAAATGGTTCGCCTACAATTTGGTCGGGGCCGGTTACGACGAAATTCGCAAGATCGATTTGCATTATGAAGGCGGCCCGGGTCTAGGCTACCACGTGGTCACCCTGAGTAACTTTGTGGCCAACGCCGAAAGCGGCGTTAACTATCAGGCCCAGTACCGCTCGGACAATACCACGTCGGAGCGGTTTTTTTATCGGCTGGCGGAGGACGTCACCTGGAAGCTCAACAAGCAATTTACCTTTACGGAGAAGTTCGAGTTCTTCCCGGAAGTGGACCTAAGCGAATATCGCGCCCGCTTTGAATCCACGATCAGCTATGGCATCTGGCAGCACGTTTCGTTGAACCTGACGGTGCTGGACCTCTACGACACTCAACCGGCGCAGTCGGTGCCCAACAACGATCTGCAAATCCGCTCCTCGCTCGGCTTCACTTTTTAGATCGGTGACGGGTGATTACTCAGTGGTGGGTGGTGATCGGTGACCGAATGCCGATCACCGATCACCAATCACGAATCTCTTCACGCCGCCATCATGCGCCTGGCGCTTTTCAAGGCGAGAATCTTCGTGACGATCGCCTCCAAATCAGGCAGCACGAAATCACGGTGCACCGTGCGCACCCAGGGCGACTGAAGCAGCAACGACGTGCAGCCTGCGGTCCGGGCCGCTTCGGCATCCTGCCACTTGTCGCTAATCACGAACGAGCGATCCAGGTCCACGTGCCAGGTGAAAGCGGCTTCGACCAGCAATCCGGGTTTGGGTTTGCGGCAGGGGCAACGGTCCGTCTCGTCATGAGGACAAACCAACAAATCATCCAGCGGAAAGGTGCGGCGCAACAGATCATGCATCCGATCCAGCTCCCTGCGCGACTGATAACCTCGCGACAAGCCGGGTTGATTAGTCGTGGCAACGACGACCAGACCAGCAGTCTTGAGCTGTTTCACCAGCGGCACCGCCTCCTTGTTGAGCTTGAATTCTTCAAGTGTCAAGGGGCTGACCTGGTTCTGGCGCTCAACCCGGACTTCGTTCAGCACACCGTCTCGTTCAATAAATACAGCCTGCTTCATAAGTCCGAGACAGCATAAACCTCGCCCACCACCGCAACGTGCTGAAAAAGAATCTAGCCCCCTCAAAAGTTGCGAAAACTCAAGATACATCTCTCAAAAGTGAGAGTGACCAACACCCGTTTAGTTCCCCTCCTTACGCCTTTCGGCGGCCCGCGCGGGAAGTCTGTCATTGGTGGCAGACTCGGTAATTGCGCAGATACCCTCGAAATTCTCGGGCAACGAAGGTCAGGCAGGCTCCTGCGAACCAGCGGTACGGACGGCTGATAGAGTTGGCGCGCGTTCGCTCACCTGTCTGGCATAAACCGTCCTGCTTTCAGGCAGCCTGTCTCAATAGTAGTGTGTGCAGGCATAGTTCGGCGCGAGTTTTCATGCGTGCTGGGCGCAAATTGCCCAGAGCGCGGGACGCTGTGCTCCAACCAGGCTTGCCAAGGAACCTCCGACCTCTTGCGGGTTCCTTGGCACAATGCACCACCCCTGGTGGTTGGGGTCTCCTACCCGGGCGCTTACTCGATCAGGTCCTGAAGTGACTGGATTCGCTTCTGGATCTCTTTCACAATCGGCGACGCTCTGACGATGGCATTCTGCTCAGTTTGGCCGGTAAACGGCCTCATCACTACACGCACCGCAGCAATGGTGTCTCCGTTCCGGTCGCGCAAAGGCATGATCACTGAAACCGCTCCCTTGTCTTTGCCGTAGTAGATCGCTCCCTGGCTAATGACCGCTTGTTCAGTCTTCGCGCCAGGTTGGCCAACTTCCTTTTCGTCCTTGCTCGCGATCAGACGGGTCGTCTGAGGGGCGCTGCCCGAGACATAGACTTTCAAGCCTAGCAACCGCGGATATTTCTTCGAAAGCTCCCGCAACAGCGCCTGGACGGGAGCTTCCAATGGCGTATAGACGATCTTCGTGTCAGCGAAATAGCTGATCGAGTCGGATTTGGTCCAAAACCCGATTTTACCACGGGCAAAGGTGTTGTCCGTCAGCGGCGGGATCACTTCCTTGGCGTCGAGTTGACAGCGGATTTGGTTGCCTTTGCATTCGATGCTTAACTCGTGCCATACACCTCTTGCGATGGGCAATTCGGGGCCAATGAGCGTGCCGCGCTGGCCGTTGACGATTTTGTAAAAGCGGAACGTGTTGCCCAGGGAACTGGCGCGGACCACATAGTAGTTGCTCTCATTCTGGATTCGGAACGCTATCCCCGCCATCTGTTCCATCACGCCGCGGACTGTTTTGAAGCGCGTCGTCAGCGTGAAGTCGCCGAAGGTTTCCTCCTCAAAGATCAACAGTGGAAAGTGTTCGTCTGTGGGATCCTGCGCCAGTTGGGCCAGCACGGCCCGTTTGGCAACGGTGGGCGCTTTGGAGCTCAGCGGGGCCAACAGCGGGGGCACATCATCCAGGATAATTTTCCATTCCCCAGGCTTGCCGCTGGCGGTCACGGTGCTGCGAAACCCAGACGGGGCTTGGTTTTCGTGAAGTTCGCTGAAACTAAGCTGGCGTTCTGCGGCAGCCGCCAGCACTGGCAGCAGCAGCAGCCAAACACACAAGCAATAACTTCGCATGCCGCATCATTGGTCAAGCGGCGCTCGCCGCGGTGGCCGTGGTGCCAACAAACCGATGCCGCGGGTTGTCCACGGTGACACCGAAGGCCCCAAGGTCCTCACGCCGAGCAACGGAATCTCGCCCGGCTCCGCCAGGCCCACCGCTTCAGTCGTTTCGTAGCCTTTAGCGCGAAGGACTGGGTAGTCCATTTCCCGCTCCACTTTCTGCTGGATGGCGGTCCCGCCTGTGCTGACGTTGACTCTTAAAAGCTTCATTAAGGCAAGACTACCGCCTCCCCAGATGTTGGCAAGCAGGGAAGACTTAACCCCAAGGCGGAGAGGCGAAGGCAGTGGAGTCTCCATCGCTCCATGACTCCAACATTCCTCACCGCGGCTCGACCATTTTCCAGCGGGTCAGAGATTCTGGCCCTGACTTACTCGCGGCTGCGAGGGTCTCTTGAAGGGCGCGCTTTTTCCGGTGCATCTGGCTGCACGTCCGTTATACTGTCCGGACCATGGGACTCACCCAGGACGAACTTAACAGTTTGAGCGAGGCAAGACACCGTTCGCCTCACCAACTGCTCGGACTTCATCCCCTCGCTGACGGCTCCGGCCTTATCGCGCGGGCACTGCTGCCTGACGCCGCCGAGGTCGAACTCCAGCCTGTCCACGAGAAGGACAAGCCGGTCATAAAACTCAAACGGATACCCAAAACCGATGTCTTCGAAGGCTCCACAACCGAAGCCAACCGCGTGTACGCTTACGACCTGGTGGTTACCGACAAAGCCGGCGACTTTCGACGCATGCGCGATCCCTATTCCTTCCTCCCCACTCTCGGTCAAGCCGATCTGTATCTCTTCGGTAAGGGGGATGAGCGCCGGATTTACGACAAACTCGGCGCGCAGTTGCGCACCATTGACGGCGTGCCCGGCACCAGCTTCGCCCTCTGGGCCCCCAACGCTCAGCGCATTAGCGTCGTCGGCGATTTCAACGACTGGGACGGGCGCTGCCACCTGATGCGTTCCCTCGGTTCTTCCGGGGTCTGGGAGATTTTTATTCCCGGCGTCGGCGAAGGAGCCCATTACAAATATGAAATTCGATCTCTCCATGGCGCCATTGGCTTGCACACCGATCCCTACGGTTTC
>Ga0137379_10005454_pt1 | contig 12006 bp, 5 predicted proteins | sample SagtaG_18_FD_104812 | JGI IMG/M metagenome (GOLD analysis project Ga0137379, IMG submission 104812) | Vadose zone soil microbial communities from Sagehorn Ranch, Mendocino, California, USA - Sage2_L_80_16 metaG | ecosystem: Environmental > Terrestrial > Soil > Vadose zone | place: USA...
AGTCAAATAGAAGAGAGAATTGCGGGAGGGCTGCCTCTCAAAAGTCCACTCGCGCTTGAAGTCCGACCTGCCTGGAAATACGGATAAATGTTAAAGCCTACTAGTCCGGATGGTTCGTAACGACGTGAAGGCTATAGACACGCTGGGAGAATGTCAATGAAACACGCAATAAATGTTGCTACTCAGTTTTGGCTGAGGCCCTGTTATTGCCTAAAAACTCTTTCAGAGGTACGGCTGTGCCGTCTGATGTGCGGAAGGCCTCCGGCCTTCCAGCAAGTTCGATATTGAATTTCGGGCTACGCCCAGGTTTTGGGGCGCAGCCCCAAATTCGTCGTGCCAATCGACGGAAGCGCGGAGCGCTTCCGCACATCAGGCGGCATAGCCGAATCCGTTGGCTGAACTTTTTTAGGCAAACCCCTGAAACGCTGTTATTGGTGGGATTTCTCGCAAGCGCGCAAACGCAAGTTGGCGCCTTGCGACACGAGGTGCAGGCAAGATGCCCGCGCTTCCAGCAAAAAGACCGGCGTGGAATGAAACCACGCCGGTCTGCTTCCAAAGGCAAAAGCCTATGCCAGGCTTACTCGGGTACGTCGACGTCGATCATGTCGACCACATCACCATCGCCGGTGGCGGGAACAGTGGTATGGGTTGTGGGTGTCGGTATTTCGACGCCGCCGACGATCTCCGGAAATTCATCAAGCTCGCGCTCGCGCACTTGATCCATCGTCTCGTCGCGTTCGACATCCACGTTGCGGTAATACTCCATGCCCGTCCCGGCGGGAATCAGCCGGCCCATGATGACGTTCTCTTTCAATCCGCGCAGATAGTCTATGCGTCCCGAAATCGCCGCTTCGGTCAGCACGCGCGTTGTCTCCTGGAAGGAAGCTGCGGAGATGAACGAATCGGTCGAGAGCGAAGCCTTGGTGATGCCCAGCAGCAGCGGCTCGGCCTGCGAGACTTCGCCGTCGTCGGCAAGAACGCGGTCGTTCTCGTCCGTGAAGCGAAAGCGATCCACTTGCTCCTCGAGCAGAAACTCCGTGTCGCCCACTTCCTTGATCTTCACCCAGCGCAGCATCTGGCGAACGATCACTTCGATATGCTTGTCGTTGATGTTCACGCCCTGCAGTCGATAGACCTCCTGAATCTCGTTCACGAGGTACTCCTGCAAACGACTCATACCGAGCACGCGCAGAATGTCGTGCGGGTTGAGCGGCCCATCCATCAATGCTTCGCCGGCGCGCACGCGATCGCTTTCCTGCACGTTGATGTGCGTGCCGCGCGGGATGTCATACTCGCGTTCTTCGCCATCGTCGCCAACGATGATGAGCTTGCGTTTGCCCTTGGCTATCGGACCAAGCTTGACGAGACCGTCGATCTCCGACATGACCGCCGTCTCGCCCGGCCGGCGCGCTTCGAACAACTCGACAATACGCGGCAAGCCGCCTGTGATGTCCTTGGTCTTGGTCGTCTCGCGCGGAATCTTCGCGATGATGTCTCCGGCCTCAACTTCCTCGCCGTCGCTGACCATCAGGTTCGCGCGCACAGGCATTTGGTAGGTCTTGAGGACCTTATGGCCAGCGCTGCGAATTTCGAAACGGGGCTGCTTCTTTTCGTCGGGCGAATCTTTCACGACCATACGCGACTGACCGGTCACTTCGTCGACTTCTTCGTCAAAAGTCACGCCTTCCTTCAGGTCCTGATATTTAATGTGACCGGAAACCTCGGTGAGAATCGCGAAGGTGAACGGGTCCCAGGTAGCCAGCAACCGATCCTGAGCCACACGCTGACCGTCCTCCACGAGAATGTGGGCGCCGTAGACGATCTGATAGCGCGCCACTTCGCGGCCGCGATCGTCAATGATGGTGAGCGAACCATTGCGGTTCATGGCAATACGCTCGCCCTTGCGGCTCTTAACGGTTTGCAGATCGATGTACTTGATTGTGCCGTCCTGACGAGCCTCGTGCTTCGAAGACTCCTCGAGGCGCGCCGTGCCGCCGATGTGGAACGTACGCATCGTAAGCTGTGTGCCCGGTTCGCCTATCGACTGAGCAGCGATAACGCCCACAGCCTCGCCGATGTCCACGGGCCGTCCCGTTGCCAGGTTCCGGCCATAACACTTAACGCAGCAACCGCGACGCGACTCGCAAGTTAGTACCGAACGAATGCGCACGCGTTGCACGCCTGAGCGTTGAATCTCGGCGGCGAGGTCCTCGTCGATCTCATGATTCGATTCCGCGATCACGCGGCCTTCGACCGGATCGATGACATCTTCCAGCGCCGTGCGGCCCACGATCCGGTCACGCAGTGACTCGATCTCTTCGCCGCCTTCGACGATCGCGCTGGCGGAGATGCCACGGAGCGTGCCGCAATCCTGCTCGCTGATGATTACGTCCTGCGCAACGTCGACCAGTCGCCGCGTCAAATAACCCGAGTCAGCCGTCTTCAGCGCCGTGTCCGCCAGACCCTTGCGCGCGCCGTGCGTCGAGATGAAGTATTGCAACACGTTCAAGCCTTCGCGGAAATTTGCCTGAATCGGCGTCTCGATAATCTCGCCCGACGGCCGGGCCATCAAACCGCGCATACCGGCCAGTTGCCGAATCTGCTGCGCGCTGCCCCGAGCGCCCGAATCGCTCATAACGAGGATCGGGTTCAGCTCGCCAGTTGACTTCTCGCGATCGTCCATCGCCTTGAACATCTCTTTGGCGACCTTGTCCGTAACCTCGGACCAGATCGCGATCACCTTGTTGTAGCGCTCGCCGTTGGTGATCACACCATCGAGGTATTGCTGCTCGACGGCGATCACTTCTTTCTCGGCCTTGTCCACCAGCGGCTTCTTCGCATCCGGGGTCACCAGATCGTCGATGCCGATAGAGATGCCCGCCTTGGTTGCGTAGAGGAACCCGAGCGTCTTCAGATCGTCAAGCATCTTGACGGTCATCTCGTGGCCCAAACGAATGTGCGAGTAGTTAACGAGCGACTGCAAGCCCTTCTTCTTTAACGTGCCGTTGATGAACGGCAATCCCGGCGGAATCGAGTCGTTAAAGATCACCCGACCGACAGTCGTGTTGATGACGCGGCGCACATCCTCCTGCACCACCGCACGCAGGATGTCTTGCGGATCGTGCTCTTGTGTCAGATCGATGAAGTCACCCTGGATGCGCAGCTTGATCGGCGTCTGCGTCGTCACCTCTTTCGCGTCCAACGCCAGCAACACCTCTTCGAGCGAAGCAAACACACGCCCCTCGCCCTTGGCGCCGGACTTGTCGCGCGTCAGGTAGTAAATGCCGAGCACGATGTCCTGCGACGGCACGGCTATAGGCTGGCCGCTTGCCGGACTGAGAATATTGTTGCTTGAAAGCATCAACACCGCTGCCTCGATCTGCGCTTCGGGACTGAGTGGAATGTGCACCGCCATCTGGTCGCCGTCAAAGTCGGCATTGAACGCGGTGCAGACAAGCGGGTGGATCTTGATCGCTTTGCCTTCGACCAACACGGGCTCGAACGCCTGAATCCCGAGACGGTGCAGCGTCGGCGCACGGTTCAAAAGCACGGGATGCTCGCGAATCACTTCTTCGAGAATGTCCCAGACCACGGGCTCTTGCCGCTCGACCATCTCGCGCGCCTGTTTGATCGTCGCCGCGTGGCCCTGCTTTTCAAGTTGGTTGTAGATGAACGGCTTGAATAGTTCGAGCGCCATCTTCTTGGGCAAACCACACTGGTGCAGTTTCAACTCAGGTCCAACTACGATCACTGAACGACCGGAGTAGTCCACGCGCTTGCCGAGCAGGTTCTGACGAAAGCGGCCCTGTTTACCTTTCAGTGTGCCGCTCAAAGACTTCAACGGACGATTGTTGACACCGCGCAACACCCGACCGCGCCGGCCGTTGTCAAACAACGCGTCGACCGCCTCTTGCAGCATGCGCTTTTCGTTGCGCACGATCACCTCGGGCGCGCGCAGCTCCATCAGTTTCTTCAAGCGGTTGTTGCGATTGATGACGCGCCGATAAAGATCGTTCAAGTCAGACGTAGCAAACCGGCCGCCATCGAGCGGCACCAGCGGACGCAGCTCGGGTGGAATAACTGGGATGACATCGAGGATCATCCATTCGGGCCGATTACCCGACTTTAAGAAGCTGGTTGCCACCTTCAGACGCTTTGAATACTTGAGCTTCTTCTGCTGCGATGACTCTTCCTTCATCTTCTTGCGCAGCTCAGTGGCGAGCTCCAGGATGTTGACCGCCGCCAGCAGCTCTTTGATCGCTTCGGCGCCCATCTTTGCGACAAACTGCGCGGGATAATCACGCATCAACTCGCGGTAACGTTCATCCGAAAGCAGCTCTCTCTCTTTCAAACCCGGCACGTCGCCGGGATCAATCGTAATGTACGACTCAAAGTAGAGAACTTTTTCGAGTTCGCGCAGCGGGATGTCCAGCAAATGGCCGATGCGCGAAGGAAGTCCCTTGAAGAACCAGACGTGCGAACAAGGGCTGGCCAGATCGATGTGGCCCAGACGCTCGCGGCGCACCTTTGCCTGGGTGACCTCAACCCCGCACTTATCACAGATCACGCCTCGGTGCTTCATGCGCTTGTACTTTCCGCAGAGGCATTCCCAGTCCGCGACGGGCCCGAAAATGCGCGCACAGAAGAGTCCATCGCGCTCCGGCTTGAAGGTGCGATAATTGATCGTCTCTGGCTTCGTTACCTCTCCGTGCGACCAATGTCGGATCTTTTCCGGTGATGCCAGAGAGATGCGAATCGCTTCGAAGTCAGGAGCAAGTTGCTGCTTTTCTTGTTGGAATCGAAACACTTGTTTCTCCATTTCCGATTGCCAATTGCCAATTGCCGATTGGTCACTGACGCTCGGTCTCAGGTGCTAATTGCAAAATCATCTTGTCAAGCCGTCATCGAAAGCCGAACACCAATCGGCAATTGGCAATCGGCAATCGGAAATGCTTTAGCTTTCAACTGCGCTGGTGATCAGCGCTTCGCCGACTCCTTCTTCCAGTCCTGCGCCGTCGCCGCTTACCTTCTTGTTGATAAGCTCGACGTCGAGGCAGAGCGACTGCAGCTCGCGCACGAGCACATTAAACGATTCTGGAAGACCGGGATCAAAGTCGGCTTCGCCTTTGACGATCGCCTCGTAGATCTTCGAGCGTCCGGCAACGTCATCTGACTTCGCGGTCAGCAACTCCTGGAGAATGTGCGCTGCGCCGTACGCTTCCAGGGCCCACACTTCCATCTCGCCGAATCGCTGTCCGCCGAACTGCGCTTTTCCGCCCAAAGGCTGCTGCGTGATCAGGCTGTATGGTCCAATCGAGCGCGCGTGGATCTTATCGTCCACCAGGTGCGACAGCTTCAGCATGTAGATGTAACCGACTGAGACCTTCTGCTCGAAAGGCTCGCCGGTTAGACCGTCGTAAAGAACCGCCTTGCCGGATTCGTTGACGATCTCCGGAAGTCCGAGTTCAGTCGCCCGTACTCCGGCAACTTTCAGCTTCTCCTTGATCTCCGGTTCGGTGGCGCCGTCAAAGACCGGCGTCGCAAAGTAGAGCCCCAGAACGCGTGCGGCCCAGCCGAGGTGCGTCTCGAGAATCTGCCCGACGTTCATGCGCGACGGCACACCGAGCGGGTTCAAAACGATCTCAACGGGCGTGCCATCCGGCAGATACGGCATATCCTCTTCCGGCAAAATCCGCGCAATCACCCCCTTGTTGCCGTGGCGTCCGGCCATCTTGTCGCCGACGGACAACTTGCGCTTCATGGCGACGAAAACCTTGACCATCTTGATCACGCCGGGGCTTAGCTCGTCACCCTGGCGCAGCTTCGCGATCTTCTCCTCATAAATGTCGGAAAGGATCTTGATCTGGCGCTCAGTGCGATCCTCGTATTCCTTGATCTCCGCCGGAATATCGACGCGCGACGAAGCGAGCTGCACTTTTCTGAGCACCTTCGTCTCCAGGCCCTCGAGCATTTCGCGCGTGATAGGCGTGCCTTTCTCAATGACCACCTCGCGATTGACCGTCAGGTCCGCAGACAGTTTACGGCCTTCGAGCAGCTCGTAGATGCGGGTATCGCGTTGCTCGTGCAGGATGCGGATCTCGTCCTCAAGATCGCGTCGCAGACGGTTCTCTTCTTCCTGCTCGATAGCCAGCGAGCGCTCGTCCTTCTCCTGGCCTTTGCGCGTAAAAACCTGCACGTCGACAACCGTGCCGTCGATGCCCGGCGGACACACCAGCGAAGCGTCTTTCACGTCGCCGGCTTTCTCACCGAAGATTGCGCGCAGAAGTTTCTCTTCCGCCGTCAACTGTGTCTCGCCTTTCGGCGTCACTTTGCCCACCAAAATCGATCCCGGCTTGACCTGCGCGCCGATGCGAATGATCCCGCTCTCGTCCAGGTCGCGCAGCATGTTCTCGCCAACGTTCGGGATGTCGCGAGTGATCTCTTCGGGACCGAGTTTTGTGTCACGCGCTTCGATCTCCAGCTCTTCGATGTGAATCGAGGTGTAATAGTCCTCTTTCACCAGACGCTCAGAGACCAGGATCGCGTCCTCAAAGTTATAACCGCGCCAGGGCATGAACGCGACCAGCACGTTGCGACCCAACGCCAGCTCACCCCTGTCCGTGCAGGGGCCATCGGCAATCACCTGGCCCTTGGTAACGCGCTCGCCCACGTGCACGATGGGCCTCTGGTTAATGCAGGTATTCTGGTTTGAACGCTTGAACTTGATCAGCGTGTAGATGTCGGCCGTCACTTCGCGAGAGATCGTGCCATCGACGTTGTGATCCGCTTTTACGATCGTGCGCTCGGAATCGACGTAGTCGACCACACCATCACGCCGGGCAACAACGACCGCGCCCGAATCGCGCGCCGTCGTTTGTTCCATGCCGGTGCCGATGTACGGCGCTTCGGCGCGCAGCAGCGGCACTGACTGGCGCTGCATGTTCGATCCCATCAGCGCTCTATTGGCGTCGTCGTTTTCGAGAAACGGAATCAACGACGCGGCGACCGACACGAGTTGCTTCGGCGAAACGTCAACGTATTCGATGTCTTTGCGCATCGCCAGAATGAACTCGCCGGCTTTGCGCGCCTGGTTGCGTTCATTGACGATGAAACCAGTCTCGTCAAGCTCAATGTTCGCCTGACCGACGACGTGCTTGTCCTCTTCCCACGCCGTGAGGTAGAACGGCCACGGCTCGGACTCAGCCTTGCGGCCGGTCGCGCTGACGCGCTTGTTTGCCTTATCGACTTCTTCCTGCGGCACGTGCTGGCCCGGCTTAAACTTAGTATCACCGCCGTTGATTATCCGCGCGTACTCGACCACCCTGCCGTCGGTCACCTTGCGATAAGGCGCCTCAATGAAACCAAACTCGTTGATGCGAGCAAAGCAGGAAAGGCTCGAAATGAGTCCGATGTTCGGACCTTCCGGCGTCTCGATGGGACAGATGCGTCCGTAGTGAGTCGGGTGCACGTCGCGCACTTCAAATCCCGCGCGCTCGCGTGAGAGTCCGCCCGGCCCCAGCGCCGACAGGCGGCGCTTGTGTGTGATTTCGGAAAGCGGATTGGTTTGATCCATGAACTGCGAGAGCTGACTCGAGCCAAAAAACTCACGCACGGCAGCCGTCACCGGCTTCGCGTTGATCAAATCGCGAGGCATCGTCGTCTGCATCTCTTGATGGATGGACATCTTCTCTTTGATCGCCCGCTCCATGCGTTCCAGGCCGATGCGGAACTGGTTCTCGAGCAGTTCGCCGACGGCACGCACGCGACGATTGCCAAGATGGTCGATGTCGTCGGCCTGAAACTCTGACGGATTCTTGCGCATCTTCAAGACGTAGGAAACAACCTCGAAGAAGTCATGGGCCGTAAGCAGCGGATCCTCGATCCGATTGCGCTCGGGCTTGCCCATCTTGATATTGAACTTCAGTCGGCCGACGCGCGAAAAATCGAACTTCCGCGGGTCGAAGAACATCGATTCCAGCAGCCGATACGAGGTCTGCACCGTCGGCGGGTCGCCCGGTCGCATCTTGCGATAGATTTCGAGCAATGCGTCCACCGGCTTCGCGATCACGTCTTTCTTCAACGTTTGCGAGAGAATCGGACCAATGTCATCGCGCTCGGGGAAGAATACTGAGAAGCTATCGATCCTGGCTTCGATAATTTCCTGCAGCTTGGCCGGAGTGATCTCGTTGTTCGCTTCCAGAATTACTTCGCCGCTCTCTTTATTCACGACATCCGCGACAGCGTAGGCGCCCTCGAACTGTAAAGGCTCGATCTCAACCTCGCCGATCTTCGCTTTGTGCAAACCTTCGAGGGCTGCGTGCGTCACCTTCTTACCGCTGCGGACGATCGGCTCGCCACGTCCCTTGATGTCAAAGTCAACCTTCATGCCCACCAGATTCGTAGCACCAGAGTCCGGCACCTGAATCATCAAGCGTCCCTCGTCAACGCGGATTTCGTCCGTGACATAGAGCGCGCGCAGCAGATCTTCATCCGTAAACGAAGCGTTCTTGACTGCATCCTCGAGCTGAGAATCCGTGCGCGCGGACCTGGCATCGACCTCGCGGCTGAACCACAGACCGAGAGCGCGGAGAAAGATCGAGGCCAGAAACTTGCGCTTGCCGACGCGTACATAGAGCAGGTTCTTCTGATCGTATTCAAATTCGACCCAGGACCCGCGGTACGGAATTATCTTGGCGACGTAGACCGGGCCTTTCTTGAAGAAGACCCCGGGGGAGCGATGAAGCTGCGAGACGATCACGCGCTCGGTGCCGTTGATGATGAATGTACCGTTGTCGGTCATCAATGGGATTTCCCCAAAGAAGACTTCTTCCTCTTTGATGTCGCGAATTGACAGGACTTCAGTCTCGGGATCCTTATCGTATACGGTCAGACGGATCTTGACCTTGAGTGGCACGCTGTAGCTCATGCCGCGCTCCTGGCACTCCTGCTGATCGTGCTTGTGCTTTAGACCAACCGGCTCGCCGCAGTTTTCGCAGAGCTCGGGGCGCACGTTGTTAAACGTGCCGCACTTGGAGCAGAGGGTCTCGCCCGCGGCCAGTGGATTGACCTTGATCGTCGAGCCACAAGTCTTGCATTCGGCGCGCAGATAATTCAGACCTTCGAGCCGGCCGCATTTGCATTGCCAGTTGCCGATCTGGTACTCGACGAAGTCGAGCGTCGCAGTGCCGCGAAAATCCGAGATGGGAAACACTGACTTGAAGACGGCTTGCAGACCGGTGCTTTCCCGTTCTTCCGGCAGAAAGTCCATCTGCAGAAAACGATTGTAGGATTCGCGCTGGATCTCGATCAGATTCGGGATCCGAACGGCGGTCGCAATTTTGGAAAAGTCTACGCGTTCCGGCGCGCGACTCGTCCGCCGTCCCAAGCCAGTGTTTGCCGTTTGAAGCAGGTTTGCAGACATGAGAGATTCCTTGATGATTTATGATCTGACTTGCGATTCTCGAATCAAGCCGCGGGCTGATTCACCGCAAATTCAAAAATTCCACCGGACACGACAAGGCGCGGCTAGAGCATACGATGCCCTAACCGCTTCCAACCGAAAAAGCAGTTGACTTTTTTCGTCAAATTTTCCCGGGAGTAACGCCAGCGCCTTCAATACTCCCTTAAGTTAACCACTTACAAATCAACTGTCAAGCCAACACGAGCCGTGCCGGGTGTCAGGGTATCGGTAAGGCAAACGACACCTGACACCTGGTACCCGAAACCTATTTGACTTCCACGGTCGCGCCTGCGTCCGCTAGCTTCTGACGAACCGTCTCGGCTTCTTCCTTTGAAACGCCTTCTTTCACCGCTTTCGGCGCCGCCTCGACGAGGTCCTTGGCTTCTTTCAAGCCAAGGGCAGTAACTTCGCGAACGACTTTGATGACATTGATCTTATTGCCGCCGATGGCCTGCAAGATCACGTCAAACTCGGTTTTCTCTTCCGCCGGGGCCGGCGCTTCGCCACCACCTGCGCCCGCAGCCGGAGCCGCGGCAACCGCCGCTGCCGCCGCCGAGACACCAAACGTCTCCTCCATCGCTTTCACAAGCTGCGAAGCCTCGAGCAAGGTGAGAGCCTTAACCTGATCGACAATCGACTGAATCTTATCTGTAGACATTTCTTTTCATCACTCCTAACGGTTTGCGTCTATCAGCAAAAGGTTCACACCTCCGCTGCGTATCGCTGGCTGCTTCGGCGGCGCATCTCCGCGCGTCGCGTCCAGAACTGACTGCCTCACTGACACTAAGAAGGCGGCCTTTGATAATTGCAAAAGAGCTCATCGCCAAATTCGAAGTTGCATCGCTCAATCCGGCAATTCGAATTTCCAAATAACTAAGCGCCTTGCGCTTCTTTCTGCGCGCGAACCTGATTGATTACAACGACAAGATTCCGCGCCACTGCATTGGTGACAGTCACCAGACGCTGGGCCTGACAATTTACCAGGAACATGATCTTCGAAATCAAATCCTCCCTGGATGGCAAGCTGGCAATTGCTTCGACGTCCGCCAACGCTACGACTTTGCCCTCGACGATTCCGGCTTTAAAGGAAAAGATTTCCGCGTTGGCTTTCGTGAATTTTGCGATCGCCCTGGACAGCGCAACTGGATCTCCGCTACTTAACGCCACTGCGGTAACACCCTTGAAGTGATCCGCCGCTGGCTCAAGCGGCGTGCCGGCGGCCGCCTTTCGAGCCAGCGTGTTTTTCACAACGGAATAGGTAACTCCCGCCTCACGCAATTGGTTGCGAAGTTCCTGATCCTTCGCGACGGTCATCTTTTGAAAGCCTACCAACATTGCCGCCTGCGCGTTTTTAAACTGCTCGGTGAGCGCCTCCAGGTCCTGCTGTTTTTGCTGTTTCGTTTTCATTCTGGGTCGCTCCTTACCTATTTGACGTACGCGGCCTCATCAATCAAAACTCCCGGACTCATCGTCGCCGCCAAATTCACCTTCTTAACATACTTGCCTTTTGCCGTTGCCGGTTTCGCTTTCACCACTGCTTCGAGCAGGGATTTGGCGTTGTCGCGAATCTTGTCCGCATCAAACGATATCTTCCCGACCGGTACGTGGATCACGCCGGTCTTATCGACGCGATATTCGACTTTGCCCGCTTTGGTTTCTTTGACCGCCGTCTTCACGTCGAAAGTTACGGTGCCGGTCTTGGGATTTGGCATCAACCCGCGGGGCCCCAGAACTTTGCCGAGTCCGCCAACCAGACGCATCATGTCCGGCGTGGCGATAACAGCGTCGAACTCAAGCCAGCCGCCCTTGATCTTATCGACCATGTCCTGACCGCCGACAAGATCCGCACCGGCCTCTTCCGCTTCCTTGATCTTCTCGCCCTGCGCGATGACGAGCACCGTCTTGGACTTTCCCAGGCCGTGCGGCAAAACAATCGTTCCGCGCACAAGCTGATCTGCCTTGCGCGGGTCAACGCCCAGCCAGACTGTCAGCTCCACTGTCTCATCAAATTTCGCGAAAGCGATCTCTTTGACTTTCCCGGCCGCTTCTTCAAGGTTGTATTTGCGCCCCGGCTCGAACTTTTCCGTCGCGGCACGATACTTCTTTCCGTGTTTCTTCATTTCATGACTCCGAGGTGCTTGCGAGGCATTTTAGATTTGCGATTTTAGATTTTAGCTTGAAACCCTTAATCGCTTGCGCCTCTCCCTCTCTCGGACTTGCGGATAAATAGAAATCGCAGATCCAAAATCAGAAATCCAATATTATTCGACCGTCAGTCCCATCTGTCGGGCTGTGCCTTCAATCGTCTTGACCGCAGCTGCCAGATCGTTCGCGTTCAGATCCGGCATTTTTGTCCTGGCGATCTCCTCGATCTTTGCCCGCGAGATCGTGCCGACCTTTTCCCGTTTCGGATTGCCTGAGCCCTTCGGAATGCCCGCCGCTTTCTTCAACAGATCCGCCGCCGGCGGCGTCTTGCTCTCAAAGGTAAACGAGCGGTCCGCAAAGACCGTGATCACGACCGGGATCTTCAGGTCGGGATCCAACTG
>Ga0137379_10005457_pt1 | contig 12004 bp, 11 predicted proteins | sample SagtaG_18_FD_104812 | JGI IMG/M metagenome (GOLD analysis project Ga0137379, IMG submission 104812) | Vadose zone soil microbial communities from Sagehorn Ranch, Mendocino, California, USA - Sage2_L_80_16 metaG | ecosystem: Environmental > Terrestrial > Soil > Vadose zone | place: USA...
GCGGGGCCCAAGTGCATTGGGCGCGTGATGCGGCGGAGGCCAACCAGATCGTTTGTCGTCTTGCGCGCGAACACAATGCACACAAGATCGTTAAGAGCAAAAGCATGGTTACGGAAGAGATTCACCTGAACGATGCGCTCCAAGCCGAAGGGATCGAAGCGATTGAAACGGATCTGGGCGAATACATCATCCAGCTTGCCGGTGAAACGCCTTCGCACATCATCGCTCCTGCGATTCATAAAACGAAAAAGCAGATTGCCGCATTGTTCACCGCTAAGCTGGGGATTGAGCCGACTGACGACATCGCGAAACTCACCAGCGCCGCGCGTCGAGTGCTGCGCCAACGCTTCGCTGCGGCCGACATTGGCATCAGCGGCGTTAACTTTGCTGTGGCGGAAACGGGAACGATTCTCATTTTGGAAAATGAGGGCAACATTCGTTTGACGACCAGTCTGCCAAAAACTCATATCGCGTTGATGGGCATTGAAAAGATCGTGCCTCGCTTCGCCGATCTCGACGTCTTCTTGAAACTGTTGCCCCGCTCCGGCACGGGTCAAAGATTGACGACCTATCAATCGCTGATTACTGGAACGAAGCGGAAGCCGGAAGACGAAGGTCCAGAGGAGTTGCACATCGTCCTGCTCGACAACGGGCGCTCTCGCATGCTCGCGCATCCGGTGACACGTCAGTCACTCGCCTGCATCCGCTGTGGCGCGTGTCTCAACGCCTGTCCGGTGTACCAACAAATCGGCGGTCATGCGTATGGATCTGTCTACGCCGGTCCCATCGGCGCCGTCATCACGCCGCAACTGATTGGGTTAGGTAAAGCAGCGCAGTTGCCTTACGCCTCGAGTCTGTGCGGCGCCTGCCGCGAGGTTTGCCCGGTGAAGATCGACATTCCGGAGTTGCTGCTGTATTTGCGCGCGGAGATCACGGAGGGCCGGCAGCAGGAGACAGACGGCAGGAAGCAGACGGCAGGAGGCGGACGGCAGGAGGCAGAAAGCCAGCCAAAGAAACGACGCATGGAGCGAATTGCTTTCAAACTTTGGGCAGCAGTTATGGCGCGACCACGACTGTATGAATGGAGCGTGAGGTTGAGTCGAGTGCTGCAACGCTTTGTTGTGCGCGATGGCAGAATTGGAAAGGTGGGCTCGCTGCCCTCGCGACTCGTGCCGCCCCTCGGAGCCTGGACCAGGGCGCGCGATATGCGACCACTGGCGAGCCTCACGTTCCGGGAGCAATGGCGTCACGAACTTGCGCACAAGAACCGTGAGGTGAAATCGTGATCGATCTCCAATGCAACATTGACGCGCGCGACGCGATGCTGAGATCGATCCGCGATCATTTGGGCGCCAGTGCTCCCTACGACTCGGTGCATGCGGAAGCGACTGCAGCCTCTGAAGACCATCTCCCGTCAGCGATCGTGCTTGAGAATGGCAACCGGCGGGCGACGCCCGCCTCTAAACCATCGGAAGGGGAGAGAGAAGTATCCCCTGCTTTGGTCGAGATGTTCGTTGAGAACCTTGAAGCCGTCGGCGGGCATTGCGTCGTAGCGCAGAGCGAACCTGGGATTGCGCTGGCGTTGACACGCATCATTTCCGACTTGCAAAAGACTAACTTGCGCGCGCGGCGGCTCGCTCTGTCGGATGCGCTGGCTGTCGAACGTTTGGCAAGAAAGATGGAGGTAGACGTTGACGAGATCACGGTCGCCCCGAAGACAGCGGATCTATTCGACTACGACGTTGGCATCACGACGGCACAAGCAGCGATTGCTGAGACGGGAACGTTGGTGCTCGAGTCGGAGGGCGAAAGACATCGTTTGGTTTCGCTGGTGCCGCCGGTGCATATTGCAATTGTCGACGCCGCAAGTATCCGTCTGACATTAGGCGAAGCATTGGCCGCCTTGCACAGCAACGGCTTCGCAGAAATGAGCCCAACGGTCACTTTCATCACCGGACCATCGCGCACCGCCGACATCGAATTGACGCTGGCCATTGGTGTGCACGGGCCGCAGGAGCTGTACGTGATTATTAATGAAGGACCGGCGCTCATAAGTTGAGCGGCACAAGACCTGAGTTTGTGATTGTAAGGTACACAGATTTAAGGAACGCACGAACAAGACACGGTAATGGAATCGCTTGATTGGAGTCGGAACGGCGGATAGTGTCATTCACACCGTGGCTTTAGCCCGGTGAGAATTAGCCGTCACCAGCGCGAAACCGTTTAAACGGTTTCCCGCAACTCCGGCTGCGTGCTGTCACCGTGCTAAAGCCACGGTGTGAATGAGAACAACCGTTAAGCTGACCCTGGAGCGAAGCTTCAGTATGTGTTTGAGAAGGCAACAAACTGAATAAGTCCTTGTTACGCGGATCAACTTATTGGAATAACTAAATGCAAATCATAGCTTTCACAACCGAAGACACCAACTGGGAGTCCCCGCGAATGGGTATTATCTTGAACGACGGATACCGTGACAGCGGATACCGCCTGGATTGTGAGCGCCTGTTTGAGAGCGCGTCCCGACCGGCCAGTCCCCTGTCCTGGTTTGACCTGGACGGTCGATGGTTCCAGAAGGCGCTTGAGACATATGAAGCACTCGTGAAGGATCACAACGCGCTCACGCGAGCGAATGAAGAAGGTTGGTTAATCAGAAGTGAAGACGCGTATTGGTTCGCTCCCGTCCCTCGTCCCGGGAAACTGATCTGCATCGGACTCAATTATCGCGATCATGCTGCTGAAAGTAATATGCCGATTCCGGAAAGACCGGTCGTGTTCTCGAAATTCGCTTCCGCCGTAATCGCGCCGGGTGAACCGGTTGTCCTGCCGGCTACGAGTGAAAAAGTTGATTACGAAGCGGAACTTGCAGTGGTCATCGGGCGGCGCGCGAAAAATGTGAGCGCCGCTCGCGCCCTCGATTATGTCCTCGGCTACACGTGTTTCAATGATGTCAGCGCGCGCGATTTTCAATTCGCGGACGGTCAATGGCAGCGAGGAAAATCCTGCGACACGTTTGCGCCGATGGGGCAAACTGTTGTTACCGCCGATGAAGTGCCAGACCCACACAAGCTTTCGATCAAATTAATACTCAACGGCCGGACCATGCAGGACTCCAACACGGATCAGTTGATCTTCGGTGTGCCTGAATTAATAGAATTCATTTCCCAAACCATCACCCTGGAACCTGGCGATGTTATCGCGACCGGCACTCCGTCCGGCGTGGGCTTTGCGCGCAAGCCGCCGGTGTTTCTGCGCCCCGGTGACATGATGGAAGTGGAAATCGAACGCGTAGGCAAGTTGGGTAATCCGGTGGTCGCGGCGGAAGAGGATGTTGCCAAGGTCGCTTCGGTCAAACGTCTAGAATAGGAGGTAGTGTCTTAATTTGATTTACTCTGCGTTAACTCGGCGTTCGCCGCGCGGTGAATCCTGGCCGCGAAAAGCTCACCGCTGAGAGGCAGAGGCCGCCAAGGCTGCGCAGAGAAGAACTGAACTCAAGACACCGAATAGGAAAAACATTATGCGAAGAATGTTTGTGTTGCTGGTCGGGTTGAGTGTGATGGGGATCGCCACACTCAGTTGCACCAAACCCGGAGGATCAACCGCTGGTGGCAAGAAGAAACTCACCATCGCGGTAATCCCCAAGGGTACGACGCACGAATTCTGGAAAAGCATTCACGCCGGCAGTCTCAAAGCAGCGCGCGAACTGTCCGCGCAGGGCACTGAAGTAGAAGTAATCTGGAAAGGTCCTTTGCGCGAAGACGATCGCGAGCAACAAGTTCAGGTGGTTGAAGGCTTCACTTCACAGGGCGTGAGCGGCATTGTGCTGGCGCCGCTCGACAACCGCGCGCTGGTGCGACCAGTGGAGGAAGCAAAACGCGCGAGCGTGCCGACCGTGATTATCGATTCCGCGCTGGCCTCAGACGCCATCGCGAGTTTCGTCGCCACTGACAATCGCAAAGGCGGGATGCTGGCCGCCGAACGCATGGGTGAACTCTTGAATGGCAAAGGCAAAGTTTTGCTGCTCCGTTATCAGGAAGGATCGGCAAGCACCGAAGATCGCGAGGCCGGATTCATTCAGCGGCTCAAGGAAAAGTATCCCGGCATAGAACTAATATCATCCGACCAATATGCGGGACCCACGCGCGACACCGCGAAACGCGCGTCCGAAAATCTCCTCAACCGCTTCGGTGATGAGTTGCAAGGCATCTTTACGCCCAACGAATCTTCCACCGCCGGGATGCTGCTGGCGCTCCAGGACATCGGTAAAGCGGGCAAGGTCACCTTCATCGGTTTTGATACGAGCGAGTCTTTTCTCGCAGCGATGCGCAACAAACAGTTGCAGGGCATTGTCGTCCAGAATCCCTTCAACATGGGTTACCTGGGCGTGCGGACGATGGCCGACTTTCTGCTCGGCAAATCAGTTGAGAAACGGATTGATACCGGAGTGACGATGGTCACGCCTGATAATTTGAATACGCCGGAAATACAAACGTTGGTTCATCCGCCGCTGGAGTAAATAGAGTTTAGCGTGAGCCTGGAGTAGCATCATGATTTTTTCTCTGCGCCATCTTTGCGTTCTCTGCGTCTCGGCGGTGAGTGTAATTTTAGGTTGAAATTAGAACAACCAAGGGTGAGTTTTACATGGCAATAAAGATTACAGACATCATCGTCCGCGACATCCGCTTTCCCACTTCGCAGACGCTTGCCGGTTCGGATGCGATGAACTCGGCGCCCGATTATTCAGCCGCTTACGTCGTTTTGAAAACGGATCATCCGCAGGGGTTGGAAGGTCATGGGCTCACCTTCACCATCGGTCGCGGCAATGAATTGTGTGTCGCGGCGATTAATACCCTGAAGCCGCTGGTACTCAATCAGACACTTGAATGCCTGACGGCCGATATGGGCGCGTTCTGGAATCGCCTTACCGGAGATAGTCAACTGCGTTGGGTGGGTCCGGAGAAGGGTGTGATTCACCTGGCCACCGCGGCGCTGGTCAACTCCGTCTGGGATCTTTACGCGCGGTGCGCGGGAAAACCACTGTGGAAACTGCTGGTCGACATGACGCCCGAACAGCTCGTCGCGTGCATTCCGTTCAGCTACATCACCGATGCTCTAACGCCTGATGAAGCATTGGCAATACTGCATCGCCACAACGAGACTAAAAAGATCCGCGAGCAGGAGCTGCTGGCAGTCGGGTTTCCGGCTTACACAACCTCAGCCGGCTGGCTGGGTTATTCAGACGGGAAGTTGCGCAGTCTGGTGCGCGAAGGCCTGGCCCAGGGCTGGACGCACTTCAAGATGAAAGTCGGTCGCGATCTGGAGGAAGACATGCGACGCGCGCGTGTGATTCGCGAAGAGATTGGCGCTGAACGCACGTTGATGATGGATGCCAATCAGGTTTGGGACGTGGACGAAGCAATCCGTTGCGTTAAGGAGTTATCAGTTTTCGATCCGCATTGGATCGAAGAACCCACTTCGCCCGATGATGTGCTCGGCCACGCCACTATCGCGCGTGCAATTGCGCCAGTCGGCGTGGCTACGGGCGAACATTGCCACAGTCGCGTGATGTTCAAGCAACTGCTGCAAGCCGGCGCGATCAGTTTCTGCCAAATCGATAGCTGCCGGCTGGGCGGCGTCAATGAAGTGCTGGCCGTGCTGTTGATGGCGGCGAAGTTTGGCGTCCCGGTTTGTCCTCACGCCGGTGGCGTCGGTCTGTGCGAATATGTTCAGCATCTGTCTATGTTCGACTACATCGCCGTCAGTGCCTCGCTCGAGAATCGAGTGCTTGAATACGTCGGTCACCTTCACGAACACTTCGTCAATCCTGTCGTGATGAAAGGCGACCACTACCTGCCGCCGCTCGCCCCGGGCTACAGCATAGAAATGAAACCTGAGTCGTTGGCCACTTACGAATTCCCCGGTGGGGAAGCGTGGAAGAGTGTGAACTTCCAATCGTGAGCAGATTGTTCAATGCATGAAGACCGGGCAATTCCCGTACAGAACCCGGAGCGGATAGCGACGGGATGTTACCACTCAACTTGAGTTCGCGATCCGGTCGCATCCACCACCCCGCGCGCGTTGCCCGCGCGGGGACCCCGGTCCGCTCTCGGTTCTGTAACGGGCTCTCTTGGAAAAGAGAGAGATTCAAACTGACCCACTAGTGCAGAGACACAACGTGGCTGTTCGCGCAATTTTGATGGATACTTAGTACGTTAGGCGCAGGTCAATTCCACGTTGAGAGGGGGAGAGAGATGAAACGCGTGATTCTTGCAGCTACTGGTATCGTGATAGCCCTGGCCGCGGTAACGTTGGCAATGACCTGGGGCTTCCAGAACAAAAAAGAGATTGTAGCGTTAACCCCCGAACAAGTGCGATGGTTCACGCCTTCCTACTACAAGGATGGGCGGCAGCGTGCGCAGTTGTTGGGCGACTCGAGCCAGGGTGGTGCGTGGGTCGATAGGGTTAAGATACCTGCGGGCGGGCGTGTCCTCGCGCACACGCATCCGCACGACGAACTAGTTACGGTCATCGAAGGGACTTGGTACTTGGGCGAGGGAGAAAAATTCGACCCAGCCAAGTTGAAAGGTTACCGGTCGGGCAGTTTCATAATTATTCCCGCGGGCGTCCCTCATTTCGTGGCGGCAAAGGAAGGTGACGTGATAGTCCAGTTAAGCGGCACCGGCAAATTTGGCACTGACTACCTGGAGAAATAATTTGCTGTTTTCGTTCATCAAGTACGCGCCAAACACAGCGTTGGACCGAAGCGCGGACAGCCTCCATGTTAGCTGGCCAAGGGCTTGGAAAACTCGTGGAGCCGAAATGCAATGACCAACTGGTTCGCCATAGCAATTTCAACTCTCGCTCTCATCGTGTCGGCATTAACAGCATGGTTCACGCTGTTGCGTAAGGGTGATCTTCGAATGACTCTTCCGACGGTTGTCTTTTTCGGACCGGACGGAGGTCGCCGCGGCGAGGAGAAGCCGCGTCTTAAGGTCTTCCTACGAACCCTGCTATACAGCACCTCGCGCCGCGGCCAAACTGTCGAGAGCCTGCATGTCAACGTCCAACGTGGGGAATCGAGGCAGAATTTCTCAATCTGGGTCTACGGTGACGATCACCTTGCGCGTGGCAGCGGCATCTATGTCGGACCCGATGGCGTAGCCTGTAACCATCACTTTCTTCTGCCTGAAGATGGTGCTGACTTCAGGTTGCTGCAAGGTCAATACACGGTCCGCGTGTATGCCAAGCGCGTCTCGGACCCTGAGCCACGCCAGCTCGCTCAAGTAACGCTGAACATTTCAGAATCCCAAGCTAGAGAGCTACGAAACGAAGACGCCGGCATTTACTTTGATTGGGGGCCGGATCAGCAGGCCTATCATGCCCATGTGGAGGTCCGAAAACCAACGCCTATACCAAAGTGGCTTTTGGAGGCGGCCAGCTAATGCTTCCTCGGATCGGAGTGATCAGCGCGTTCTTCAAGCTGTTTTCGCTTTCCACGTTCTTGCTAGTCGCCGCGCCCAGTCAACTCGGGCGTTAGGTGACCCATTGCAATGAAACTACTTCCAACTCGCTACGCCTTTTGTGCGCCGCCGATAGCCGAGCCACGCCGGACCTTCGGTGAGATAATTCCATCAGAAGAATCTGCTTCACTCTGGCTGTGGGCGTGGCCTCGCTTACTCGGTTGGCCGCGACGCATCAATTGGTTGTTCTCTCCGGTTGTCGGAAACAAAAAATATCCTGGCGATCTCTGGGGTATCGATAGCGCCGGGCACCTCATCATCGTGGAAACGAAAATTAACAGGGGCGCGGCACTCCAAAATCCGTTCGAAGACTTTGTGCCGTACACGAGGAGTAACGCGAATAACCGTCTTTGGTCGGCGGAAACCCTATTCAATCGCTGGTGGGATCTTCTGATCAGCGAACTAGCATTCATTGCCAGTGAACTTCCGAGACTGTGCCTTGCTAGGCAGCCAGAGGGAACGCATCGCGGTGTTGTGCCTTACTCCGTGCATCGTGATGCGGTTTGGCGCTGGCAGGAATTGTACCGCAATCAGATCGCCGCGCTTATCGTTGATGGTTCCTACGAACGCGCAGTTCGACGTTCGCTTCGATGCGTGCGGCAGCATGCGATCCGCCTCCTGTCTTCGTCGGACTCGTGGCGTCTGTGCGTCTTGGTGATTTGGTTCTCTCAGCTCGAGGCATGAAAGATTTTGGTGTCCTCAAGCAACAAGTGGGCCAAAACCGCGTTTTGCTTCGCGGCGTACATGCAACGGTGGGTTCTAAGGGCGTTCGCGTTAGGTGCTGGAGCCCACGCCTTGGGCTGGTCGCATAACTCGTTCGACCCACGCGCGGATCGCGCGTTCTTTAACTTGTCTGATTACTTTTCGACGTTGTCGCTAATCGCCGCGGCCGCTCGACTCTGGCGTTAGGCGGCAGTCTTCAGAGGTGAATAATGGCAGATATGAATAAACAAGAAGTCACACCTGCAACCCAGCAAGTCACACCTTCAACGGAGCAGCTAAGCTACCTCTGGGACGAATACAAGTATCGCCACGGCCTCTGTTGGAAAGCGGTCTATAAGATCGTCGCAGTTGTAGTTGTTCTAACTGTGCTGCCTTATGCGCGACCCGATGTGACCAAGCTTCTTGGGTATTGGATGGTGATCCCATCTTTGCTCGGAACGTTGTTCGCAGCATTTGGAGTCTTCATCGTCAACAATGAGTTACGATTGTTTGCGAAGACTAAAGTTGCTCATCACTGCCTTGAAAATCGGTTTCTTTCGACCGTTTTCAGGGAGTCCGACGTTATGAAGGAGTCGGATGTTAAGAAGCTAGTGGGAGATGATATGAATCCCAGTAACGCGCGTTGGACTCCGTTCGATATTTATGTGCACCTTCTTATCATCGTTTTGTTCTTTCTTAGTCTCGGGAACACGCTGTTCTTAGCTTTCTCGTGGATCCCCAACCGAACGGTTTAGCACTTTATCGTTTGACAGGATCGCAGATCGCATGTTCCTTAGCTTGTTCGTTGACATTGGCGTTGTTGCTAATCGCCGCGCCCGGTTTGGAGCGAGTGGGATAGCAAGGCTCTTAAGGAGGTAGAAAAATGGATCAGCGACAAACCGTGGTCGAGAAAATTGAAGCCGACCACAAAGAGTTCCGAGGGGCGGCCCGTATGTGGAGTGGCGTCTATCACACATTCCAGTTCGGAGCAGCTATACTCAGCGCTGTAGCTGCCCTTGTGCTGAAGCTTGACGGCGTAGGTAGCCTTCAGGCCCGCAACAACTGGGGCGCCGCACTTGCCGCCGCAGCCGCCATCTTCATCGCCCTCCTTACCACGGGCCGTTTCAAGGATAAGTGGGAGGCGAACCGCGTCGCCGCATTCGCGGTACGCGATCTGGGCTACGAGATCGAGACAACGGAAGCGAATCCGGACAAAATACTGACAGAGCTCCGGCAAATTGGACTGACACGCAATAATGCGATCGTCGGGCTGCCCACGGAGATCAAGTCCAAACCCTAAGACCCGCCCGCAGCGTGGGCTTAACACGTCGGCGCACGATGTCATTTGAATGGAGGGGCATATGAAACTAGCTGTTCTCCTTACTGTCATTTTCCTGTTAAGTCTTGTCATTGGCTGTACGCGACAGACCCAGCCACCATCGAACACTCAGCAAGGCAATCAAGCGCAAACGCAATCACAACCACAACCATCTGGGGCTAAGTCGGAGCGCGGCACGCCGGCCGAGGCCAAGGCGATGCTTCAACAGGCGGTGGCGCACTACCAGGAGGTAGGACGGAAACAGGCGCTCGCAGATTTCAACGCAAAGAAGCCACCGTTCGGTGATCGCGATCTCTACGTCGTCTGCATCGGCCCGAACGGCGTCATCACTGCCAACGGTGGCTTCCCCCAGTACGTGGGTCTATCACCCGATGTGCTGAAGGACGCCGACGGCAAGCCAGTGGGCAAAGCGATCTGGGACCTCGGGAATAGCAAAGCTGGAGGTTCGGTTCAGTATCGATGGATCAACCCGGTCTCGGGCAAGACCGAGCCGAAGGTGTTCTTCGGCGAGAAGGTCGGCGACGATGTCTGCGGTGTCGGTGCGTACAACCCGCAGTAGCGTAGGTGCAATCAGCGGGTGAGGTCGCCGGCGTGACAGGCTGGACCGAGGGAAGAGCGTGTCGGAGTTGGTCCTCGTTAGACAGGAGCGCGGACATCGCGTTCTTTGACTTGTCTTTTGCTTTCCACGTTGTCCATAATCGCCGCACCCGGTCAATTCAATCGTTCGGCGCTCTTCTCGAATTTGACTTATGAAAGTTTTGAGCACCAGAGTCGTTTGCGATTTGACGGAAACGCTCAATGTATCCAAGCGTCTGACCATTGTCCTTTTGGTGCTCATCACCTTCACTGCGGTCGCTCTCGCACAAGGAACTCCCTCACCAGTCTCAATCAGTTTTGATTTCCGCAACGGTGCTCTCGGCTGGCAGGCTGGCTTTGCCCGCTACCCACCGGCGACCGACAAGAATGGCTTCTACGAACTCCTGGCCGAAATCCGGAGTTTGCCGGTTGACCTTGGTGTCAACGGAACCGGCTTTTACATTCAGGGAAATAATCATTCCGACGCTTTGGTCATGTTTATGAAGCGAGGTCTCAGCGCTGGTGATGGCATAGTGGCTGGACAGACGTATCAGGTTGATTTCACGATCATTTTCGCCTCTAGCGTTCCCACCGGATGTTTTGGAACCGGAGGCAGTCCCGGCGACAGTGTGAACCTGAGGGCTGGAGCGTCTCCTGCCGAACCCCTTCCGCTGCTCGCTATCCCTCTACCTTTCCGCGATCTGGGAATGAACGTCAGTATTGGCGGCGGAAGCGGGCCAAACAAAAACGGACTCGCGGCCTCGTTTGCTGGAACCATAGCCAATGGACAGCCTTGCGACTTGGGCCCGCATCCGTGGGTTTCGATTCAGCGAAACCATCAACACACAACGCTGGTCAATGCCAACTCCAAAGGTGAGATGTGGCTCTTCGTCGGGACTGATTCCGGATATGAAGGGCCCACAAATCTCTACTACCAGCGGATTGATGTGACTCTAACACCTGTGAATCCGCCGCCTCCGCCAGTGTTGCTCACGGATCAAAATACAGGGAGAGCGGCGGCTGTAGATTCCGTAACGCTGATCCGCGAACCATTCTCGGTCGTGTCGTTGCCGAACTTCAGTCCAGATCAACGCACGCGCATAACTCTCTTTGGTTACAATCTGGAATTGAGGAATGGCGAAGGCCTTTCAGCTATCACGGCTCAAGCTGAAGATTCTCAGCATAGAATCTACACGCTATCTGTTGAAGCTGCCCGAGAAGTTCCGGATTTTAATTGGATAACTGCAGTTACGGTCAAACTCCCGGACGAACTTCAAGGTGTTGGAGACGTGTCGGTGAAGATTGGCTTGCGTGGGATAGCTAGTAACCAGGCGCTGATCTCTATCAAGTGATCGGGGACCGGCACTCGTGGAATCGAACTGATTGGTCACTGCCGTATTGCGCCGAACAAAACACGGAAACAGATAGACTCCCAGCTATACTGAATCAAGCAAGCAAAAGAGACCGGCGTATGAGCTATCGATTCCAGGAACATGAAACGGTTCCCGATGGAGTAAAGCGAATTGCCCTCGAGCAAATTGATAAGGCGCTTGAGCTCACGACCGCAGGGAGTAAGGCCGGAAAGAATCTTGATAAGGCTATTCATGACACGCGCGTGTCTTGCAAGAAGCTCAGGGGTCTACTCCGGCTGGTGCGTTTCGGGCTCGATGATGAGACATTCAAGAGCGAAAACGTTTACTACCGCGACGTGAACCGAAGCCTATCCTCCGTGCGCGATACGGCCGCGTTGGTTGAGACCCTCGACAAATTGATCGAGCGATTCGCCGACCAACTTGCCGAGCCCGCTTTCCAGACAATGCGGAAGTCTTTGACTCGCTCAAGGAACAAAGCGCAGTTCAATAAGAAGAAA
>Ga0137379_10005461_pt1 | contig 11998 bp, 8 predicted proteins | sample SagtaG_18_FD_104812 | JGI IMG/M metagenome (GOLD analysis project Ga0137379, IMG submission 104812) | Vadose zone soil microbial communities from Sagehorn Ranch, Mendocino, California, USA - Sage2_L_80_16 metaG | ecosystem: Environmental > Terrestrial > Soil > Vadose zone | place: USA...
ACATTCGCACCGCGGCCCGGCTGGCCCTGCCGCACCGCCGCCGCCGCGACCCCTTCGACGCCCCCGGCCTGGACGAGCAAGCCCTGGAAGAAGCCCTGCGTGAGGCCGCCTCCCAGGGCCCCGACACCCCCGAGGACCCCGGCCCCGACAGCCCCGGCCCCGACAGCCCCGGCCCCGACCCCGGCCCCGAGAACCCAGACCCCAGCAACCCCAATGGTCCCAGTGGTCCCGGGAATCCCGACCCTGACCCCGACCCCAATGGTCCCGGTGGTCCCAGCGGAGGCCAGAACACCAGCGCAGCCCCGCCCGCCTCATCATCCAGCTCAGCCGCGGAAGCACCGCCGAGCGCGCCAGCCGCCCCGGCGGCCCCGTTCCGCGCCCGGCTGCTGACCGTCCCCGGCGTCGGCGAGGGCGCGCCCGGGCGCCGCTCCGCCGCCCGCGGCCCGTTCGGCCGTACCGTCGGCGCCCGCGTCCCGCAGAGCCGCCCCTTCGCCCTGCACCTCCCCGCCACCGTCCGCGCCGCCGCCCTGCGCGGGCCACATACCCCAGAACCCGCCCGGCGGGTGATCCTGGCCCCCGCCGACCTGCGCGAGGCGATGCGGGAGGGCCGGGAGGGGAACCTGGTGCTCTTCGCCGTGGACGCCAGCGGGTCGATGGCGGCCCGGCAGCGGATGCGCGCGGTCAAGGGCGCGGTCCTCTCTCTCCTGCTCGACGCCTACCAGCGCCGCGACAAGGTGGGCCTGGTCACGTTCCGCGGCGCCGGGGCCGAACTCGCGCTGCCGCCCACCTCCTCGGTCGAGGCGGCCGCCCGCCGCCTCGCCAGCCTGCCCACCGGCGGCCGGACCCCGCTGGCGGCGGGCCTGGCCAAGGCGGCCCGCGTCCTGGCCGCCGAACGCCTCCGCGATCCCCGCCGCCGCGCCCTGCTCGTCGTGGTCACCGACGGCCGCGCCACCAGCGGCAGCGACGCCGACCTGGCCCGGGCCGCGGCCACGCTGGCCGGGGTGGCCAGCGTGGTGGTGGACTGCGAGTCCTCGGTCCTGCGGCTGGGTCTGGCCGAACGGCTGGCGATCCTGCTCGCCGCGGACCGGTTCAGCCTCGACGAGCTGGAAGCCGGGCCCGGCCTGGCCGCGGTGGCCCGGCCGCGGACCCGCGGGAGGGTGGCCTGATGCCGCAGGGAACTCCCGAGCATGTCCCGGACGACGGCCTGACCACCCGGCAGCGGCGCAACCGCCCGCTGGTCATCGTGCACACCGGCCCGGGCAAGGGCAAGTCCACCGCCGCGTTCGGCCTGGCCCTGCGCGCCTGGAACCAGGGGTGGCCGGTGGGGGTCTTCCAGTTCGTCAAGTCGGCGAAGTGGCGGGTCGGCGAGGAACGAGCGCTCCGGCTGCTCGGCGAGACCGGCCAGGGCGGCGCGGTCAGCTGGCACAAGATGGGCGAGGGCTGGTCCTGGATCCAGCGTGACTCCGGCAGCCACGCCGAGCAGGCCGCCGAGGGCTGGGCGCAGATCACCAGGGACCTGGCCGCGCAGACCTACCGCCTGTACGTGCTCGACGAGTTCACCTACCCGATGAAGTGGGGCTGGGTGGACGTCGAGGAGGTGATCAGCGTGCTCGCCGCCCGGCCCGGCCAGCAGCACGTGGTGATCACCGGCCGGGACGCGGACCCCAGGCTGATCGGGGCCGCTGACCTGGTGACGGAGATGACCAAGGTCAAGCACCCGATGGATGCCGGCCAGAAGGGGCAGAAGGGCATCGAATGGTAGCCATCCCGCGCCTGGTCATCGCCGCCCCGGCGTCCGGCTGCGGCAAGACCACCGTGGCCTGCGGGCTGATGGCGGCGCTGCGCGCGCGCGGACTGGCGGTCTCCGGGCACAAGGTCGGCCCGGACTACATCGACCCCGGCTACCACGCCCTGGCCACCGGCAGGCCGCCGCGCAACCTGGACCCGTTCCTGTGCGGGGAGGACCTGATCGTGCCGCTGTTCCGGCACGGCGCGGCCGGCGCCCGGGTCGCCGTCATCGAAGGCGTGATGGGCCTGTTCGACGGCGCGGATCCCGCGCTCGGGCTGGATCCGGACTACGGCTCCACCGCGCACGTGGCCCGGTTGCTCGCCGCGCCCGTGGTGCTCGTGGTGGACGCGGCCCGGGCCGGACGTTCGGTCGCCGCGATGGCAGCCGGCTTCGCCGCCTTCGACCCGCGGACCCCGGTCTCCGGCGTGATCTTGAACCGGGTCGCGTCGGACCGGCACGAACGCCTGCTCCGGGACGCCCTCGCCGGGTCCGGCCTGGCGGTCTACGGCGCGATCAGGCGGACCGACGGGATCGTCACGCCGTCCCGCCACCTCGGCCTGATCCCGGCCGCGGAGCGCGCGGCAGTGACCGGCCAGGCCATCGACCGGATGGGCGCCCTGATCGCCGGCTCCTGCGACTTGGACGCCCTGCTCGCCCTGGCCGGGCGCGCCCCCGCGCTCCCCGGCCCGCCCTGGGACCCCGCCGTCGCGCTGGCCCCCGCTCCCGCCGCTCCCGCCCCCGCGCTGGCCCCCGCCCCCGCCGCTCCCGCTCCCGCCGCTCCCGCCCCCGCGCCGCCCGCCCCGGTCGTCGCCATGGCCGGCGGCCCGGCCTTCACGTTCGGCTACACCGAGCAGGCCGAACTGCTCGAGGCGGCCGGAGCCCGGGTGACCATGTTCGACCCGCTGCGGGACGAGGACCTGCCCGCGGAGGCGGCCGGGCTGATCCTCGGCGGCGGCTTTCCCGAGGTCCACGCGGCCGAACTGTCCGCCAACCAGCGGCTCCGCGCCCAGGTCGCCGCGCTGGCCGGCCGGGGCGCGCCGGTCGCCGCCGAGTGCGCCGGGCTGCTCTACCTGGCCCGGACGCTGGACGACCGGCCCATGTGCGGCGTCCTCGACGTGCGGGCCGCGATGACCCCGAAGCTGACTCTCGGCTACCGGCACGCGGTGGCCATGACGGATTCGGTGCTGGCCCGGGCGGGCGACGTGGTGCGCGGTCACGAGTTCCACCGCACCGCGACCGTCCCCGCGAGCGGAAGCACGCCCGCCTGGCGGTTCGGCGACGGCCGGCTCGAAGGCTGGCGGTTCGGCGACGGCCGGCTCGAAGGCCACGTCACTGGCTCGGGGATCGCGTCCTACCTGCACACTCACTGGGCCGGCCACCCGGCCGCGGCGGCCAGGTTCGCCGCCGCCTGCGGGGGAGTGCGCCCATGACGAAGCGGCTGATCGGGGTGGGCGTCGGCCCAGGCGACCCGGAGCTTGTCACGGTCAAGGCCGTCCGCGTGCTCCGCGAGGCCGACGTGGTCCTGGTCCCGGTGCTGGCCGCCCCCGCCCCCGGGACCGCGGTATCCGGGGCTCCGGCCCCCGGGGCACCCGCCTCCAGTGCCCCTGACCACTCCGAGCCCGGCCGGGCCGAGACGATCATCCGCGCGTACGTCGCCGCGGACCGGGTCAAGCGCCTGGAGTTCGCGCTGAACGACACCGGCGGCGTCACGCCGCGGCGGGCCGCGGCCTGGCAGGCGGCCGCCGCCGCGGTGGCGGAGGAGTTCGCCGCGGGGGCCGCTACGGTGGCGTTCGGCACCCTCGGCGACCCCAACCTGTACTCGACCTTCAGCTACCTGGCCCAGACCGTCAGGGAACTGGTCCCCGGGGTGACGGTGGAGACCGTCGCGGGCATCACCGCCATGCAGGACCTGGCCTCCCGGGCCGGCATCTCGCTGGCCGAAGGCACCGACCCGGTCACCCTTGTCCCCCTCAACGGCGGCGTCGGGGCACTGGACCAGGCGCTGGCCCGCGGCGGAACCGTCGTCGGCTACAAGGTCGGCGCCGCCGCCAGCCCCGCGCCCGGCGTCCTGCGCGACCGCCTCCTGGCAGCCGGCCGCCTGGACAGCGCCGTGATCGGCGCCCGCCTCGGCCTGGAAGGCGAACTCGTCGCCCCCGCGGCGGAGGTCCTGCGCCCCGCCGAGCCCCCCGCCCCCGCGGAGCCCTCCGCCTCCGCCGAGCCCCCCACCTCCGCCGAGCCCCCCGCCCCCGCCGAGCCCCCCGCCTCCGCCATCTCGGCCACCAGGGACATTCCGGACATTCCGTATTTGTCCACCCTGATCGCTCCGGTGCCCCGCGGCGCCCGCGGCGCGTCCCTGGCCCACGCACTCTCCGCCGGAGAGTCCAGCCGGCTCAATGTCACATCGTGCCGGCCCCAGCCGGCTCAATGCCACATCGAGCCGGCCGCCATCCGCGCACAGAGCCGGGAACCGGGTCCCGTGGGCCAAGAACTGAGCTCCAAGGGGCGTGTGGTGTTCGTGGGGGCCGGGCCCGGGGCTCCGGACCTGCTGACCCACCGGGGCGCGCGCGCCATCGCCGCCGCCGACGTGGTGATCTGGGCGTCGAGCCTGGTCGACCAGCGCGTGCTGGCCCATGCGCGAGAAGGCGCGGAGATCGTCGACTCGGCCACGCTGCCCATGGAGGGCGTGCTGCCCTACTACCAGCGCGCGGCGCAGCACAAGCAAACGGTCGCCCGGGTCCACTCCGGTGACCCTTCGCTGTGGGGCGCCATCCAGGAGCAGCTCGACCAGTGCACGGCGATGGGCCTGGACACCGAGATCGTGCCCGGGGTGTCCAGCTTCACCGCGGTGGCGGCGCGGATCGGCCGCGAGCTGACCATCCCGGAGGTCGCTCAGTCGGTGATCCTGACCAGGCTCGGCGGCGGCAAGACGCCGATGCCGCCAGGGGAGCAGGTGGCCGAGTTCGCCCGCCACCAGACGACGATGGCGCTGTTCCTGTCGGCTGCGCGGTCCGGCCAGCTGCAGGACGAGCTGCTGGCCGGCGGCTACCCGCCGGACACCCCGTGCGTGGTGGCGTACCAGGTGACCTGGCCGGACGAGCTGATCGAGCGCTGCGCCCTGGCCGACCTGGCCGCGACCATAAAGGACCGCAAGCTCTGGAAGCACACGCTGGTCCTGGTCGGGCCCGGCCTGGCCGCCGGCGGCAGCCGCTCGCACCTGTACCACCCGGGGCATTTCCACGGGTACCGCAAGGCGGACCGGCAGGCCAGGGAACAGCTCCGGCGGGAGCGGACCGCGGCGCAGGACGGGCCGTGACTCAGCCCAGTGACCCCGAGCTGCGCGAGCCTGACCTGCCGCGGACGGCGAAGGTCAGGAAGCAGGCGCTGCGCACCGGCTGGACCACCGGGACCTGCGCCGCGGCGGCCGCGAAGGCGGCCGCCACCGCGCTGACCACCGGGGAAACACAAGACTCCGTCGAGGTCGGCCTGCCCTCCGGCCAGCGGGTCAGGTTTCCCGTGGACACCTGCACCGTGACCCCAGCCGACACACCCGAGGTCCCGAGCCAGGCCGAGGTCCCGAGCCAGGCCGAGGTCCCGAGCCAGGCCGAGGTCCCGAGCCAGGCCGAGGCTGTCGTGGTCAAGGACGCCGGCGACGACCCCGACGTGACGCACGGCGCGCGGCTGACCGCGACGGTGCGCTGGCGCGACGAGCCGGGCCTGGACCTGCAGGGCGGCGCCGGCGTCGGCGTGGTCACCAAGCCCGGCCTGGGCCTGGAGGTCGGCGCCCCCGCGATCAACCCGGTGCCCCGCGCCATGATCGCCCAGGCGGTCGGCGAGGCGATTGACCTGACCGAGAGCGGCGTCCGCGTCACCATCTCGGTCCCGGACGGCGAGCGGATGGCCCGCAAGACCACCAATGCCCGGCTCGGCATCATCGGCGGGATCTCGATCCTCGGCACCACCGGCATCGTCCGGCCGTTTTCGACCGCCTCCTGGCGGGCCAGCGTGGAACAGGCGATCTCGGTGCTGGCCGCCCAGGGCGAGGACACGGTGGTGCTGTGCACCGGCGGCCGCACCGAGAAGGGAGCCATGGCGATGCTGCCGGACCTGCCCGAGGTGTGCTTCGTGGAGGTGGGCGACTTCACCGGCGCGGCGCTGCGCCGCGCGGTGCAGCACCGGCTGGCCAAGGTCGTCTTCGCCGGCATGGCCGGCAAGCTCACCAAGCTGGCCGCCGGCGTGCTGATGACGCATTACACGAGATCCAAGGTGTCCCTGAGCCTGCTCGAGGACATCACGCTGGCGGCAGGCGGCGGCCGGGAGCTGGCACAAAACGTCGCAGCAGCGAACACCGCCCGGCACGCGGCCGAACTCTGGGACGAGGCCGGCCTGCTGCCCGCCGCGGGCCGCGAACTCTGCGCCCGCGCCGCCCGCGTGCTCAGCCGGTTCTGCGCGGAAATAGCCGGCCAGGCCGGCCCGGTGCCCGGAATCCGCGTCATCATGGTCGACTTCACCGGCCGGGAAAAGATAGCCGAGGCGGGAGCATGAGCCCCGAGGTCACGGTGATCGGCTGCGACGGCCGCCCGTTCGGTCCCGAGGCGGCGCAGGCCCTGTCCCGAGCCGAACGAGTGGCCGGCGCGCCCCGGCACCTCGCCGCCGCCCCCATCCCCGAGAACGCGGAGCGTATCGAGATCAAGCAGCTCGACCAGGCCCTCGACGCCCTGGCCGCCGGCCAGCGCCGCACCGCCGTGCTGGCCTCCGGCGACCCGGGCTTCTTCGGCATCGTCCGCGCGCTGCGCGCCCGCGGGATCCAGCCGACGGTCATCCCGGCCGTCTCGTCGGTGGCGCTCGCGTTCGCCCGGCTGGGCCTGGACTGGGACGACGCCCTGGTGGTCTCCGCGCACGGACGCGACCCCGAACATGCCCTGGCCGCCGCGCTCGCGCACCCCAAGACCGCCATCTTGACCGCGCCGGGAACCGCTCGCGCCCTCGCCAGGGACCTGCTGGCCGCGGGCAAGACGGTGGTTGTCGCCGAGCGCCTCGGCACGCCGCAGGAACGCCTCACCGACCTGGCCGCCGAACCCCGCGACCCAGCCGAGCCCAACGTCCTCATCGCGCTCGACCAGGATCCGGCGCCAGGCGAGCCGCGCTGGCTGGCCGGCCACCAGGGCGCCCCGGACGGCTGGGCGCTGCCCGAGGACGCCTTCGAGCACCGCGACTCGATGATCACCAAGGCGGAGGTCCGCGCGCTCGTGCTGGCCCGCCTCGGCCCGGCCCCCGGCCGCACGATCTGGGACGTGGGCGCGGGCTCGGGCTCGGTGGCGGTGGAGTGCGCCCGGTTCGGCGCCTACGTGGTCGCGGTCGAAGCTGATCCCGCGCAGTGCGAGCGGATCTGCCGCAACGCGGCCCGCCACGGTGTCCGCCTGCGGGTCATCCACGGCCGCGCTCCGGAGGCACTCAAGGACCTGCCGCCGGCCGGCGCGGTCTTCGTCGGCGGCGGCGACCGCGCCGTGCTCGAGGCCGCGATCAGGCAGGCCAGCCCGCGCCGGGTCGTGGTCACGCTGGCCGCGGTCCAGCGGGTCGGCGAGACCGCCGGCCTGCTGGCCGGCCTGGGCTACCGGGCCGAAGGCGTGCAGCTCCAGGCGTCCCGCCTCGCCCCGCTGCCCGGAGGCCAGAGTCGCCTGGCCGCCCAGAACCCCGTCTTCGTCCTCTGGGCGCAGCGATGATCGGCCTGGTCAGCGTCACCGCGGCGGGCCGGGCCGCGGCGGAACGGCTGGAGCAGGCCTGGCCCGGTGCCCGCCGCTACGACGGCCCCGCCGCCGCGGCCCTGCCCCGCGCGTTCACCGAATGCGACGCCGTCGTGTGCTTCCTCGCCGTCGGCGCGACCGTCCGGCTGCTCGCGCCGCTGCTCACCAGCAAGACCGAGGATCCCGCCGTGGTCTGCGTCGACGAGGCGCTGCGCTACGCGGTCCCGGTGCTCGGCGCGCACCAGGGCGGCGGCAACGAGCTGGCCCGCCGGATCGCCGGCACCCTGGGCGCCGAACCGGTCGTCACCACCGCCAGCGACGCGGCCGGCGGCGCCGGGCTGGACGAGTTCGGCGCGGACCTGGGCTTTGCCGTCGAGCCTGGCAGCGACCTGGCCGCCGTGGGCGCCGCGATCCTGTCCGGCGACCGGGTCACGTTCACCGCCGACCACGAGTGGCCGCTCCCGCCGCTGCCGCCGAACGTGGTGCGGACGGACCGGCCCGAGCCAGGGATCCCCGCCGTCGTGGTGACCGACCGCATCATCAATATTCCCGAACGGGCCGTGGTGTTCCGCCCCCCGTCGCTGCTTGTCGGCGTGGGCGCGAGCCGGGGCGCCGCCGCGGATGAGATCGGCGAGCTCATCGACGCCACGCTGGCTGAGCTGGGGCTATCCGCCCGGTCCGTTAGGTATCTTGCTACGGCGGAGGTGAAGGCGGACGAGCCCGGTGTGCTGGCGGCCGCCGCCGGACGCGGGTGGCGGGTGGTCACCTTCCCGGCCAGCCGGCTCGCCGCGGTACCGGTCCCCAACCCCAGCGAGGTGGTGCGGCGCGCCGTGGGCACGCCGAGCGTCGCGGAGGCGGCGGCGCTGATGGAGGCCGGGTCGACGCTGCTGGCCGCCAAGCGGGCCAGCGCGCACGCCACGGTCGCGGTGGCCCGCGGGCGGCCGCGCGGCCGGCTGGCGGTGATCGGGATCGGACCCGGCGCCCGGGACCTGATGACGCCGCGCGCGGTGGCCGAACTGCGCCGCGCCGCCGTGGTCGCCGGCCTCGACGCCTACCTGGAGCAGGTCGCCGACCTGCTGCGGCCGGGCACGCGGGTGCTGGCCAGCGGCCTGGGCGCGGAGCAGGAGCGGGCTGCCGAGGCGGTGGCGCAGGCCCGGGCCGGGCGGGCCGTGGCGCTGATCGGTTCGGGCGACGCGGGCGTCTACGCCATGGGCAGCCCGGCGCTGGAGATGGCCGACGACGCGATCGACGTGACGGTGGTGCCCGGGGTGACCGCGGCGCTGGCGGTGGCGGCGGTGCTCGGCGCGCCACTCGGCCACGATCACGTCATGATCTCGCTGTCCGACCTGCACACGCCGTGGCCGGTGATCGAGCGGCGAATCACCGCCGCGGCCGAAGGGGACCTGGTGACCTGCTTCTACAACCCGGCCAGCGCCCGCAGGACCTGGCAGCTGGGCCGCGCGCTCGAGCTGCTGGCCGCGCACCGGCGGCCGGCCACGCCGGTCGGCTGGGTCAGGGACGCCACCCGGCCCGGGCAGGCCGCGTCGCTGAGCACGCTGGGCGAGTTCGACCCCGCGCTGGCGGACATGCACACCCTGGTCGTCGTCGGCTCGTCCCGCACCCGGGTGCAAGCCGGACGCATGGTGACCCCGCGCGATTACCGGTGGGCCGAATCGTGAACCTGACGGTCACCAGCGAGTGCCGCGGCTGCGGCGCGTGCCTGCTCACCTGCCCCGAGCACGCGATCCGGCCCCGCGGCGGACCGTTGATCGTTATCGGTGAACTCTGCACGGAGTGCGGTGAGTGCGTGGAGGTCTGCCCAGCTGATGCGATTGAGTGGACGCAATAGAGGTGATGACATGACCGAGGTCCATCCCATCGAGGCCGAGTCGTACCGGATCCTGCGGTCCCGGATCGACCTGTCCGCGCTGCCCCCGCTGACCCGGGCCGTGACCGAGCGGGTCATCCACGCGACCGCCGACTTCGACTACGTCACCGACCTGGTCTGCGACGAGGCGGCGCTGGCCGCCGGGGTGGCGGCGCTGCGCCGCGACGCGCCGGTCATCGCGGACGTGGCCATGGTCGCCTCGGGCATCACCGGGTACCCGGTGATCTGCAAGATCGGCGACTCGCTGTCGGCCCGGCTGGCGCGCACCGCGAACCTCACGCTCAGCGCGGCCGCGGTCCGGCTGGCCCACGGGGAGGCCGGCCCGGGCGCGATCTGGCTGGTGGGCTGCGCGCCGACCGCGCTGGCCGAGATCATGAGCAGGCAGGTCGAGCCCGCCCTGGTCATCGGCGTCCCGGTGGGCTTCGTCGGCGCCGCCGCGGCCAAGGACGAGCTGCGGGCCAGCGGCCTGCCGGCGCTGAGCAACATCTCCGAGAAGGGCGGTTCCGCGGTCGCCGTCGCGGCCTTCAACGCCCTGCTGCGGGTGGCCCGAGATGATGCCGGCGAGCCGGCCGGGGACTCCTCATGACGCGCCCGTCCCCCAGGAACCCGCCCCCCGCGAACCCGCCCCCCGCTAACCCGTCCCCGGCGACCCTGTCCTCCAGGAACCCGCCCCCCGCGAACCCGGCACTGCTGCTGGCCGCGCACGGCACCCGCGACCAGGCCGGGGTCGCGGCCTTCCGCGCCCTGGCCGGGCGGGTCGGCGCCCTGGCCGGCCGGGACGGCACCCGGGTGGCGGGCGGCTTCATCGAGCTGTCCGCGCCGCCGCTGCGCGACGCCGTGGCCGCGCTGGCGAACGGGACCCCGGCGCCCATGGTCGCCGTGCCGCTGACGCTGTCCGCGGCCGGGCACGCCAAGGGCGACATCCCTGCGGCGCTGGCCCGCGAGCGCGCCCGGCATCCCGGACTCAGCTGGACTTATGCCCGGCCCCTCGGGCCCCACCCGGCCCTTATCGAGCTGCTGGCCAGGCGCGTCGCCGGCGTCGGCGGTGACGCGAGCGCCGTCCTGGTGGTAGGCCGCGGGTCCACCGACCCTGACGCCAACGCGGACGTGGTCAAGACCGCCCGGCTGCTGTGGGAGGGCCGGGACTACCCGTTCGCCGAGACCGCCTTCGTCTCGCTGGCCCGGCCGGACGTGGCCGAGGGCCTGGAGCGGTGCCGCCTGCTCGGCGCGCGGCGGATCGTGGTGGCCAGGTACTTCCTGTTCCCAGGCGTGCTGCCGGACCGGGTGGCCGAGCAGGCCGCGGGGTACGCCGCCGCGCATCCCGGACTCGACATCAGGTGCGCCGATGTGCTCGGCGACTGCGACGAGATCGCCGCGCTGGTCTACGAGCGGTACCACGAGGCGCTGGCCGGAGACATCAGGATGAACTGCGACATGTGCGTGTACCGGATCGCGATGCCGGGATTCGAGCACCGCGTCGGCGAGCCCCAGCATCCCCACGATCACCCCCACGACCATGCTCATCCCCGGGCGCACGCCCGTGACTGACGACCTGAGCTACCCGCGGGAACTGAGCTATCCGCCGGAACAACGGGACGCCGTGTACCGGGTGATCGCGGAGCGCCGCGACGTGCGCCGCGGGTTCCGGCCGGACCCGGTACCCGCCGACGTGCTCGGCCGGGTACTCGCCGCGGCCCACCAGGCGCCGTCGGTGGGCTTGTCGCAGCCGTGGGACTTCATCGTGATCACCGACCGGGCCCGGCGGGAGCGGATCGCGGCGCTGGCCCGCCGGCACGCCGGCGAGTTCGCCGCGGACCTGCCCGGCGCCCGCGCCCGCGCGTTCGACCAGCTGAAGATCGAGTCGATCCTCGACACGCCGGTCAACATCGTGGTCAGCTGCGACCGGACCCGCGGCGGCCGGCACACGCTCGGCCGGGCGACCCAGCCGCAGACGGCGGATTTCTCCAGCGTGCTCGCGGTGGCCAACCTGTGGCTGGCGGCCCGGGCCGAGGGCCTCGGCGTCGGCTGGGTGAGCTTCTTCGACGAGCGCGAGCTCGCCGCCGAACTCGGGCTGCCCGCGCACCTGGCGGTGATCGCCTACCTGTGCGTGGGGTACGTCACCTCGTTCGGGGCCGAGCCGGAGCTTGCCACGGCCGGCTGGGCCCGCCGCCGGCCGGTGTCGTGGGCGGTGCACGCCGAGGAGTTCGGCCGCCGCGGAATGCCAGGGGAGGCACCAGTGGACCCGCTCGCCGACCTGATCGCGGCCATCGGCCCGCCCGACGCCGAGGCGATGGCCGCCGCGCGGGAACGGCAGGACCGGATGACCAAGCCGCGCGGCTCCCTCGGGCTCCTGGAGGAGGTGTCCGTGCGGCTGGCGGGCCTGGCCGGCAGCTGCCCGCCGCCGCTGCCCGAGCCGGCCTGCGTCGCGGTGTTCGCCGCCGACCACGGCGTGCACGCGCAGGGGGTCAGCCCGTGGCCGCAGGAGGTGACCGCCCAGATGGTCGCCAACTTCCTGGCCGGCGGGGCGGTGGTCAACGCGTTCGCGGCCCAGGCCGGGGCCGAGGTCACCGTGGTCGACGT
>Ga0137379_10005465_pt1 | contig 11995 bp, 12 predicted proteins | sample SagtaG_18_FD_104812 | JGI IMG/M metagenome (GOLD analysis project Ga0137379, IMG submission 104812) | Vadose zone soil microbial communities from Sagehorn Ranch, Mendocino, California, USA - Sage2_L_80_16 metaG | ecosystem: Environmental > Terrestrial > Soil > Vadose zone | place: USA...
AATAGCGGCTGCCCCAGCGCCTGTGTCCATGGCTGCCCCTGCGCCAGTGTCCATGGCTGCCCCAGCGCCAGTGCCCGTGGCTGCCCCAGCTCCAGTGGTGCCCGCGGCTGCCCCAGCGCCAGTGGTGCCCGCGGCTACCCCAGCGCCAGTGTTGTACCTGATCCACGGGATCGACCGCGGCGGCGGCATCCGGGATCCCTGTGCCGGTGACAGGCGCGGCCGAACTGCCCGATGTTCCGACGAAGCCGATGCCTGCGGCCACAAGCATCGCAATCAAGATCGTTCGCATTCGGCTTTCCTCCGTTTGACTCTGCATCCGAGGCTGCCATGAAAACTCTGAACGCCTCGTGACCAACACGTTCATCTCCGGTCTCGCCTGCCCCCGCTTTCGGCGCGGCATCGGGGCCGTTTCGGCGGCCGCCAACCGGTCTGAACGGGTCTCGGATTCCCCGAGTTACGCTCCAATGGTCATCGCCGTGAACGTGTCTCGCGCTTGAGATACCTTTCTTTCGAATCGACGTTGCTCTGAACAGAACCAGGAATAGAAAGATTGAATAAAGAACAAGTAATGGAAACAATTGTTCCTCGGCGCAGCAACGAGGCCGACCGATTTTTGATGAACATCCGTTTATTTATCTTGGCCTCCACGACCTGATACGACGTGCCGGGCCGGTCATCGGCCAACCGGCTCTCGGTTCTCATGTCGACCGGCATCCGATCTGACCTCGGCGGGCCAGAGAGCGCGCACGTCCGCGGGCAGCGCTTCGACCACTTTTAGGATCTGGCCCGGGCTGACGTGCCGAGCCAAAACCCCGAACACCGCCTCGGCGGCCTTCGGGACATTGACGGGCCTGGGTGTCCTCGAGCTCCGCGGCAATTCTCGCCAAAAACTCGTCGCGCGTGCGGATTCGCTCGGGTTTGCCCGTAGGCCGCCATTGGTCATAGTACGCGCCGCGCACCAGGATCGGCAGCTGCGAGCCGAGATGGGCCGCAAGCTCGACCGGGACTCGCTTCTGCAATCCGGGTTCCGGATCGGTAAATCATTCTATCAAAATGCTTTTTGGAGATGCCGGCGAACCTGACCGCACGACCACCTGCGACAATCGGCGAGCAGCTCAGCGCAGCCTGCCGCCGACGTCGGCGCACAGCGCCGCGGTAAAATCCTTGGTGCCGAGCTTGCCGCCGAGATCCGCGGTCCGAGTTGCCGGATTTTTCAGAAGCGCGTCGACGGACCGGTCGATCGTCTGCGCTGCCCGGGCGAAGCGCTCGCTCTTGTGCCGCCGCGCCAGCCACTCGAGCAGCATCGCAGCGGAGAGCACCAGGGAGACCGGATTGGCCCGATCCCGTCCGGCTAGGTCCGGCGCGGAGCCGTGCTGCGCCTGCGCCATGCAGTGCGCATCGCCGGCGTTGATCGATCCGGCGAGCCCGAGGCTGCCCGACAGCTCCGCGGCCTCGTCGGAAAGAATGTCGCCGAACATGTTCGTCGTGACGATCACGTCGAAACGCCCGGCGTCGCGCACCAGCAATGCCGCCATGGAATCGACGAGCTGCTCCTCATAGGCCACATCCGGATGCTCCTGCGCGAGCTTGCGCACCTCGCGCAGGAACAGCCCCTCCGAGACCTTGAGGACATTGAGCTTGTGCACGGCCGTAACCTTGCGTCGGCGGGTTGCGGCGAGATCGAACGCCGCCGTGGCGATGCGTCGCGAACCCGCCGCCGTTACCTTGCGCACCGAAAGCGCAAGATCGGGCGTCGGCATGAACTCTCCCGATCCCAGGTGCATGTTGCGGTCGGCATAAAAACCCTCGGTGTTCTCCCGCACGATCACGAGGTCCATCGGTGCTCGCCCGTAATGGGCAAGCCCGTCTCGCGACCGACTGGGACGAACATTGGCATAAAGATCGAGCGCGATTCGCAGCGTGGCCGAAACATTGATGCCGCCCTCCGCGCGCCCGGGGTATTCGGATTGCGAGACTGGTCCGAGCAGGACGCCGTCCGCCGCACGGCAGCGCTCGAGCACCGCCGGCGGGAAGGTGGTCCCGCTCGTCTTGAGACGGGAGAGCCCGATCTCGTGGGTCTCGAGGTCGAGGCCGAGCTCCAGGTTGCGGTTCACGAGCGCGAGCACCTCAACTGAAGCGGCGGAAATTTCCGGGCCGATGCCGTCGCCCGGCAATACGACGATGTGCACGGTCATGCTCCTCCCGGCGCTGAGGTCGCCACCGATCATGATAGCATTCGCAAGCGAGCCGGAAGAAGCACGGCAAGCGTTCGCTGCAGTCAATCGCGCAGGCCGAACTCCATGGTGATCTCATCCGCGGCCAAGGCGGCGCTCCGCGGCGGTTTCTCGCCGCCTCGGGTACGGGCGAGCAGGATTCCGCTACAATGCCGAAGCTGCATGCCGGAGCGTGAGCAGCGCGTCCGGGAACCCCGCCAGGGTGGGCCACGTTCGTCCCGTGCCGCGCCGGCACGGTGACCCGCAAGCCGCAGGCCGTGGAGCAGGCGCCCCAATGACATCGAGCGGACCCGCCTTCCTGCATACTGGGCTCACACGCGGCGACGGACAGGCGGATGCACGACCGGGTTTTGCCACGCTCACGCTCGGCAGCATCGGCGTTGCCTATGGCGATATCGGAACCAGCCCGCTCTACGCGTTCCGCAAGGCGATCTCGGCGGCAACGGATTCCGGGGGAACGGTGACGGCCGAGGCGGTGATCGGCACGCTGTCTCTGATCCTGTGGGCGCTCTTGCTCGTCGTCACGGCGAAATACGTGCTGTTGCTGCTGCGCGCCGACAACAACGGCGAGGGCGGCGTGCTGGCGCTGATGGCGCTCGGGCAACGCTCGCTACGAAGCGGCACGATCATGGTCGCGCTCGGCGTTATCGGCGCCGGCTTCTTCTATGGCGACGCGCTCATCACGCCGGCGATTTCCGTGCTCTCCGCCGTCGAGGGCCTCAAGCTCGCCACGCCGGCGTTCGAGCACTTCGTCCTGCCGTTGACGGTCGCGATCCTGGTGGCGCTGTTCGCGTTTCAATCGCGGGGAACCGCGAAGGTCGCCGCCCTGTTCGGCCCGATCATAACCCTCTGGTTCCTCGCCATCGGGGTGGCCGGCGCGGCGCACGTGTTCGATAATTTGCAGGTCCTGCGCGCTTTCAATCCGATGCGCGGCCTCTTCTTTCTCGCCGGCCACGGCCAGATCGGTCTCCTCACCTTGGGGGCGGTGTTCCTGGCGGTCACCGGCGCCGAGGCGCTCTACGCCGATCTCGGGCATTTCGGCCGTGCACCGATCCAAACAGCTTGGATCGTCTTGGTGCTCCCGGCGCTGGCGTTGAACTATCTCGGCCAGGGCGCGCTGGTTCTCGCCAACCCCCAAGCGAGCGAAAACCCGTTTTTTCTGCTCTATCCGGAATGGGCGCTGCTGCCGATGGTCGGGCTGGCCACGGCCGCAAGCGTGATCGCCAGCCAAGCGGTGATCACCGGCGCTTATTCGCTGAGCCGACAGGCGATCCAGCTCGGGCTGCTGCCGCGGCTCGAGATCCGCCACACCGGAACCTACATGGGGCAGATCTATATGCCTCAGATCAACGCGTGGCTGTTCATCTTCGTCCTGGTCTTCGTGCTCGCGTTCCGCTCCTCGCTCTCCCTGGCGTCGGCCTACGGCATCGCGATCAGCGGGACCATGCTGGTGACGACCATCATGGCCTTCCTGGTGATCCGCAAGCGTTCGCACTGGCCGCTGTTCGTGGTCGCGGCCCTGGTCGCTCCGTTTTTCATCGTCGACGTCGTGTTCTTCGGCGCCAATCTTCTCAAGGTGGTCGACGGCGGCTGGCTGCCCTTGGCCTTGGCGGTGCTGATCATGATCGTGATGCATACTTGGCGCAGAGGCACCGCGGCGCTGCGGAACAAGACCCGCAGGCTGCAGACGCCGCTTGCCGATCTCGTCGCCATGCTGGAGCGCAAGCCCCCGAAGCGCGTGCCGGGAACCGCCGTGTTCCTCACCAGCGACGCGGAGAGCGCGCCGACCGCGCTCCTGCACAGCCTGAAGCATTACAAGGTCCTGCATGAGTACAACGTGATCCTCACGGTGGAAACGGTCGCCGCGCCCTATGTGCCGCCGACGGAACGGGTGCGAATCGAGCGGATCGGCAGCACGTTTTCACGGGTGCGGCTTCGCTTCGGCTTCATGGAGATCCCCAACGTGCCGAAGGCACTCGCGATCGCCCGCAAGCTCGGCTGGCAGTTCGACATCATGTCGACGTCGTTCTTCCTGTCGCGGCGCGCGTTGCGACCTGCCGCCCAGTCCGACCTGCCGCACTGGCAGGACCGGCTGTTCATCGCGCTCGCCGGAACGGCGAGCGACGCCACCGATTTCTTTCAGATCCCCTCCGGACGGGTGGTCGAAGTCGGCACCCAGGTCGCGGTCTAGGGGCGCCGCAGCTTACCGGATCGGCTGCGTTTCGTGCGCAAGCCGCGGCCCGTCGCGGGCGGCGGGAGACGGATCCGGCGACTGGTCCTCACAAAAAAATCCGCCCGGCCAAAGCCGGGCGGAGAACTCGAGTCCGGCACTAGGCCGGAATGACCGCCACGATCTTGAACGTGTTCGGGTCGATGATCAAGATCTCATCGCGGACGATGATGAACTTGAAGCCGCGAAACTGCGGAACGATCTCCACGACTTCGGTCGGCAGCGTTACCAGCCTGATGTGCCGCGGAACCACGGTTCCGACCGAGACCGAGAAGTCCACGCTGTCGACGCGCGCACTCGACTCCTTCACGACGATGCTGTGGACCTTGGTCCGCTGCTCCTGCGAGAGCTGAACCGAGGTCGACGTCGTGCTCGAAGTCGACCCGGAGGTCGTACCCTTGCTGGTGCCCTGGGTTTGAGTCTGCGTGCTCGGCTTCTGCTGGCCGGTGGTCGACTGACCGGTCTGAGCGCCGCCCTTCTCCTGGGCCATGCCGGGCTGCTTGCCCTGCTGCGCCTTCGGGCCCTGCGCCTTCTCGCCAGCCTGGGTCGAGCGCTCGGCCTTGCCCTCGGCGCCCTTCTTCTCGGTGCGCTCCTCCTTGCCCTGGGCCATGCCGGGCTTGGTGCCCTTTTGTTCGGCGCCCTTCTGCGCGCCTTTCTGCTCGGCGCCCTTCTGTTCGGCGCCCTTCTGCGCGCCTTTCTGTTCGGCGCCCTTCTGCTCGGAGGCAGCACCCTTCTGAGCCGAACCCTGGCCCTGGCTCATCTGGCCCGCACCGGAGCCGGCGCCGCCCTCGGACTTGCCGGTTTGTGCACCTGCGAAGGTCGCGCCTGCAATCAGCGCTGCCGCCGCAGTCGTGACCCACAATGTGGTCTTCATGCGCAGTTCTCCTTTCCTCTTTGGAATACCCCGTGCCTTGGTGTTTGCCGGAGAAACCCAATAGGCGCGCCTTTTGTTCCGAACTTTACGATGGGGAATCCACGGATATGAACGGATATTCACCAGATTTGCGCCGTTGAGGGAACGAACGCCCGCGTCCGCGATTCTTTCAGCACCCCAGGGCATGTCGCAGCTAGCAAATCGAAAGGTTCGCAACCGAAAGGTCCACAACCGCATGAGCGATTTCCCCATCGAACCCGAGCTTCACGTACGCATGGATCGTGGACGCACCTTGCGGTCGATCGACGAAGCCGCCGAGTTCGCCCGCGGCATCGCCAAGGAACGCAACAGCCGGGAATGGGACGGCGTGCTCTATCGGCTCGAGGCGGTGCGCACCCGCGAGGATGCGCGCGATGCGGCCAATGCGCTCCGCGCGCTCTTGGAAGCCGAAGATCTCTTGGTCATGCAACGCGATCAGCCGCGCTGACCATTTCCCTTCCGGCGTGCGGGCGCCAACGCGCCCCGCAAGGCACGCATCGGAGCAAAGGCTCCGAGCTCTCGTGCACTGAGGCGCATTCCACCGGGCACTTGTCCCAGCCGCGCCCGAGCCTCTATCGGATAGGTCTCAGCGCCGCTGCATCAGCTTGCCTGGTTGGCAAAATGCCGGGATTTGAGCCGAGCAAGTCGCGAACCGGCCTTTGACGATCGCATGTCGACGGATGGAGATGTTCGCGCCATCTTCAACAAAATCGTCAGCAGCAGCAGCTTCGTAACGATGTTCTCGAGCAAAAACTTCATCAGCGTACCGACCCGAACGCACACGGAATAGCCCGTAGCAAACACGCGTCTCGGAATGTGTTGTCTCTGACAATATCAACTCCGAATCACGGGCTAAAGTTCCGGTCCTTCGCTCCCGCACCGCAGTGCGCGCATGGCCGAATCTTGACGGCCGTGCATTTGTCGTCTGTCGGGAACTCGACACGTGGCTCCTCGTCAACACCGAATGTTTCCTTCGTTGCGCAAATTTCTTGACCAAGACCGCGAACGGTCTATTGCTTCGATGCCGCCGTTGAGAGCCGGCCATGTCGCCGCCGACGGCAAGCCAGGGGATCTCCAGTCGAGGGCCTCGGGGATCAGCCAGATGCGCACCCAGGAATCCCTGCCGAGCGACGCGCCGGGGGCCGCCGTCCCGACCGGAGCGTCGCCCGCGCTGGCAAAGCGCGTCGGATGGGGCCTGCTCGGATCCGGGCTCGCACGCTTTCTCGTCCTTGCCGTCTGCCGGCTCATGAGCCGGAACCTCGAACGAAGGCGCGGCTCACCGATCCTCAAAAGCCGGAACGGCGTTGTGCGGCTGTGGCGTATCGAAAAATTCCAGGACATATCCTGGCTGCCGGAACAGCCGTGGGTGCTCGATGACGGCGTGCGGCTGGACCCGGATGATCCGGTGCTGGAGTTTCATATTGCGGGCGACCGGTTCATGCAGCTGCTGCTTACGGCGCATTGGCGAGCCGTCGTCGCGCAGGAGTTTCATTCCCTGGTGCCGATGCTGGAGCCGCGGGACGAAGTCGCCCTGGTGGGAAGCACCATTCTGCGGCGTCAAGTCACCGATTTCGGCGCGAGTCTTCGGGAATTGCCGCCGGGGCTGCACCGGTCCCTGGACACGTTCTATCGAAAACTGATCCTGCTGGCGTTTCATCCCGGCGGCGCCAAGCGCGTGTTGTTGGAGCACCGGCCGGTCGTCGAGGCGGCCATCTCGCGGCGGGAATTCTGCCGCCGATATCGAAGTCGCGGCTAACGCTTGGCCGCGCGAACCCCCGCGATTGGGCCGCGCCGGGATCATTATGCCGCGCCGGGATCATTATCCGGATCATTATCCGGGATCATTATGAAGCGTTCGCGTGGAGAATCATTTGTCATCTGGCGGCTAATTTCGGTGAAAGGGTGGAATCGATCCCGCTGCGATCGTGGGAGCGCACCGCAGGCGTGCGGAACGATCCGAGCGCCAAATTCCCGACGTCAGGTCAGGATCGGCTCGAGCACCAGCAAAGCCAGGCCGACGGCGAGCGCCGCGCCTGACGCCACCAGCACCAGCATGGGGCGGTCGTCCGTTGCGGCAGACCGATCAAGGCGGCGAAGCACTCTGGTTCGCATGGCACCCCTTCTGCGAGCATCTCTTCGCGAGAGCGCAACAACCAAAGTGGGCGCAAGTTCCGGGCCCGATGGGCGGGCCCTAGGCCGATTGGAATCTTGATTGCGCTGCACAAGGCCGGCGCGCGCGCGAACGGCGCTGCTCGGGATTCTGATCCGTCGCTCGCAAACACCCTACTGCGCTGTTGCCAAGAGCGATGCAATCCGCTTGACCGCGTGCGCCGCTGCGCGTTCAATCCGCCGCGGGACGGGGTCCGGTCCAGGGAGGGAGGACCCGATGACGTTCTTGATGGTCAAGTGCCCGAGCAGCGGACAGATCGTTGCGACCGGGATCGAGACCGACGGGATCGACCGGCTGCCCAAAGTCGGCACCAGGATGCTCTGTCCGTTATGCGGGCAGGAGCATTTCTGGACCAGCAGGGACGTGTGGTTCGCCGAGCCAGCCGCGCGTCAAGCCAAGAATCAGAGACCAGAGGCCGGTCATCAGGAAGCCCCTCACCATTGACTTCTGACTTCCGGGCCACCGGCTTCCGACCGTCCGACCCGTGATTTCCAATCTCTGACCGCCGTCCCTGCCCAGCCCGACAGCAGCGATTGGTGCCGTCGATCCGCGCCGGCGTTGCGCTGATAGGGCGGGAATCCGCGTCGGGGGTAACGGGCGGTGGAGTGTATAGCGCCGGGAGATCCCCGCTTGGATCCGGGTGAACTTTCCCGAGGGCGGCCCGTTTAGGCAAGAGCGTGCTGCTGTCGATGGAGAAGATCATGAAGACAATGAACGACCTCTTCCTTCACCTCCTGAAGGATATCTACTATGCCGAGAAACAGATCCTCAAAGCGCTGCCGAAAATGGTGAAGGCGGCCGAAACGTCCGAGCTGAAAAGAGCCCTCGAAAAGCATCAGCACGAAACCGAAGGCCAGGTGCAGCGGCTCGAGCAGGTGTTCAGCGAAATCGACAAGCCCGCCCGCGGCGAAAAATGCGAGGCGATCATGGGCATCATCTCCGAGGGCGAGGACGTCATCAAGAAGGGGGACCCCAACGTGATCGACGCCGGATTGATTGCCGCCGCCCAAGCCGTCGAGCATTACGAGATCGCCCGCTACGGCACGCTGATCGCCTGGGCCGAGCAGCTCGGAATGGCGGATTCCGTTTCCGCGCTCAAGCAGACGCTGGAAGAAGAAAAGGCCGCGGACAAGAAGCTGACCGAGATCGCCGAGGCGAGCGTCAATCGCAAGGCGGCGTAAGCGTCATCGGCAGCGGAACGGCCGCGTTGGTCGCGGCAGGCGCGGCCGGCCGCCGCCGCTCGCCCCGCCTCACGGGTCGAGCTCCTTGTAGTGCCGGAAAATGCCCATCTGGTTGAACGCAATTCGGCGCTCCGAATCCAGATAAGCGGCGATGCGCGGGCGCTCCCCGACCCGGTCGTGCACGGCGACGACGCGCGGGTGGCGTTTTTCGAGCCGCGCCATGGCCCGCGGGAAGGCATAGCGCAGGCCGGCGACGATCTGGAACAGGGAAAAATCGGCGTAGGTCGCCGTCCTGCCGACCAGATACCTGCCCGGGCTCTTCTCCAGCACGCCCTCGAAATAGCCGAGATATTTCGGCGCGCGCGATTTGAGAAAGTCCTGCGTGCGCCGCCGCGCCTCCTTGCGCTGGTCCTCGTAGTAGAGGCTCGACGAGATCGGGTGATGGGCGTCGTGAATCTCCACGACGAAATCCGCCATCGTGAGCTGGAGCTGATGCGTCCACAGCCGGCCGGCCTCGCCCGCCGGCGCAAGCTGGTGCCGAGGCCCGAGGAACAACAAGATATTCGCGGTCTGGCCGATCAGGAGCTTGCCGGCCTTGAGAAACGGCGGCGCGAAGGATGGCGTCTTGACCCTTTCGTCGTCGAGCAATTTCAGCATGGCGGAGGTGCCGCCGCCCCGTCTCGCGACGTCGACATATTCGGCGCCGGCATCCTCGAGTGCGAGGCGAACGAACTCGCCGCGCCCCTGGATCTCCGGCCAATAGTAGAGCTCGTAGACCATCGCCATTCCCTTGGAATTTGCCGAAGCGCTCGGAGGCTGCGTCCGCTCAAGAACGTTTGGGCGCGGCCTTCACGGCTGCGGGGCGCTGCAGGGCCGCCGTGAGCCACTGCTTGACATGCGGGAAGCCCGACAGATCGACGCGCGCGAGACGCGCCCAGGACAGCACCGAGGCGACATTGAGATCGGCGACCGAAAAACTCGAGCCAACCAAATATCCGGTCTTGGCCAGCGCGTCGTCGAGCACCTTCAGCGGCTTTTGCAGCTGCTGCTCGCCCTCATCCGCGAGCCTGGGATCACGCAGGTCTTCCGGCAAGAACACCCGATGCATCAGCGCCGCCAAGGCCGGTTTCTCCGCTTCCGTCATCGCCCAGAAGCTCCACTGCAGCGCCTGCGCCTCGCCCTCGAGCGTTTTCGGCCAGAAGCCTTTGTCGTGTTTCTTGGCCAGATAGAGATTGATGGCCATCGATTCCCAGAGCTTGAACCCGGCGTCGTCGATCGCCGGGATGCGGGCGTTGGGATTGACCGCGAGATATTCCGGAGTTCTGGCGCTGCCGTCGCCGAAATGCACCGGGACATGCTCGTAATCGAGCCCGAGCTCGTTGACCATCCAAAGCACTCGGTAGGCGCGCGATCCGGGAACCCCGTAGACCTTCAAATTGCTCATCGTACCTGCCTTGCAAAGCATGCCGATCCACCAGGGAGGATATCCGGCAAACGCCGGCGGGCAAAGCTGTAGCCCGGGCAGCGGTCGCCGCCGTCGGCAAATTTGTTCATAAATCTATTGAGCAAAAACAGCAGCGTACGGGCTTCCATTTTGCAAGCGGAACATCTTTCGATAGCACTAAAATTAACGATTGCATCTTCACGTTGGGTGAGCCGTCACCCGGTTCCCGCGCTGCTTCGCGCTCCGCAGCGCCGCCGGACCAGGTCACCGCACGCGAAGCCTCACGTCTGCGGCGCTTGTGTCCCCTCGAGATAGCCGTGCTTGCGCGTATCGGGCATCGACAGCGACGCGAGGAGCGCCACCGCGCAGAGCGCGGTGACGTACCAGGGGAACAAATATTCCTGCCCGACCGATTTGAACCACAGCCCGACGTATTCGGCGGTGCCGCCGAACACCGCGTTGGCGACCGCATAGGAGAGCCCGACTCCGAGCGCGCGCACCTCGGTCGGGAACAGCTCGGCTTTCACCAGGCCGCTGATCGAGGTGTAGAAGCTGATCATGGCGAGGGCCAGCAAAACCAGCCCGAACGCCGCGTACGGATTGGCGGCGCGGCCGAGCGCGGTCAGCAGCGGCACCGTCGCGAGCACCGCCAACGAGGAGAAACAGATCATCGAGTTCCTGCGGCCGATATGGTCCGAGATCACGCCGAAGACCGGCTGCAGCAGCATGTAGACCAGCAGTGCCAGCGTCATCAACGCGCTCGCCGTCTTGGTATCCATCCCGGCGGTGTTGACGAGATATTTCTGCATGTAGGTCGTGAAGGTGTAGAAGATGAGCGATCCGCCGGCCGTAAATCCCAGCACGAGCAGCACCGCGCGCTTATGATGCAGGACGCCGTGGATCGTCCCGGCCTCCTTGTCGTGCATCGATTCCTCGGACGCGGTCTCGGCCAGCGAGCGGCGCAGGAACAGCGCGACGATTGCCGCGATCGCGCCGATGAGAAACGGGACGCGCCAGCCCCAGGCCTTGAGCTCGTCGGCGGACAGGAACTGCTGCAGCGGGATGAGCACGACGAGCGCGAGCAGCTGTCCGCCGATCAGGGTGACGTATTGGAACGAGGCGTAGAAGCCGCGGTGACCCTTGGCGGCGACCTCGCTCATATAGGTTGCGCTGGTGCCGTACTCGCCGCCGACCGAAAGTCCTTGGACCAGGCGCGCGAAGAGCAGCAGCGCCGGCGCCGCCGTCCCGATCACGGCATAGGTCGGCATGACCGCGATCATCAGCGAGCCCGCGCACATCATCAGCACCGAGATGATCATCGAGGTGCGGCGGCCGGGTATCGGCGATCCAGCCGAACAGCCAGCCGCCGAGCGGCCGCATGAAGAACCCGGCCGCGAACACGCCCGCGGCGTTGAGCAGCTCGGTCGTGCGGTCGCCGGTCGGGAAGAACGCGCCGGCGAAATACAGCGCGGTGAAGGAATAGACGTAGAAGTCGTACCACTCGACCAGATTGCCCGAGGAGGCGCCGACGATGGCGAGAATGCGGCGCCCGCGATCGGCACCGGAGGTCGTCGTCATCGGCAGGGTTCGGGCGGCGATGCTCATGCGCTTCTCCCGGATCTAACAAAATAGAATGATCGGGCACCCGCCGCGGCGACGCAAAGTCGGCTGGCCGAGGGCGGCCGTGCGGCGTATCCTGTGCTGAAAAGCAGCAGCCGGCGGCTATGTTCCCGCCCGGGGAAGCCGCGACGGAACCGAAACCGGGCGCCCGGAATGGCGATTTACACTCTGCCTGCACGCGGAGCGCCGCCCGTTCCAATACG
>Ga0137379_10005467_pt1 | contig 11992 bp, 14 predicted proteins | sample SagtaG_18_FD_104812 | JGI IMG/M metagenome (GOLD analysis project Ga0137379, IMG submission 104812) | Vadose zone soil microbial communities from Sagehorn Ranch, Mendocino, California, USA - Sage2_L_80_16 metaG | ecosystem: Environmental > Terrestrial > Soil > Vadose zone | place: USA...
CGGCCCGGCTGGTGCCCGCCGGCCATGAATGCCAGCCCCGCCAGGCTGGTGATGGCGACATTGCGTCCGTGCTGCCCCACCCCCACCCACCGCACGCGCACGTCGTCCGCCTGGCCCCGCAGCGCCGCGGGATGGGCGCCGTCCGTGAAGACATGGATCTCCGCCCGCGCGTCCTGCCCGACGAGGGCGCGCGCGGTGCGAACTGCCTCGCCCAGCCGGTTCGGCAAATCGGTGGCGTGGGCGCCGCGGATGGCGGCGAGCGTCTGGTCTCGCTCGTGGCTGAAGGGTGCGAGGACCCGCGGCTGAACCGCGGCCTCGATGACCATGACCTCCGCCCCCGCCCCCAGCCGGCTCACGACGTCGAGAGCCTGGCGCTGGGCGCGAGCGAAGCGCGAGGGGGAGGCGTCGGTCGCCTTCATCGAAGCCGACGTGTCGAGCACGACCACGATGCGCTTCGCCCCGTGCCCCATGACCGTGACGGCGGGACGGGCGAGGGCAAGGGCCAAGGCGAGCAGGGCGAGGAGCTGCAGGATCAAGAGCGGGTCGCGCTGGAGGCGCTGGAAGAACGTCGACGCCTCACGATCGCGCAGGGCCGGGTCCCACAGGAGAAGGCTGGGCACCGTGGCCTCGCGCCGTCGCACCTTGAGGAAGTACAGGAGCACGAGCGGAATGGAGAGGGCGCCCACAAGGAGGGCGAGGGGGGAGAGCAGGATCATGAGAGAAGAAGCCCCTTGAGCTGGCGCAGTACCATTTCTTCCACCGGAGCATCGGTCACCACGCGGTGGTAGACGATCTCGTTGGCGCGGCAGAAGCTCTCGGCGCGGCCGAGGAAATCGGCGAGGCGCTGGCGATAGCCCCGGAGCGCCTCCGCGTCCATGGTGAGGTCCCGCGTCTCACCCGTCTCGACATCGGTGAGCCGGAGATCGCCTGCGATCACCGGATTCATCTCATCAGGGGCCAGGACGTGGATTACGTGAAGATCGAAGCGGTGCTCGAGCAGGGCCCTGAGCCCTCGCTCGTATCCGGCGGGATCCAGCAGATCGGAGATGAGCACGGCCACCCCTGCCTCACGGGAGCGCAGGGCATAGTTCGCCAGACCTTCGCTGAGTCCCGTAAGTCCGCCCGGCCTGAGCCGCGACGCGAACTCGAGAAGCGAGAGGAAATGCCCTCGCCCGCGCGCGGGACTCCAGCCCTCCGCCATCCGATCGCGTACCACGGCCACTCCGACCCGCTCGAGGCTGGCGAGGCCGACGAAGCCCAGGGCCGCGGCCAGCCGCGCCGCGTAGCGAAGCTTGGGCGGCTCGCCGAAACTCATGGAGGCCGAGCCGTCGAGGAGGAGATGCAGGTACAAATCCTCCTCGTCCACGAAGAGCTTGAGATAGAGCCGGTCGAGGCGGCCGTAGATGTTCCAGTCGACGTAGCGGAGGTCGTCGCCCGCCCCGTAGGCGCGGTAGTCGGCGAACTCGACGCTCATCCCCTTGCGCGGGCTCTTGCGCTCGCCGCGCGTGCGTCCCCGGAATGCCTTCCGCGAGACAAGGGCCAGGCGCTCGAGCTGCGTGAGGAACTCGGACGACAGAAGATCCTGGGCGCGGGTCGCGGCGGGCATGCGCTATTTTTCGTCGAGCGCCTTGAAGTAGTCCTTCACCTGCCCGTGGTAGTCGCGGGGGACCTGCTCCCGGGCCACGTCTTCCTCCATCTGCTTGCGGTACTGGCCGAGCACACCCATGTACTGAAGCCGCGAGGGTACGTTGCCGCCCCGTCCCACGAGATTCGTGTCCATTCCGTCCTTGCGTCCGGAGCGCGCCTCACCTTCCACGCCCACGTCGAAGGGATTGGTGCGCAGCCGCTGAGACGGATCCCCCTTGGGGCTCCCGCTCTTCCCCTTGCCGGGCAGCGATCCCTCCCCTTCCGGCCAATCTCCCTCGTCGCCCGGCGATCCTCCCTGCCCTCGCTCACCCTTGCGCCCGCTCCGCCGCTCGTCCTCGCGGCCCCCGCGCAGACTCTTGCCGTCGCGTCCCTTCTCTTCCATGGCGCGGAGCTTGTTGAGGGCGCGCTCCATGGCTTCCATGGCCCGGTCACTCTGTCCCTGCTCGAGTGCCTCCATGCCCTCGCTGAGGTCGCCCGAATATCCCGGATCGCCCTTGCGGCCGAGACGCTCCATCTCCTTCAGGAGCTCGCGCAGCTTGTCCGGAGAGAACTGCTCCCCCTTGAGCCCGCCCCGCAGCGCCTTGGCCTTCTGGAACACCATACGCTGCTGGCTCTGGGTGAAGTCGCGCTGAAGATCCGGCAGCCGATCGATCTGCTCCAGCATGCGAATCCGCTCGTCGCCCTTCTTGAGGAAGGCGTTGAAGTCTGGCGTCTGCCCCGCGATCGACGTGTCCTTGAAGATGGCCGAGAGATCACCGGGCTGGGTCGCTCCACCCATTCCCGCCCGCGGTCCCACCGTCCGCTCCTGCACCTCGGCGCGGCGCATGTCCTCTCGCTTGGCGGCGCGCGGCTGGTCCTGGCTCTCCAGATTGCCCGTACGCTCCTGCTGCTTCTCCTCGTCCTCCTGACGCGCCCCGGACAGGCTCGGAAGCGATCCCTGGGGTAACGGGATGGCGGGGGCGAGCGCGAGCGCCACGCCGAGGGCCAGGGGCACCGGGACGAACCGCGCCTCGCGCGGAACCCGCCTGGGTATCACCCGGCGACCCTCCAGCGACTGGGCGCGCGCCACTGCGTCGGTTACCAGCGCGTCCACGAGCGGCGTGCGGTCGGGACGGTCCGCCCATTCGAGCGCAGTGGAGATGCGGTCCTGGAGACCATAGCCGCGGTCGGCGAGACGAGCCGCTTCACCGGCGGGCAGCTTCATGAAGAAGCCGATCCCCGCTCCCGCAAGCGCACCGGCGACCAGACACACCCCCGCCCACAGGAAGCTCTGCCAGCCCAGGGAGTCGCGGAGAACGAGAGGCAACAGCGCGCACAAAGACCCGCCGAACAGGCCGCGGAGCCCGTAGAACTCGGCACGACGCCCTCGGATCTGCCGGGATACGCCGGCAACCGCGCGCTGCAAGATGCTCAGGTCGGGCATGACGCCCTCCTCGATACGCTAGCGGAGAAACACCTCTTTCTCCGTCGCGCTCATGTTCTCAGCCGCCTCGATGATCTGCGTGATGAGCCGGTCCACGTCGACGGCTTCGGCTTCACCCTCGAAGTTGAGGATGATGCGATGGCGCAGCGACGGCAACGCCATCGCCCGCAGGTCCTCCACGCTCACGTTGTACCTCCCCTCGCTGAGCGCCCGCACCTTGGCGCCCAGCACGAGGGCCTGCGCTCCGCGCGGGCTCGCGCCGTACCGGACGAAGCGCCGCGTCTGCTCAGGCGACCGCTCCCATTGGGGATGGGTGGCGAGGACGATGTGGGCGGCCAGGTCGCGCACATGAGCGGCGATCGGCACTTCCCGCACCAGCTCGCGAAAGGCCAGGGCCCGCGGGCCCGTCATCACGCGCTGCACGTTGACTTCGCGCACCTGCGTCGTGCGGTTGATGATCTCGGTCAGGTCCTCAAGCGCGGGGTACTGCACCCTGAGCTTGAAGAGGAAACGATCGAGCTGGGCCTCGGGAAGGGGATAGGTCCCCTCCATCTCGATGGGATTCTGCGTGGCGAGGACGAAGAACGGCTGGGGCAGCGGGTTCGCGTGGCCGGACACGGTCACCGCGCCTTCCTGCATGCCTTCGAGGAGCGCCGATTGGGTCTTGGGGGTGGCGCGATTGACCTCGTCGGCGAGGAGAATGTGCGCAAAGATCGGTCCGCGATGGAACTGAAAGTGCTTCCGCTCCGATTCGTCCTCCACGATCATGTTCGTGCCCATGATGTCACCGGGCATGAGGTCGGGCGTGAACTGGATGCGAGAGAACGTGAGATCGAGGCTCTCGGCCAGCGTTTTGATGAGGAGGGTCTTGCCGAGCCCGGGAACGCCCTCCAGCAACACGTGCCCGCCGGCAAACAGCCCGGTCAGCACGTGATTGATGACCTCGTCGTGGCCCACGATGACCTTGCGGATCTCGTTGCGGAGAGCGTTGAAGTCGGAGACAAACTCCTGCACGCGCTGTTCTTGGGTCTGGGGCGGGGTGGAAGACTGCGCCATGCGCAACTCCTTTCCCATCTTGATGGGGCTGCGGCCGAGAGACTCGATCATCATAGGGGTGGTTGTGGTGCGCGTCAACTGATCGCGGCCGGTCGCGCCGATGGTCGCGCCGCGCCTATTTCATGCGCATGCACGCGACGCGCGAGGATGGCTCGATACGACGTGCGGGGGCGCGCGGCCTCGGGCGGGACGTAGAGCTTGACTGGGCTCGGGTGAGGCAACTATGGTATCGTTCCGTTTAGGAGAGCCTCATCGACGAGGGAGGACCGGATGGCCGAAGGGCAGGGTGATATGGAATGCCCGGAGTGCATGGATCTGCTTGCCGACTACATAGACGGCTCCTTGCCGCGGCATCAATCCGAGCTTCTCGAGTGGCATCTGGAGGGATGCGGACCCTGCGTCGCCTTCGTCAGAACCTACAAGGGTACGGTAGACGCCGCCCGGCGACTCCGCGAAACCACCCTACCCCCTGAGCTCAAAGAAAAGCTGCGGGCGTTCCTGAAGCGTTCAGTCCAGCAGTAACCGCACCAGCACAGCCTCCCGCCAGCACAGCCCCTGCCCGCACAACCTCCGGCTGCCGCACGCGCGCCCTATCGAACCGAGAGACCGATCTCCGTTGTCACTTCTCCGATCTCCCAGCATGGCTCGCCTCGTCGTTCGAATCCGTCACGGACGAGGCGCCAGTTCTCGGGCGCCACCGCGAAGAGGAGGCCTCCCGAGGTCTCCGATTCGAAGAGCAACCCGGCCTGAGCAGTGCTCACCGACGCGCCGAGCGAAAGCCGCCCCTGCCTGCCGAGGGTCTCCTCGAGATGCTTCCGGTTCCGCGCCATCCCCCCGCTGAACGTCCCCATCTCGGCGAGGGCAAGCGCGCCCGGGAGGATCGGCAGGTCACCGATGCGAAGCGCCATCCCCACGCCCGAGGCCTCGAGCATCTCGGTGGCGTGGCCGAGGAGACCGAAGCCCGTGATGTCTGTGGCACCGCGGACGCCGACCTCCCTCGCCACCTCCGCGGCCGTGCGATTGAGTCGCAGCATGCTCCGCACCGCGCCCTCGAGCACGGCGGGCTCGCAGCTGTCGTTCTTGGCGGCCGTGGCGACCACCCCCGTGCCCAACGGCTTCGAGAGGAAGAGCCGGTAGCCGGGACGAAGACCGCCCTTGATGAAGATGCGCTTCGGATGAACCTTGCCCGTCACGGCGAGGCCGTACTTGGGCTCCGCGTCCACCACCGTGTGCCCTCCGGCCACCACGCCACCGGCTTCGAGCACCTTGTCCGCGCCCCCCTTGAAGACGGCAGCTATGACGTCCTTGGGCATCTCGCGTGGGAAGCCGGCCACGTTGAGGGCGAACAGGACCTCTCCACCCATGGCGTAGACGTCGGACATGGAATTGGCCGCCGCGATCGCGCCGTAGAGATAAGGATCGTCGACGATCGGCGGGAAGAAGTCGACCGTGCTGACGATAGCCAGCTCGTCGGTGATGCGGTAGACGGCCGCGTCATCACTTCGCCCAAGCCCCACGAGCAGGTCCGCGTGCTCGTGCTCCTTGAGACCGCTCAACACGTCCTGGAGATCTCCAGGACCCATCTTGGACGCTCAGCCGGCGCAGGCCGCGTAGCTGGTCAGGCGGATCTGCTTGCCCGTCTTCGGGTCGGTCAGCCGCGCATCTACATCCATGGGCTTTGGACGTCCAGAGTCTACGCGGCGATTCGGTGACTCAGGACGACTCCGCCTCGAGGAAGGAGCGGAAGGCTTCCGCGAGCGGCGAGCGGCTCCGGTCGCGGTGCGTGGCGATGTGGAAGGCGCGCGTGATCTTGAGGTCACGGATCTTGAGGCACCACACGAGGCCGCTCCTGCACTCTTCTTCGACGGCGCGCCTGGAAATCACGGAGACGCCCACCCCCGCCTTGACCGCCTGCTTGATGGCCTGGGTCGAGCCCATCTCGCCCACGATCCTGAATGCCGAGAGGTCCTGGCCCGCCTGGGCGAGCGCCGACTCGAAAGCGGCACGGGTACCCGAGCCCTGCTCCCGCAACAGCAGCGCCTCGGCGCGAAGATCAGCGAGTCCGATTTCCTTCTTGCCATGCCAGGAATGAGCGACCGGCACCACCACCACCAGCTCGTCGGGCATGAGCTCGCGGTACTCGATACCTCGATGGGCCAGCTTCGCCCCAACCACCGCCACTTCGGCGCGACCGTCGATCACCCAATCGACCACGGCCCGGCTGTCGCCGATGAGCAGACTGATGACGATGTCGGGAAACTTCTCTTTGAAGCGACCGATGAGCGACGGCAATACGTATTCGCCAGGGATGGTACTGGCCGCCACGTGGAGGTCGCCCGCGAGCCGTCCCTGGAAGCTGTCCATGGCCTGCAGGGTCTCGCGCTGGAGCTGAAGCATGCGGGTGGCGTGGGACAGGAGCAGTTGCCCCGCCCGCGTGGCCTCCGCGCCACGCCCGAGGCGGTCGAGCAGCCGGACGCCCAGCTCCTGCTCAAGGGTGCGGATGTGCTCGGAGATCGTGGGCTGGGTGAGCCGGAGCGCCTGAGCGGCCTTCGAGAAGGACTTGAGCTCGGCGACCTTGACGAAAATCTCGAGCTGCCTCAGATCCATGGTGCGAAGTATAGGCGCGCGCCCGCGCGGTGTCTACCGACGGGATAACAATGGACGAGCGAGCAACAAAGGACGACCGGACAACAAAGGGCCCCGGGGGGCCCTTGACACATCGCTCGAAGCGCGGGGGATCAATGACAGCCGCAACCGCCGCCGCCGCAACATCCGCCGCCCCCCGACAGGCCCGGCGCGGCGGCTACCGAGCCGCCCGTGCTTCTGATGCCGACCACGGACAGACGGCGCGTCACGCGCTCGCTCGTGCAGGCAGGGCACACCACGGGCGCCTGAGGGCCCTGGACGTACTTCTCGAACTCCCGCTCGCACCGGTTGCAACGGTACTCGTAGATCGGCATCTCGTCTCCTTGAGAGATCCGGGGGCTACTGACCGCCCCGCTGGACGTAACTCTTCACGAACTCCTCGGCGTTCTCCTCGAGGATATCGTCGATCTCGTCCAGAAGGTTGTCCAGGTCCTCCTTGATCTTCTTGCCCTTCTTGGCGACCTCGGGATTGGCGCCGCCTCCCTCGTCACCCTCGTTGGGCTTGGTGGGCCTCGTCTCCTTCTTCTTCTGTTCTGCCATGACCACTCACCTCCTGGCCCCGGGATCGGGGCCCGCGCCGGGACCTAGACCGTCGGAAGGACGATCCCCTGCTGGCCCTGGTACTTCCCCTGCCTGTCCGCATAGGACGTCTGGCAGGCTTCGTCTGACTGGAAAAAGAGGACTTGAGCGATCCCCTCGTTGGCGTAGATCTTGGCGGGCAGCGGCGTGGTGTTGCTGATCTCGAGCGTCACGTAGCCTTCCCATTCGGGCTCGAAGGGCGTGACGTTGGTGATGATGCCGCAGCGGGCGTACGTGGACTTGCCCACGCAGATGGTCAACACGTTGCGCGGGATCTTGAAGTACTCGAGCGAGCGACCGAGGGCGAACGAGTTCGGCGGCACGATACAGACCGGCCCCTGATAGTCCACGAAGGAACGCGGGTCGAACGCCTTCGGATCGACGATGGTGTTGTTGATGTTCGTGAAGATCTTGAACTCGTCGGCGATCCGGAGATCGTAGCCGTAGGAGGACAGCCCGTACGAGATGCCGCCGGCGCGAACCTGCCGTTCCTCGAAAGGCTTGATCATGCCTAGCTCGAGGGCCATCTGCCTGATCCACCGGTCACTCTTGATCAAAGGCCAGCCTTGCACGCATCGTATCCTTCACCCTCCGAGCGAGTCAAGTGTTGAAGCCCTCACTCGGTCAACGTGCGGTCAGCCGCGCAGGTTCCAGGTCGCGCCTATGGTGTCCACGGGTAGCCCGGCCGCGCGCCCCGCCATGCCCGCCTCCCCCAACGCACGCTCCATCGCGCGCGCCACCGCCTCGCCGGAGCCACGCAATGCCGCGAGGAGCGACGGTCCCGCCCCCGAGAGAACGCATCCAAGCGCCCCCGCGTTGAGGGCGGCTTGTCGTACCGACTCCATCCAGGGAAAGAGCGCCTGACGCTGAGGCTGGTGCAGCCTGTCCTCCATCGCGAGGCCCAGAAGATCGATGTCTCCCGAAGCGATCGAGGCGAGCAGAAGCCCCAGGCGCTGGAGATTGAACACGGCATCCGACCGCGAAACGGTGGCGGGCAGGACGGCCCGCGCCTCCCGCGTCGAGCTTTCCGTCTCCGGCACCAGCACCACCCATCCAATCTCCGCGGATACTGGGAGGGATACCGCCGTCACCCGGTCGCCCGCGGCGCAGGAGACCGTCAACCCCCCCAGGAGCGCGGCCGCGACATTGTCCGGATGGCCCTCGGCACGACATGCCAGCGCGAGGATCGCCTCGCGGTCGAGGGGAGAGCCCAGCGCCGCATTGGCCGCGATAAGGCCTCCCACCCATGCCGCCGCGCTTGAGCCGAGGCCCCGGGCGGGCGGGATACGGTTGACGCAGCGGATGGCCGCCCCAGGGAATGGCCGCCCCGCGGCCTGATAGACCATGTGGGCGGCGCGGGCCACCACGTTGTCGGCCCCGGTGTCGAGCCGCCCCGCACCCTCACCTTCAATGGTCACCACGACACGCTCCCCCTCCTCATAGGCGATGTCGTTGTAGAGCCCGAGGGCCAACCCCAGCACGTCGAAGCCCGGGCCCAAATTGGCGGAGGTCGCGGGCACACGCACATCGATGGTCATAGGAGGCGGGCGGAGGCCGCGGGCACGCTACGAGCGCCGGCGGCGGATGAGGCCCATCCCGGCCTCGTCGTGGACGTAGATGAGCGCTCGCACCGTGATGGCTCCAAGGGTGAAGATGATGACGATCGAGAGGGCAAGATCGATCGCAGTCAGGTAATAGAGATTGGCGGGCGTCAGGATGGAGCGGATACCCCACACCCCCAGCACGAGCGCGCCCGAGTTCAGGACAAGGTCGTGGAGTGGCCGCAAGAAGACGGAATAGGCGGCGGCGGCGATGAGGAGGACGAGCATCACCGCGAGCACGCGGAGGTAGCGGGGTCGCTCGAAACCCATCTCGAAGGCCTCAACGTACTCGAAGGGATCGTCGGCGGCGCGGATGCTGTCCCGATCGAGCATGAAAGGGCCGCTCATGGCCTGGCGCGGCAGCAGCTCCTGCACAGACAGGAAAAGGCGCCCCTTGGCCTCGGCGCCCGACAGGGTCTCTGGTGGACTGCCCGTGCGCAGACGCTGAAGCACCACGCCGACCACGAGTCGGTAGCTGTCGAAGGGATAGTGGATCGGATGTCCCCGTACCGGGAGCTGTATCACCTCGGAGATCTCCGCATTGCCCTGGGGCAGCGTGACGCTGACCGACGGCGGCATGCCGTCAGCATCCAGGTCGTCCTGCGTCACCGAGACGAAGAGCACCCGGTCGCTTCAGTCGCACGCGGCACACACGTGATGTCCGGAGACACGGATGGAGGCGAGGAGCTGGGTCTCGTCGATGGACACGAAGGCCATGTGCAGCTTGGTGTGGTTGCCATGCGCCGCGTCCGGCCTGTCCCTCGTAATCTTGACCACCCGCCCCGTCACGGGCCCGAGGATGTCGTCGACCACGCTCTTCACCGAAAAGGGCAGGGTCACCACGACACTGAGGGCAAGCAGAGAGGTGAGGAAAAAAGCAACCGGAATCTTAGTCTGCGGGCCCGCGGCTCTGTCTCGCTGCCATTGCCCTCCTCCGGGCTCATGGCGCGAGAATAACCCGGCGCGGGGCGTAGAACCTAAAGTCGCCGGAGCAGCCACTCCGGGGTGAGGCTGATTGTCCACGAGTTCAGAAGAATGTAATAGTTGGTCGCCACGAGCACGCCCACCACGATGAGGAGGACGCCGGCCGCCCGCTCCACCACCGGGATGAACGGCCGGTAGCGCTTGAAGAAGCGGAGAAAAACACCCAAGCCAAGGGAAAAAACGAGAAAGGGCAAGCCCAGACCCGCGGAATATGCCAAGAGCAGCCCCACGCCATGGCCCACCGTGCGCTCGCTGCTCGCCAGGGTGAGGATCGCGCCCAGGATAGGACCGACGCAGGGCGTCCAGCCGATCGCGAAGGTCAGTCCCACCGCGAAGGAGCCGATGAAACCGGCGGGCTTGCTGCGGATCTGGAGCTGGCGCGTGCGGCCGAGAACGCCCCACTGCAAGATCCCGGCGATATAGAGCCCGAAGAAAACGATCAGGATGCCGCCGGCCATCCTGATCCAGTCGCGGTATTCGAGGAAGAATTGCCCCGCGGCGCTGAAAGAAGCCCCCAGGCTCACGAAGACCGCCGTGAAGCCGCCAATGAAGGCGAGCGAATGGAGGAGGATTCGCGAACGCTCAGATACCGAGACCTCCGAGGTCAGCCGATCCACGGACATCCCGGTCACGAAAGAAAGATACGAGGGGAACAGCGGCAACACGCAGGGGGAGAGAAATGAGAAAAGCCCGGCGGAGAAGGCAACGAGGATGCCCAGCGACTCAGCCACGCGGCTTGCCATCCTTTAACAAGGCTTCGATGTAGGCAAAGGCCGCCTTGCCGTCCCAGTCGCGAGGACCAAGGGCAATGGCGCGGAGCGTTCCGCTCCGGTCAATGATGAAGGTCGATGGGACGGAGCGCGCGCCGTAGAGCTGCGCCACCTCCATCTTCGGGTCGAGGCCCACCGGATAGGTGTACTTGGACTGCTCGATGTACGGCTTGACCGTCTTGGCCCCACCCGAGTCCATGCTGAGGGCAATCACCACCAGCCCCTGATCCTTGTAGCGCCGCCAGAGGCGCTCCATGGCGGGCATCTCTTCCTTGCAGGGCGGGCACCAGGTTGCCCAGAGATTCAGGAACACCACCTTGCCCTTGAGATCGGCGAGTCGGAGCCCGCTGCCGTCGAGCGAAGCGACTCTGAAGTCCTTGGCCTGCTGCTGGCGATTGGGCTTGATGAGGTCGAGCTCTTTTGCCGGATCCACCGCCGCTGCGGCAGGCACCACGACACAAACGAGCAAGGCGACAACGATGCGCCAGACGGGGGACCACATGGCGCACCGAGTATACATGGCGGGGGCGGACCTCATGCCTTCGGCCCTTTGTGATAGCTTACAGGGACATCCATGGGCGTCACGATCATCGCCGATGACCTGACCGGTGCCTGCGACACCGGTGCCCTCTTTGCCGGACAAGGGCTGGTCGGCGTCTTCGTCGCGCCGGAGCTCCCCGGCCCGGACCTGGATGCGGTGGCTCTGGACATCGAGACTCGCACTCTCCCCGCCACCGAGGCAGCGTCGGCCATGCGACGCCTGACCACGGCCACGAAGGCGCGACTGGCCGCTCACGCCGTCTTCAAGAAAATCGATTCCACCTTCCGTGGGCCCATCGCCGCCGAGCTCGATGCTCTTGTCGAGGGCATAGGCGCCCGGGCCGCGCTCGTCTGCCCGGCCTTCCCCGCCCAGGGCCGCACCGTCGTCCACGGTCTCCTGTCGGTGCACGGCATCCCCGCCCATGAGTCGGCGATGGGCCGAGATCCCCACTACCCAGGCGCGACGTCCGACGTGGTCGATGTCCTCGCCCGAAACTCGAGCCTGCCCGTGTCGCTGCTCCCACTCAAGGAGATCCGCGGCTCTCGCGAGGAACTCGCGCGGACATTGGGCGAGCGGCGCGGTCTGGTGGCGGCCGATGCCGAGACAGACGAAGACCTGGACGCGTTGGCGCGCGCCGCGCTCGGCCATGCCGAGATCATCCTCGTGGGGTCGGCCGGGCTCGCCGCCGCTGCGGCGACGGCCTGGGGCCATGCCACGCCCGCCCCGCCTATGCCGGGGCCCGGAG
>Ga0137379_10005470_pt1 | contig 11990 bp, 9 predicted proteins | sample SagtaG_18_FD_104812 | JGI IMG/M metagenome (GOLD analysis project Ga0137379, IMG submission 104812) | Vadose zone soil microbial communities from Sagehorn Ranch, Mendocino, California, USA - Sage2_L_80_16 metaG | ecosystem: Environmental > Terrestrial > Soil > Vadose zone | place: USA...
CGGGCCGCGGCGCTGGCGCGGCGGCTCAAGGGGTGCGGTCGTCGGGTGGTGTTCACCAACGGCTGCTTCGACCTGCTGCACTCCGGACACGTCGATCTCCTCGACAGGGCGCGCGCCCTCGGCGACTTCCTGGTCGTGGGCCTCAATTCGGATGCCTCGGTCCGCCGTCTCAAGGGGCCGGGGAGGCCGCTCGTGCCCCTGCGGGAGCGGGCCGAGGTCCTCGCCGCCCTCCGGGTGGTCGACTGCATCGTACCGTTCGGCCAGACGACGCCGGCCCGGCTGATCGCCCTCCTGCGGCCCGACGTCCTGGTGAAGGGGGCCGATTACCGCCTTTCCGAGATCGTCGGCCGCGACACGGTCGAAGCCGGTGGCGGCCGGGTAGTCACGGTGCCGCTGCGCCGCGGGCGCTCGACATCGGACCTGATCCGAAGGGCCCGGCGGGCTGGTTGACGCCCTTGCTCCGTTCTGTCCTGGATGTCGCGTCGCGTGATCGGGATCTCCTGGCGGCCCTCGAGGGCGCCCCGGGGGAGAGGCGCCGCCGCGTCACCGTCGCGGGCCTGAGCCCGGCGGCCGCAGCCGTCCTGGTCGCGTCGTACGCGGGGCGCTCCCCGGGTCGCAAGGTCCTTCTCCTGGTCCCCGGCGAGAAGGAGGCCGAGCAGTTCCATTCCGACCTCGCGTTCGCGGCCGCCGCCCGCGGCCCCGGCCTGCGCGCGCACCTGTTCCCCTCGCTCGAGGCCGACCCGTACCAGGAGCTGGCGCCGCACCTGCGCGTCGCCTGCGAGCGCCTGCAGGCGCTGCGCGCCCTGCGCGCGCCGGACGGGACCATCGTGGTCGCGCCCACGCGCGCGCTGATCTTCCCCCTCGCCCCACCGGCGGCGTTCGACCTCTACCGCTTCGACCTGCGGGAGAGGCAGCCCCTGAAGCCGGACGAGCTTTCGGGGTTCCTCCTGCAGGCGGGGTACGTGCGCGTCGACCTGGTCTCGTCGATGGGCGAGTTCTCCCGCCGCGGCGGCATCATCGACTGCTTCCCGCCGGAGGGCTCCGGGCCGGTGCGCGTGGAGTTCTGGGGCGAGGAGGTGGAGTCGCTGCGCGTCTTCGATCCGGCGACCCAACGCTCGACCGGCCGGGTCCCCACCGCCATCGTCCTGCCGGTGCGCGAGTATCCCTGGTCGGCCGCGGCGCTCGACCGGCTGCGCTCGGTCCTTGAATCGCGCCGCTCCGCCCGCAGGCCTCCGCCCGCGCGGGCGCTCGCGCAGGGGGCCGGCGGCCTGCAGGCGCGGGTCGAGGCGCTGGCCGCGGGCGCGACCTTCAACGGGTTCGAGGCGTGCGTCCGGCTGGTCGAAGACCGGCCCGCCTCGCTGTTCGACTATGCCCCGGGGGCGCTCCTGATCTCGTGGGAGCCGGGCCAGGTGCTGTCCGACCTCGAGTCGGTCTACGTGGAGATGCACGCCTCCTTCGACCTGTCGGAAGACTTCGGCTTGCCCCCGCCCGAAGAGCTCCTGCTGCCGCGCGAAGAGCTGCAGCCGAAGGCGAAGCAGGCGGCTCTGAGACTGTCCGAGCTGGCGCTCGACGAGGGGCGCACCGGCGCCGTCCACGTACCGTGCGTCCCGGCCCGCGCCTACAAGGGGCGGATCCAGGATCTCGCCGCTGACCTGAAGCAGGCGCCGCCGCAGACCACGACGGTCTTCCTGATGGAAAGCCCCGGCCGCAGCGAGAGGCTCCGGGAGGTCCTGCGCGAGTACGACCTGCCGGCCGCGGTCGTGGCGGACGACGGCGCGCGGCCCGGGACGGCCGCGCCGACGGGAGGCACCGCGGCGCCCCCCGCGAGGCTGCTGATCGCCTCCGGGCGGCTGTCGCAGGGGTTCGCCCTGCCGCGCATCGGGCTCCAGGTCCTGACCGAGCGCGAGGTCTTCGGCGAGCACGCCGAGCGCGAGGCGCGGCGGCGCAAGGTCGCGGCGTTCAGCCCCGGCTTCCGCGACCTGAAGATCGGCGACCCGGTGGTGCACGTTGAGCACGGCATCGGACGGTACGCCGGCATCGCGCGGGTCGGCGAGGGCGGCTCGTCGCGTGATTTCATGCTCCTGACCTACGAGGGCGGTGACCGGCTGTACGTGCCGATCGACCGCCTCGACCTGGTGCAGCGCTACTCCGGGGTCGCCGGGCAGAAGCCGCACCTGGACCGGCTCGGCGGGCCGGGCTGGGAGCGCACCAAGAAGAAGGTCAAGAAGGCGATGCAGGAGATGGCCCGCGATCTCCTGCAGCTCTACGCCGAGCGCGCCGCGGCCCGCGGCCTGGCCTTCTCGCCCGACACCGCCTGGCAGAAGGAGTTCGAGGATGCCTTCCCGTACGAAGAGACCTCCGACCAGGAGAAATCGATCCGCGAGGTGAAGGCCGACATGGAGAAGGAGGTCCCGATGGACCGCCTGATCTGCGGCGACGTCGGCTTCGGCAAGACCGAGGTCGCCATGCGCGCGGCCTTCAAAGCGGTCGCGGACGGCAAGCAGGTTGCGGTGCTCTGTCCGACCACCGTCCTGGCCTTCCAGCACCTCAGCACCTTCCGAGACCGCTTCTCGTCGTGGCCGGTGACCATCGAGATGATCTCGCGCTTCCGATCGCCGCGGGAGCAGAAGACGATCCTCCAGGCGGTCGCCGCGGGGAAGGTCGACGTCCTGATCGGCACGCACCGGCTGCTGTCGAAGGACGTGCGGTTCAACGACCTGGGTCTCCTGGTGGTGGACGAGGAGCAGCGCTTCGGGGTGGCCCACAAGGAGGCGATCAAGGCGATGAAGAAGGACGTGGACGTCCTGACGCTGACCGCCACGCCGATCCCGCGGACGCTGCAGATGTCGCTCGCCGGCATCCGCGACATGTCGGTCATCGAAACGCCGCCGGAGAACCGCCTGGCGATCCAGACCTCGATCGCGCCGTTCCGCGAGGGGGTGATCGCGACGGCGATCCGCAACGAGCTGAAGCGCGGCGGGCAGGTCTACTTCGTCCACAACCGCGTCGAGTCGATCGGCTCGATGGCAAAATTCATCCGCCGGCTGGCGCCGGAGGCCCGCCTCGGAGTGGCGCACGGCCAGTTGAGCGAGGCGCTGCTCGAGCGCACGATGATCGGCTTCCTGAACGGAGAGTTCGACGTGCTCCTGGCCACCACGATCATCGAGAACGGGCTCGACATCCCGCGGGTCAACACCATCATCGTGAACCGCGCCGACCGCTTCGGCCTGGCGCAGCTCTACCAGCTGCGGGGACGCGTGGGGCGCTCCGACCGGCGTGCTTACGCCTACCTGCTGGTGCCGGCGCGCAAGGCGCTGACGCCGATCGCGCGGCGGCGCCTGAAGGCGCTGCAGGAGTTCTCCGAGCTGGGCTCGGGCTTCCGCATCGCGGCGATGGACCTGGAGATCCGCGGCGCGGGGAACCTCCTCGGCTCCGAGCAGAGCGGTCACATCGCGGCGGTCGGGTTCGAGATGTACTGCCGGCTCCTCGAGCAGACCATCCAGGAGATGAAGGGCGAGGCGCCTCGTCCCGAGGTCAAGGCGCAGATCAACCTGGGCGTGGACATCAAGATCCCGGAGGAGTACATCCCCGATTTCAACGAGCGGCTGGTGCTGTACAAGAGGATCTCCACCGCGTCCGGGGAGGACGAGCTGGCCCGCATCCGGGACGAGATTCGCGACCTGTACGGCGAGATCCCGCACCAGGCCGGGAACCTGCTCGCGCTGGCGGAGGTCCGGCTCCTGGCCGATCGGCTCAAGGTGCGCGCCGTCGACTACGGCGCCGGAAGGGTGCAGGTGCGCTTCGCGGAGGACGCGCCGGTCGACCCCCAGGGCCTGGTGCGCCTTGCCTCGGCGCTCTCCGGGGCCAGCCTGACGCCGGGCGGCGTTCTGCGTCTCGAGCTGGACCGCGCCGGCGGAGCGGCGCGCCCGGCGGCCGATCTCCGGCGCATCGAGAAGGTCCGCGACCTCTTGAAGTCGATCCGGGCGGGTGATAGCATGCGCCCTGCTTCCCAGCCCACCACGGTCGGGCCACCCAACGGGGACAGGTGAGGACCCAGACGCATCGACAGCAGCTGAGAGGGCAGGTCTGGCCCGTCCGGTTGGCCGCCCCGGCGCTCGCGGCGTTTCTGATCCTGTCGTGCTCCGGCAAGAAGGACGAGCCGGCTTCCGCCGCGGCCTCCCCCGCCCCCGGGCAGACGCGGGCGCAGGCGATGCTCGAGGCGCAGGTGGTCGCCACGGTCGGCGGCGACCCGATCCCGATGAAGGCGTTCGAGCGCTACCTGACCGACAACGCCGGCGACGCCGAGGACGAGAACGCGGAGCAGGCGAACGCCATCAAGAGCCGTCTCCTCGACCAGATGATCGAGGAGCAGCTCCTGCTGCGGCAGACGAAGGGGCTGTCGATCACGGTCTCCGAGTCGGAGATCGACGACTACCTGAGCCAGATCGGGGTGACCGAGGGTGAGGCCGAGGTCGCGGGCGGCGAGGGCAAGGAGGCCTTCCGGGAGAAGGTGCGCCAGAGCGTCATCCTGCAGAAGGTGAAGGACAAGGCGGTCCTCAGCAAGGTCGAGGTCGCGCCCGGCGAGGTCGAGGACTATCTGAAGAAACAGCCCGAGGCCGCCCGCGTCCGGCGCTCGGTTGTCCTGCGGCAGATCTTGATCGATGATAAGAGCCTGGCCGACAGGCTGTCGGCCCAGCTGGCCAGGGATCCCTCCCGGTTCGAGGCGCTCGCCCGGGAGAACTCGGTCGCCCCGGACAAGGGCCAGGCCCGGGTCTACACGGACGAGGAGCTGCCGGTGGAGCTGCGCGAGTCGCTTTTCAGGCTCGAGCCGGGGCAGGTCAGCCCGGTCCTGGAGAACGCCGGGACCTATCTGATCTTCCAGCTGGTGCGCAAGATGGAAGCGAAGGACGCCGATCTCGACGAGGTCCGGCACCGCGTCCAGCTGGAGCTGTTCCGCAAGAAGGGGGAGCAGGCGCTCGAGCGTTACATCGCCGACCTCAAGAAAGACACGGAGATTCATGTCCACCGCGCCGTCCTCCCCTTCGAATACGCCGGCGAGTACCGCAACTGAGCGTCCCGCCTCGCGCCATCGCGCCCGCCCGCAGGCGTCCCGGCGGCCGGTGAATTCGACGCCGCTCCCGCGTACCGCCGTCACCGGGCTGCTGCTCGCGGCGCTCGCCTCCTGGATGGTCCCCGCCCGGGCCGCAATCGTCGAGGAGATCGTCGCCAAGGTGAACAACCGGATCGTCAGCAAGAGCGAGTTCGAGGAGCGCAGCACCTACATCCTGAAGCAGATCTACCAGCAGTACTCGGGGGACGAGCTGGATCGCCAGCTGCGCGACGCGCAGGAGAGCATGCTGTCCAATATGATCACCGAGCTCCTCCTGCTCGACCGGGCGGAGAGCCTCCTGGATCTCTCCAAGGTCCGCAAGAACCTGGTGGACGACTTCCGCAAGCAGCAGAACATCGCCAGCGACGACGACCTGGAGAAGGTCCTCAAGGACCAGGGAATGAAGCGCAAGGACCTCGAGGAGCAGCTGGTCCGCCTGGCGGTGCCGCAGGAGATCATCAATTACGAGGTGCGGCGGAAGATCAGCGTCAGCGAGGCCGAGATCAAGGAGTACTACGACGCGCACCAGAAGGAGTGGGAGACGGCGCCCACGGTCTCGTTCAACGAGATCGCCATGTTCTACGAGGACGCCAACCGGCCCGAGGTGCTGTCGCGCGCCCAGGGAGTCGTGCGCGAGGCAAGGGGCGGCGGGACCGATTTCGGCGAGCTGGTGCAGAAATACTCGGAAGCGCCGAGCAAGGAGTCGGGGGGGTTCCTCGGGCCCCTGGCCGCCGCCGACCTGCACCCGGCGATCGCGCAGGCGGCGTTCAAGCTCCAGGCGGGCGACGTCAGCGATCCGATCGACACGGGCCGTTCCTACCACGTCATCCGTCTCGTGGGGAAGACCGACCGGGTGGTGAAGACCCAGGAGGACGTGCGCGAGACCGTCGTCAAGGCGGTGCGCGACGCGAAGTTCCGCCCCCGTTACGACCATTACATCAAGAGGCTATGGAAGGAGAACCAGATCGAGGTGCTCCCGAAGTACGAGCACTTTCTCGTCCGCACGCCGCTCAAGCCGGGACCGGGCGGGGAATCGCCGCCTCCGATCGGGGACCAGGAGGGCGGGAAGAAGACCCCGCCGGACGGCCCCGGCCTGGCGGGATGAGAAATCGAGCTGAAAAAACGGGTTGGCGGCCGGGCGGGACCTGTGCTAGCATTCTTGACAGGCTCACGTCCCCAGATCTCTACCAGCCGGCACGCGATTTCGTTTCTGGTGCGTGGTCTTCACCGGGAGCTCGGGGCCCCGGTGAGAGTCCCCGGTCGGAAGCCAGTCGTACCCAGCCCGGAGCGTGGCGCGGGCGTGACCGCGCGGAACGTGAGGGACCCACGAACATGCGCCGATTCGATTTTGGAAACCAGGACCAGCCACAGGATGAACCGAGAAGGTCGGAGGACCAGGTGAACCGCAAGCTGATCCGACCCAACCTGTCCGAGCTGAAGGAGAGGCTGGGGTCGAAACCGCCCCGCCGCAAGCAGGTCCCGCCCGACCAGACGAACGCCGAGGCGTTCTATTACCTCAAACAGATGAACGCCCGGACTCCGATGGTCGTCGTCCTGAAGGACGGTGAGGAGCTGCGCGGGGTCATCGAGTGGTATGACCGCAACTGCATCAAGGTCAACCGCGTGGGAGCTCCGAACCTGATGGTGATGAAGGACTGCATCAAGTATATGTACAAGGCCGAGGAGCAGGACGAGAGCCGGTCGGCCCGTTCCGACGGGATCTGAGAGGAACGGACGGCGCCCGGCGCGCCGTCCGTCGGACCTCGCTCCCCCGCGGTCCATCGTCCGGATGAAGCCTGTCATCGCCGTCACCACGGGAGACCCCTTCGGGGTCGGGCCTGAGGTGTGCCTCAAGGCGGCGGCCAGCCCGGCGGTCCTGGAAGCGTGCCGCCCCCTCCTGATCGGCGATCGCGATCACCTGTTGCGCGTGGGGCAGGGCCTCCCGGGCGCCGACCCGGCCGGCTGGCCGGAGGTGTCGCTGACCGCCCTGGAGTGGGGATCGAAGCAGGGAAGCGACGCCGCCGTGCGGTCCTGGCCCGACGGCCCCGCGTTTCACGACATGGGCGACCGCCCGGAGTCTCCCGCCGCCCCGGGCCCGACGGCGTCGGGGGGCCGGTCCTCCGCCATGTACGTGAAGCAGGCCGTGGCGCTGGCCCGGACCGGCACGGCGGCTGCCGTGGTGACGGCGCCCGTCAGCAAGGAGGCGCTGCGCCTGGCGAACGTGCGCTACCCGGGCCACACCGAGCTGCTCGCCGACCTGTGCGGCCTCGCGTTCGACGAGGTCGCGATGATGTTCGTGACCGGCGACCTGAAGGTCGCGCTCCTGACCGTGCACCTGCCGCTCCGGGAGGCGATCGCGGCGCTGTCGCAGGAGGCGATCGTGGCGAGGCTCCGGCTGGTCCGGTCGGAGCACCGGCGCTGGTTCGGGAACGATCCACGCGTGGGGGTCTGCGGCCTGAACCCGCACGCCGGCGAGGCCGGACTGTTCGGAGCGGAGGAGTGCGACATCCTGGCGCCGGCGACCGCGGCGGCGCGGCAGGCCGGCGTCGACGCGTCCGGCCCCTTCCCCGCCGATACCCTGTTCTGGCGCGCCGCCCGGGGGGAGTTCGACGTCGTTCTCGCCCTGTTTCATGACCAGGCGACCATCGCCGTGAAGGCCCGGTCCTTCGGCAGCGCCGTCAACATGACGCTCGGGCTGCCGTTCCTCCGCACCTCCGTCGACCACGGCACCGCCTACGACATCGCGGGGCGCGGCGTCGCCGACCACGGCAGCCTGGTGGAGGCGATCCTGCTGGCCGCCCGGCTGGCGCCTCGGGCCTGACGGGAGCTACCGCCGGGTCAGCCCCCCTCTTCCGGCTCCCGCACGACCCGCAACATCGCCGCGTGGACGTTCGGCGTGGCCGCGACGATGTCGCCGCTGGTCAGGAAGTCGTCGCGCCCGTGGAAGTCGGTCACGACGCCCCCCGCCTCGCGCACGATGAGGCTGCCGGCGGCGACGTCCCAGGGAGACAGCGACATCTCCCAGAACCCGTCGTAGCGGCCGCCGGCGACGTAGGCGAGGTCGAGCGCGGCCGAGCCGTCCCGCCGGATCCCCGAGGACCCCAGGACGAACGAACGGAACGAGCCGAGGTAGGCGTCCAGGCGGTGGAGAGATCGGTAAGGAAAGCCGGTGACCAGCAGCGCCTGCGACAGCTTCTCGGCCGGCGAGACCCGGATCGGCTCGCCGTTCAGAAAGGCGCCGCCGCCGCGCGTGGCGGTGAACATCTCGTTGCGCAGCGGGTCGTAGACGGCGGCCGCACGCATCCCCTGAGGATCGGCCAGACCGACCGACACGCAGAACAGCGGGTAGCCGTGGATGAAGTTGGTCGTCCCGTCGAGGGGATCGATGTACCAGCTGTAGCCGCTGCTCCCCCCGGACGGCGGAGACTCCTCGGCGATGACGGCGTGGTCCGGAAAGCGCCCGTGGATCAGCCGGACGATCGCCTCCTCGGCCCGCCGGTCCACGACCGTCACGAAATCGTTGCGTCCCTTCTCCTGGATCCCGTAGGTGCCGCGCTTGCCCCAGTACTCCATGAGGACCCGGGCGCCGGTCCGGGCGCAGGCGACGCAGGCGCTGAGATGGAAATCGAGCGTGGCGGGGACCGACGGCTCGGCCGCGCTGGGCCGGCGGCCGCGTTCCGAGGCGCGCCGCCGGGCGGCCGTGAGCAGGCGTGCCGCGGTGAGCCGTACGACGCGCGCGCCGTGCTGCGGGGAGGATTTGCCGCCGGCGGGCCCGGCGGCAGGCCAGCGCGCCGGCAGGCGGTTGCGCCGCGCCCGCGGCCTGCGCCGGGCGGCGCCGGTGCGGCTACGCGCCCGGCGCGCCATCGTCCGGTTCCCGCCTGCCGCGAACCGGCCGGCCGGCCGGCGCCGCGCCCGAGTGTGGGTGGGCGCGGTTGTACACCTCCAGAAGTCGGCGCGTCGAAACCGCCGTGTATCTCTGCGTCGTCGACAGCGAGGCGTGGCCCAGGATCTCCTGGATCGATCGCAGATCGGCGCCGGCGTTCAGCATGTGCGTCGCCAACGAGTGGCGCAGCGTGTGCGGCGAGACCCTCTGCAGCATCGCCGCCGCCCGCAGCCGCGTGTTGAGGATGCGGCGCACGCTGCGATCGGTCAGCCGCCCCCCGCGCGCGTTCAGGAACAGGGCGTCGCGCGCCGCCCGCGCCGCGGCGGCGCCGCGCCCCGGGCGATCCGGCTGGAGAGCGTGCCGGGCCTTGAAATAGCCCTGCAGTGCCAGGACCGCCTTCGATCCGATCGGCACCAGCCGCTCCTTCCTGCCCTTGCCGAGCACGCGCAGCACACCGTCCTCCGTGGCGCGGGAGATCTCCAGGTCGCCCAGGTCGGCCCCGACCAGCTCCGCGACCCGGGCGCCGCTGGCGTACAGGAGCTCCAGGATGGCCCGGTCGCGCAGGTCGCGCGCGCCTGTCCCGAAGGCGTTGTCGAGGAGGGATTCTACCTCAGGCTCGCTCAGAGCATGCGGCAGCCGCCTCTGGAGCTTCGGGGTGGAGACCATCGCCGCGGGGTTGGAAGCCGTCAGCCCCTGGCGGACCAGGTGCCTGAAGAACGAGCGCAGCGACGCCAGCTTGCGCGCCACGGTGGCGCGGCTGACCCCGCGCTCGTAAAGGAACGACAGGTACTCGCGGACCGCGTGGTGATCGAGCGAGGTCAGCGTCACGCCGCGCCGCGGCAGGAGTCCGCGTCTCAGGAACTCCTCGAACTCCACGAGATCGGTGCGGTAGCAGCGGACCGTCTGCGAAGACGCGTTGACGTTGTGGCGCAGATACCGGATGAAGTCGCCGATCAGGTCCATTCGGCGACGATTGTACGCTCCTAGACAGGGCTCGTGCAGAACCTGCACTTCCTGGCGACCGCCAGGATCTGCTCGCCGCACTGCGGGCAGGCCTTCGTCGCCGCTCCGGGCGGCGCCGGCGCCGGCTTCATGGCGATCTTCGTGATCATGAAGATGCAGAACGAGACGATCACGAAGTCAATCAGGGTGTTGATGAACAGGCCGTAGTTGAGCGTGGGGGCCCCGGCCTTCTTCGCCTCCGACAGCGTGGCGTAGTCCGTGGAGCCGAGGTTCAGGAACAGGCCGCCGAAGTCGACATTGCCGAGGAGCAGCCCGATCGGCGGCATCAGGATGTCGTTCACCAGAGAGGAGACCACCTTCCCGACCGCGCCGCCGATGATCACGCCGATGGCCAGCGCCAGGGCATGGGTCTGCATCAGGAACTCCTTGAAGCCTTTCATGTGCGGGCCTCCCGAGGGTTCTAGAAATTGACCACCAGCGACGCCGTGAAGATCGTATCGAGATCGTCCAGCTGGGCGAGCACCGTGCCGGTCTTCACGCCCGCGGGCGGCGGGGCGTCGAGCAGATCGATCTCCTTGAACGCGGGCTGGTGGTCGTAGAGCCACTGCAGGCTCACCTTGAGCGCCAGCCGCCTGCTCATGGCGACCGCGAGGGAATTCGTCATGTTCGCCCTGTAATCGGACGTCTCGTCGAGATTCTCGTCGAGGATCAGATCGTCCGTGAAGGTGGCGTTCTCGCCGATCTTCCGCAGCAGGCTCGAGGAGACCCGGAGACCCGAGAAGGTGGCCTTGAAGTTCGGGTTCTCGGTCACGTCTTTCTCGTCGGTGTAGGTGGTCGAGTAGTCCGTCCGGAACTTCGTCCTTTCCCCGTCGATCCAGGTGTTCCCGATGCCGGCCACCCCGACGGAGCGGTTCTGGACGCCGGCGAACCGGTTCCGATCCCAACCGACGCCCACGAACCAGAAGAAGTGGCCGGAGATCTTCCGATTGTACCGGCCGTTCAAGAAGTAGCTCTCGGCGGTCAGGGCGGTGGCGGACTCCTCGTCGATCGAGAAGTTGGTGCTCGTGCCGATTGCCGTCCGCGTCGTCGCGGTCGCTTCCGCGCGCACACCGCCGGCGTTCAGCTCGAACCCGGACCTGTCCCACTTCCGCCCGAGCCTGTCCTTGAAACCCAGGGTGCTGGTCTCCGAGTTGCCTGCCGTCACCACGTAGCTGAACTCGGCCGTGTCCTTCCAGTGATCGTCCGCCGCCTTGTCCTGCGCCTGCGCGGCAACCGTTCCGCCGAGTCCCACCGCCAGCAGCGCGGCGGCCCCGCGCATGATGCGAGCAGGATGTCTCGCCACAAACCCTCCCTTGGAACGATGCACATGCCCCGCGCCCGTCTGCGGCGTGGCGGACACGGCTGGTCAGTCGATCGTCCTGGCGCGATCGTAGGCCGGGAACTAAACCGCATGTCAAGTGCAGCCGTCAGTTGACAGGACCCACGGGACGGGCGTAAATAGTGAACTCCACGGACAAGGGAACCGGGGCCGTTCCCCCTCCGCAGAAGGGGGTCGCGTGCAGGAGCCGTCGGGGGGGCGGATGCCGCAGGATATATCAGAAACAGGGGTTCTCTTATTTCAACCGTCATAGAACTTCCCGTCAGACCGCGCTCGGTCATCGCCCGCCCTAAGCCTGAAGACCTGCGTTCCCTCACGGAGCGCATGCCGGGGTGCCTCAGGACGAAATACGGCAACGTGAACGTGCAGACGCGGGTCGTCGCCCGCAGCAAGGCCTCGACGTTCATCGCGACCGACGACCCCGAGCTCCACAAGGGCCACCCGACGATCAGCCGCGACGAGAGCGAGCGGATGGCGCGCCTGCAGGACGAGTACATCCGCTCGCGCGACATGATCGTCGTGGATGGATACATCGGAAACGATCCGATCCTCCGCACCCCCGCCCGCCTGATCATCGAGGCCTGCAACGCCAACATCGCCGCCATGCAGCAGATCCTCTATTACCCTCTCGAGCGCGCCGACGAGGCCGGCTTCGA
>Ga0137379_10005471_pt1 | contig 11989 bp, 10 predicted proteins | sample SagtaG_18_FD_104812 | JGI IMG/M metagenome (GOLD analysis project Ga0137379, IMG submission 104812) | Vadose zone soil microbial communities from Sagehorn Ranch, Mendocino, California, USA - Sage2_L_80_16 metaG | ecosystem: Environmental > Terrestrial > Soil > Vadose zone | place: USA...
CAAAGGTGAAAACTTCCGGGTCACGAACGTGAACTGCTACAATTCGACGCGGAAAATTGGCGCGTCTGACCTCGTTCTCATTGCCGTCAAAGCGACCTCCAATGCGGACCTTGTCGATCTTATTCCTCCGCTCCTGCATGAGCACACGGTGTTGCTCACGCTGCAGAATGGCTTGGGCAACGAAGAATTTCTCGCGAAGAACTTTGGCGTGGATCGTGTGCTCGGCGGGCTTTGTTTCATATGTTTGAGTAGAATTTCACGCACAGAGGTCGAGCGCTACGATTACGGTCACATCGTGATTGGCGAATATAGGCGTAAACCACAATCGCGAACCCATGATGTCGCGGCGGAATTCAAACGTGGCGGTATCCAATGCAACGTCATTGAAAATCTCGCACTGGAACGATGGCGGAAGTTGGTTTGGAACATTCCGTTCAATGGATTGTCCATCCTAGCCGGCGGAATCGATACCGCGGCGATTCTTCACGATGAAGGCCTGAGGCGCACGACACTCGGCCTGATGGACGAAGTGATCGGCGCCGCGAACAGATGTGGATATCCGCTGGAACACTCTGCTGCTTATGAGCAAATGAAGCGAACAGAAACGATGGGCGCCTACAAACCCTCTACGTTGCTAGATTGGGAGGCGGGCCGACCTCTCGAAATCGAAGGGATTTGGGGCGAGCCTCTGCGCCGCGCAACTGCGGCAGGCGCAAATATGCCGCGCCTAGAAATTGTTTACACACTTCTAAAATCTCTCGGTGAAGCGGAACGAAAAAAACGAACAGCAGCAAAACGCGGCTGATCATGAGACAGCGTTCGACGCGCGAAGCGATCCGGCGAGTCAAAGTCAGAAATCTTCAACGAACTGTTCCGATCGATGTGGTGGATCTTGAACGTTTCGCGACCAAAGCAGTGCGCTGCTGTGCGGTTCTGCGCAGAAGAAAACCGACCGATTTAACAAAACTGCGCGAGGTTTTCATCTTGTTTATTTCCGATCGCCGCATGGCGTCGTTACATCGACAATTTCTCAATCAATCGGGACCAACAGACGTACTGACGTTTCAACACGGGGAAATCTTTATCAGCATCGAGACAGCGCGGCGGCAGGCTCGGGCCTTTGGAAATTCGCTCACGCGCGAACTTCGATTGTACATCGTGCATGGCCTTTTGCATCTGCATGGCTTCGATGACCAAAAGCGCACTGACGCGCGCAAGATGGAGAGGATACAAAAACGAATCCTCGCAGCCGCGACCGCAGAGCCAGTAACCTGACGAGATCGTATCCACACGTTTGAACTGAAGGCGGCCTATGTTAATTTTTCCGGATGAGTGTAAAGCCACTTTGGAACAAGGTGGCGATGGTCCAAAACGGAGTGGTCATGACGGGTTCTGTCCCGAAAAATGCGGGGCCACCGACAATTGACAAACCGGCCATCGAAAAAGAAACGCGCTCCCAAGAAGATGTCGATCTTCCATGGCAAGTGGTGGTGCACAACGATCCAGTAAATCTAATGAGCTACGTGACGATGGTCTTCCAGCGGGTCTTCGGTTATCCGCGTGAGAAAGCGGAAAGGCACATGCTAGAGGTGCATCACAAAGGGCGTTCGGTTTTGTGGAGCGGAATGCGCGAGCGTGCGGAGCTTTACGTCCAGCAGCTGCACGGTTACCTCCTGTTGGCCACACTCGAGAAGGCGGGTTGATATGGAAATTTGCCGACGAAACGATGAGATCGAAATATCGGAGCTCGATCCATTTCTGGCAGAGCTTCTTCGGCAAATCCCGGCCAGCGCTAATCCAGAGGGCGTCCCAGCAGCAGAAGAACGCCTCTTCAGCCCACCGGCGGACCAAAACGAAAAGGAGATTTGCGCGGAATGGAAACTTTATGTGAAACCCGAGCTGCGGCGGCTGTTTCAGACGGCGACAGAAACGGTGGCGGCAGACCTGAAGCAACTAAGCGGGAATGAGAAAATGTTTGCTAACCGCACGCTGCTCATTCCGTCGAGACATGCAGACGCGTGGCTGAGTGCACTCAATCAGGCGCGTCTGGTGATTGCCGCGAAGTGCAGGTTCACCGATGCCGAGCTGTGCGACCACTATCGCTCGCCCATCGGATCACGGCGTGACTTGAGTTTATTCCAGGTAAACTTCTACGGCTTCCTTCAGGAGTTTATCCTGCGTGAAGTAGATGGGTGCGAGAAAAAGCCCGAAGATTAAGCCGGTTTCCGTTCTCGCACCATCGACATGAGCCGCTCTTTGATTCCCGCGGAAGCTTTCGCTGGGCGCAAGCTCAGAGCGAATGCTTCGTGTAATGCGTAACATTCTATGATGAAATCTTCTGCCTTTTTGCCGAATTTTTTGCGCGCTCTCTCAAATTCCTCCAATTCTTTAGACTCCAGTGCGCCAATGACATAGAGCCTCGATTGGTTCTGGAATTCGTTAAAGTTCATCTTTCAGCTCCTTCAGTCCGTCATAGATTTTTTTTAGTCCCAATTCAAGCCGTGTTTTCACCGTTCCTAAGGGTGTATTCGTTTTTGCGGCGATTTCGCGCTGGCTCATGCCCCGAAAAAATGCGAGATCAATTGCCTGCTGCTGGGCCGGCGGAAGTCCATTGATCACTTTGCGTATAAGAGTACGTGTATCGCCCAGGACAATTTCTTCTTCGGTGGCGTTATGCACCCACGCATCGGGTTGCTGTTCGGTTTCGTTTTGCAGGCGCTCTTCCGCGCGAGCGTAAGCCTGCTTTTTGCGCAAACCATCAATCGCACGACGGCGCGCTAGGGTGACCATCCAGCCCAGCGGTTTGCCCTTCTGGGCGGAGAAATTCTTTGCCTGATTCCAAATCTCCATAAAAATTTCTTGCAGGAGATCATCGGCCTCAGCTTCGTTATGAATCACGCGCAGAATGAGCGCTTTCAAAATCCCGTTGTACCGGTCGTAAAGTTGGGAAAGTGCATCAGCATCCTCACCCTGGATCGCCTGCATTAAGTCGAGATCACTTGGCGCGCCTGGCTCGAGTTGTGGAGGAGCGGAGAAGCGCCGAATTTTACGTGCAGTCTTAGCTCGTCCTCGTTTATTCGCTTTGCGATGCATGCAAGAAATCAGATTCAGTCACCCTTGGAGCTAGTTCGTGAAATTAGAAAAACCAGGCAAACGTCGGCAGCAGCCAGCCATCGGGGTCTCTTAGTCTGAGCTGGCGACTTCGTCCAACGGTTTCGAAGCACGGTTCTCGGATCGCACAGCAGGGGTCTACATCCAATCAATTTACGGTTCCGATAAGCCTTGACCGGTGACCGGCCACCCCTTAATACGCTCTGGCAAAATAATAGCGTGGGTTGGAGCAAGAGTTACGCTCGCAGGCCGCAGAGTAGGAGAAAAGCTTCTGTGCAATCCTGCGTTTGAAGAAGAAATTCAGGAAAAGGAAAATCACATGAAACTAATTACATCATTCGTTGGCATCGCCGCCTTAAGCTTCGTCACCTCGGTCTTCGCGCAAGAGGAGGAAACAGCGTCCCCAGCGCCGGAGGAGAAAGCCTCCGCGACCGTGCAAGAAACTCCGACGCCCAGGCCCGAAGCAAAGACCGCTACGACTCCTAGAGAGGAACCGCCTGCTCAGAAAAAAGAGAAAACCGCCGCTACCGCGCCTCAGAAAGCCACCTCGGCCGCTGCGGCCACGCCGGGAAAGAAAATGAGCGCCGAAGCCACCTTGAAAAACAATGAAAACCGATGGTCGGATGCAATCGCCAAACATGACATGGCAACCATCGAATCGATGGTGGCGGCTGATTTCATCGGCGTAAGTTCCAAGGGCAAAGTTCAAAACCGGCGCGCGATGTTAGCTGACGTGAAAGGTGACAAAGATACCTACACATCGACAAAGGCCGAGAAACTCGCGGTGCATATGTACGGCAGCGGCGTCGCCGTTGTGGTTGGGATTGCCAACGAAAAAGGCTCCGGAAAAGACGGCAAGGCGTTTGATCGCACTTATCGCTTTACCGACACCTGGATGGATCGAGACGGCAACTGGCAATGCGTCGCCAGTCAGGTCAGTTTGGTTTCCCAGAAATGACGATTCTGTGTCCGAGCTGAAAAGCTAAGATTTGAATTGACGGTGGCGCCAAGGTGGCCGCTTTATCACTCTCGCGGAATCAAAGTTCTCGATCTGGCCCAGGATGTTGAAGCCGGTGATTGCGCGGCGTGGATTTGTGCGGCAAAGGTTAGCCGCATGGCGCAAGGGCTGAGTAATACGACTGTGGATCCGCTTTGGTACAAGGACGCGATCATCTATGAGCTGCACGTTAAGACGTTTTGTGACAGCGACGGCGATGGGATGGGCGACTTCCGTGGCCTGATCGAAAAGCTCGATTATCTCCAGGAGCTCGGCATTACGGCCATCTGGCTCCTGCCATTCTATCCCTCGCCGCTGCGTGATGACGGCTACGACATCGCCGATTATTTCGACGTCAATCCGAACTTCGGCACCCTCGATGATTTCCGCGCGTTTCTTGATGCGGCGCATCAGCGCAATCTGCGCGTCATCACTGAGCTGGTGATCAATCACACATCCGATCAAAACCCGTGGTTCCAAAAATCGCGCCGTGCCGCGCCCGGCTCACCCGAACGCGAGTTCTATGTGTGGAGCGACACGCCGGAGAAATACAAAGATGCGCGGATCATCTTCAAAGATTTTGAAACCTCGAACTGGGCATGGGACCCGGTCGCCAAAGCCTACTACTGGCATCGCTTTTATTCGCATCAGCCGGACTTGAATTTCGACAATCCGGCCGTGCTCGAAGCTCTCGAGAAGGTGTGCGATTTTTGGCTGGCCCTGGGCGTCGATGGACTCCGTCTCGACGCCATCCCTTATCTCTATGAACGCGAAGACACAAGCTGCGAAAATTTGCCCGAGACCCATGACTATCTCCGCAAGTTGCGCGCACATGTCGATGCGAAATTTTCCAACCGCATGCTGCTCGCGGAAGCCAATCAGTGGCCGGAAGATGCGGTCGCTTACTTTGGTAAGGGCGATGAGTCGCACATGAACTTCCACTTTCCGCTCATGCCACGCATGTTCATGGCGCTGCAAATGGAGGACCGGTTTCCGATCATCGACATTCTAGATCAAACACCGTCGGTTCCCGACAGCTGCCAATGGGCCATGTTTCTGCGCAACCATGACGAGCTGACGCTCGAAATGGTGACAGATGAGGAGCGGGATTATATGTATCGCGTCTACGCCACCGATCCGCACGCACGTATTAATCTTGGCATCCGCCGGCGGCTCGCGCCGCTGCTTGCGAACAGCCGTCGCAAAATCGAGTTGCTAAACACGCTGCTTTTTTCGATGCCCGGCACGCCGATCATTTATTATGGAGATGAGATCGGCATGGGCGACAACTTTTATCTCGGTGATCGCAATGGTTGCCGCACACCGATGCAATGGAGTTCCGACCGCAATGCCGGATTTTCAAGAGCCAATCCGCAGCAGCTTTATTTGCCGATTACGATCGATCCGGAATATCACTACGAAGCGGTCAACGTCGAGAATCACCAGAAAAATCTCTCCTCGCTGCTCTGGTGGATGCGCCGTGTCATTGCGATGCGGAAAAACTTTAAGGCGTTTTCGCGGGGCTCTCTTGAATTTCTCCATCCCGATAACGCGAAGGTTCTGGCATTTCTTCGCCGGTATGAGAAGGAAACCATCGTTGTCGTGGTGAATCTCTCGCGTTTCGCGCAATCGGTGGAGTTGGATCTGGCGCACTTCGCCGGCTGTGTGCCGATGGAAGTCTTTAGCCGCAATCTGTTTCGCCCAATCAAAAAATCACCCTACGTTATCACGCTCGGTCCTCATGCGTATTACTGGTTCGCGTTGCAAGCGCAGACCAATGGGCGCCGCGTCTCGAAAAAGCACGTTGTGCCGACGATCAACGCGCCGGCCGAGCTTCATACCTTGCTGGATGATGGTCGGCGCGCGCAGCTCGAGCAGGTAATTTTGCCCAATTACATCCAGACCTGTCGCTGGTTTGGCTCCAAGGCGCGGACTCTCCGCGATCTTAAAGTGGTGGAGCAGCCGGCCGTCTCATCAGAAACAGATGCAGCGCGCTTTTGGTTTGTAGTGGTAAGCTATGTCGATGGTCCTACGGAAACTTATGCCCTCCCGGTAAAGATTGCGTCGGGTAACGCTGCGCGCACTGTCTCTCGGAGCGCGCCGCACGCGATCATCGCGCGCCTCGCAGGTGCCGAAGAAGCCATTCTGTATGACGCGGTGTGGGATGAGAAGTTTCGTTCTCAATTATTTGAGGCGATCGCCCAACGGCAGATCATGAAAGGGCATGCGGGCGATCTCGTCGGCATCGCGGGCAAGGCGCTGGCGGCGGATTCTTCGGTCACCTTGGACAAATCGCAAGTTTTGAGTGGGGAGCAGAGCAACTCCTCGATGCTCTTTGAAAACAAATTCTTCCTTAAACTCTATCGAAAGCTCGAGGACGGTGTGAATCCCGATGTCGAAATAACCCGGTTTCTTACTGAGCGCGCCAATTTTTCTAATGTGCCGGCTTTCGCTGGCGCGCTGGAATATCGTCACGAAAAATCCGAGCCGACCGTTGTCTGTCTGTTGCAGAACGCGGCCACGAGCGAGAGTGACGGCTGGGCGCTAACGTTGGACGCGGTTGGTCGCTATTACGAACGTGTGCTTGGCCGCAAAGCGGATCTCCAGAATCAAACCGCACCGCCCGGCTCGCTTCTCGACGAATTGATTGGCGGCGTTTATCCTGAAAAAGCAATGCTGCTCGGGCAGCGCACGGGCGAATTGCATCTCGCGCTTGCTTCAAACAGCGATGATCGCGCCTTCGCGCCTGAGCCTTTCAATGCGATGGCGCAACGGTCGGTTTACCAATCGATGCGAGCATCGCTGCGGCGGGCGTTTACTCTTCTCGAAAAGAAACTGTCAGACTTGCCCCACGCGTTTCGAGAGGAAGCAAAACAGGTTCTCGACGCCGAGCAAAAAATTCTCGAGCAGGAAAAACGGCTTCTCGACCGTCGCTCCAACGCTTCAAAAATCCGGATTCACGGGGATTATCATCTAGGCCAGGTGCTTTATACGGGAAAGGACTTCATCATTCTCGATTTCGAAGGCGAACCGGCGCGGGCACTTGGCGAGCGAAAGCTGAAGCGCTCAGCCTTGCGCGATGTGACAGGCATGATGCGCTCGTTTCAATACGCCGCTTACAGCGCGCTCTGGCAGCCAGCCATGCGCAAGGAGGATGTGCCGTTCCTTGAGCGCTGGGCCGATCTTTGGTATCGCCAAGTGAGCAGCGTTTTCCTGCAAAGTTATTTGAAAACGACGGCCGGCGCGATCTTCGTCCCGCAAAACCCCGACGATCTGCAAATCATGCTCGAAGCCTATTTGCTCGACAAAGCCGTCTACGAAATCGGCTACGAACTGAACCATCGCCCCGACTGGGTCGTCATTCCCGTCCGTGGTATCAAACACATCTTGAAGTCGGGTTAAGTAACGAGCTCGAAAAGCCGCAATTCTTCCGTCCCTTCGGGCACTGGTTTTCTTAATAACGGCTGTCCCAGCTTTGAAAAGCTGGGCTATTATCAGAGCAAGTCTTCCGTTTGCGGCATCAACGCATTTTGCGGGTGGTCTGACGGTTGCGGAAATTCATATTGTCTTTGCAAACGGTTGCCGCGGTAGATCGTCACTATGCAGACCTTCAGTGCCGACAGGCACGAAAAGAAAATAGCCCAGCGTTCTAACGCTGGGTCACCGGTTTGGAAGGCGCGCGAGTCCCTCGGGGACGAAAGAATCAACCAAGCAACCGTTCGTCGTAATCCAAACCATGCTTACGCAGCATGGCCAGAAACTCTTCGCGAAATGCCCGATTGCGATGATGCTCCGTCTGGTTCCGAATATACGCCACAGTGGTTTCGATACCGGACACGCCGATGCTGAATGCGCCGTAGCCCTCCTGCCATTCAAATGAACGCATTTTCGGAAACGCTTCATGAATCCACTTGGAAGAATTGCCTTTGAGAAGTTGGATTGCTTTGGCCACAGACAGCGCTGCCGGCAACGCGATCAGCATGTGCACGTGATCCGCCGCTCCGCCAACTGCCAGCGGCTTCATTTTATTTTGTTTCGCAATACCGCCGAGGTACGGCCAAAGTCGCTCGCGCAAATCCGAAGTCAAGAAAGGCGTGCGGTTTTTTGTGCTCCAGATGCAGTGAGCGAGACAACTGTTGAACGAATGCATGATTCTTTCGTCCCTGACGGGACTCAAGCCTTTATATCACCTTTTCCCAGCGTTAAAACGCTGGGCCATTGTCATCCACAACACGCATGACTGTTTCTCACGCATTAACAATTTGGCGACTGGAGAACCAGCGTTTATATCTACATTCAAATTCGGAAAAGGACCTTATGAATGACCATCTCGACAAGATCGACAATAACATCGCGGAGAAGCATCTCTTGAAACATCCGTTTTATCTCGCCTGGACGCGTGGGGAGTTGAGCAAGGAGGCGCTCGCGGACTATGCACAGCAGTATTATCACCATGTCGCGGCGTTCCCCACGTATCTATCGGCTGTGCACGCAAAATGCGACGATCAAGTGATGCGGAAGCAATTGCTTTCGAACTTGATCGATGAAGAAGCCGGTTCGCCGAACCATCCCGAGCTTTGGCTAAGGTTCGCCGAAGGTCTTGGCGTTTCCGATCTCGATGTGCGGAGCGCAAAGAAACAGCCGGAGACGAAAAGCTTGATCGGCATATTCCGATCGGTGTGTCGTGACGGATCGACTGCAGAAGGTCTCGCCGCGCTTTACGCGTATGAGAGCCAAATCCCCGCGATCTGTGAATCAAAGATCGACGGGCTGAAGAGACATTACGGCTTCAATAATCCCGAACATTATCGCTATTTCACCGTCCATATCGACGCCGATCGCGAACATTCTGCCGCTGAGCGCGAAATGCTTGGCGCATACATCGACAATCGCAATCTCGAGACGGTAAAGGCGTCAGTGAATCGCGTTCTTGATGCGCTTTTGGAAATGCTGTCCGGCGTGTGTCGCCGTCACGCTATTGCGTGATTTTTGTCCCATTCGAAGAGCCGCTTTAGCGCGGACGCAAAACAAGAAACGAACGCATCCGATGCCGGCAAACCGATAGGACCTGCGGTTGCGAGGGATCAAGCAAAGCGACGATTTTCTTGTAATCTGAAACCGACGTGATCGGTTGCTGATTGATTTCTTCGATCACATCACCCTTTTGCAATTCGGCCACGCCACTGTCAGGATCAATATTGGTGACAACGACGCCGCTCACATTACTTGGCAGATCGAGCTGACGTGCCATTGCCGGCGTCAGGTCCTCCACGTCGATTGAGCCGAGGGGGCCGCTCGTCTCGGTTTCGTCGTTCGGCTGCCGCGGGTTCTGCGGCTGGCCCGGTGTCTGCGGCTGGCCCTGTCCAGGCACAACGCCAGCCGTTGGATAATTCATCGGTTGCTCCTTGATCTGCGTCGTCACTTTCAGCGGCTTTCCGTTGCGCACGATTTCCAGGTCGACGTTTTTGTTCAACTCGGCCTGCGCAACTAGGCTGCGCAGCGCTGTGAAATTTTTGACTTCGTGGCCATCGAATTTGCGGATGACATCGCCCTTTTGCAGTTGGGCCTGAGCAGCCGGTGACCCCGGCACTACTTCCTCAACATTAACGCCTTCGCTCTCTGCCCCGTTTTGGCCCGGCTGCAGCGCGCGCGTTTGGACCCCAAGGTAACCGCGAATGATTCGCCCCTGCTTCAACAAACTCTCCAGGGCGGTGCGAATCGTGTTCGATGGAATAGCAAATCCGATCCCTTGCGAACCACCACTTCGTGAGATGATCGCCGTATTGATCCCAATGACTTCGCCGCGGAGATTAATCAGCGGACCGCCGCTGTTGCCGGGATTGATGGCCGCGTTGGTTTGCAGCAGTTCGCCGAAAGCGTCAGTGCGGTTTGGCCGCATTTTCGAACTGATGATGCCATCGGTCACGGTTTCTTCGAATCCGAATGGATTGCCGATGGCCAGAACAAAATCCCCGGCCTGCACCGTATCGGAATCAGCCAGTTTGAGCGGTTTGACGCCGGGATCGTCGATCTTGAGCACGGCCAGATCCACCTGAGAATCCGCGCCCACGAGCCGCGCCTTTTTAGTGCGGCCATCGCTAAGTTGCACTTCAATTTCGTCCACCTGATCGACAACGTGATTATTGGTGATGACGTGCCCCTCGTTCGTCACGATCACACCGGATCCGAGCGCATTTTGCACCAGCGCCTCGTCATTCGGATTGCGAAATTGCCGCTGGTTGCGAAAGAAAAACTCAAAAGGATCGAGCCCGTATTCCCGCCGAATGTTGATCTTCTTGGATGTTTTTACCGCGACCACCGACGGGATCACACTACTAACGAGTGCGCGCCGCTCCCGATTCAAAGCCTCGAGTGACGCGACTTGCTTTGGATCCACGTTCGGCGAAGTAGCCAGCGTGTACTTCTCCGGTTTTGTCGCGGAAGGCAGATTCAATGTTCCATGCTTGAGCCGGTAATCGTAAAGCAAGGAAATCCCTGCACTGACAAGCAGGACGAAAAGCAAAAACTTGGCGAGGTTTTTCATCAGCTAACGTTGGAAAAAGTTCGTCCCTGTTGTTCGACAATCAAACCCCGGAAACGTTGATTCTCGGGCAAATCCAGACCTGGGTCGGCATCGAAGATCGCCATCGCTGCTGCGCGGGCGCGTCGCATCAAATGGGCGTCCGTCTTCAAGTTGCCGATCTTGAGCGCGGGCAAGCCGCTTTGCGCCGTGCCGAGCAAATCGCCCGGTCCGCGTAAATCCCAGTCCGCTTCGGCCACTTCAAAGCCGTTGGTCGTTTTTTCCAAAACGCCGAGTTTTGCGGAGGTCTCCTTGGATTGGTCCGACGTTAACAAAATGCAGTACGACTTGTGCTCTCCGCGCCCGATGCGCCCACGAAGCTGATGGAGCTGTGCCAGTCCAAAACGCTCGGCGTTTTCGATCAGCATCACGGCAGCATTGGGAACATCGATACCCACTTCAATCACAGTCGTGCTGATTAAGGCCTTCGAATCCCCGCGGCGAAATCGTTCCATGATCTCTTGTTTCTCCTGCGCTGGGAGACGCCCATGAAGCAATTCGCAGCGATATGGATGCAGTCGTTCCCGCCACAATTCGTATTCTGCCGACGCCGCTTTCACGTCCAATTTTTCGCTCTCATCAATAAGCGGATAAATCACATAGAGTTGCCGCCCCGATTCCAGTTGCGTCCGCAAAAAAACAAGGACTTCGACAAGCTTCGACTGATCGCGCACTGCCGTAACTATTTTTCCCCGATCGCGCGGCATCTCATCGATGGTTGAAACGTCGAGATCGCCATACACAGTCATGGTGAGCGTGCGCGGAATCGGCGTCGCAGTCATAACCAGCACATCGGGCGCCGGTTCGCGCGCAGTCAATCGGGCGCGTTGGGCAACGCCGAACTTATGTTGTTCATCAATCACGACGAACCCGACATTTGAGAAGGAGACCGTGTCGTAAAGAAGCGCGTGTGTGCCGATGATGACATGCGCATTCTCATCGCCCGCAACTAACGGAAGAAAACTTTCCTCCTGTCGCGCCGCTGTCCGGATCGCCATCCGTATGTCGAGCGGTTCGAGCCAACGCCGCAGCACAGCATAATGTTGCTCAACCAGAATTTGCGTCGGCGCCATAAGCGCGGCCTGGAAGCCCGCTTCGACCGCAAGCAGGATCCCTGCAATGGCGACGACCGTTTTGCCCGAGCCAACGTCGCCCTGCAACAAACGATTCATCGGATGGCCCGCCGCGAGATCACGCCGGACTTCGCCGATTACTTTCGATTGCGCGCCGGTTAACTCGAATGGTAATGCCTTCAGAAATTTCTCGAGCAGCACGCCGTTTCCACAATGCGATTCACCAAC
>Ga0137379_10005477_pt1 | contig 11985 bp, 8 predicted proteins | sample SagtaG_18_FD_104812 | JGI IMG/M metagenome (GOLD analysis project Ga0137379, IMG submission 104812) | Vadose zone soil microbial communities from Sagehorn Ranch, Mendocino, California, USA - Sage2_L_80_16 metaG | ecosystem: Environmental > Terrestrial > Soil > Vadose zone | place: USA...
ATAGCGCCCTCCGGGAAGTTCCTCAATGGCCCGGCGCTTCTTTAGCTTGGCGAGCATTTTGAACAGGGGACGCTGGTCGGACTTTTTTAGATGCAGGCCCCTAGCGATGTCGTTCGTGGAGGCAGGATCGCTTCTAAGTTGAAGAAAACGCAATATGTTATCGGGGCTCAGACTCGAAGCGCTAGGCATGAGGTTGGCGCCATCCTATGAGGCGCAAGTTTTCCACGGGAGATTGTAAATACTTTTTCGGTCTTACCGGAACTTTTTTCTGAGTTTCGGGATTATATGAGTAGGCCAACACACGAACCGGCTAGTCGCCCTCCGTCAGACTAGCTGGATTCCCCGAGAGGGGAAAAGAAGGAGGCGGGAAGACCTGGCCCGCCTCCTTTTTCATTTTAGTCAGACCTGACTATTCTAATTTAGAATAGTCAGGTCTGACTAATCCAAATGCAGTCTCATTTGGACAAGTACGCGGGCTGCCCTTCCTTGCCTCAGGTTCATCCTTTTACGCAAACCGCCTGGTGAAGTGTGTGAACGATCTCGACTAGATCGCTCTGCGCCGCCATGACCGCTTCGATCGGCTTATAAGCCGCAGGCGTTTCGTCGATGACGTCGGCGTCCTTGCGGCATTCCACCCCTTCGGTCATGCGCTTGTGGTCCTCCACGGTGAAACGGCGCTTGGCTTCCGTACGCGACATGGCGCGACCCGCGCCGTGGCTGCAACTCATGAAGCTTTCCGGATTGCCCTTGCCACGAACAATGTAGGAACGGGCCCCCATACTGCCCGGAATGATACCCATGTCGCCTTCGCGGGCACGCACCGCGCCCTTGCGCGTCACCAGGATGTTCTGGCCATAGTGGCTTTCGCGGGCCACGTAGTTGTGATGGCAATTGATGGCCTTCAGTTCAGCGGTGAAGGGGCGCACTTCGCCGGATTCGCGAACCGCGTTAACGATCTGCTCCATCATCAGGTCGCGATTGCAGCGCGCGAAATCCTGCGCCCACTCCACGGCTTCGACGTAATCGTCGAAGTGCTCGGTACTCTCCGAGAAATACGCGAGATCCTTGTCAGGAAGGTTGATGAAAAACTTCTGCATGTCTTTGCGGGCCAGCTCGATAAAGTAGCTGCCCATCCGATTGCCGACTCCGCGCGAACCGCTGTGCAGCATGAACCAGACGCTGTCCGCTTCATCGAGACAGACTTCTATGAAGTGATTCCCGGTGCCCAGCGTGCCCAGGTGATTCGCGTGATTGCCGCGATCCAGCTTCGCGTGCTTTTCAAGGATGGCGTCGTAGCGTGGCTTCAGCGTCTGCCAGACTTCGGCATTGCGGGCGGGAATCTGCTGCCACGCGCCCACATCCCCCTTGCCGCCGTGATTCGTGCGCCCATGCGGAACTGCTTTTTCAATGGCGCTGCGAATGCTCTTCAGGTTGTCGGGAAGATCACGCGCATTCAGGTCGGTCTGCACAGCCATCATGCCGCACCCGATGTCCACGCCAACGGCGGCGGGAATAATCGCGCCCTTAGTGGGAATAACGCTGCCCACGGTTGCGCCGATGCCCCAATGCACATCGGGCATGGCGGCAACCCACTTGAAGATGAAAGGAAGTTGCGCCACGTTCAGGAGCTGCGCGCGAGCCTGGTCTTCGAGCGGGACACCTTTGGTCCACGCCTTAATGGGCACTCCTTTTTCGAGCTCGATGACGTTGTAGCTTTTCTCGGGCGCCATAGAATTCCTTGGTGGGAAGTCAACGCGCGACAGTGCTCAGGAACGGATAGTGGCTGGCGGCGGCCATGAAGAAGAGCATAGGAAATGAGAGCCAGAAGGATGTACGCGCGGTCAAATAATTCCAGCGCATCAGGCGCTCGGCTTCCGGAGGCATGGGCGTTCCCTGTTCGGCGCTTGCGCGGCTCCAGGCAATCAATCGCTTTTGGACGCGCCACACAACTCCCCATGTGTTCAACAGCATGATCAGGCCGAGCCCGCCTCCAACGCTGATAGCCAAGTGCGGATTGGAAACGGTCGCTCCGCCATTTAACGCGAGAATCAGCCAGGATGCCGCGACTACCACAACGGCAACCCCAATGGAACGAACCCAAGGGCTATCCAGGATTCCCTTTGCCGGCAGTTGCAATGCATAAATAAGTGCGTAAGCCACAAGCCACACCAGGAACCACCAGCCAAACCATTTCCCTACCAGCGAAGGATCTCCGGCCAACTTTGCATCGGAGCTCAAATGAATCGAGTAATAGCGCATTCCCACAAACACCGTCACCAGAGCCGACCAACGGAACCAACTCATCGCGCCGGGCATCAGCTCGGGATAAATCTTGATCCGCAGCCTGGGATCGCACTGCTTCATCGCGGGCGTAAGCGCCAAATTGAAAAAGTAGAGCAGCCCGATCCAGATGATGCCGAAAATGACGTGCAGCCAGCGAAGGACGATCGTTTCATTGGCCTGTGCTCCGGCCGGAAATGAAAAATGCGGCTGCCACTCCGGAAAGGCCAGTAAAAGAGAGTGCGGAATCATGATGACCTCAAGAGATTCTTTCAGATGTCTCGTGCAAACACGCTAGCGGATTTCGCGCACAAAGGCCAAGCCCTAGTGAAAAAAGAAAAGAGTTTGGTGCCCGAGAGAGGACTCGAACCTCCACGACCTTGCGATCACTAGCTCCTGAAGCTAGCGCGTCTGCCAGTTCCGCCACTCGGGCACGAGTGAGAAAAGCTGGCTCCGGGAGGAGCCAACCACACGAGGCATTTTTAATTCTGCCCGCAGGCTTCTCCTTTGTCAACGCGAGCGGACGAGAAGGGCCAAATGGACGAAGGTTTCCGGGACAGAAAAAGTGGTTTAGGGTGTATTGACTCTTGGTGATAGTTAACCCTAGAAATTTCGATTCGCGGTGCTATACTCCCCGGCTAGAAACAGCATTACCCCCTTGTCGGCTGCAGGGGCGGTCGGCAGGTGGGCCGGTTCCATCGGGAGGTCGCCATGCCTGAAACTACGACGCTTACACCCCCTGTTTTTTACCTCTTGATTGCCTGGGGGATTGTTACTGCCGTCTTCGTCATTCTGCTCATCCGGCGCGGCGTCTTATCCAGCCACGAAGACGATCAGATCTTCCTGGATGCGGCGGAAGAGCACATGGCCAGGGAGCAGCGCGAGTTGGTTGCCAAGATCGATACGCTGTCTCGTCCATTGCTCATCAGCGGCATCCTTTCGGGCGTACTTCTGCTGCTTGCCGGCGGGCTGTGGATCTACGAAGGCCTCAGGCACTTCTGAAGCCTTCTGTCGGTGTACGGCTGCTGGAGCGGCCAGCTAGAGCCCGTTTGGCTTTGCAGGCGCTTGCTGGGGCGGCGCCGCGTTCGCGGGAGCAGGAGCGGGCGGCGTCAGCGACGTATGGTTGTGCACGATGAGCCAGTGACCGTTCTTTTTTTCCATCACCACGGTTGTCTGCCCCTGTGATTGCATTGGTTGCCCATCCATCGTGGCTGTGAAATTCCACTGATAGCATGCCCAGGCAACGTCGCCCTTCACCTTAATGAAGGTGTTGGTTCGATCCATTCGGACGCGCTGCACACGCGCGCGCTGCTGCTGGTAAATGGCCAGGTAATTTGCCCAGCCCATGACGGGCGGCGCCCAGGAACCGCTCACCAGCGAGACCTCATCAGCGTAGGTGGAGTGTAGTTTTTCGATATCCCCCACCTGCCATGCCCCCATCATCTCGGACAACATGTAATCAATCTGCTGCTCATCACTCAGAAGTGTCGTCTTCGAGCTGTCTCCCTCGTCTTTCTTCTTTTTCTTGTCTTTTTGCGCTGCCGGAGAAATGTTTGCCAGCAGGAATCCCGCCGCCAACAGAAACACCAAGGTCCTGCGCCACACTTCAAAACGATGACCCATTCCGAACTGTTTTTTCATTCTTATTTGGCCCCTCTGGGCCATGAGAATAGCACGCTGCGTTTCAACGGGGGTCTGTGCGATGTTGTTGTGTTGCGTTGATTACTTCGCCCGCGACGCGCTGAGCAGGTTGACGAACAGGCGGTACGCGCCCGGAACTCCATCCGGCAATTGCCGGAAGAACGCCAGCCCCGTGTAAATGTACGTTCCTTTGCCATAGTGCCCGTAAACCAGTCCGCCATTGAGATCCGGTTCGCCGGGATCGTGCATAGCCAGCAGTGGCGTGTATTTTGCGTCGAATTGCGCCCAGAAATAGAGTCCGCGCTCCTGCACCCAGCCCTTGAAGTCTTCCTGAGTGACCTTATTCGGTGTGTTAAGCAGCGGATCATTGGGTTTCAGAAACTTCACGGGAGAGTTTTCATCCGTGATGCGCGGAAGCGGCGGCCGTGGCACTGGCGCCGCACCTTCCTTCGCGGGTGGCACTGGCGGCGATATCAGCGCAGGATAAGGAGCCGGCTCGAGCTTGTCCCAAACGAAATCGCGGTTGTACTGTACGACCAGCGTTCCGCCGTTCGAGACGTAATCCAGCAGCCTCTGGTTCGCGCCAGGAAGCTCCGGGCGCAATTCGTAGGCTCTTACTCCGACAACGATGGCCCGGAACCGCAACAAATCTCCAAAAGCCAATTCCTTCGCGTCCAGCATGTCCACCTGGATGCCCAGGCGCCGTAGCGCCTCCGGTATGGGCTCGCCCTCGGCGGTGATGTAACCTACGCGGAGGTTCTGCGGCACCGCAACGCCGAATGCGTGTACGACACACTGCGCTGGCTCGCTCCAAAGCTCCATCGGCAGACTGGGGAGCGGCTCCAGCGATTGCGTGAACCTCTCCCCCTTTGCGCCTCGCGAATGTTCCCCTGCGTGCTCGGCGTAAGCCGTGATTTTGTAGCGCCCCGCGGCAAGCTTTTCCGGAGGCGTCACCGTCACCTTCGCGTAGCGATCACCGGTCCCGGTGAATTTCAACGCCACCGGAGTGCTGGCTTTCCATCGTTTAGGAACAATGAGTCCAACATGGACTTGGCCTGGCTCGGTCGCATACGAGTGCACGCGCAGTAGAACATCAAACGGTTTCCTTGGCTTGGTCAGATTCTCGAGACCCTGCTTCGGTTCCACGGCCAGGGTATAAGCGGGAACCACTAGCGGGCTCGTGCGGTCCACTCGTGTGGAAGTGGATCGCACACTGGTCACCGGCGAAACCGCCGTGAACGAATAGCCTTCAATCACTGCTTCCTGGCTTGCCGTCATGAGTGGGGGCGGCTCCGGCAGAAGCGCCGCCATCGGCCCGTCGCCCGAGCGGGGCGGCTTTTGTCCCGTTTGGACGGTGTAGCGTATTACCGTTGGCGAATCCGTCTCTTCTTTGGAAATGCTCCATTCTGCCGGCAGCTTCAGCGCCGGTTTCTTGAAATCACCGGGAATTCCTTCTCGGTGGCGCGATTCCACTCGCACTGTGAAGGTTTCTCCGGGAACAATTTCGCTTCGGTCTGCGGTCGCCTCGACGCGCAACCCTGCCACAAGCTCCAACGCATCTTCGATCTTTTCCCGCTTGCGCGCCGTGCTTCTCGCCAGCGACAGAAGCGGTTCAGGGTTGTTCCCCGCGGGATTCGGCTTCGGCACCTCGTTCAACTTTCTGCCGGCCTCCGCCAGGGAGCTTGTCGCCGTTTTCCAGTCCAGGCGCAGAGCGGCGTCCCGCGCCTCCACTAGCGCCGAGTCAACCGCTCGCATGAGCGGATCCACACCCATGCTCGCCTCTTCGTAATCCTCATCTAGCGGACCGAGCGGCTGTGCAAGGATGGCCGGATTCAGCTCGCCTCCATCCTCGCGCTTGAGGGCAATAGGACGCCGCAGGAAAGGGGAACCCAGGAACACGGCGATTCCTTGCGAACGGTGATTCGCAAAGGCATCCAGCCCAACCTCGCGCCAAGTCTTTCCATAAAGCGGCGATATCTCATCCAGTGTGAGCAAGTGACCTTGGGGCTTTTCACCGCGGTCGAGATCCAGAACCACCACTGGTTTTCGATCACCCCATGGTGCCAGGTCCCTTCTCTCCGACGTTGGGCCGTGCAATTGAAAGGGCGGATCCGCTGCCAACTGCACTGCTTTCGGAGTGAGCAGCCCTGCGGCCTGATGGTGTCCGTGACCGCCGTGCACGCCGCCCCAATTGTTGATGACCACATTGGGGCGAAACGCGCGAATCACGCGCACCATATCCTCAAGAACCTGTTCGCCCCACACCTTCTCGGTTTCTTCCGGCGTCTTCGAAAACCCAAAATCCTTGGCGCGCGTAAAATAGAGTTTCACTCCATAGCCGCGCGTGGCCGCCAGCAATTCCTGGGTCCGAATTACTCCCAACTGCGGCGCCTGCTCCGGTCCCAAATCGTTCTGCCCACCCTCGCCGCGGGTCAGCGACAGCAATGCAACATCCGCGTGGAGTCCGCGGGCCAGATACGTCAGCACCGAGCTGGACTCATCATCCGGATGCGCGGTGACGTAAAGGATTCGCGTGGTGACACGAGCGCGCTCGATCGCCTCAACAGTCTCCGGCAAGCCAGGCCCGGTCCCCGGAGCCGGCGGGAATTGCACTTTCACAAGGCTCGGCAACGTCGCGGTAACCGCGCCCCCCAGCAAAATGACCGCGAATCGCCTTAACAAAAAGTTCACGCTTCCCCCAAAACATTCAGCTTGGAATTTCTGGCTGTCGACTGGCAACTCTCGACTGTGAAATTGCAAAAGGCCATTGCTTCTTCTCCCAGGTCCAGACTAAAAACGCCACAACTCCGAGGGCAATTTGCAGGAGCCCCCATTTCCGTGCCGCACCGGTGCTCCAAAAGAGCCAAAGCCAGCCGATCATCGTCAGAACCGCGGGCACCGGGTAAAGCCACATCTTGAAAGGAAACTTGTCCGAACTCCATCGCCTCCGAAGGAGTATCACTCCCACAGCCTGGCCGATAAACTGCACAATGAGCCTCACGGCCAGAATTCCTACGATAGCGGTTTGCAAGTTCAAAATCACGCTGAACAAAAAGGCCAGGCTCCCCAGAACCAGGAGAGAAACGTGAGGGAACCGCTTGGTCGGGTGCAGCCGGGCAAAGATCGGGAAAAAGTTGTTGTCCAGCGCCGCCGAGTAAGGAACCCGCGAAGCGCCCAGCAAAACTGAGAAAACGGAAGCTAGCGCTACCCATAAAATCATGCCGGTCGCAATTTTTGCGGCCATGGGGCCGTACAGCTTCTCGACAAACAGGCTGGCCAGGAACCTGGATCCCTGCGCTTCCCGCCAGGGCACGACGCCCAGGATGCTCGTCTGCATCGCCAGATACAAAACTGCAATTCCTACCACTGAGAGAAAAATCCCGCGCGGAATGTTCTTCTCCGGGTCTCGAATCTCTCCCCCCAGATGACAGATATTGTAGTAACCCCAGTAACTGTAAATCGTGCTGATCATCGCGGACCCTAGCCCCGCGAACCACACCACGGAAAAGTCAAAGGCTCCGGGCGGAAAGTCGAAAGCGAGTTTCGGATTGAAGTTCCTCACTCCTCCCCAAATCAGCCAAAGCATCGTGCCAACCACACCGACCCACAGAAGAACGGAGATTTTTCCGATCGTTCCAATTCGCCGGTAGAGGAGAAACATCAGGAAGAGAACCAGTCCGCCGGAAATTGCTTTATGTTCGAGAGTTGTGAGGGGATGAAGATACTCCGCATAGTTTGCGAATCCGATGGAGGCTGACGCGACGGAAAGTGGCACGTGCAGAAACGTCTGCCACACAAACAAAAACGACATCAGCCGGCCCCACTTTTCCGGGCCATACGCTTCGCGCAGAAAGACGTACGTGCCGCCAGCTTTGGGCATCGCCGCGCCCAGTTCTGACCAAACGAACCCATCCAGCGTGGCCAACAACGCGCCAGCCAGCCACGCGATCAGCGCTTGCGGCCCACCCATCGCGCGAATCACCAGCGAGCTGACCACGAAGGGCCCGATGCCCACTATCTCGATCATGTTCAGCGCAACGGCCTCTTTCAGGCCCAGGCTGCGCTCGAGGCCGGAACTCTTCGCTTTGTCAGGTGTCGTCATCCGTCCGCCGAGAATAGCAAATGCGCTCCACAGCGCCTAACGGTCATTGCGCGGAGGGAGAAGATGGATTTTGCGGCGCATTCAAAGTCATGCAACGCTTCATCGATTCGGCCCGGCGTACAAGAGAACTTCACCGGAATTCTGCCTTCTTGCAGAAACCATTTCGGTTTGCAACTCTCGTGGAATGCTTAAACTCGTTCAGCGCAAACCTTGACCCTTGTGCGAAACTTCTCTGGAATGAAAACCACTGCTCCCTTGGCGTCTCTTCGCGGTGCTGGCATCGTTGGCCTTTTTCTTCTGGCGCTTTCGCCCAGCCCGGTCCGCGCCACGCAGCTTACAATGCCGCCGGAAACACCCGGCATTCTCGAAAAGATTTATTCTTTCGATCTCGACGACGCCCAGGAAGCTGCCAGGCAATTGCAAAAGGAGCATCCCGAGCACCCCATTGGCTATCTATTGGAATCAGACGCGCTCTGGTGGCGCCTCTGGTGCACAGCGGCTGAGTTCAAATATGGAATGAGCGATGCCCGCCGGCGTTCGAAGCTTCCCGCCGACCAGCATTACCTCGAATTGGCAACCAAGGCCTCTTCGCTTGCTTCTGCTCAGATTCAAAGGAGGGAGTCCGCAGAGATGCAGTTTTACGCTGGCATGGCCGATGCCGCCGCCGCCCGCCTCTATGCGTTACGCGGGGAGAATCGCAATACCGCCCGGTTCGGGGTGCGCGCCCGAGATCACTTTCTGCGCGCCAAGACTCTCGATCCCAGCCTCGCCGACGCCGATTTTGGCCTCGGCCTATACAACTACTATGTGGACACGCTCGGCGCCATGGCCAAAATCCTGCGCTTCTTCATGGGCATTCCCGGCGGTTCGAAACAAGAGGGAATTCGCCTGCTCGATCACGCCATCGCCGACGGCGTTCTCACCCCCAACATCGCCCGCTTTTATCTCGCGATGAATCTGCATCGCTACGATCAACAATACGAACGCGCCCTGAATGTTATCAGTCCCTTGGCGGGAAAATATCCCACGAACCCGCTCTTTCAATTAGCCCGCGGTGATCTTTACGCCAAGCTGGGCCGCAAACAGCAAGCCCTGCTTTGCTACCGCGCGGCTGCCGCCGTGCCGGTCCATGACGCGGACTGCCAAACGCGCATCCACCAGTTGGTTCGGGCCGCCATCACCTCACTAGGTTTGCCGCAAGAGCCCGCCAACCCTTGATTCGTTCGGTCTGTATTTCCGTGTCTGAACCGGCAAAGCCAGCAAAAGACGTGCTTGTCATGCTGAGCGTAGCGAAGCATCTCAACCGATCCCTTACTCGATTTCTTGAATCAACTGAGATCCTTCGTTTACTTTCACACTAGCCGCCTGGCGTGATTCTTTTTTGCTTTCCTGGCCACCTGGTTTCCACGTTGACCTGCCCCCTGCCAGGATGGTAAGCATGTAGGGTTGCGTATGGGCTGTGATTTGGGGCGGAGCGTCCTCTTCCGCTTCCGCAAGGGTGAGACCCCTACTTTAAAAGGCTCTGCCTTGGTCAACGCTTCGCGCGGATTTGGCATCACACCCCCTAATGTGCGCTGGCAATACGGCCTCCCCACCGTTTGCACGGGCAAGCAGGTCCCTCGGTTCGGGGCCTCAGGAATACAAAGGAGTGGCAATGAAGCGGCTTTGGGCAGCAATGGCTGTCGCACTTTGTGCAATTTTCGCCGTTAGCGGCTGCAATGACTATGGCAATACGTTTCAAAGTCCCGGCGGAGCCCTCGTTTCCTTTCTCTCTCCTTCTCAAATCCCCGCCTGCGTCTCCGGGGCCTCCGGCACTTGTTCCGATTTGACATTGACCCTGAACGGCGGCGGCTTCGTTGCAAAAACAAAAGTCCAGTGGAACGGCAAGAACCTGGTCACCACGGTTCCTACCGACAGTTCGGGGAATCCTTTGGGGAACGTCGTGACTGCTGTAGTCCCTGCGGCCCTCCTTGCCAAGCCCGGAACAGCAACGGTGAACACCATCAATCCCAATTCCAACTACGGGACCGGCACCAACGGGCTCTCCAACACCGTGACATTCATTATCAACAATCCCGCCAATCCCATCCCCATGGTCACTTCCATAGCTCCCACGTGCGCTACCGCGGGCAGCAACCTCGCACTAACCGTGACTGGCACGAATTTTCTCAACAGTTCTACTGATACCACGCAGGTTTCCACGTTGAATTGGACTCTCGGTGCATCGCAAATGCAGCTAACCGCCCCGACGGCCACGATCACCTCCACACAAATCACCGCCACGATTCCAGCCGCCAACGTTAGCGGCGCAGGCAATGCTAGCGTTACGGTTTACAATCCTCCGTCACCACCGGTCCCGAATGTTCCCGGCAGCACTGGCAGTGGCGGCGGGACGAGCACTCCCGCAGTTACGGTCACGATCCAACCGGCAGGGTCAACTTGCCCCACGGCCGCCAAGGCTCCGGCAAATTCTGTTTCGCAGGCCGCTGTCTCCGAAGAAACCCCCGCGGTTAATCTCGATGGGCGCTATGTAGCTTACACTGCGGTTCAAGGCGAACACGCGCAAATCTTCCTGCGCGATACATGCGAAGGCGCAGCACCAGGCTGCCAGCCGCACACTTCCTTGCTTTCGGTTACGAGCGACGGCGAAGCCGCCTCCGGCGACAGCCACACGCCTTCCATGAGTTCCGATGGCCGCTACATCGCCTTTAGCTCGGACGCAGCCAACTTCGCAGAGAGTGCGCCGCCAGGCCGCCAGATTTATTTGCGCGATACCTGCATCGGTGCTGATGCCTCTTGCAAGCCGTCGACGATTCTTATTTCCACCGATTCTGGCGGCGCCCTCGCCGGCGCGGAAAGTATCTTGCCTTCAATCAGTTCTTCGGGGCGTTTCGTTGCGTTTCTCGCCGTGACGCCGAGCCGCGCTCCCAATCATCCTTCGGCGGAAACAAAATCTTCAACCAGTGCAGCTAATAGCGGATATCGGCAGGTTTTCGTTCGCGACACCTGTCTAGGCTTCCGCCCCCGTTCGTTGCTGTTCAATCCGGGAATGCGTCTGCTCCAAGAGCCAGCTGACGGCGGCACGAGCTGCACGCCAAAGACGACGCGCATTTCTCTGCAACCGGGCGACGGAACCGGAAGCGATTCGACGCCCACCGGTCCCGCATTAAGCGGAAAAGCCAGACACGTGGCAACGACCGGCGCGAAGACCTCCACGGTCTTCACTCGTTCCGTTCCCGTGGATGATAGCGTTTTCCTGGCCATTACCAGCGGCGAAAAATGAATTTTGCCGCTTGCCTTGAATCACGCCTAGCGCCTTCAGACATCCCTGCTTTGTAGTAGGTTTCTGAGGTTTTCTTTTCTGCGTACTCTATGCTCTCTGCGTCCTCTGTGTTTAGATCTTTATGTTATTTAAACTCGACTGCAAACCGTTGACTATTGACGCTCCCTTACGCGAACCGCACTTTAATGTCCGGCCTCTTCTCCAGGTGCACCGAATCAATGAACCGCACCTGCCGGTCGTCCAGCGTCAGGATCATCGAGCTGGTGCGCACACCTTCTCCAAAAAATCGCACGCCCTTGAGCAAATTCCCGTCGGTCACTCCAGTGCATGCAAACACCATCTTTTTCCCTGGCGCCAGATCTTCCGTGTCGTAGACGCGCTTGGGATCCTTCACCCCCATTTTTGCCAGCCGTTCCGCATCTTCCGGTTTGCTGATCACCAGCCGCGCCAGGATCTGCCCGTTTAGGCAGCGCAGCGCGGCAGCCGTTAGCACGCCTTCCGGCGCGCCGCCCGTCCCCACCACCGCGTGCACTCCCGTGCCCACCACCGCGGCGGAAATGCCTGCCGACAAGTCGCCGTCGCCTATGAGCCGAATGCGCGCGCCGGCCGCACGAATTTCGTCAATCAGCTTTTCGTGCCTCACGCGGTCCAGCACCACCACCACCAAATCTTCCACGTC
>Ga0137379_10005478_pt1 | contig 11985 bp, 12 predicted proteins | sample SagtaG_18_FD_104812 | JGI IMG/M metagenome (GOLD analysis project Ga0137379, IMG submission 104812) | Vadose zone soil microbial communities from Sagehorn Ranch, Mendocino, California, USA - Sage2_L_80_16 metaG | ecosystem: Environmental > Terrestrial > Soil > Vadose zone | place: USA...
CCTGGCCAACGGCGAGGGACGACCCTACAACCTCACCATGGTCCAGCGCGTCATCCGCACCTACCACCTACGCAGCCGCCGCCAGCGGCTGCTCGACGCCGGGCTGATCCCGCTCAGCCAGATAGCCGAACTGCTCGGCGTGTCCCCAGGCACCGTCAAGATCTGGTACCACGCCGGAATTGTCAGCGGGCAGCGGTATAACGACAAAGGCCAGGTCCTCCACCACCCGCCCGGACCCAACCCGCCAGCCCGCCACCAAGGACGCCGGCACGACACCGTCCGACCCGCATGAACACCACCTAGCCACGAAACGCTCCGAAGAGGTGCAGTATGCAACCCGAGGTTTCGCCCGCGGACTGCGCGGCGGGATCTTCACACCTCGATCCCGGCACCGGACAGCACCGCGTCGAACGCCTCGGTGAACTGCCCGGCCCGGTCCCGGATCAGGAACCGGAACCGGGCGGCGCGCTCCCCTAGGTCCATCAGCAGGTTCCGGGCCTGCTGCACGGTCCACGCCCCGTCCGGGTGCGCGGTCACGCCCAGAATATGGACGTGGCGGGTGCTCACCTCGATCACGAAGAACACGTAGACACGCTGCAAGGTCACCGCGCAGTCGACGTGGAAGAAGTCGCACGCCAACATGGTGGATGCCTGACTGCGCAGGAACTGCCGCCACGTCGACCGGGAGCGGTTCGGCGCGGGCGGTATCCCCAGCCGCTTCAGCACCCTCCGCACCGTAGACGCACCGACCCGGTAGCCGAGACCGAGCAGTTCGCCCTGGATCCGCTTGTAGCCCCAACCCGAATTCTCCCGCGCCATCTGCTCGATCAGCACAGCGACCTGGGCGTCAACCGGCGGGCGTCCTGCCCGGCGGGGATAGGTCCACCGCCAGTGGACCAGCCGCCGGTGCCACCGCAGCAGCGTGTCCGGCGTCACCAGCCGGCTCATCCGCAACGGTCTCGGGAGCAGCCGCGCCAGGGCGGCGATCACCATCCGGTCCGCCCAATCCAGCTTCGGCTTGGGGTTCTGCCGCCGCAGCACCGCCACCTCCTGGCGCAGCACCAGCAGCTCGGCGTCCTTCGACGCCGCCGAACGTGCCAGCAACGCCATCCACCCGATCAGGCGGACGAAGACCAGGTAGAGCATCCGTACTGTCACAAGCCCGCGATACTGCCAGCCCTGGGGCCACTGCCGCAGTCATACTCGCAGGCCAGCATCCCTATGCCCCGTTTTGGAACCCAACAAGCCTCGGCCAAAGGACGTTTTGGTCGAGAACGTCGTGTCCCGGACCTGGTCGCCGGTCACCGGCCGGGCGTAACGGCCAGGCCCGGTCACAAGCCATGAGCCTCGCTGCTCACCCGGATGCTCGCGCCCCAGGCAAGCCGGGCCGCCTCCCGATCCCGGGCCAGCCGGTCCTATTCGAGTTGCGCGGCCATGGACAGGTCGCTGCGCGGGAGCTCCCAATTCAGCGCGTACAACGCCTCTTGCTCCGGAGTCATCTTGGTCAGGCGAGCCAATGGGAATTCGGCGATTCTCACCACATCAGCTCAAGGTGGCAGAAGGCTGCCCATGTCGAAGTCGCAGTAGTGGTCGAGAAGGATCCGGCTGCTGTCGTGGAACTCGACCTCGCATAGCGCGAGGAAAGGCCCATAGGCCTCCGTCGCCATGCCGAATCGCCCGTCGGGCCCGCGCGTACCTGCGAATACCTTGTTACCCCATGATCGCCCGAGGTAGAAGGTTGCCGACTTTACCTGGTGGGTGGCGTCATTGTGCGGGGTGACCCGAATTTCGACGGAGTACTTCTGATCCGCCTTTGTGGCAGGCCGCAGGATGTGTGTCAGGAAGTGGGAATGCTGGCTCACCTTGCGCGCCGATTGGTAGTCGCGAAGGAGCGACGGGTCCACATCGCGCATAGGTCTTGTAAGCTGGGCCACCGCTACCGGCACCGTATGCAAAATGTCGCCCAGTCCTTCCCGCACCTCTACCTTGACGGGTCCGTCTTTCGGGCTTTGCTTGACGGCGGAAGGGACGGATGCGCTTATCTCCCCGTCGTCGGCCGGTGCGGCGCGTGCCTGGTGTGCAGGGCGTTGTGTTGTCGCGCTCGCGGGCGTTGCCCGCGCGGGTGTCTGCGCCGACGACGGCGTAGTAGAGGATTCACGAGCGTCCGCGGCGTGGTTGTCGTGCGGCTCAGCGGCCTGCGGCTGGGCGCCCTGCGATTGGGGAAGGAGTTCTGCCCGTGTGCTCGCTGCCCAGGGGTCGTTGCCCGGGTATTCGCCCGGTGGGTCTTCACCGATGGGCAAGAGCCTGATTTCCTGCCGCGACGGGACGATATCGGGGAGTTCGAGGTGAGCTTGCCTGACGACCAGGTCGGTGCCCTGAACGGCCAGGGTGGCGGTGATTTCGCAACGACCGGAGTGGACAGCGACGAGCCGGCCGCCGCTGATCCCGAGCACCAGGGAATTGACGTCGAACACGATGGACAAGCCGAGCTCGAGGATGGCCACCCGGTGATTGTCCACCAGGACGCTGACGGAGGGCCGTTGCTCCAGCGTGACCTCGTGCGCGGACATGTCGACCAGTTCAATGCTGCCGGGTGCGGCCAGCGTCCGCCGTGCGGCGGAGACGATGTCGCGGTGCTCGCGCCACCCGCGCACGAGCACGCCGACCAGGTCGACTTCCAGCAGAGCAGCCGCAGCGGTCGCCGTCTCCTGCGCCGCGGCCTTCCTGGTCATCTCGGGGAGCTGCGCTAGGGCGCGGCCAAGATTCTGGTCTCCGACGGGCGACAAGATCTCGCCGGCCAGGGTCTCGGCCGCGTCAGTGTCCGGGCCGAACAGCAGATCCAGGGCGGTGAGCGTGCTGCCCTGTCCAGCGGTCGTCATGCCACCTCCTTGATCGTGATTCTGGCAACTCCGGGATTGGGTTCGAGGCGAACCGCGTGGGTCGGCTCTCGTCCGGTGTCACGGACGCTCACCACGTCCGGCGGGGAGATACCCGGCACGGCCCGCACGTTCGACGCCACGGCCATCTGCTGGCGATCGCGCCTCCGTGAGCGGAAGCGCCACCAGCGGCGCGTGCTCGCAGCCCCACCGGTGGGGGATTCCGAGCTGGGCGGCCAGTCCGCCGCGGGGGACGGTATCAGGCCCCCGCCCGGCCGCACCAGTGCAGACCGCCCAAGTGGGGGTCCGCTGCCCGGCACGGTTTCGCGCTCGTCTCCAGGCTGCGGCGTGCCCTCGGCCGGCACGCCAGTTCCGGCTTTCTCCGCCAAACGTCGGGCGAGTTCCTCGTACGATCCGCCGAACTGTCGCAGGGTCCTCGCAGTCACGGCGGCGAACGCACGCTCTTCGAAGCTGGCTGCCGGCGTCTCGTCCGGCGCGTATAGCAAAGACGCAAATGTCTGCGTGCGGCCGACCCTGCGACCGACGAAGTCTCCGACCGTGTGTATGACGCGTAGGGTATCGGTGCCCAGCACAGTGTCTTGCAAGATTTCGCGGGCTCCGTCGATGAAGTCGTACTCGACCTGGTCGGAGTGGACGTCGGAGTCGGCTGGCGTGCATCGCTCCAGGAGTCCGCCCAAGAGCACCTCGGCTAGGTGCACCTGGGCCGAGCCGGGCAGCATCGCCTGCTGGACGAGGCGCATGATGGGCAAGGTGAGAGGCACGGCGGCGAGAAAGCCGGCCAGTTCGAACGCGGTCGGCGAGACAACGGCGCGGAACCGCCTCACCCGCTCGGTCGGCGGCAGGCTGGCTGCGGGCGGCGCCAGCCCGGCCTCCTGCGGCGTGTCCGGGGACTCACCGACCGACGGCCTGGCCCACATGACAACCCCCGGCACCGGTCGGCCCCCGGCGCCCGCTATCAGACTCGCCCACGGCGCCAGCCAGCGTGGCTGCAGGGCGATCACCGGCACGGGGACCACGGAGGCAGCCTCGCCGAGGGATGCTGTCGCCTCGTTCGGCAGCACGTCGGAGTCGGCGCTCTTCACGGCGGCAAGGGCGGCTTCGAGCTCCCGCCGCGCGCTCGCTAGCCAGGAGGCGGCCTCGAGCCGGGAATTCGGCGCGCCGGGGTAGGGCGCGCGCAGCTCGGCCGATTCGGTTTCGATCGCGGTATAGCGCCACAGCCGCTGCGGAAGCACGTGGATGATCGCGACGGGGCTGGTCTGGCCCCACAGGGACAGAAGGGCCTGGGCAGCCCCGCTGGACCAGGCCGGGGCGACGCAGTCGCTCACCATCAGGATCAGTCGCCGCCCGCCCGGGTCCACTAGCTCCCGCGGGGTGGACGGGCGAGCGTAGCTGGTGGCCGACTCGGTACCGGCGTACAGTGCCGATCGCCCGTCGGCTGCATCGGTGTCCATCAGCCAGATCCGCACGTCGCGGAAGGCGCCGTGGCGCTCGAGCAGGCGCCGTAGCTCCTCTACGGTGCGAGCCCAGATGGCCATGGAGGGGCTCTGGTCGATTACCAGGGCCAGGTCTAGCCAACGGGTAAGGCCAGGCCGCAGGACTGGCATCCAGATACCCTCTTCGGCGGCGCGCTCGGCGGTCGCCTCCTCGTCCAGGACCATCGTCGTGGCCGACGGCACCCGTCGCTTTAGCGGGCGCAGCGCTTGACCGAGGGCAAGCGCGCCGGGCAGCGCGGCCGCGGTTGGCGTCTGAAACGGCAGGCCGCCGCGCGGCATCGGCGTCCCGGCTGCGGGCGGCAGGTGCAGGGCGGCGGCGGCAGCGGCAGGCGATGTCCTGGTGTCGGCCTGCTGCTCACCGTCCGGCTGAGGGATCTGCGGGCCCTCAGGCTTCGTCGGCCCGGGCGGCGGCAGCGGCGGACCATCCTGTGCGACGTCGAGCGTGGTCTCAGCGGGTCCGGCCGGGAGCTCGTTCCTCCCGATCTCCCGTGCCAGCCAGAGCGTATCGGCAACGTCTTCCCACGTTGGCTCGAGACCGGCGGCCTTCAAGGCGGCCGCCACCACCTCGATCACCCCGGACTCATCTCACCCAGCGGGTGGAGCAGTGAGCTGAGCAGCTCCTCAAGATCGCCAGGATCCTTGCCGGTGCCACTGACCAGCAGGTAGACCGCGTTTAGAAGCTGGTCGGTGGCAAGGATGTTCCGCTCACGGCGTTGCAGGAACTCCTCGATGAGGTCCGCCGCCTGCTGACGCGCCTGCGGGCCGAGGTGAGCTTCGACGATGCGGGCGAGCTTGTCCTTGTCCGGCTGGTGGAGGTCCAGCTGCAGGCAGCGGCGCAGGAAGGCCGGAGGGAAGTCACGCTCGCCGTTGCTCGTCAGTATCACAACCGGAAATGCCCGGCAGGAGATCGTGCCAGCGGTGATGACGGCGCGGCCATCCGGATCGGCGGTGCTGACCCGGGCCTCGGGTTGCCGCTCAGCCAGCCGGACGAGTTCGGGGATGGTGTACCTACCCTCCTCGAAGATGTTGAGCAGATCATTGGGCAGGTCGATATCGCCCTTGTCGATCTCGTCGATGAGCAGCACACGCGGGCGGTCCGACGGCAGCAGGGCGGTGCCAAGAGGCCCGAGCGTGATATACGAGCCGATATCAGGCGGGGCGGCATGCCTCTCAGGCCTGCCCGAATCCTCCGCGTCGGCGCTGGCCGCCGCCGACGCCTGCCGGACGCTGGTCTCCTGCAGCCGCCCGATCGCGTCGTAGTTGTACAGTCCCTCGGGGAGCGCGGATCGGCTGTTGATCGGCCAATAGAGTACCGGCCCGAGCTTCAGCTCATGGGCGATGGCGAACGCAAGCGACGACTTCCCAGTGCCGGGCGCACCCGTGACGAGCAGCGGGCGACGCAGGAGCAAAGCCGTATTGACAAGGTCGACTTCGTGGTCGTCGACCTGGAAGGTGGCCCCGCGCTCGAGGTTGCCGAAGCGGCGGGCCATGCGGTCATCAGCGCCGGTGTGGTCGGCAAACGCGCGCCAACTCGGAGGGGGCGGCAGTTCCCAATCGTCATGGGGCTTTCCGTCCCCACGCATGATCCACCAGCTCTTCATTGGTCGGCTCCTTTCACGGCAGGCGGAGCGAGCGTGCCCCGGGTGTCCGGCAGCCGCCGATCATAGTTATCCCAGAGCAGGACGAGGTCGTGACCGAAGCCCTCGCCACGCGCCATGTATGCCTTCTCGCGCCATGCGCGTACCAGTTCGGGCAGTTCGGCCAGGTGCGCGTTGGCCAGCGCAGCCTCAAGGCATTCCAGATGCGCGGCGGCGTCGGTGGGCGCACGGCGCACGCCGAGCGCCACTGGCATCCCTTGCGTGAGGGTTAGCAGAAGGAGATTTCTCATCCCGTCGTCGAGCTTCCCGCAGGTGCCGAGCGGCGCGACGACAATCTTGGTATCGTCCCTCAGCTGCGCCCAGAGGTCCTGGGCGCTCGATGTTGCCGGGTCTCTGATCCAGACGACCAGGTCGCTGAGCGGCGTGACGGCCTGGGCCTGCATGAGCGCCTGCCAGCGGGCTTGCCAATTACGCTGCTCTTGCCCCAAGGTCCGGCGCCGGCGTACGGCGACCTTGTATTCGGCGCCCAGCGGCCGGGGTAGCCCGCTGGTGGCTCCGAACAACCACCAGTCGACATCTTGATTAAGGAATTCAAGGTCGAGCAAGAACTCCACTTGAAGCCTGCCCTGGATCTGGTCCAGCCCGTAGCTGGCCAGGTCAAGGAGCTCATCGAGCCGCACGCGAAGCTCATCCAGCCGACGCGGATCTTCGTCCCAGTCAAGGGTGCGGGCCCCGTGGCCCGGCACCCACAGCCACAAGTACACGGTAAAGCGGTCCGCGACTGGCTCCAGCTCGATGAGCAGAACCGGATCACCGCCCGGGGCCGGCCCGGCCGGCGTTCGCCAGGCCGCCGCAGGCAGATTGCGCGCGCCACCTACCCGGTTAATCCAGTCACGCAGCCGCCCAGCTATTGAAGGATCTGGCGGATTGCCGGTGAGCGGCGCCATCTGGGCCAGCCAGTCAACAAAGCGCAGCAGCCGACACAGCCCCTCCTGTGGGGGGTGGCGTTGAGAAGAAACAGCGCCACTTCCCGCACGCTGCCTGGATTGACCTCGCGGCCCTGACGGCCGATGAAATCGGCCGTCAGGGCCCGCTGCATCCCCGCGGCCAGCAGGTCAGCCCAGGCGATCTTGTCGGGCTCGAGGGCCAGCAGCTCGCTCAGCTCACCCTTTGTCAGCGCGGCCCGCGGCAGCAGTCCATTCACCACCTTCTCCAACCTGGAGAAGTCCGGATCGTCCCTGGGCGAGTACGTCCTGATCGCATCGAGCAGCAGATCGAAGCTCTCGTCGTCGGCGCCGGACGCGATGATGAAGTTCTTGATCTCCTGATTGTCACTGGCGTTACGGTACGGATTGAAAGCCCGGTTCCGGCGCGTCACAAACGAGAGCACCTCTTGCCTGCGTTGAGGATCACGCATTACCTGCACGTCGTGCATAGCTTCTGCGAGCGCTTCTACGACGGGGCCTTCCGGCCAGACCAGTCCCAGCAGCACCTTGTCCTGGTCTGCTCCGTCTTCCATGAGGCTCACCCCCCGTCTGCGCCCGCGCTCACGGCAAGGTGACCCGCAGCTTGCTCCGCCTCACGGAGGGCAGGGTCCTTCGGATCCGCGTACAGCTTGACCGCTTCCATCAGCTCAGCCAAGCCGCCCGGGTAGTCCAGGCACCGCATGATGATGTTCACCACGTGCGGACGACTGGCCGAGTCGTAGGGGATGCTCGTGGCCAGTCCCTTGCGGAGCCGGCGCACGATGTTCGCCCGGCTGACCGGATCGGCTATGACACTGAGATCCAGGAGCCGCTCCACTAGCTCACGAAGCGCCTCGCCGCTCGGTGGACGCCTGACCGCAGCCGCGGTCCCTGCCGACTCGGGCACGGTGTCACCGAGGACTCGCTCCCCGCCGGTCCACGGGCGCCAGCGGAACGATGTGGGCGTCTGCCCAGTATGGCCGGCTGCGCGCAACTCGACGAATCGCCGGTCCAGGCTGGCGGCGACGTTGTCCATCTCGGGTGGCCAGCGGTTGCCGTCCGGCCCGGACAGCTCTTCCATGACCGCCTGGGAGAACAGTCCGGCCTTGACGCTGCCAAGGTTGATAGCGACCTGCCCCGGGCTGGCAGCATAAAGGACGAACTGCTCATGGCCAGGCAACGGCTGACCGTAGGGAAGGGTTTCATTGGGCAGCGTGGTGGCGAGTTGCATCCGTTCGGCGTAGGTCTGGCAGGCGTCCACCACTCCGACCTGCCGCGGGAGTCCCGGATACCGGTCCGAACGCAGCGCCGTGAGCAGCGAATTCAGATTGAGGTTGCGTTTATCCTCGGCGCTGGCATCGGCATAGAACAGCCTCAAGCCATCGTCGCGGGTAAGCACCCCATGGCCGGCCCAGAACAGCCAGAGCATGTCGCCGCGCCATCCAGGCAGAATCCGCTTGATCGCCTCGGTCACGGGCTCGTGCCGGGCCGGACTAGCTGTCACGCCGGCCGGCAAGGGCACGCCAGGCGGCTGGTCATCCAGCGGCGAGAGGAAGACGAGCATCTGGTCGGCCGGTACCCCGCGACTGGCCAGCCAGGAGGTGAACCGGGCGGCATCCTGGGCGGGACCATCCAGATCCCAGGCCGCCCCGGCCTCGTAGCGTTCGATGCCGACCACGAGCGCATACGTTCTCTGTGGGCTGGCCCCACCGCCGAGATTCGCGGCCGCGCTCATGGCAGTCTTGAGACGATCGCGTCCCACACCTTCGGGTTGGCCCAGTAAGCGCTATGCGACTGCGGGAACGGCTGCCGGTTGTTCACCTCAACGTCCTCGATCTGGCCTGGAAACAGCGGCGCACCAATGTAGCTCAGCAGGTCGCGAGGATCGTAGATGTTGAGCCAGGCCGGGACGTGAGCAGGCAGCGGGTCATCGTGCGCCAGGCTCCACAACGCCCCGATTTCGTACAGGAACGGCGCCTGAGAGCCAACGGTGACCAGCAACCGGACTGCTGGAAGAGGCTTCGTTGCCAGCAGATCCACAGCGGCGATCCCGCCGAGGCTGTGTGTAAGCAGGACCACCGGCGCGGCCGCAGCGGCGACCTGGTCAGCGATGAAGGTACGGATACGGTCGCCGCGTACCTGGTAGAGCAAGATGTCGCCGGCGCCTGGGGACGTGGCGTCGGTGAGCGCGCCGCGCCTGCGTCGGGCGCGCGCGGTGGCCAGCCGAAGGGCCAGTCCGCGAACCGGGGCCGCTATCTTGCCCGGTACGCCTCGCTCGCCGCCGCCGAAGGCATCCACCAAGAGCCGCACCACGTGGTCACGGGCGGCGGCGTCCGGCACGATCGGGGTATCGGTACCATCCTGCTCAGCCTGCTCGGCCAGGGCCTCGGCGACGATCGCGCGAGCGACCGCCAGGCGCAGCGCGCCGAGGCTGTCGCCCGCAGCGCCAAGTGCCTGCCGATAGGGCTCGGAGGTAGCGATCGCGACCCGGGCCGACCCGAAGGTCTCGGCCAGCCCGGCCGCGGCGAGCGCGGCGGTAAGTTCTTGCGACGGGGCTAGGGCCTGCACACTCGCGTCGAGTTCGTCGCCGGGCGGCAGCCGCCCCGGCGGCAGTTCACCGTCGGCCGGGCCGGCCATGGCGAGCATCCGCAGTTCCCAGGAGGGATCCTGATAGAGCAGGTCCCAGAGAGCTATTTCCTCATCCTCGGGCCCGGGGGTAATGCCCCGGGTGGTGTCATAGGCTGGGACGGAGGCGCCGTTATGCCAGAGCCGGGTGCCCTCGGCATCTCCCCAATAGCAAGGCTCGACGGCGAACTCAGGCCGTCGGCTGTGCAACTCGCTTCGAACCCGCTCGAACAACCTGGAAAAGGCTGGCTCGCGGACCCCTGTTCCGTGCACGAAGATTATCGTGCTCATGTCTCCCCCACATGAACGTATCGATATCACCGCCCGCATCGGGCCTGCCAGGCGGCCAGAGACTACACATTGTCCCCGATCGAGCCAGAAAATGGAACAGCTCGGCTGAGCCAAGCGGCACGGGTTGCCCACTGCCTGCGTGGCGGACCGGCTGCTGACTGGTGCGGCGGCGTTCGAGCGCGATCAGGGCTGGGCAGTGCTTGACTCTTTGTCAGACCCGCCGCAATACGGCAACCACCTTACCGAGAATGGTTGCGTCGTCGCCCGGAATCGGACGATACTCCGGATTCTGCGGAGTCAGCAAGACATGGTTATTCTTCGACAGCTTGAAGGTCTTGACTGTGACTTCGCGCTCAATTAGCGCTGCCACGATTTCATTATTCTCGGCTGCTTGCTGCTGGCGGATGACCACCCAATCGCCGTCGGCGATAGCCGCGTTGATCATCGAGTCGCCGCGGATCTTGAGAAGAAAGAGGCTCCCCTCGCCAACAAGTCGCCTGGGCAGCGGAAGGGTGTCCTCGATAAATTCCTCGGCGAGAATCGGCTCACCTGCGGCGATCTCTCCGACTAGTGGTACGTAGGCTAGTTCATGCGGAGTATAGCCTGGCGGTATATCATCGATTTCGCGGATCCCCTGGTGCTCACCAAGCTCATCCTTCGCTTTATCGAGCACATTTGCGAGGCGACTTAGTTCGTTAAGCAGGCTTCTTCGCGCTCTAATTGTCGGCCTGCCCGCACTCATATTCTGGAGTTTAAGGAGAGCATCCATCGCCGCATCACGGAGATCTTCGAATGTAATTTGAGGATCCCTCAACCTTAGCGGTACGGTAGATATTAGATATACCTTCCTCGCGTCATTATAGAGCATTCCTAGGAAACGCTCCCAGTCCTTTATTGTATTCTTTGGCAATGGATTCGTTCTCATCCAAAGTACCTTGTCGTGACAGTGATCGGCCATTCTGTAAGCGTCAGCGAACGCCTGAAAAAGAACAAAGGAAATCGTCGGACTATTGTGCTCGAACGCGGAACGCGCGAGCTTAAGACTTCTCTCCCAAGGCTGCTCAGCTGGCGGCACACGAATACCTGCCTTACGTCACATGACGAATGGCTCGCGTGCCAGCATCGAGCAAGTCAGCTGCCGCGTCGGCCAGCCGAGCACATGGCTTCTTCGCTGCTCCTTCGGACCTCACCCTACGTAGTGCAGAGAGTTCCTCTGACGCTACCTTATGATAGCTGCGCAGGTCGTCATCCAATTGCTGCAGGTCGTCGCGCATTGATAGCCTGGTCTCTTCCTCGGCGGCCGCGCCCAGCGCCGCTATGAGCGGGCCAACGGACACGAGAGCTTTGTCTGCTGCCTCTAGCTTGCGGCTTTTGATCCTTGTATCCCTGAAGATGGCCGGCACGATCCGTTCCAGCGCATCACCGAGGGCCCGCAGGGACCGCTCGTGCAGACTCAGAGCCTCGAGCGTCATTCTATTGTCGCCGACAAGATATTGCGGGTCGTCCGGTCGCCCCCGCTCCTGTGCCGCCCGTTCGGTTTGCTGCAGTGCCGTCCCTGCCGCACGGCCACCGGCCCGCTGGCCGGTCAGTCGATCGCGGTCGCCGAGATCCGCATCCTCCGCGACGGAGTGCGGTGAGCCTGTCCCGACGGCGACGATGGGCCGCGCTGGCTCAACGGGTGTTTGCCATGCCGTCACGGGCAGATTGCGCGCGTGGCTTACCTGCTCGATCCACTCACGCAATCGCTCGGCCACCGCAGGATCATCACACAAGAGAGAGGCAGACTGAACCAGCCAGTCAACAAAGCGCAGCGATCTGCACAACCCGTCCCCTGATGAGGAGGAATCCAGCAAGAGAAGTATCGCTTGCCGGACGTTAGCAGGCTTAAACTCACGGCCTGCGCGGCCGACTTGCCCTGCCAGCGCCCGTCGTATTCCAACAGGGAGTTGACCTGGTCGAACAACCGTGTCAAGCTTGAACGTCAGCAGTTCTCGCGTAAGCATTCAGCCTTCCCTGGCTATGTGCCATTGGCGGGGCAGATGAGGTTCCCTGGAAGCTTTGGCGGCCGGCTGGGCGTGTCGTGTTGCTTACGGAGGGTCGGCTTTGATGTAGTTCC
>Ga0137379_10005484_pt1 | contig 11975 bp, 8 predicted proteins | sample SagtaG_18_FD_104812 | JGI IMG/M metagenome (GOLD analysis project Ga0137379, IMG submission 104812) | Vadose zone soil microbial communities from Sagehorn Ranch, Mendocino, California, USA - Sage2_L_80_16 metaG | ecosystem: Environmental > Terrestrial > Soil > Vadose zone | place: USA...
CCGGCGAGCGCTTCGAGGCGGTGCGCGCGGCCGAGATCGGCCTCGTGCGCGCGGCCGTCCCCCCCGAGGACCTCGACGCGGCGGTGGAGGGTCGGGTCCAGGAGCTGCTCCAGGCCGGGCCCCGCGCGATCGCCGAGGCCAAGGCCCTGATCCGCGAGGTGGCCTGGAAGCGGGTGGAGGACGTGCAGCGCTACACGGTCGAGCGCATCTCCGACCTGCGGGTCTCCGCCGAGGGCCAGGAGGGCATGCGGGCCTTTCTCGAGAAGCGCAAGCCGTCATGGGTGCCCTGAGGGGAAGGCGGCTGCGGGTAGGGCTCCGCGCTCTACTGGTCCTCCTCGCCGCGGCCCTGGTCGTCCTCGCGCTCCTGCCGTCGCCCATCGACCCCCTGGCCTTCGAGCCCCCGCCCGCCCCCGCCCTCGAGGGCCCCCTCGCCCCGAACGAGGCGCTGCGCCCAGCCGAGCTCCTGGCCGTGGGCACGCTGCACGGGCCGGAAGACCTGGCCTTCGACGCCTCCGGCCGCCTCTACGCCGCGACCGCGGAGGGCGCTATCGTGCGCCTCGACGAGGCGGGCCAGCCGAAGCTCTTCGCCACCACGGGCGGCCGGCCCCTGGGGATGCGCTTCACGGCGGCCGGCGAGCTGCTCGTGTGCGACTCGGACAAGGGGCTCCTCTCCGTGGACCCCGGCGGGCGCGTGACCGCGCTCGCGGTGGAGGCCGAAGGGGTGCCGTTCCGTCTCACGGACAACCTGGACGTGGCCCGGGACGGGACGGTCTACTTCAGCGACGCGAGCGACCGCTTCGGCCAGCCCGACTACCTGCTCGACCTGTTCGAGGCGCGGCCCCACGGCCGCCTCCTGCGCTACGACCCCGTCTCGCGCCGCACCACGGTGCTGCTCCGCGACCTCTACTTCGCGAACGGGGTGGCCCTCTCCCAGGGCGAGGACTTCGTGCTCGTGAACGAGACCTACCGCTACCGGACGCGGCGCTACTGGCTGAAGGGGCCGAGGGCGGGCGCGTCCGAGGTCTTCCTCGACAACCTGCCGGGCTTCCCGGACAACCTGGACGGCAACCGCCAGGGGAGCTTCTGGATGGCGCTCTTCACGGTGCGCAACCCGATCGCGGACACCGTCCATCCGCACCCCTGGGCGAAGAGCCTTCTCGCGAAACTGCCGCGGTTCACCTGGCCGCGGCCGAAGCCGTACGGCCTCGTCCTCGAGGTGGACGAGTCGGGGCGCATCCTGCGCAGCCTGCACGACCCCGGGGGCCGGCGCGTCCAGCACGTAACCACCGCCCGCGAGCACGACGGCTTCCTGTACCTGGGGACCCTGGACCAGGCCTGGATCGGCAGGCTGGCCCTGCCCGCGCGGTGAGCCGAGGACTCGGCCGCCACCGCCCGCCTCGACCAGACTGTGTTCCAATGGACGCGTGCCCCGCCCTCCCGGCATGAGCCCCTTCCGCAAGGTCCTGATCGCCAACCGGGGCGAGATCGCGGTGCGCGTGGCCCGCACCTGCCGGGTGATGGGCCTGCCCACGGTGGCCGTCTTCTCCGAGGCGGACCGGGACGCGCTCCACGTCCGCGCGGCCGACGAGGCGGTGCCCATCGGCCCCGCCGAGGCCGCGCGCTCCTACCTGAGCGCCGACGCGATCCTGGAGGCGGCCCGGCGCACCGAGGCCGACGCCGTCCATCCCGGCTACGGCTTCCTGAGCCAGAGCGCCGATTTCGCGGACGCGGTGGCGGCGGCCGGCCTCGTCTTCATCGGCCCGCCGGGGCCGGTGCACCGGCGCATGGGTGACAAGCAGGGTGCGCGGCGGCTCATGGCCGCCTCCGGGGTCCCGGTGGTGCCGGGCTACCACGGCGACGACCAGCAGGACGCGACGCTCCTCGCCGAGGCCCGGCGCATCGGATGGCCGGTCCTGCTGAAGCCCTCCCGGGGCGGCGGGGGCAAGGGCATGCGCGCGGTCGCACAGGAGGCCGACTTCGCCCCCGCCCTGGCCGCGTCGCGGCGCGAGGCCCGGGCCGCCTTCGGCGACGACGTCCTCGTGCTCGAGCGCCTCCTCGAGCGGCCGCGCCACGTCGAGGTGCAGGTGCTGGCGGACAGCGAGGGGTGTGTCGTGCACCTCGGGGAGCGCGAGTGCTCGATCCAGCGGCGGCACCAGAAGGTGGTGGAGGAAACCCCGAGCCCCGCGCTCACCCCCGCGCTGCGCGCGAGCCTGTGCGCGGCCGGGGTGGCGGCGGCCCGGGCCGCCGGGTATCTCAACGCAGGCACCGTCGAGTTCCTGCTCGACTCCAGGGGGGCGTTCTACTTCCTCGAGATGAACACCCGGCTGCAGGTCGAGCACCCGGTCACCGAGATGGTCACCGGCCTCGACCTCGTTCGCCTGCAGATCGAGATCGCGGCCGGCCGGCCGCTGCCCTTCGCCCAGGAGGGAGTGGTGGCCCGGGGGCACGCCCTCGAGTGCCGGCTCTACGCCGAGGACCCGCGGAAGGACGACCTGCCCTCCCCGGGGCTCATCCTCCACCTCGCCCCCCCCGAGGGACCGGGCGTGCGCTTCGACTCCGGGGTGGCCGCGGGCTCCGAGGTGACCGTGCACTACGACCCGCTGCTCGCCAAGCTCGTGACCTTCGGAGGCGACCGGGCGGAGGCCGTCGAGCGCATGGCGGAGGCGCTCTCGCGGACGGCGGTGCTGGGGGTGGTGACGAACCTGATGCGGCTGCGCGCGATCCTCGGTCACCCGGCCTTCCGAGCCGCGGAGTTGCACACGGGGTTCATCGAGGAGCACCTGGACGAGCTGAGCCCGGAGGGGTGCCCCTCCGCCGAGGCGCTGGCCGCCGTGGCGGCCGCATTGCACCATCCGACGGGCCGACCTCGGGCCGCCACGAACGGCCCGGTCGCGGCCGACCCCTGGTCGAGCCTCGGCCCCTGGCGGCTCGGAGAGGCGAGCTGACCATGCGCCTCGTCTGCGGCGACGAGGGCCACGAGGTCGGGGTGCGCCCGGGCCGCGACGGCCTGGAGGTCACCGTCGACGGCCACCCCTTCCGCCTGCGCGTCTTCGAGGCGGCCCCCGGCACGTTCGTCCTCGAGGATGGCGCGCGAAGAGAGACGTTCCACTGCGTCCGCGACGGGGACGAGGTGCACCTCTTCTGGCGAGGCGTCGTCCACCGTCTGACCGAGGAACGCGAGGGGGGGCGGGCCGCGCACCGCCCGGCCGCGAGCGGCCTCGTGGCCCCCATGCCCGGCAAGGTCATCGTGGTGCGGGCGGCCCCCGGTCAGGCGGTCCGTAAGGGCGACGAGCTGCTGGTGATCGAGGCCATGAAGATGGAGAACGCGCTGCGCGCTCCCCGCGATGGCGTCGTCAAGTCGGTCGCGGCGAAGCCCGGCGACATGGTGGGCCCCGGGGTCGTGCTCGTGGAGCTGGGATGACGAGCGCCTCCCGGCTGCCGGCGCGCGTCACCGTGGTCGAGGTGGGCCCCCGGGACGGCCTGCAGAACGAGGCCACGGTCCTGACCGTCGGAGACCGCGTCGCCTTCTGCCGAGAGCTGGTGGCCGCGGGGCTGTCCGTGGTCGAGGTCGGGGCCATGGTCTCCCCGAAGCGGGTGCCGCAGATGGCGGGCTCGGACGAGGTGCTGCGGCAGGTGGAAAGGCGCCCGGGCTTGCGCCTCCCCGTCCTCGTCCCGAACCGCAAGGGCTTCGAGGCCGCGCGGGCCGCGGGGGCTCGCGAGGTGGCGGTCTTCACCGCGGCCAGCGAGACCTTCAACCGGCGGAACATCAACGCCTCGATCGACGAGTCGTTCGCGCGCTTCGCCGAGTTCGTCCCCGAGGCCCGACGCGACGGCCTCTGGGTGCGCGGCTACGTCTCGACCTGCTTCGGCTGCCCCTACGAGGGCCGGGTCGCTCCCGAGAAAGTGGTCGAGGTGGCCCGCCGGCTGGTCGAGCTCGGCGGCGACGAAGTCTCGATCGGGGACACCATCGGGGTGGCCGTCCCCTCCCAGGTGGCCGAGATGATGGGCCGCCTCGGGGAGACGCTGCCCCGCGAGCGACTGGCGGTGCACCTCCACGACACGCGGGGGACCGCCCTCGCCAACGTGCTCGCGGCCCTGCAGGAGGGGATCGCGACCGTGGACAGCGCGGCGGGAGGGCTCGGGGGTTGCCCCTTCGCGCCGGGTGCGAGCGGCAACCTCGCGACCGAGGATCTGCTCTACATGCTCCACGGCATGGGCATCGAGACCGGAGTGGACCTCGGGAAGGTGGTCCGGGCCTCGCGGGGGCTCGCCTCGCGGCTGGGCCGCGCCCTGCCCAGCCGCTACCTGCAGGCGGCCGGGTCTTCCTAGCGCCCGGCCGCTCCTCAGGCGGAGCGCCACCGCCGCGGAGGAAGCGCGAAGTAGACGGCCAGGAGCCCGCTCACCACCAGGCATGCGGTCGCGCTGAGCCAGGCGACGGCGGCCGTGACCGCGTAGAGCACCGGGCCGAGGGCGTACTGTCGCGTGATCGAGGCCACGTCCGCGTGTTCCGCGCACAGCCCCCTGCGCACCGCATGCCGCCACAGGAGGTTGAAGGCGATGGCGAGCAGGAAGAACGTCCCCGCGTAGAGCAGGCCCGCCGTCCGCTGGTCGGGGCCGAGCAGGTGCTCCGCGAGCACCGCCGTGGGGAAGGGGACCCAGGTCACGCCCAGGAGCAACAGGAGGTTGAGACCGACCAGGCCGTCGTCGGAGCGCCGTATGAGGCCGAAGAGGCGATGGTGGTTCACCCACATCACGCCGATGTTGGCGAAGCTGGCGAGGAACGCGAGGTACGACGGCCAGAGTCGCAGCAGCTCCGCGGCCAGCCGGCCGGGAGCGACCTCGCGGGGGACCTTGATCTCGAGGATCAGGAGGGTGATCGCGATGGCGAAGACGCCGTCGCTGAAGGCTTCGACCCTCGTCGTCTCCGCGTGGGCGTCGGGGCTCACTCCACGCCCACCGCGGCCCAGGCGGCGGCCACGGTTGCCGGCTCCACGCCCGACGGGCCGTAGAGGTCGCGCGCGGCCTGCAGGGTGGCGGCGCGCGCGTCGGCGAACGTGGCCGTTGGCGTCAGGTAGGCGGTGAAGCCGCGGTAGAAGATCTTCTCGGCCTTGTCGCGGTTGGCCGCGCCCAGCCCCTGCACCCGGAGGCCCGACGTGCGGTTCACCCCGCCCTCCACGAGCAGGTAGAAGGCCTGGTTGAGCACGCCGTTGTTGTGGTGGATTCCACCGCTGTCGAGGGGGCCGTGGTAAAGGCGCGTCACGTGGTCGGCGTCGCAGCCGATCGCGGGGTCGAAGCAGAAGAGCCCGGGGTTCTCCATGGAGCGGACGGCGGTGACCGGCGGGTTGAACTGGTAGGCCAGGTCCTCGCCGAGGTAGTAGTCCGCCTGCATCCGGCCCGGGCCCACCGGCTGGTGGAAGAACTCGGCGGCGGTGCCCATGATGTCGGAGAAGCCCTCGTTGAGCGCCCCCGTCTCTCCGAAGCCGACTCCGTTCCAGGTGAACTGGGTCACCCCGTGGCTCAGCTCGTGGGCCACCACGTCCAGCGCGCTCGAGAAGGACGTGAACTGCCCGTCGCCGTCTCCGAAGAAGATGCTGCCGTGGTACGGGTCCCAGAAGGCGTTGGCGAAGCCGAACGCGCGGGGAAGGAAATGGACGACCGCGCGCACCGCCCGGTCGTTGCCGTCGAGGCCGTGGCGGCCGTGGCGCCTGAAGTAGTAGTCGTAGGTGTAGCCCGCGTACACGTGCGCGTCCACCACCGCGCCGTCGGTCCAGTTGTTGTCCGCGCTGGACGCGATCCACGCGGGATCGAGGAACCCGGTGGCGAGGGTGAAGTTGCCGAGGCCTAGGTCGTAGCGCAGGTCGTAGGTGGCGAGGGCGGGTGGGCGCAGCTTGTCGTCGGCCCGGAAGGTCTCGCCCACCGCGTCGGCCGAGACCTTCTTGCGGTCGCCCCAGACCCCGGTGCCGAGGCCTACCGCGGCGGCGGTGCGCAGGTCGTCGTAGCGGAAGGCGATCTCGCCCGTCCGCGCTTCCACGAAGAAGCGCTCGAGCCGGTGGTCCAGGCGGGCCCAGAGCATCCAGGCGAGCACCGTGCGGTCCGCGAGCGGCAGCACCACCAGCTCGGGAGCGCCGACCGCGTGGGCCGGGCCGCCCAGTGCCGCTTCGGCTACCCGACCGGCCTCCTCTGCGGCAAGGGACGGGCTGGGGTCGACTCTGAGGTCCTCCTGCAGCCGGCCGAACACGGTCAGGGTGGCGCCGGTGGCGTCGACCTGCCGCACCAGCTCGGCCCCGAATACCCGGCGCCCGGCGAGCCGCTGCTCGTAGCGCAGGTGGCGGCGGGCGGGGAAGGCGGCGTCCTCCTGGACCCGCACGAGGGCGAGCTCGCCCCGCCCGGCGAGCGCGTCGATGCGGGTGCCCCACGCCCGTGCCTCCGACTCCGCGGTCGCGCGCACCGCGGCGGCCTGGCGCAGGTCGGCCGGGCGCCCGGAGGGAGCCGGCACGACGAGCGCGAGGACGAGCCAACGGAACCGCATGTTTCCTCGCCTCCCCGAGGACCCGCGGGCCAGCATAGAAGCGCCGCGCCGCCCGCGCAAGCCGACCGATCGGTCGCGAGGCCCGGTTTGACCTCCGTCGATGCGGCTCCTAGAATCCGGCTCTACCCCCTCGAAGAGCTTCTTCCGAGCGGGCGAGGCCTCTCCGATGACGCCAGCCGAGCGTTGGGTCGAGGACGTCGAGAAGACGGTGCGTCCCGACCGGGTGGTCTGGTGCGACGGCTCGGCGGCGGAGAACGAGCGCCTGGTCGAGGAGATGCTCGGGGACGGGACCCTGCTTCGCCTCCACCCAGAAAAGGCCCCCGGGTCGTACCTGCACCGCAGCCACCCCACAGACGTCGCGCGCACCGAGCACCTGACGTTCATCGCCAGCCGCCGCAAGGAGGACGCGGGTCCCACGAACAACTGGATGTCGCCCGAGGAGGCCCGGAAGCGCGTCCATCCGCTCTTCGACGGGGTGATGAAGGGCCGCACGATGTACGTCATCCCCTACGTGATGGGACCGCTGGGCTCGCCCTTCAGCAAGGTCGGGATCGAAGTCACGGACAGCCCCTACGTGGTGGCGAACATGCGGATGATGACCCGCATGGGCCGTCCCGCCCGGGAGCGGCTCGGGTCGAGCGAGGACTTCGTTCCCGGCCTGCACTCCACGGGCGACCTCTCGCCGGACCGGCGCTTCATCGTCCACTTCCCCGAGGAACGGCTGATCTGGAGCGTGGGCTCGGGCTACGGGGGCAACGCGCTGCTCGGCAAGAAGTGCTTCGCCCTCCGCATCGCCTCCACCCTGGCCCGGGACCAGGGCTGGCTGGCCGAGCACATGCTGATCCTGGAGCTCACCCTCCCCGACGGCGACGTGCACTACGTCGGGGCGGCCTTCCCCTCGGCCTGCGGCAAGACGAACCTGGCCATGCTGGTCTCCCCCTTCGAGGACCAGGGCTACACCGTCCGCACGGTGGGCGACGACATCGCCTGGCTGCGGCCCGGCGCGGACGGGCGGCTGTGGGCGGTGAACCCCGAGGCCGGGTTCTTCGGGGTCGTCCCCGGCACCGGCCCGGACACGAATCCGAACGCGATGGCCACCATCGCGCATGACACGATCTTCACGAACGTGGCCGTGACCCCGGACGGGATCCCGTGGTGGGAGGGCAAGGACAAGAGCCCGCCCGCCGACCTCCTCGACTGGCAGGGCCGCCTCTGGGACCGCACGGCCAGGGCCGCGCATCCCAACTCGCGCTTCACGGTGGCGGCCCGGCAGTGCCCGAGCATGTCCGCGAGGTGGGAAGACCCTCAGGGGGTGCCGCTCTCCGCCATCGTTTTCGGGGGCCGCCGGGCGCGGGTGGCCCCCCTCGTCTTCCAGAGCCGCGACTGGGTCCACGGCGTGTTCGTGGGCGCGACCATGGGCTCGGAGACGACGGCCGCGGCCACTGGCCAGGTGGGGATCGTGCGCCGCGACCCCATGGCCATGCTGCCCTTCTGCGGCTACAACATGGGCGACTACTTCGGCCACTGGCTGCGCGTGGGAGAGCGCTTGAAGCGGCCGCCCGCCATCTTCCACGTGAACTGGTTCCGCACCGGGCCCGACGGCCGGTTCGTCTGGCCGGGCTTCGGTCAGAACCTCCGCGTCCTGCTCTGGATGATCGACCGCGCGAAGGGCCGGGGCGCGGCGGAGGAGACCCCGATCGGCCTGGTGCCCGCGCCGTCGGCCCTCAACTGGGACGGCCTCGACCTGTCGCGGGCCCAGCGCGAGTCGCTCCTGCGGGTCGACCGCGCGGAGTGGGTGGCCGAGGTGCCGGAGATCCGCGCGTTCTTCGACCGCTTCTCCGACCGGCTGCCCCGGGAGCTGGACCGCTCGCTGGCCGCCCTCAACGGGCAGTTGACCACCGCGGCCGTCTGAGATCCGAAACCGTGAGCGAGTGGGCGTTCGAGCACAGCGTCCAGGCCCAAGTCACTCCGGAGAAGGCATGGGCCTTCTGGACGAACGTCCGCAACTGGAGCTTCGACCCGTCCCTGGAGTCGGTGGAGCTGGATGGACCCTTCGAGGCCGGTGCCCGGGGCGTGACGAAGCCGCGCCGAGGGGACCCGATCGAATGGAGCATTCGCGAGGCGGCGCCCGGGCACGCCGTGATCGAGATACCGCTCCCGGGAGCCCTGGTCGAGTTTCACTGGACGTTCGCACGGGTGGAGGGCGGCACCCGCATCACCCAGCGCGTGACCCTTTCGGGGGCGGGCTGGGGACAGTACCTGGGCGTCGCGGAGTCACAGCTCGCCGTCGGAATACCCGAAGGCATGAGCAAGCTCGCGGAGCTCATGGGGCGCCCTGGGGACTAGAAGTCATCTCATAAATGCCTGAGGAGGATCCTGGCGCAGGCGAGATGCAGCAGGCCCAGGAAGTTGTCGACATGACGCTCCCAGCGCGTGACGAGACGACGCGAGTTGTGGAGCCACGCGAAGAGCCGTTCGATCTTCCAGCGTCGGCGCGCGCGACGGAGCGGACGGCCATCCTGCGTGGACCGTCGACCCCGCCGGTGTGCCGCGATCATCTCGATGCCGTACTGGGTCATCAGACGTTCGTCGAGGGCATCGCTGTCGTAGCCGCGGTCGCCGATCAGGCGCGTCGGGAGGTCCGCGAGGAAGCATCACTGGACGCGCGAACGCATCGCGGCGTGGGTCGCCGACCCCGACGTGCCGCAAGACGAATCACACGCCCATCACTGATGGGTCACTTCCGTTGACGGCTATTCCGCGCGCAGCGCGGCGCACGGGTCGATCCTTGTCGCGCGGCGCGCGGGCAGCCATGCCGCCATCAGTCCCACCGCCATCAGCAGCAGCGTGACGATCGTGAACGCGATCGGATCGGTCGGCGTCACCCCGAACAGGAACGTCTGCAGCACGCGAGTCACGCCGGCGGCCCCGGCGAGGCCGACGATCAGGCCGGCGACAACGATGCGGAGCGCGCGCGTGAGCACGAGGCGGAGCACGTCGCGGGGTTCGGCGCCGAGCGCCATGCGCACGCCGATCTCGCGGCGGCGCTGCGTCACCGCGTAAGCCATCAATCCGTAGATGCCGCACGTCGCGATCAGCGTCGCGGTCATCGCGAACAGCACCAGCAGCAACATCCGGAAACGCGGCGGCGCCACCGACGCCGCCACCGCTTCGTCCATCGTCACCGTGTTCTCGATCGGCAGATCGGGCGCGGCGCGGCGAATGTCCGCGCGGATGCCTGCGACCACGCTGGCGGGTGCGGCCGTGCGCGCGACGAACGACACGAACCGCAGGAAGAACGCCTCGCGCTCCTGCTGGAACGGCACGTAGAGCATTGGCTGCACTTCCCGATCGAGTCCCATCTGACGGATGTCCGCGACCACGCCCACCACCGTCAGCCACTCGCCGCGATCGCTCACGCGCACGCGACGGCCGAGCGCCTCGCCCGGACCACCCCGAAAGTAATCGCGCACGATGCGCTCGCTGACGATCGCCACTTTCGGCGCTTCCGCCGTGTCCCGTGCGGTGAACTCTCGTCCCGCCAGCAGCGGAATCCCCATGGTCTTGAAATAGCCCGCGTCGATCTTCGGCTTGCCGGCATCGAGCGTCGGCTTCGGCTGACCCTCGATGTCGAAGTCACCGCGGATGAACATCATGCCGAAGGGCGGCGAGTTGATCAGGCTCGCGGACTTCACGCCCGGCAGGTACTGGACGCGATCGAGCACGCCCCGCGCGAACGCATGGATGCGCTCGGGCTCGTCGTAGAGGCGTTGGGGCAGCGTCACCTTCACGGTCTGCACGACGCCGTCGCGCCCGCTCAATTCGAAGCCGGGCGACACCGACGTGAGACGCACGAAGCTGTGAATCAGCAGGCCCGCGCCGATCAGGAGGAGGAGCGTCATCGCGATCTGCGCGCCGACCAGCAACGTCCGCAGCCGCTCGCCCTGACGGTCGCCCGTCGTGCGCGCTTCGCCGGCGTGCAGCGCGAGGCCTTCGCCAAACGAGGCCCCGCTGACGCGCAGCGCCGGCACGAGGCCGATCAGCAGGGTCGAGACGAGCGACATGCCGAGGCAGAACGCCATCACGCGCGCGTCGATCACGATGCCGCCGAGGCGTGGAAGCGCGAATTGCGGCACGAGCGGCAGGGTGACGTCGATCGCGATCTGCGCGAGCATCACGCCGAGCGACGCGCCCAGCAGCGACAACACCACCGCTTCCGTCAGCAGCTGACGCATGAGCCGCCGGCGTCCCGCGCCGAGGGCCATGCGTACGGACAGTTCGCCGCGGCGCGCGGTGAGGCGCGCCATCTGCAGGTTCGCGACGTTGACGCAGGCGATCAGTAGCACGCACGACACCGCCCCGAGCAGGATCAGCAGCAGCTTGCGCACGGACTCCGTGCCGTATTCCTGCAAGCCGACCACGCGCGCGAGCGTGCGGACGTTCGGCGCGAGTGCGCCCTCGGGCGCGAGTGCGCCGGCGGGCGAGATCGACGAATCGTTCACCAGCACCGTCAATTCCGCTTCCGCGCGTTCCTGCGTCACGCCTGGCTTCATGCGGCCCAGCAGGAAGAGAAACGCGTTCCTGCCGGTGTCGCCGGGCCAGCGATTGGGCAGAAAGATGTCCGCTTCCGGCAGCGCGCCGATCGAGACCACCGGCCTGAAGCTGAAGTCCGGCGGCAGCACGCCGACGACGGTACGGGGGACGCCGTCGATGCTGATGGACTGTCCGACGATCGCCGGATCGGCCTTGAGCGACGTGCGCCACAGCCGATCGCTGACGATCGCGCTGCGATCGTCGTCTGGCGCCGCGGCGCCGGTGAGGAACGCGCGGCCGCGCGCGGGAGTGACGCCCAGCGTGGCAAAGAAATTCGGACTCACGTCGAGCGCGGGCAACTGCCGCGGCTCGCCGCGTCCGGTGAGCTGCGCGTCGATCGAGCTATAGGCCGCGAGATGATCGAGCGTGGTGAGGCGCGGGCGCAGCGCCTCGTACGTCACAGGCGCCCATGTCCAGAACGTCCTGGGGCCCGTCTCGGTCTGCTGCGCTGACGACACGATGACGAGGCGATCGGGATTGGGATACGGCAGGGGACGCCAGAGCACGCCGTAGGCGACGGAGAGAATCGCGGTGTTGAGGCCGATGCCGAGCGCGAGCGTGGCGAGGGCGGTGAAGGTGAACGCCGGATCGCGCCGCATCAATCGCAGCGCGTGACGCACGTCCTGCGCGAACGTGTCGACCGTCGCGAAGATCCACGGTTCGCGCGACTGTTCGCGCAGCCGCAGCGGATTGCCAATCCGCCGCCGCGCGGCCGCCCGCGCCTCGTCGGCGCTCATGCCATCCGCGTCGGCGAGGGCGTGCGCCTTCATCTCCTCGTGAAAGCGCAGCTCGTCTTCCAGATCCCGATCGAACTGATTCCGCTGGAAGAAGAACAGCAGACGTCGGAGCACAG
>Ga0137379_10005486_pt1 | contig 11972 bp, 8 predicted proteins | sample SagtaG_18_FD_104812 | JGI IMG/M metagenome (GOLD analysis project Ga0137379, IMG submission 104812) | Vadose zone soil microbial communities from Sagehorn Ranch, Mendocino, California, USA - Sage2_L_80_16 metaG | ecosystem: Environmental > Terrestrial > Soil > Vadose zone | place: USA...
GTTGACATACGGGCAAAAGCGGTCTATCTTCGTTCATCGCGCCAAGGGCCCGCCGTCGGGGCTCGGGAGGCCGAAATAGGCGATGGGCAAGAAGATACTGCTCGCCGATGACAGCATCACGATCCAGAAGGTCATCGAGTTGACGTTTTCGGACGAAGACTTCGACGTCGTGACCGTGGGCAACGGCCGGCTCGCGCTCGAGAAGGTCCAGGAGGTCCGTCCGGACATCGTGCTCTGCGACATCATCATGCCCGAGAAGGACGGGTACGAGGTCTGCGAGTTCATCAAGAAGAACCCGGGCCTCCAGCACATTCCCGTCCTCCTGTTGACGGGTGCTTTTGAGCCGTTCGACCAGGATCGGGCCGCGCGCGTGGGCAGCGATGGCTTCCTGGCCAAGCCCTTCGAGCCCGAGACCCTGATCGCGAAGGTCAAGGAGTTGCTGGGCCGCGCGGCCGCGCGCGCCGCATCGTCGTCGCCCCCCGGGCGGCCCACGGCCACCTCGACTACCGCTCTCCCGTTCGTGCCTACGGCCGCCCGGGAAAGCGAGCCCGGCGCTCCGCGGCCTGGCTTCCCGGCGAGCCCGCCGCTGACCGTGGTGCCGCCGCGGCCGCCCGAGCCGATCCCGTTCCCGCGGGCCGCCGCGCCGGCTCCGGAGCCGCTCAAGACCTCGCCGCCGCCCCCCGACCCGCACGCTCCGCCTTCAGTCCGGTTCATCCCGGAGGAGCCGTTCGAGGACTTTGATGCGGCCAGCTTCGGCGGCGAAGACGAGGCGGCGGCGCCCGCACGGGGAGCCGAGCCCATCCCGTTCCGCGCGGCGACGGACGAGCTGCTGCCGATGACGCCCGAGGAGTCGGAGAGCCTTTCGGTACCTGACCCCGCATCCACGGTGATCTTCAAGGCGCACGCGGTCCAGTGGCAGGTGCCACCGGCTCCGGCTCCCGCGGCTCAAGCAGCTGCCGCTCCGACTCCAGCCGTCGCCGCCGCGCCGGTCGCTCCGGCCCCGGCTGCGCCGGCCGTCGAGTCAGAGCCGACCGTGTTCGAGGAAGTGATCGAGGAAGACCTGGAGTTCGGCCAGGCCTATGTGCCGCCCCCAACGCCGGCGCATGGCTTGCGCGCCCCTGTGGAACCGACTCCGCCGCGATCCGAGCCGAACCGCGCCGCCGAGACGGTCGGGATTGCGCCGCCTTCGTCGAGTCCGCGGCCCGCTCCCAGCGCGCCTCCGGCCAGCCCGCCTCCATCGAGCAGACCCGCGGCCAGCAAGCCTCCAGCGCCGAGCGTACCGCCCCCCGCGGCGTCCCCCGGCTTTACGCCGACGCCCGAGCCGCCGCCCCCGCCGCAGGCCCCGCAGACCGCAGCGGTGGCTTCGCCCTGGGCGTCGGGACGGCCGGTCCCTCCCGTGTGGCAATCCGAGCCGGTGTCGCAAGCGGCGGCGACGCCGCGGGGCGCGGCGCCCGATCCGTCACTGTCGGCCCCGGCGGCGCCTTCGCCGGTGTCTGAGTCCTTCGCGGACGTGGCGGCCGAGGTCCCGGTGCCGGAGCCATCAAAGGCCGCCTCCCAGGCGGCCGAGGTTGCGGTGCCCGTCGACACGGTCGAGAAGATCGCGCAGCGCGTGGTCGCCCAGATCTCGGAGAAAGTGGTGCGCGAGATCGCCTGGGACGTCATCCCCGACCTCGCCGAGGCCCTGATCAAGGCCGAGATCGAGCGGCTCAAGGCCGAGCTCCAGCGGATCTGACCCCATCGTCCCTCCTTGATCACCCTCGATCCCACGACGCTCAGCCCCCACTTCGAGTCCCGCGAGGCGGAGGCGAAGTGGGACCACGCCTGGACCGACGCCGGGGTGTACCGCTTCGACGACGGCGAGCGCGGCGAGACGTTCGTAATCGACACCCCGCCGCCCACGGTCTCGGGCTCGCTGCACGTCGGGCACGTGTTCAGCTACACCCAGACGGACGTGCTGGCCCGCCACCAGCGGATGCGGGGCAGGAACGTCTTCTACCCCATGGGCTGGGACGACAACGGCCTGCCCACCGAGCGCCGGGTGCAGAACTACTTCCACGTGCGCTGCGAGCCGGGGGTCCCCTACGAACCCGGGCTCGGCCATTTGCCCATGGCGGACGAAGGGGCCCGCAAGACCCCGCCCCGGAAGGTTTCGCGGAAGAACTTCATCGAGCTCTGCCTCGCCCTCACCGCGGAGGACGAGAAGGCCTTCAAGTCGCTCTGGCAGCGGCTCGGCCTGTCCGTGGACTGGTCTCTCGAGTACTCGACGATCAACGACCGGAGCCGGCGCCTGGCCCAGCTCAGCTTCCTGGACCTCCACCGCAAGGGGCACGTCTACAGCATCGAGGCCCCCACGATGTGGGACGTGGACTTCCGCACGGCGGTGGCCCAGGCCGAGGTCGAGGATCGGCCGCAGCGGGGCGCCTTCCACCACCTCCGGTTCGGGGTGGAGGGCGGAGGGGACTTCGTCATCGCCACCACGCGCCCGGAGCTCCTCGCGGCCTGCGTGGCGGTCACGGCCCATCCCGAGGACGCGCGCTACCAGCCGCTCTTCGGCCGCCGCGCCGTGACCCCGCTCTTCCGCGCGCCCGTCCCGATCTTCCCGAGCCCGCTCGTGGACCGCGAGAAGGGGACCGGCATCCTCATGGTCTGCACCTTCGGCGACGCGACCGACGTCGCCTGGTGGCGCGACCAGGCGCTGCCCTTGCGGCAGGTGGTGGGGCGTTCCGGCCACCTGCTCCCCGTCACGTTCGGCAGCGACGCCTTCCCGAGCCTCGACCCCGGGGCGGCGAACGGCTTCTACGCACACCTCCAAGGCAAGACCGTCAAGGAAGCGCAGAAGGCGACGGTGCAGCTGCTGCGCGACGCCGCGGGGGCTGCGGCCGGGGACGGCCGGCCGCCGCTGGTCTCCGAGCCGCAGCCCATCGAGCACCCCGTCAAGTTCTACGAAAAGGGGGACCGGCCCCTCGAGTTCATCACCACCCGCCAGTGGTTCGTGCGCATCCTCGAGCACAAGGACGAGCTGCTGGCCGCGGGGGACCAGGTGAAGTGGCACCCCGACTTCATGCGCCTCCGGTACCGGAACTGGACGGAGAACCTGAACCTCGACTGGTGCATCAGCCGGCAGCGCTACTTCGGAGTGCCGTTCCCCGTCTGGTATCCCGTGGACGCGGAGGGGCACTCGGACGTCGGGCGCCCCATCCTGGCCGACGAGACGGTGCTGCCCGCGGACCCCACGACCGACACCCCGCCCGGCTACGCGTCCGCCCAGCGCGACCAACCGGGCGGCTTTCGGGCCGAGACCGACGTCTTCGACACCTGGTTCACGAGCTCGCTCACCCCGCAGATCGTCAGCGGCTGGACGCTGGATCCGGGGCGATACCGGCGGCTCTTCCCCATGGACCTGCGCCCGCAAAGCCACGAGATCATCCGCACCTGGGCGTTCTACACGATCGTGAAGGCGCTCCTGCACGAAGGGACCGTCCCCTGGCGGCACGTGGCCATCTCGGGCTGGGTGCTGGACCCCGACCGCAAGAAGATGTCGAAGAGCAAGGGCAACGTCATCACGCCCATGCACCTGCTCGACCAGTACGGGGCCGACGCCGTGCGCTACTGGTCCCTCTCCGCGCGCCTGGGGACCGACACCGCCTTCGACGAGAAAGTCCTGAAGGTGGGCCGGCGCCTGGTGACGAAGCTCTTCAACGCAGGCAAGTTCGTGTTGTCGCAGACCGGGCCGCAGACCCCGATCACGCGGCCGCTGGACCTGGCCTTCCTCGCCCGGCTCGCAACGACCGTGGCGGAGGCCGGGAACGCCATGGACGACTTCGAATACGCCTCCGCCCTCGACACGGTCGAGCGCTTCTTCTGGAGCGGCTTCACGGACACGTATGTCGAGATGGTGAAGAATCGGGCGAAGAGCGAGACCGATGCGGAAGGGCGGGCCTCCGCAGTGGCCACCCTGCAGCTCGCCCTCAAGACCGTGCTGCGCCTTTTCGCTCCCTTCCTGCCCTACATCACGGAGGAGGTGTGGTCCTGGGGCTTCGCGAAGGCGGAGGGGGTCGCGAGCATCCACCGCGCGCCCTGGCCAACCGCGGCCGAGTTCGCGCGCCTGCCCGCGGCGGAAGGGGGAAGCGCCGCCTTCGACGCGGCGGTGGGCCTTCTCGAGGCCGTCCACCGGGCCAAGAGCGCGGCGGGGGCCTCCGTGGGCCGGCACGTGGACCGCTTGCGTGTGGCGGCCAGCCCACCCACCGTGGCGCGGATCGAACGGGTCAAGGACGACGTCCTCGCCGCCGCGCGGGTGGCCGTGCACGAGATCGAGCGCCGCGACGGGATGGAGGACGGCACCTTCGAGGTCCTCGAGTGCGCCCTGATGCCGGTGCCCCCCGGGGCCTCATGATGCGGAGCTGATCGGGCAGTCGATGGATATCCGCGAGCTCGTCCGGCGGGCGCTGGAGGAAGACGTCGGCGCGGGCGACCTCACGACGATGGCGACGGTTCCCGCGGACCGGCTGGCCCGCGGGGTCTTCCTGGCGAAGCAGGAGCTCGTGGTCTCCGGCCTGGAGGTGGCAGCCGAGGTCTTTCGGGCGGTGGACAAACGTCTCGTGCTCGAGCCCGCGGCGGGGGAAGGCCGGAGGGCCTCGGGGGGGACGCACCTGGGACAGGTGACCGGGCCGGCTCGCGGCATGCTCACCGGCGAACGGGTCGCCCTCAACTTCGTGCAGCGCCTGTGCGGCGTCGCCACCCTGACCCGCAGGTTCGTGGACGCCGTGGCGGGGACGCGGGCGCGCATACGCGATACCCGCAAGACCACCCCGCTGCTGCGCGCGCTCGAGAAGAGGGCGGTCGAGGCGGGTGGAGGCGTCCCGCATCGGGCCGGCCTCGACAAGGCGATCCTGATCAAGGACAACCACATCCGGCTCGCGGGATCGGTGGGCGAAGCCACGCGCGGGGCCCGCGCCGCCTCTCCGGACACCCTCGTGGAGGTGGAGGTGGAGCGGCTCGAGCAGATCGAGGAGGCGATCGCCGCGGGAGCCGGGATGATCCTCCTCGACAACTTCGCGCCTGCGGGGGTCGAGGAGGCGATCTCCAGGATCGGCGGCCGCGTCCCCGTCGAGGTCTCGGGGGGCGTGACCCTCTCGACCGTGCGCGCATACGCCGAGGCGGGAGCCGACTACATCGCGATCGGCGCCCTCACCCATTCCGCCCCCGCCGCCGACATCTCGCTCGAGATCGCAGCCATTTGAGGCGGAGCAGGACGTGGAGCAGCGTTCCCCTCCCCCTACGTGGGGAGGGATAGGGTGGGGGGTCGATGAATGACGAGCCTGGCTGACCGCCTGCGCGATGCGCTCCGGGCTCGGGGCCTGGACTGGCCCGCGCCGATCGAGCACCAGGTGCGTCTCGGCTCCACCAGTGACCGTCTCAAGGAAAAGGCCCGGGAGGGAGCACCCGAGTGGGCGGCGGTCCTGGCCGACGAGCAGACCGGCGGCCGCGGTCGCCAGGGCCGGGCCTGGGCCTCTCCGCCGGGCGGGCTGTACCTGTCGGTCCTGCTGCGCCCGCGGTTCGCCCCCGCCTCCCTGATCCCGCTCGCGGCCGGGGTGGCGGTGGTCGAGGCACTGGGGGAGCACGGGGTCACCGCCGAGCTCAAGTGGCCGAACGACGTGCTCGCAGGAGGCCGCAAGCTCGCCGGCATCCTGGCCGAGGCCTCGTCATCGTCGTCAGGGCTGGACTGGGTCGTGCTCGGTCTCGGGGTGAACCTGGTCACGCCGCCGGAGGCGCTGCCGGAGGGCCTGAGAGCAACCGTGGCCTCGGTCCTCGCGCTGACGGGAGGCCGCCTGGAGCCGGCGGAGGCCGCGGCTGCGGTCCTGGCCCGACTGACCGTCTGGTATGATGCGCTGCGAGCCGACCCCCCATCTGTCCTCCGCGCCTGGCGTGCACGCGCCGTGCCTTGGTGGGGCCGGCGGGTGGAGCTTCGGTCGGGGGGATTGGTTGTCAGGGGCGTCGCCGAGGACGTGGATGCAGCCGGCGCCCTCCTGTTGACCCTCGAGGACGGGAGCCGCAGGACGGTCCTCTCCGGCGAAGTGACGGCCGTGCGCCTCGAGGCTAAAGGGACCGATAGGGTGGGGGGTCGATGAATGGGCCTGCTCCTCACCATCGACCTGGGGAACACCAACACCGTCCTCGGCGTGTTCGAGGGGGCGGAGCTCCGGGCGCACTGGCGGCTCGCCACTCGGCGCGAGCAGACCGCGGACGAATACGGCATCCTCGTCCGGAACCTTTTCGCGAGTTCCGGCCTCGCACCGGCGGGCATCGAAGGGGTGGCGCTCGCGAGCGTCGTGCCGCCCCTGACCCCGGTCCTCGTGGCGTTGTCGAAGCAGTACCTGAATCTCGAGCCGTTGGTGGTGGAGCCGGGCGTGCGCACGGGAATGCCCATCCTCTACGAGCCTCCCGGCGACGTGGGAGCGGACCGGATCGTCAACGGGGTCGCCGCCTTCGCGGCCTACGGCGGCCCCGTGATCGTGGTCGACTTCGGCACCGCTACTACCTTGGACGTGGTGACCCGGAAGGGCGAGTACCTGGGGGGCGTGATCTGCCCCGGGGTCGGGATCAGCGCCGACGCGCTTTTCCAGCGGGCGGCGCGGCTTCCGCGGGTCGACGTGCGTCATCCCGGCAAGGTCATCGGCCGCTCCACCGTGGCCTCCATCCAGTCCGGGATGTACTTCGGCTACGCCGCGATGGTCGAGGGGCTCATCGCCCGCCTCCGGGCCGAGCTGGGCGAGCCGGCGCGGGTGGTGGCCACGGGCGGCCTGGTGGAGACCCTGGCCGGCGAGATCCCGTCCATCGAAGCCGTCGACCCCGTGCTGACCCTCACCGGCCTCCGCTTGGTCTGGGAGCGCAACCGCCCGAGCGCGCGGTGACGGCGGTGGCCGACCCCGAGGCGGCGTACTACCAGGCGGTCGAGGAGTACTTCGTCTCCCGCCGGGGCGACCCCTTGTTCCTCTCGAACGCGGATTGGCATCTGATCCGCAAGTGGCGGCAGGCGGGGATACCGCTGCGCGTGGTCCTGCGCGGCATCCGGGACGCCCTCGACGGCCACGCCCACAGCTGGAGCCGCGACCGGAAGGTGGGGAGCCTGGCCTATTGCGAGCAGGAGGTCGAGGTCGCGCGCACGCGCTGGGGGCGCTCGCTGGCCCTGGGAGGGGAGCCCGGGCGCGACGCCGCGGGCGCGCTTCGCGACTTCGCCCGGGATCTCGAGGGGGCGCAGGGCCTGGGGGCCCGGGGTGGCGAGGCCGCGGCCGCGATCGCGGAGGAGCTGCGGGGCAAGGCGGTGGAGGCAGGCTTGGCCGAGGTCGAGCCCTGGCTGGCGGAGCGGGAGGCCCGCCTCCTCCGCGCCCTGCGAGCCGACGCCGGCCCGGCCTCTCTCTCTGCCCTCGAGGCCCAGGTGGACGAGGCGCTCGCCCCATATCGCGATCGGATCCCCACGCGGATCCTGGAGCAGATCCGCCGCGACTCGCTGGCTCGCCGTATGCTGGAGGCGCACGGCATTCCGCGGCTGAGCCTGTTCCACCAGGCAGAGGAAGCCAGGGGAGAAGACGCGGAGCCGAACGCGCAGTAGCGTTCCCCTCCCCCTCCGTGGGGAGGGATAGGGTGGGGGGTCGACGACAGAATGCCGAAGATGGCCGGTCTGGCTCCCGGGGACGTGCTCGAGCTGCGCGTGGAGAAGGGCGTGTACCGCGGCCTGGGCCTGGCGCGTCACGAGGGCCAGGTCGTGTTCATTCCGCGAGCGCTGCCGGGCGACCGGGTGCGCGCCCGCATCGAGTCCGCGCGCCCGGGGTACGTGCAGGGCGTGACCGAGGCGCTGCTCGAGGGAGCGCCGGACCGGCGGCCTTCGCCATGTCCCTATGTCCCGCGCTGCGGAGGCTGCGCCTACCAGGAGATGGCCTACGCGGGCCAGCTCGGGCTGAAGCAGGCGATCCTTCGCGAGTCGCTCGCGCGGGCGGGCGGGCCATGGCCAGGCGAGATCGAGATCGCGCCGTCGCCCGAAGAGGGCTGGCGGATTCGCGCCTCGCTCCACGTGGGAGTGGCGGAGGGCGCGCTGAGGCTCGGCCTGCGCCAGGAGGGAACGCACGAGGTCGTGGACCTCCCGCGCTGCCTCCAGCTCTCCGAGGCCATGAACCTCGCGGCCCGCGGGCTCAAGCGGGCGCTCGAGGGACGGCCCGACCTCTGGCGAAAGGTCCGGGGGATCGACCTCGCGGAGTCTCCCACGGGCGGCGCCCTCGTGGCCGCGGTGGAGGCGGACCTCGAGCCGCACGCGGCTCCTTCGCTCGCCTTCCTCGCGGAGGGTGCACCGGGCCTGTCCGGCCTGGGGGTCCTGAGTGGAGGTCGACCCCGGCGTTTCCTCTCCTTGCGCGGCTCCCCCTACATCCGAGCGGACGTACTCGGGGTCTCCCTGCGCGCTCACGTGCGGTCCTTCTTCCAGGGGAACCGCTTCCTCGTGGAGTCGCTCGCGCGCACCGTGGTGGACCTCGTCCCCCCGGGCGGGCCCGTCCTCGATCTCTACGCCGGGGTCGGCCTCTTCGCCCTGCCGCTGGCCGCGCGCGGCGACGCAGTGGTGGCCATGGAGCTCGGTCCATCCGCGGCCGAGGACGCGGCCGCGAACGCGCGGGCGGCCCGCCTGGGCCGGGTCCGGATCGTCAAGGGCGACGTCAGCGAGGGCCTGCGATCTTGGCCGAAGCAGGCGGGGGAGCGCATCGTGCTCGACCCGCCGCGCACGGGGGCGGGAGCGGAAGTCGTGGCCGCGATCGTCGCCCGCAGGCCCGAGGCCGTGGTCTACGTCTCGTGTGACCCGCCCACCCTCGGCCGCGACCTCGCGGCCTTCGCCCGGGCCGGCTACCGTCCCGACCGCCTCCTGGCCTTTGACCTGTTCCCCGACACGTTTCACCTCGAGACGGTGGTGCGGCTCCTGCCGGTCGTGTGACAGAAGCGAAACTGTCCCGAACCGCCGTGCCGCCGCGCCCCGTCCCCCCTAGAGTGGCGGGCCATGCGCCGCCCGTTGCTGGTGCTCGCCACCGCATTTGGAGTCGGCTGCCTGGTGGGAGGCGAGGCGGGACCCCGGGGTGCCCTCGGACTGGCCGTTCTGGCCGCCGCCTTGCTCCTCCTCGCCCTGGCCGCGCGCGGGCGGCGCGCGGCCGCCTGGGCCCTGCTGGCCGCGGCCGTCGGGCTGGGCGCGGCCGATGCGACGGTCGAGCGGCTCGCCTACGACGCGGCCCCGCTCCGGGCCTTCGCGGAAGCGCGCGAGCCCGGGGCAGGTCCCGTCGCCCTGGAGGGGATCGCGCGCGGCGACGTGCAGATCTTCCCGGACCGCGTCCTGCTCGTGCTGGACGCCGATCCCCCGCCCGGAGGCCTCCGGATCGACGTGGGCGGATTGACGAAGGTACCGCAGGTCCTCGACCGCGACCGCGTGCGCCTCTGGGCGGTAGTTCGGCCCGTCACCGGCTTCCGCACTCCCGGCGCCTTCGACGCCCCGGCGGCAGCCTTCCACGAGAACGTCCATGCGCTGGGCTATTGCAAAAGCGCGCGGCTCGTCGAGGTCCTCGGCCACGGCCGCGGACCCGCGGCCGGGGCGGCGCGGCTGAGGCAGCACGCCCGCGCGGCTTTCGCACGCTTCGTGCTGCCGGGGCCGGAAGAGGGCCTCGTGCGCGCGATGACTCTCGGCGACCGGACCGGGATCGACGACGCGACGGCGGACGCGTTCCGCGTCGCGGGCACCTACCACGTGCTCGCCCTGTCCGGAGCGCAGGTTGCCCTCGTGGCCGCGCTGCTCGTGGGAGGGCTGCGCGCGCTCGCAGCCGGTCCGGCGACCCAGGCGCTGCTCGCGATCGCGACGGTCTCCTTCTACGCCCTGTTCGTGGGCGGCGACGTGACGATCGTGCGGGCCACCCTGATGGCGGGGGCGGTGCTCCTCGGCCGGGCTCTCGAGCTGGAGGCCGACACGCCCAACCTCCTTGGCCTGGCCGCGCTCCTGCTGCTCGCCTATCGGCCCTCCAACGTGAGCGACGTGGGCTTCCAGCTCTCCTTCGCGGCCACTCTCGGCATCCTGCTCCTGACCCCGGCGCTCGTGGCAGGCCTTCCGCGCCTGCCGCTACGCATCGAGCTCGTGGTCGCCGCGTCGGTCGCCGCGCAGGCGGCCCTCCTGCCCCTCTTGGCCGGCCACTTCCACCGCACCACGCCGGCCGCGATCGTCCTGAACCTGCTGGCGGTGCCGCTCTCCTCGGCCGTGCTGCTGGCCGGCCTGGCCGTCCTGGTGGCGGCCGAAGTCGCCCCGGTCCTCGCTCCGTGGCTGGGAGACGTGGCCTGGATCGCCGCTCACGCCCTTCGGCGCTCGAGCGACCTCGGGGGCCTGGCCGCGGGCCTCGACTGGCGCGTTCCGCCGCTGTCGCTGCTCGCCCTGGCCGCCTGGGCGGCGGGCCTCGCCCGGTTGAGACAAGGCCGGCGCGCGACGGGTCTCGCGCTGCTGGTGGCTGCGCAGATCCTGCCCGTCTTCGCGGCCGGCCCCCCGGGAGACGGCCGGCTGCACCTGAGCGTCCTGGACGTGGGGCAAGGCGACGCGCTGGTCGTGCGCTCGCCGCGTGGGCGAACGTACGTGGTCGACGCGGGGGGATCTCCCCGCGGCCGGTTCGACATGGGCGAGCGGGTCGTGGGTCCATTCCTCTGGACGGGCGGCGTGCGGCGGATCGAGACGATCGTGGTGAGCCACGCGCACCCCGACCACGTCGGGGGCGTGCCCTTCCTGCTCCGTGCGTTCGGGGTGGGGGCGGTGTGGGAGGGGCCGGCGCCGCGGCACGACGGAATGTACCGTGCGTTGGACGAGGAGCTGGCGCGCTCGCAGGTCGAGCGCCGAACGGTCGTGCGGGGGGTGGGCGACGATTGGGACGGCGTGGACCTGGCGGTGCTCGGTCCGCATCCCGCGCGTCCTCCCTGGAGCGTGCGGAACGCCGACTCGGTCGTCCTGGCGCTGCGCCTCGGCGACGTGCGATTCCTGCTGACGGGCGACCTCGAGGCCTCGGGGGAGAACGAGCTGGTGCGGAGCGCGGGCGAAGCTCTCGCGATGGCGGTGGTCAAGGTCCCCCACCACGGGAGCGGAGGGAGCAGCAGCGCGCCCTTCGTGCAGGCCACCCGTCCCACGATCGCGGTGGTCTCCGTCGGACGGCACAATCCCTTCGGGCACCCCCACCCGGAGGTCCTCGCGCGCTACCGCGAAGGGGGAGCCCTCGTGTACCGGACCGACCGGGACGGAGCCGTGACGATCTCCACCGACGGAAGGCGTTTGTGGGTCCGCGGCGCCGCGGAAGCCCTCGAGCGCCGAATTCGCTAAGCGGCCCCAAAACGCGGAACCGATCTTGCTCCAGCATTCCCGTCCCTGCGCAGGGAGGGGGGTCGATGAGAGCGCGGAGCCGTGGGTGCATCGGCGGTTCCCTCCCCCTACGTGGGGAGGGACAGGGAGGGGGGTCGATGAATGAACTGTGCTAACATCTCGCGGCTTCAGGCGATAAGGAGCGCCGCCGGCCCACAGGCCGACCGGTTCCTCGGGGGGAGCCAAAGCGGTGCCGAACACCCGCGATGAGCGATAAGCCCTTCACTGTCAGCGACCGCCGGCACTTCACGGCGGAAGGCCAGCCTCGCGAGGACGCCTCCACGAGCGAGCCGAAGCGGCCGGCCACGGACGGCGCTCGGACGGCCGTCCCGGCCTCGGAGGCCGCGTCGGCGGCTCCGGGGGCCGATGCCGGGCCGCCGCCCAAGGCCGAGTTCCTTTCGTTCGTCATGTCTCTCGCGACCCAGGCCGGCATGTCCCTGGAGGGCCACGGTCTTCCCGAAGGGGCGTCCGCCGACGAGGGTCTGGGGGCGGCGCAATCCATCATCTCGATCCTCGAGATGCTCCAGGACAAGACCGAGGGCCGGCGGACGGCCGAGGAGAGCGA
>Ga0137379_10005495_pt1 | contig 11960 bp, 7 predicted proteins | sample SagtaG_18_FD_104812 | JGI IMG/M metagenome (GOLD analysis project Ga0137379, IMG submission 104812) | Vadose zone soil microbial communities from Sagehorn Ranch, Mendocino, California, USA - Sage2_L_80_16 metaG | ecosystem: Environmental > Terrestrial > Soil > Vadose zone | place: USA...
CAGGTGCTGAGCCTCAGCACGAACGTGGAACTGCTCACCGCGATAGCGAACGACATCGGCTACGAGAGCGTCTTCGTCTACCAGTTGCAGTCCCAGTCGGAGCCGGGAGACGTGCTCGTCGCGGTTTCCTCCTCAGGCCGCTCGGCCAACATCGTCCACGCGCTCACCTGGGCCCGCGAGGCCGGGCTCCGCACCATCGCGATCACCGGCTTCGACGGAGGTGCTGCCAGGTCCGTGGCCGAGGCGAGCATTCACGTCGACTGCACGAACTACGGCATCGTCGAAGACCTGCATCAGGTCGTCATGCATGCCCTGGCTCAGTACATACGTCATTCACGGATGACTGCGGACGCTATCTCGGCGACGGTGTTCTGACATGCGAGTGGCGATCAACCTCCTGACGGATAATCCTGAGCACCCCTCGGGTGCGCACTGGTTCTGGACCCGGGTGATTCCGGAGATGGCCTCTCGGCTCGAATCCGGCGAGGGACTGCATCTGCTGGTGAGCCCGAAGTCACGGGAGTTGCACCAGAATTACGGCCCCGGCGTCCGCTACATCACCTATCCGTGGTCGAACGAGCGGCGTAACCTCCGGACGCTCAGCGAGCACGTCTACACGCCGCTGCGGCTGCCGCTGTCCCGAATCGACGTGTTCAGCTCGCTGATGGCACCGATCGTGAGCCCCCCCTGCTCGCTCGTGCTGCACTTCAAGACTATGCACGCCTACACGGCTCCCGGGTCACTCACTCCTATGGCCCGCGCCTACCGCCGGATTCAATACCCGCGCTCCGCGCGGGCCGCCGACGCAATCATCATCAACTCCGAGAGCCTGCGGTCGGAGATCCAGCGCTACCTGGAGGTTGAACCAGCCAAGCTCAAATTGATCTATGAAGCAGTTGACCACGAGCTCTTCCAGCCGGGCGATGCTGCTGCGGCCCGCGCACATATCGCATGGTACGGCGTCACCAAACCGTTCGTGTTGTTCGTTTCCTCGCTGTGGCCGTACAAGAACTGCGACGGGCTGCTACGCGCGTGGGCGCTGGCCCGCAACGAGCTAGGAGACCGCCAGCTGGTCGTCGTCGGCCCAGGGCGGGATGAGAAGTACCTGGCATCGCTGCGCCTGCTCGCGGACGAGCTCGGTATCGCCGGAGACGTGATATTTGTGGGCGGAGTAACGCTGGCCGAGACCGTCTGTTTCTACCAGGCGACGGACGTCTTCGTGTACCCGTCGTTCAACGAGGCCTTCGGGCTGCCGATCCTGGAAGCCATGGCCTGCGGCTGCCCCGTCGTGACCTCGGACACAAGCGCCATGCCGGAAACCGCCGGGGGAGCCGCCGCCCTGGCCGACCCCTCGGATCCCGCGTCGATAGCCAAAGCCATCATCGAGGCCGCCGGGCCAGGAAGGGACCGCATGCGCGACCTCGGCCTCAAACGGGCCGCCCAGTTCACCTGGGGCGCCACCGCAGCTGCCACCCTGGATGTTTACCGCGAAGCCGCCGAGCGTAGGGAGCACCGACGCAAGTGAGAATCCTCGTCACCGGCGGCGCCGGGTTCATCGGCTCCCACACCTGTGACCGCCTGCTGTCGCTTGGGCATGACGTCGTCGTTCTCGATGCGCTGACCCTGCCGGTCCACCGGAACGGGCATCCGGCGTTCCTGAGTCCTGAGGCTGACTTCTACCAGGGCGATGTCCGCAACCGTGATCTGCTCAGAAACCTCCTGCGCCGGGTCGATGCCGTCTATCACTTCGCCGCCTACCAGGATTACCTGCCAGACTTCTCGCGGTTCTCCGAGGTGAACGTGGTCTCCACCGCCCTGCTCTACGAGATCATCGTGGCCGAGCGCCTCAACCTGGCCCGGGTCGTGGTGGCCTCGTCGCAGTCGGCGATGGGCGAAGGGCTGTACTGGTGTCCAGCCGACGGAGAGCAGATCCCTGGCATGCGGCCAGAAAGCGCGCTCGCGGCGAGCCAGTGGGAAATTCCCTGCCCGCAATGCGGCGGCCAGTTGGAGATGCGGACCACGCCCGAGCGGGTCTCCAATCCGCAGAACGCCTACGGCATGTCCAAGCTGGCCGAGGAGATGGTCGCGATCAATCTGGGGCGGCGGTACGGCATCCCGACCGTCGCGCTCAGATACAGCATCGTGCAGGGTCCCCGGCAGTCGGTGTACAACGCCTACTCAGGTGCGTGTCGCATCTTCTGCCTGAGTTACCTGCTGGGACGGGCGCCCGTTCTCTACGAGGACGGCGGGGCGATCCGGGACTACGTCAACATTGAGGACGTGGTGGACGCCAACGTGCTGGTGCTCTCGGACGAGCGCGCCACAGGACAGGTCTTCAATGTCGGGGGCGGCCAGGCCGTCACCACCCGGGAATTCGCCGACATCGTTATGCGCCAGTACGGGTCCGATATGCCGGGCATGGTGACCGGGGAGTATCGCTTCGGCGACACTCGGCACATCCAATCTGATATCAGCGCCCTGCGGACGCTGGGCTGGGAGCCCCAGCGTGTTCCGGCCGACTCGGTCGCGGCGTACGCCGAGTGGCTCAAGGGCATGGACGGCCTGCACGGAGTACTGGCCGAGGCCGACGCGCGGATGCGCGCCCTCGGGGTGGTCAGGAAGGCGGGTACATGAAGGCCTTCCTGCTCGCGGCCGGCGTCGGGAGCCGACTGCGGCCGATCACCGCCACCGTTCCGAAGTGCATGATTCCCGTCGGAGGCCAGCCGCTGCTCGACATCTGGCTCGACGCGTTTGACCACGCGGGTGTCGACGAGGTCCTTGTCAACCTGCACCACCTGCCGGACGTGGTGCGTGATCATCTCGACGGGCGAGCCGGAACGCCAGCGGTGCGCACCTGCTACGAACCGGAGTTGCTCGGCAGCGCCGGTACGCTCGCCGCCAACCGGGCCTGGGTGGAGGGAGAAGAGATGTTCCTGGTCTGCTACGCCGACAACCTCACCGATTTCGACCTGAGGTCACTGGTTGAGACCCACAGGAACAACAGCGCGATCGCGACCCTGGCCGTATTCCACTCCGACCGGCCATCGGCCGGGGGCGTCGTGGAACTCGACGCGGCCGGCACGGTCACCGGGTTCACAGAAAAGCCGAGCCAGCCGGTTTCCGACCTGGTAAACGCCGGGATGTACGCCTTCCATCCCGGCGTGCTCGGCGAGATCGGCGGATCGCCGCCGCTTGACATCGGCTATGACCTGTTGCCGCGGCTGGTCGGCCAGGCGAAGACCGTACTGGTAGAGGGCTACCTCCGCGACCTGGGAACGGTCGACGCGTATCAGCGGGCTCAGCAGGAGTGGCCCGTGCGAGCCGCCCTATGATCATCACCCAGACACCCTTGCGTATTGGCCTGCTCGGCGGGGGGACCGATCTGCCCGACTACTACCGTGAGCACGGTGGCCGGGTGCTGAACTGCGCGATCGACAAGTACATCTACGTGATCGTCAAACAGCGGTTCGACAACGACATCTACGTCAACTACTCAAAGAAGGAAATCGTCTCCCGCGTCGAGGATCTGGAACATGAACTGGTCCGGGAGGCGATGTGGATGACGGGCGTGACGAGCGGCGTGGAGATCACCACGCTGGCCGACATCCCGTCCGCGGGCGGTTCCGGTCTCGGTTCCTCCTCCTCGGTGACAGTCGGCCTGCTGCACGCCCTGTTCGCCTACCGGGGGCGGCAGGTAACGGCGGAGGAGCTGGCCGATCGTGCCTGCATCATCGAGATCGACCGGTGCGGGAAGCCCATCGGCAAGCAGGACCAGTACATCGCCGCCTACGGGGGTATCAGGGACATTCGCTTCGGCCCTGGTGACCAGGTGCTGGCCGAAGATCTGGAGCTCTCCGCCTCCAGCCGCCGCGACCTGCAGCGGCAGATCATGCTGTTCTATACGGGCATCACCAGGAGCGCGAACTCGATACTGGCCGAGCAGACCGCCAACGTCAAGGCCACTCATGATCAGCTCGATCTGCTGCGAGACCTGGCCGGCCTGACCGCCGATCGCCTGCGCTGCGGGGATGTCGATGCGGTCGGCGACGCGATGCGCAAGGGCTGGGAGGCCAAGCGGCAGCTGGCCGCGGGCATCTCGAATCCCGAGGTGGACCTGGCGGTTGAGCGCGCGCTCGAGGCCGGCGCCACGGGCGTCAAGCTGACCGGCGCGGGCGGCGGCGGTTTCCTCCTGGTCATCTGCCCGATGGAGCGGCAACGCGCCGTACGTGAGAGCCTGGCTGATATGCAAGAACTGCCGGTGAAGCTGGACCGGCTCGGATCACGGATCGTGCTTAACGTAATGCGTGACATCTGGGGCTAAGGAGACTGTGAGGGTGAGTCGTTTCGGGGCCAGCAGAAACCCTCCGGGCGCGGCTGGTCGCCTGGCCCTGCATCCCCTCAACCTCTGGCGATGATCTCGATGAACAAGCGAATGATCCGCCTAGGCTGGCCCGTGCTGGCCGTAGGAATCGTGGTGGCGGCGGGGCTGTTGCTGGTGCCGGTATTCCGGGGTTCCTCCACGCCGACCCACGGTTCCTCTTCGCCGCAGCAAGTCCGGTCCGCCGCCTCCCATGTACGGGGCCAGGACTACCAGATCTGCGACCAGCAGTCGCGCTACCTGACGAGCCCATGGACATACCACGCGCTCGCATCGGGAAGCCGGAGCTACACGGTCGCGCAGTACAAGGGTCTTCCCGGTTACGGGAAGACGCTTCCTCCGCTGCCCGCCTACATCGCCAGCCAGAGCCCCGCGACGAAGGCCGCCGTCATTTACGCGCCCGGCAGCGATGTCAGCCAGCCGGCCTACAACTTCCCTGAGACTCCATTGCTCCACTTCTTCGAGGGCGGATCGTACGGCGAACTCGGCCTGGACGCGGTATCAGGCGACCAGTTCATCGGCGGGTCCGCCCCCGGCCACCGCGAGCCGACCTTCGACAACGGGGACCAGGCGGCCGGGATCAACGCCCAGAACGGTACGTATGACTACTCGGGCGGCGGCAGCATCCTGGCGTCGCGAGCACCGGCCGGGGCCACGACGATCACCACCAGGTCACCCATCGGAGGCTATATCAGCTGGCTGACCTTTGCGGATGGCAAGACCTACCAGATCTCGAAGGCATCGGGCACCACCATCACGCTCGCATCCGGGCTGAAGGCTGCGGAAGCCCCCGGAACGGCCGTGTACGCCGGTCGGCAGCCCCCTATCGGCTACGTATCGGCAGCGGCCCAGCGGGGCGCGACATCGATACGGCTCGGCGCGGCCACCACTCCGCTCGTCCGCTATGCCAATGTGGTGGTCGGGGCAGACTCTTACACGATCGATGCGGTAACCGGCCGGCAAAGCGGCTATTCCGTCACTCTGAGCGGCGGGCTGGATCTGCCGGTCACCGGTGGCATCCCGGTCTATTACGGTGGTCTGGCCGGCGGCGTCAGCGTCGAGTACCTCGACATCGCTCATGACCTGCACAACACCACCGGCACCATCTACACCGGCTCGGGCTGGACGATTACCCATAACAACATCCACGACGGCTACTCGGCACCGGGTAACGGCGTCGCCATCTACGGCGGCGACCACGGCACCATCGAGTACAACTGCCTGTCCAGGATGGGCGCCTACGGCGTTAACCTCTTCGGCGTCGGCAGCAAGTTCGACTACAACGAGGTCTTCGAGTCGAACTACAAGCCTGACCCTGGTTGCGGCTGCTCAGGCGGGGGCAAGTGGTGGGCCACGCTCAATGCCGACATCGTGGGCAACGCGTTCGTCAACGTCAGTCCCGGCGGCGGAAGCCCGATCTGGCTCGACAACGGGAACTCCGGCACGCTCATCGCGGACAATTACTTCTACAAGAGCTTTTCATCCGCGATCCAGAGTGAGACCGGCTTCAATCTGAAGGTCACCGGCAACCTATTCATGGATGGCGGCTGGGGAAAGGGCTCGGGCGGGTGTGGGAGCAACTGCAACGGCGCGGTTAACCTGAACAGCTCGGGAGGATTCAACGTTCCGGGCAGCCGCTATCAGAATCAGGTTCTCGTTTCGGGTAACCAGTTCATAGACAACTGGGAGGGCGTCACCATCTGGCAGGCCGGCGCCCGCTCCTGCGAGAACTCGGGTGAGGGCTGGCCCGACGACGCCTCGTACTGCTCGGGCGGCTTCCCGAACACCGCATCGGCCGCCTCAGGCGGGAAGTACTACTTCTCCCACGAGGGCGACCACGCCCACGGCGGGACTACTATCCTGGCGGAACCGGCCGCTGCGGGCAGTTCGACGGTCCTGATCGTCGGGGCCGGGGCAATCAACGACCAGATCGGCTTCAGTGACCCCAAGTCGACGACGACGGCCGACAAATCGGACGTGGCCAGATTCACCGGCTCGGCGACCATCAGGGCTAGCACAGCCGGCTTCCCTTCATCGGGCCAGCTTCGCGTGGGCACGTCGGCGGCCTGGGCGGACGGCGGCGGAAGCTACACAGGCGCCATCCTTTCCTACCAGGGAACCACCCCGACGAGCTTCACGAGTGTCTCGCTGGTCCGGGGCTCCGGGTCGCTGGCCGGCCCGATCCGGCAGGTCCAGCCCTACAAGGTCACCGCCGAGAAGTGCTACTCCAACGACTGCCTACTCACGATCTCCCCGCCGCTATCCGCACCACAAGCGGCCGGTGCCGTGGTCAGCAACGCAGGGACCTGCCAGCTCTACGCCACGAGCTCGGCGCTCCCCTCGGGCCCCCTCGCCCCCGACGGCACATCCTACTGGGATGGGTGCCAGTGGCAGACCAAGGGCATCTCCGTGACCGGCAACGACTTCCAGTTCCACCCATCGGTCATCGCGGCCGGCGCTCCCCTGGTAGGAGGCGGGAAAACGACGACGTGCACCGCGGCGCACGCGGACGCTTGCGGAACCAACTTTATGGCGTACCAGATAAGCGGGGAGGCTCCGTTCAACACACAGCTGGGCGCCAACGCGATGATGAGCCACGTTTCCCTAACCGCGTGCCCATCATGGGACTCCGGCTGCCGGAAGGGCCCGCTTTCCAACCTGAACGCCCTCTCCAGGGTTCCGGGAATGCCGCCGGACAATCGCGTAGCGCCGAATAACATTATCTGGTCGAGAAATGCCTATGCCGGGCCCTGGGGCTGGTATGCGTACCTGTACGGCACCTGCAGCCCGCTGCCGGTCGATCCGACGACAAGCAAGGGCGTGCCGTCTGGCGCATGCGGGATCCTCAGCTTCCCGACCTGGAAATCCACCTGGCAGCAGGACGTCTCCTCTGCCTACCGCGCTACCCCCGGGACTCAAGGGTCTTGACCACGAATCCGAACTCGGCAAAAACATGCTCCCCGCACTCTACTGTGCCCGCCGGCCTGGGGCTCATTCACGAGTCAATGATACGCGCCGTCAAAAAACTCCATCTGCCGCATCCCGGCCGGAACAGGGTTCGGACGGTTATTGCCATCGCAGCAGGTATAGCTGTCATCGGCCTGAGCGTTTATTTCCAGTCGGAATTCCGTACTGCGTCGCGCTACACCATTTCCGGAGCCGGGGACCGTAAGCTTACGGTGCCGGCCGCCCGCACCTGTAATAAGCCGACCGTTATCCCGATGGATCCCGGCAATGCTCAGAGCGGCGTGGCCAAAGGTGCTTATTATGTCACCAACGATAGCTGGAATGCCGGCCGCTACAGCGACCTGTCGCAGCGGCTTCACGTCTGCAATTACAACAGCTGGTACACGATTGCCACCATGAATAATGATACCGGCGACGGGTCCGTCAAAACGTCGCCCAACGTCCAGGAAACCTGGTATCCCACCCCGACCAGGCTGAGCCGCTGGAAGTCCATCACCAGCCAGTTCTCTGACGTACCGCCGGGTGCGGGCCCGAACTACGGCATCTGGGAGTACCAGTACGACATCTGGCTCAACGGCCTCGCTGACATCAATTCGACTGAAATCATGATCTGGACCGCCAATAACGGCCAGGCTCCGAGCGGTTCGCCAATCGACCAGTTTACTGACGCTGGCCGCACCTACACGGTGTACTATTCACCGGCACCGAAACAATATATTGCATTCGTCGCCGTGCGAGGCAGCCTGTCGGGAAGCGTCAACCTACTCCACTTCTTTAACTACGTGGTCTCGAAAAACTGGATTCCTGCCTCATCCACGCTGTACCAGATCTGCCATGGCGTCGAACTCGTGTCAACCAACGGTAAACCCGAGAAGTTCGCTGTCGATAAATTTTCGATTACCATGAAGTCTTATTGATAAGGGCCGTTCGCGGTGATGGTAGGTGGTCGGCACAGGATCAGCGACGAGGGTTATTAACCTCGATGCGCGAACATCCACCCAGGCGATGGCCGGGGCATCCTGGGCCGTTCACGGGTTACGGCGGCCTGGCGATGAACCTGCGCTGTCCGCCGTCGGTCATGTCCTCGTCGGCTTCACAGTGCGGGGCACTCCATGCCCAGGGCGCCCACGCTGGGCAACGCCAGCGCCTCGGGCGGGCTGACATACCCGCTCGCCTGAAAATGATCCTCCAAAATATTACAGTCGCTGTTTCACCCTGAGTATCGTCTTATGGTCCTTGTGTAACATCCCGCTGTGCGCGGGTCCGGGCGAGCGTGACGCTGCGTGAGGAACTCTGGGGTGCGGGAGCGACGGGAGCGCAACGCGGGGCGGCCGTGGCTCGTTCCTGGATTTTGTGAGAAAACAAGACCATGCCACGGCCGCAGAGGCCAGCATGGAAGATGTCGCGGAGCATTCGGCGAGGGCGGATGCGCTGGTCAGGGCGGTGCTGGGCCTGGGGATGAGGCAGCGGCGCAGTACCGGGACGGCGCTGGATTACGTGCGGGCGCTGTCGCCGGGCACGCGGGCGAACTGCTGGGAGCTGGCCGAGGCGGCCGGGCATGAGGGCCCGGGCCGGATGCAGGCCCTGCTCAGGAGCTATAAGTGGCCGTGGGAGAAGCTGCGCCGTGCGCTTCCGGGCCTGGCGGCCCAGTGCCTGCCGGACGACCCGGATGACCTGATCGGGCCGGGGATCGCGTTCGATGAGACGGCGCATCTTAAGCCGAAGTTACTTGGCGGTGGCATGTCACCTACGGCGCTGACCTGGGCCTTCGCGAGTTCGGTGGCCAAGTCTTCTGGCTACATAGCTGACCAGCGCAAACGTGATCATGGTATCTGGTCATGGTCGCGGATTTTCTGTACAGAAAAACCTTGCCCCGGTCAGTGTTCTCGCAGGTCAGGGTAGAAATATCTACGCAGAGTTACAGTAACTTCGGCCTAACACCAGCCAGCCCGAAGGAAGTGACCGAATGTAACCGCCCGCCGATAACCACGTGCCATGCTGAGCTGCAGCGCCGTCACCGTCCGGAAAACAGCGACTGTAATACGTAGCCGCGACGCGACGGCAGGAACCTCGCCCCGTAGTGCACGAGAAGGAAGTTGCCGCCACTGTTCGGCCGGGCCGGGTTGGTCGAGACGTTCCTCGTCACCAACGTTGGTGAACGACAGGTTATTTGCTGCCTGGTCGATTTCGGGCGCGAGCTACGAGCGGAGGGAAATTGGCGTGGATTCGCGTCATCAGACGCCACTTCCATTGGGGCAGAGCTCGCAAGATACCCGATCCGCTCTGATCGTTAGCACCAGCGGGGCCGGGCGGATTTTCAGGATCCGGTCGGATCAGTCCGTAACGAATAGACGTTCTCCACACCCAAGCGACGCTCCGCAATTGGGTGTCATCCACGATCAGTGAGCCGGAGTCTCCATCGATCAGAAGAGCACAGTTAAGGATGTCCTTGAAGTAGAGGTGCTTGGCGCCGTCAATGTGGAACGCATCGAATGTCTCGGCGCTCTTTGCGAGGTCTGGAAGTATCCGCAGAGAATTACCCGCAGAGAATGAAACCCTGCCGGGGAATTGTTCTTTGAGCAGCTCGATCGCAGGTCGAACGTACGGGTGTTCGCAGATGTCTACCCCATAGAAGGATAGGTTCGGATTGGCCGAAAGCGCAACGTAGGCAGAATGTCCACCGTTGACGCCGACTTCAAGTAGTCGTGTCCGCCCTGCGATGGCTGCCCGGAGACGATCCCGTTTCGGTCTCGTTGCTGGGTTCGGAGGCCTCGTCAAGTAGTCGTCCTGCAAGTCGTCATAGCAGAGGTTTCCGTAGAGTGGTTGTCCTGTTGCGGAGATCGCCGCGTTCAAGCGCCACAGACCCTGCAGCCAGTCATCAGAGCGCTCGACGTCGTCCACGGCGATGTGCCCCCTGCCTGTAGCCCTCAACTCTGGCCATTGAAGCTGGGGCGGGCCGATCCCGTCGGTGATGATGGCGATGTGCTCGTCGATGGCGGTGACGGTGACTCGCTTCTCTGTTGGCATGCCCCCTCCTACCTTGAGAGCGACATCACATGAAACGCGTGAGGCTCTCGTAGCAAGCCCTTCGGATGCAGGATACGAGTTATACGGACGGCGACTGCACATAACAGTCAGGTGATCAATCTGATAACCGACCGCTAACACATGACCTACGACCGCGCGGTCCTGATACAGACGGCAGCAACCTTTACCCAGGAGCCGGCAAGGTCCGGATCCTCTTCCACGGCCTCCGTGGTCAGGTCAACGCCGGACCAGCGGGCACCCTGACGGATCAAGCGCTCGGACTCAGCGCCCTCGCCCAAGCCGATCTCGAGCACCTTCCCGTCGGCCACGTTCAACGCCTTGATGCAGGCCGGCAGGTGTCGTTCGTTCCGGTAGCGGAACTGATCGTAATCAGCGAGAACTCGCCGTAGTCACCATGGATGGTGCCATCCTCATGGAGGCTGTCGCATAACTTTGCGGCGGCCTGGGTCGCCGGGTGCTGGCGTGGCCGGGGTTCTGTTATCCCGGCCGCCGGGGCCGGGCCGGCGCGGATCCGCGGGCGGGATCAGGGTCGGCTACCTGGGGTCTTGCGGCTGCGGGCTGGGGTTTTGCCTGGTCGTGGCCCTGGTCCTGGCGGCCGGCTAGGCGGCGGCCAGGACAGGCCGGGCGGCGGCCTGGCGTTCGCGCTGCTCGCGGCGGGCGCGGGCGCGGATGGCCTTGAGCATGTTATGGACCGCGGCCTGCAGGTGGATCTCGGTATCGGCCATCTCGCCGCGGTAGAGCAGGGCGCGGCCGAAGCGGGCGGACAGCTGGGCGAAGACCGGCTCGATGATCGCCTTGCGCTGCTTGTGCAGGGCGCGGCCTTCGGGGGTGTCCAGCCGGGCGGCCATGGCCTGCCAGCCGGGCTGGGCGGCGGGCGGGGCCGTGCCGCCGGCCCGCTGGCCGGCCTGGACCGGTTCGCGGGTGACAGCGACGTACAGTTCTGCCTGGCAGGGGGCGGTGAAGTTGGCCTCGCTGGCGTACCCGGCGTCGAACAGGGCCGCCCCGGTAGGCTCCGCGATGCCGGCGACGGCCAGGTTCGCGGTGCCCTGGTCCAGCAGCGTGTGCAGGGCGCCGGTGCCGGTGGTGCTGTCGCGGGTGCCGATGGCGAAGATGACCTGGCCGCGCCCGGCCAGGGCCTGCAGGTTGTACAGCTGGTCGAAGCCGCCTTTCTTCAGCGGCATGACGGCGCTGGCCAGGTCGGTGGTACTGGCCCTGGGCGGGCGGGCCGGCTTCGCCGCCGCGGCCGGGGCGGCGAGCGCCTCGTCCAGCTTGCGCGCGGCCCGCGCGGCCGCCTCCCGCGAAGCGCGGACATCACGCTGCCGCTCCGCCGGCCAGGGGGCCCGGCCGCGCGGCCACGTGGGGGACCCGGCGGCCCTGGCAGCGGCGCGCTGCTCGTAACGGGCCACCTTGGCCTGGCCCCTGGCCAGCTCCTCAGCAGCGCGGGCCTCCAGCCGGCCCTTCTCCGCGGCCAGCTTCGCGATCTTCTCCGCCCGCCCGGCCCCGGCCTGCTCCTGCCGGGCCCGGGCCTGTGCCTCCAGCTTCGCCTGCGCCGCCTTGCGGCGGGCCA